>Ga0181612_148338_pt1 | contig 32603 bp, 23 predicted proteins | sample HoacroProtozoa21_FD_119630 | JGI IMG/M metagenome (GOLD analysis project Ga0181612, IMG submission 119630) | Hoatzin crop microbial communities from Cojedes, Venezuel. Combined Assembly of Gp0051906, Gp0051904, Gp0051908 | reverse complement strand
TTTGTGGCACTGCTTGGAAAACTGCTTGTCTCATTACGGACACCAAAAAAGCAAGTGCTAATAACTTTGTAGTGCTGCAGCTGAATCACACAGGAAGAAACCTCTCTCATCCTGTGACAGATCAGGGGAGAAGGTATCTGGTATCTAGGTTTCCAGCATATATGTGGCTATTTAAAATAATGACATTGTTGTGCTTACTTGGATGAAATGTTTCTTGTACAAACAAAAGCTCTCCTCCGAGCTGCTAGTTTTCCCAAGCTGCCACGGGTTTCTTTGCCTGATTAAAGCAGAACTAGTGTGGCGTAGGGTCAGTGCAGAGACACGCTGCAGTGCTTGGAAGCAAAAGGGACAGTGCTGGGGAGGTGTGTTGGAACAGGGTGTGAAGTGGGTATGATGCTTAGCAGGCTTTCTGCAAGAAGGGTGTGAGTCTGGGGTTTGGCAGAATTTGGACTCGGGCTTGCACTGTTGTACTCGGAGGTCTGCGGACCAACTCTTTTTCTAACTCTGAAACAAAGCCTCCTTCAAAAAAAAAAGGTGTTTTAAAAGTCTCAAGAACATCTTTCTTTTCTGAGTGCTCAGAACTGTGATGCATGAAGATAAAAAGCTCATTGCATTTCTACACCTCCTATTTAGAGATGGCTTGGCTGGTGTGTTCTCAGCTTGCAGCTCTGAACTCCCAAGAATGTTCTCCCGTAATGGAAATATGCTTTTCTTTGTTTGTTCCTTTGAAACCCTGACTGCAATTTTAGCTCTTTCCTGCATTCCCAGCTTTTACAAGTTGCTCTCCCTTCTTGTGAAGGGCTCCGAGGAAATGTTATCGACAGAACAGAACATACATCAAACTTGATTGTTACAAAAACTGTTCTGTGCTAATGCTTATTTTGTTCTCCTTTAAGTAGCACTAACTCCAGTTTTCCAGCAATCTCGAAATGATTACTTATTGCAAAGCTTTCCATATTTGCAATATCCTGAATCTTGCAGGATCATTTGAGATTACAGGTAGTAATGTATCGAGAACACTTAACTCCTTTTTGTACAGGTCTTACAGCAGTTCAAAATCTATGAGCCAGGTCCTCAGCTTACACGAACGGTATTACAACAATAATACTTGAATGGGAGGGCCCTGATTTACCCCACTTGAGAATCTGGCCTTGAAAGCAGAGCAGAGAAGCCAGTAGTCCCACCTCAGTTCTAATAAGCTAAAATAAACTCGAGGTCTTTGGTGTCTTCTAGACACATCCTGGTGAAGAACTGCCAGCCAAGTGACATACACAGGTAACAGTTGTCCCAATGATGTGACAAAACAGTCTTGCCTTAGCTCATATGGTGGGGTCCAGGGACTGCCAAAGCATTCATCACATCCCTGTCATGTGAGACATATCTTTTACTAAAAATCAATACAGTAATAATTAATAATAAAATTCATTTTTTGGGGGGAAAGAACCCCAAGCAATATCCAGAAAGGTGTGGGTCCCAAAACAGGGCTCAGTTCTGCTCCTAGATAAGAAGGTATTCTTTGCAGAGGTATTCTTTGCATCTCAAACAAGGTGCTACATTTTTGAGAGCTAGTGTTAAATCTTGCACCTACTAGCTAACTCTAAGCAGAACAGTCATCAGTTAAACTGTACCATAAAACCACTCCAGTGTCTAACCTAGCACATAAGGCTGACTATTATATTTTAAAGTATCTCCTGTAACTATCCCTTATTGCTCCCCTCACAAACTGATTAGGATTAAAATTCCCATTTCACAGATGAGAAAACAGATGCAGGAAGGCAGGGAGAGGCCCTGCTCTGAAGCTGTGTAGTAAGAGAACACTAAGTCGAGTCTTCCTGGTCTGCAGTCAGCCATACCCTGTTATTTGCTGATGTAGCAAAATGATTTACAGCTGAGCACAGAGGAATTGTGCTACTGATGCCGTAGGAAACAGTGTATGTCCAGGGTGACAGAAATCCTTTGCGTAACATGTAGTGGCTGTAATCTGTGTTATGCCACTATAGACTTGCACGATTACCACAGCTACATACTTTTTTTACAGGACCAGTCATTGCCAAAAGCGTAAAAGCAAAATGATGCTATTAAATCAGGCTAGAAAAAGAGGATGCTGCTTTTTTCTTTTGCAAAACCAGTTTGCATGGCGTGTCCTTGGCTTTGGAAAGAATCGTTATGTCTTTAGAAAGAAGCTGAAAGTTTGCTTCAGTCAAGCCCTTCTTTACTCAGAGCTGGGCCTGGCAGATTTCAGAAATAAGAGAGCATGCAAGACTGATGCTTGTCAGGAGCATGCTACTTCTGAGTCTTTTCTAAAACAGTCATGTCATCTTCCCACCCCATCTTCCTCCATTTCCCTTGGGAGCCAGGGATGAGGGAGCCCAGCCACCATGCAGGTTCATCTTCTAAAGGCCTCTAAGGGTGAAATGTCCTCCAACATGTCATTGCGACATCTCCACTGGGGACACACCACAACCTGGAAGAGGGATTTGCTGTCAAGCAAATAAGGCAAATAAATCCTCTTCTGTTCCTCCTTTTAAATCCTATGATACTGCCAAGCTCGTCCTTTCTCCTTGTTATTTTAATGCTTCGTAGACCTGCAGACTGGCCTCTTTATCCCATTGCCATGGCTGTCTGGCTTTGCTTGACATTTTTAGCTCTGTAAGTTTCTCTCCCTATATCGTTTCCCTGTGCCCACACTGACATATTATTCCCACTGCTTTGCTCTTTCAGCTTGCAGTACTATCCTGGTAACAAACAGAGCAACCAGTGCATATCCTCTGAGTGGCCAAGGCTTTCTTTTTCTGTCTCCATTTCAAGATCACAGTATCTTCTACTAATTTCCAACCTTTCCTAGTGGATAGTCCCAACTGCATGACCTGATCTACAGCCACATGTTTCTGATACTCCAGGGCACCTGGCCCACGCTCTGAAACCTCATTACACATCCAAGCCCGCAGACTTGCAAGATAACCAGCCACTCCCTTTGAACAGCTTATTGCTGTATTAGACATGAACCTCAGGGAGCTCGGGGAGGTTCATGAAAGGCCAGCGTTAACGGCCATTAGGAAGAGAGATAATTACTTAATGCTAGTACAGCACTTTGATGATGTAAAGCCATGTAAGTGCTATGTAGAAGTATTATAAGGCTCGAGGTTTGTCTGCTACCAAGGAAAGCTGGTGTCTGGGGAAAAAAATCTCCTTGTCCCAGCTTTCTGAATGACATCCAGCTGATTAGGAAGGGAAAAATGACTTCTTATCCCCAATGACTTTGACAGTACAGCAGCAGGTAATGGAGCAGCAGTGTTCGGCGAAGACTGCTATATAGCCACAGTTTGGGCTACTAACAGAGATACCATGGAAATCAAAACCAGAGCAGGACTGAAAAACCCTCATGAGAGCTTTAGACTGGTGGGAATCCAGGTACTATCATGTTAAAAGCAGCTCTCGGTGGGCAGCCCTGTTTTCCCCCTCCTGGCTTCATGTACTAGCTCCAGGGCTGTTGCTCTGCGGCATTCAGAGCGGAGCCACTGAGCCATCACCTCTGTGTTCACAGCTGAAGGTTGCTTCACGGATCTCAGCTAAGAAGGGAATTTGGTCTCTGGCGTACTCTAAGACTGTGTTTTATTTTCCTTTTTGTGGAGTTTCCTTCCCAACTTTGAAATAAAAAATAAATCAGTGCTGTTGTGTGCTTGGTCATTTGACATTTGCTATCCAAGATCATTTGACAGCTTTCTTCCTGTTCCTGGCATACTTCAGGGAGGTTCTGCTCCGGCTTCTGCCTGAGGAAAGTCACACAAACAACCATAGGTGTCTTCGTATAGTGCAGCATTATTTGAACTTCCCTTTTGTGTGCAAGAAGCTGGAGTTTGTGCAGAATCACGTAGCAGTAGTGGAGACCTTGGCACCGTTTCTCTCCAGGAAAAATCCATTCAACACTCAATCCACTTGGCCGAGTGATGACACACGTTCTCTGATTGCTGTTTCTGTTCCTGCTGCTGTAGGTAGGGATAACCTGGGCTCTTGTTTAATTGCACACCTGGCTGTCATCCCAGGCTGGGATGCACAGGAACATATGTCCTTTAGACCTCAGCTCTAGGAGCTGGCTGATCCCTGGAAGATTCTTAGCTCTGAACCTTCCCCCAGCAGCCAGATGTATGTCCCCATCAGGACACATTGATTCGTGCTGCGGGCAGGATGTGTTGTTCCGCAGTTCTGGACAGCCTTGTATGAGTAAGAGCCGCAGGTGGTTGGGTCACCCAAGAGGACACAGGGACAAAAAAAAGCAATGCAAGCAAGAAGCAGGAACAGCTTCTCTGTTTGGCTAAGCTGAGCTCTTGGAGAAAAACAAACAACAAACAAAACTGCTGTAGATCATTCCTTTGTAAGTCGAAGTTTGTCAGATCAGGTTGAGGCATGAGAAGGTGGCTTCTCAGGGGCGAAGCAAAGGGCAGTATGTGCTCGTGGCTGAGGATCCAGGAGAAGACACTCCTTCCCAGCCTTCAGTGCTGGATCCAGCAGCATTGAGAGACATTTGTCTATCAGATGTGACAGTATTTTGCTTCTGTGAGTCCTAACAGATTCCTGGGCACCTTTTGCAAAGCAAAAGGATTAACTCTGAAATGCCAGATCGAGCTGAGCTTTGCTGAACATTAGCTGTCCCACATTTCAAAGTTTTAACTGTCACTTTACTAGGCTCTTAAGTACCCAAGTAGTTTACATCAGAGGTAGCTGAATTTGACTGCAAGTTGTGACTGGATGTGATTCCCAAGTACATTATCTGTAATTTCCTTTCAGCTTATCCAGAAAGAAGGGTGCTAGCTATGTCTGAGACTGTGCCATTGCTCTGGCAATGCTCAAAAAATCCCCAAGGTGTTCTCCTGACTGAAAAGGCATCATGCACCATGGCCATACCGGCCCCCAGGCTGAGCCTCTTCGAAGTGATTCAAAAGCCATCACTGCAAACTCTCAGCGCAGCCCTGTCCTTGCCCTCAGGTCTTGGGCCTCTGCTGTCCCTGCTTTCATAGCCAGTGCTGAATGTGAGCTTAAAAACAGTCAGCAAACAACGAAAAGCTTCCACCAAACATTTTGACTCCCTTGACTTGTATTGTCCTCACCATGCAGCACTCCGCATGTGTCTGCTCCACTTTCTAGGAACCGCAGATCTGGTCCTCTCCTAATCCTCACTCACTGCACCATCTCTTCCATTGCATGCTCCAGCAGTGCCGCAGTGTGGGGCTTGCTGCCTGCTCCCCTGTGTGCCAGTGACTGAAGACATGTCACAGCAGTTCACAAGGGATCACAGAGGGTTTCTGGAGATTTACAGAATGCACAAAGCAACCTGTAGTTGTTTCTTCCACTTGCATGCACCTGTGCTGGGTGTCCTAGCCTTGCCCAAAGCAGGGGAGATGCAGGTTGTCTGCTGCCAGAGGCGTGAGGGTTGGGCTTACCCAGAGAGAGCATGGGGAAAGGAACCAAATGTCCCTTTCATGAGGTGATGTAGGGAGCCAGATGGACTCGCTCAGGAGTGGGAAAGACTGACCAGGCAGGGTTAATGCGAAACTGAGAAGGGGGTGAGACCTTCCTGCTGTCAGTAGGACTGTTTGGCAAGGGACCGTTTGTTCCCCCCAGATACACATACTGTGTTTAAACATGAGTCTAAAAATAAAGCCTGCCATTGACATTGTTTTTCCTTACTTCATTTAACAATCTAGTTGCTTTATGACCTGTAATTCTGAATCACGTTGAATCAAGCGGTGTAATTTGCAAGCAGGGACAGCGGCCTTTCTCCCCCTTCCCCTCATCTCTGCTCCACTGAGTGTGTTTTAATCCCACGGTTTTGGTTTTCAGCATTCCTAATGAGCTATTAACAAGCTGCCAATTACTTATGCAAATGAGGGGGGCAGACATGGTGGGGTGGCTGTAGCTAGAGGTAAATTCTGCTACCTCAAAACGGCCTGAGATAAATCACTGCTGCTCTAAGAGCTGCCTGTACCCAAGAGTCCTCTCAGTTATATTATCTGCCATCTAAAAATGCCAGAGGTAATGCAGAGGATGGTTAAGAAAAGGGAAACAGAGGAGTAATCGCACATATATTTTTAATTATGTTTGCCAATAATCTATTTGGTGCACTCCTTACCACGGTTCACCCCTCCCCTTTTCTTTCCAGAACTCAAAGCAGCAGCACCCACTGCTAGGGAAGGGCGGCACAACCAGCCTGCAGAGCAACCAAGGCAAATTTCTCATTCATGTAAGTAAATACTCGAGAAGCCATGATCTCCAGCTGTGGGACATCAGCTGTGAGGAAGCCCAGCCATGCTTCACTCAGCTGAGGAGACATGGGAGCAGAGCAGCTGTAGCTTGCAAAGCACCAAGTGGTCAGCGAGGCCACCACCAGGTCCTAGCAGGTCCTACTCACCTGTCCTAACAGTTGCTGCTAGAGCCTCCCCATGTGAAGGAGAGGTGACCAGCCTCCTGAGTCTCTGGGCCACCTACTGAAAGATTCTTGTGGCCCAGAATGACCGGGGAAGTGGTAGAACTGGGGATGTGTTCACTAATGGGAGACCTAGTGGCTTCCCAGGAGTCCTACTGCTTGGCTGTGGGTTGGCACTGGGCGGCTCTGCGGAAGGATGCATGCAGATGGTGGCCTCTGTGGTCTTCTGCACCAAAGCCACAACATGGGCACCGCATCTGAGCTGTTCAAAAGCTACAAACTAAGCCACCTTTCTCTTGGTCACTGCCCAGGTAACAGCAGGGGCTGGGAAGGCCACTAAACCTATTCAAACTACAACCATCAGATAGTCAGTTCGTCAGGAACCATATGGATTTAGCAACTTATCTGCACCAGGCTGGAGGCCCTTGCACCACACCACAGTCTTTTTTAGGAAAGACCTCCTGAGAGACGTTCAATACCCATGAAACAGCACAGCTGTCAGCTGGTTCCAACTTCAAAGGGGATCTGTAGTCTGCAAAGACTGCAAGTACCAACAGAAATTGTCCATGACTGATCTGCATTATCATTTTGCAGTGAGCTGGTAATACTACAAGAAGTGTTTAATAGCTCAAAAGCTAATCAGAGAGAGGCTAAGTTAAACCATCATGATGCAAGAAATGCGTCCATCAGAATTCCACTCTTTTGGCAATGCAGATAATGAAAATCAGCTCAGTTTCTGGCTTTGGAAAGTAGGAAGAAGATTTGACCAATAAATCTTAACCTGGCAGTATAGAAGCAAAGGCTCAAAATGGCCTGAGAAATGCAGCTTAGGAAATAAGACCAATAAAGCACTTGCATGTGCAATCGCTCTATGCTAAAATGCTTTCAGATTGGTATCTCATAATTTCCCCTTCCATCGTCCCTCTGTGTCCTGTCAGTGACTCCCCTCTGGGTAACCAATAATGCTCCATCTTCGTCTGCAGCCAGAGCCGGTCCTGACTGACGACTATACATGATTTAGATAAGGCTCCATTACTTAACTTCTAGATGCTGGATAATCAGTTCAACTGCCTTGGCATTAATCATAATAATATTCAAAATTCATTAGGCTAGATTGTTTGGAAATCTATTTCTTGTTAATGTCAGATTCACTGAACATAGGCCTGGCAGCGTAGAGAAAGAAATTTAATACAATGCAGGGTATAGGAACTCCCTGTAGAAGTGGTCCCTTCCTTTACGTGCAGCAGTTAAGTAGCAGTGAAACACTGTGAGCGTGCTGCCTGTTGGTTGATCAAGGGGCATCGCCAGAAATACCTGGCAGAGAGTGGAGTTTTTCAGGGGGAAGGTTAGATGCTCAGATCTGTGCCCACAAATCTTCACAGTACCTGTTGTATCTAAACACTGGGCAAGCAACCCAGAGACTTTTATGTGCAATCATGGTATGGAGGTATAAAAATCGAAGTCTTTTTAAAATATAAATCTGTTCCTTGCTTTCCTGAAAACTTAAGAGTACTTTAGGTTAGAGGATGGGGCCTTAGTGCTTTACCAAGATGAAAAACTTTCAGCAATAAAATAGCTGGATCATTCCTTCTAGCCAGTTTCCTGTAGGCCAATTGAGGACGGTTCCCAATGGTGCGCTTCCTAATTGTTTATTTGGACTGTTTAAGCATTTTGGGTGATGGTGCCTTCCTTCAGGTATGAGTTCTCACCCTCTAGTTGAACAGTGGTTTCTCAGCAGGGAACGATCACAGAAATACAGAACAATTCAGAAGATGCATACACTTTCTCTCCTAATGAAGGCAGTGCAGGCACAGATGGCATCTCAGACAAATACGTTGCAAGCCGTGTTAAAATAAAGAGCTCATCATCGGAGGCTGCAGTGTCACACCTACTAATGATGTGATTAAACTCATCAGTGCCGGTGGGAAATCTGTGCCAGCTCTGGCACTGCTGAATGGAGAGCTGCATTTCACAGCAGAGGCAAACCCCAACGTCCCCCCTCCCCTCCCCCCCCTCCAACCCATGAGTTACGCCACAGTAGAGACACACTGTATGTACGATGCTAATGGCCAGACTTCCTGAAACTCAAAAGAGGGGAGGTTGCCCTGGACATGCCCTTCCCATGCCTGCCTGAAGCAGCACTGCCAAAAGGTGGTGTGGCAGGCAGAGGAGACCCTGCAGATGGTGACAGCAGCCAAAGAGGGACAGGCACAGGAGAAGAGAGCGACTGCACCCATCTGAGCATGGCTGCGATGGGGCAGCAGCAGCAGCCCTGGCAAGAGCCAGAACTAAAGCCAGCAATAGCAAAAATGGTGGCACATCCAGAAGGTGAGGCTGGAGTTTGGCTGCAGGATTCTGCTGGAAAACAAGCTGAATTTGAAAATTTTAAGGAATCAAGCATTGCATCCTCTTCTACTCTTATTTTTCCACCTGAGACTTTCTGTGCATTATTTTTCCACCTGAGACTTTCTGTCCATTCTTTGTCAAGTTTTCTGGATGCCCTTGAGTAGGACAGAGTTGCTGGAGTCCCATGCATTTTAACCACTGTGTTAAAATTCTTCCTCCCTACTTTATTTAGCCAGGAGCATAAATAAATAAGCAAACCCACAAACACAGGAACCTGGTTCCCAGATGCCATTAGAGCCCTTAAGCACTAAGTGGCCATCACAGATACCGCTAGCTGCCTTCTGCTCCCCTTCCTGCAGTCAGCCAGACGCTCCACCCCAGTGAGCCCCGCTGGGACCATTTCACAAACCCAGCACCCGGTTGGACAATTCTGACTGCTTTTGCTGTAATATAGGACTGCTTCTAGATGGTCAGCTCTCCGAACTGAACAAATTTTCCTAGATGAGTCTCTAGCCACCAGCTCTCCATTAGGGTTAGCCACAAGAGGAAGGACAGAAGGAGAAAGTGAGTCTAAAGAAACCACTAATGTTCTGCAGCATCTGATAGGATGAATGACCCCTGCAGACATACACTGAGCAGACAGGACAGTCCTCAATTATGTAATTGCTGGAGCATTTACTTCAAGGAGAAACATGACTACAAATGCTGGGCTTAAATCCTTGGCTGGTTTCGCTGCCTCTGGATAAGCTGCTCTAGTCCAAGAGCGTTACGTATGTGTATGCAGCATGCACAGGCAATAACACACATGTCTGCGTAGGAAACAGCTTTACAGCCCAAAGAGCAGAGCTGAAAAAGAAATCCTATTAAATTTCTTTCTGCCCTTTTTCCTTTGTGAGTAAGGGCCCTAAAGGATTTGCTAACGAATCAATGGGTGCCAATCCAAATATCCCAGTGGGCAACCCACGGCCTCCCTCAGAAATTCACAAGCAAATCTTGCCTACGGATGGAAATGCTTGCCACACTGATTTTTTTTTTTCCCCAGCCTCATCCTCACCACGTTATCCCTGTGCTAACGTCTACATACTTCTCTCAATGTTTTCTAACCTTCAGACTCACAACTCCGTAAATATTTGCAATCAGGTAGCACATCTTCCCACTCTGGTCATTCTTTAGACGAACTATTTACATACAGCTCTTTCTATCCTCAGCAATCAATCGCTTCACACTGTCTTTGTTTCTGCTGCACCTCTCCAGAAGCTGTCGACCTTATGGATACTCTTTGCGGGGCTGAGTCAGGGACATATGGCCATGTAGTAGAAGAGTATTTAAAATAATGATTGCTGTAGAGGCACACACTTTGCTTTTTGACTTGGGTTCTTTACATGGATGGCTTCAGAAGAGCATTTGTTTCACTGGCACACTGAAAGCCACAAGCTTCCTGGGGAGCTGCCACTCCACAAGGGACTGTGCTGGCTGTGAAGAGGACAGGGTTTTTAAAGACAAAATGCAGTGTGGCCTGGGGCGGGCACAGTCTTACTTTACAGAGATACGTGCTGTATATTGATCAGAACTGGCTCGGTGCTTTATTAGCCACCTGAGAGGTGCAATGAGCTGCTACTGGAATTTGTGTTTGATAACCAAAGGAATTTGTCATTCTTCAAAATGCTCCAGGAGTGGGTGTCTGATTTGGGTGTGTGTGAAAAACGGAGGATGGCAATCCAGAGCAAGAAGCAGGGAGGCAGCAGGCACAAGGAGGGTGTCCTGCTGCCCACCCCTCATTTTTACCCCCGGGGCATCCCTGCTGTAGCATCCCACATGGCCCCATGGACACTGTCCCATGGGGCACGACCCAGCAGTCACGCAGCTCTGTGGCTCAGCAGAGTCCTCCACCACTGGCAAAGCTCTCCCTGATGAAGCTTGAAGAGCAGCAGCCGTAGCTACCGTTCAGCCCCCAGCTGCCTGGCACACTTAGCTCCCTCAGAGCCCTCCTTTCTGTTTTGGTTTCCCTGCATTTCCTAGCAAGCTGCTGTGGTTTTTCTTTTTTCCTCCTTCTCACTGGCAGGTACAGGTGGCCTTGCTGCCCTCTCATTGCACCTCCCTCAGCTTGAATTTTAAACTATTTAACAGCTTTAAATGCACCTAATGAGGTCTCAGTCTGCACTTTGCTGCCATCCCTCTGCTCTCTGACACTGGGAAGAAGAGTGGTTTGGAAACCTATCACGGACTTCCCTGCTTTGGAGGTCTAATTACATGGTAACTGGTGACCTTGTAAGTACAGGGTAATCTGCTGTGTAATACCAGGGTAAATTATCCCAGTACTTCTGTCTTTCTCACTGCAGCCTTCTACAGAGATGGAAATACAGCCGGTTAAATGGTAATTAATCTTTGAGCCACTTGACACTTGCTCAAGCCAGTGAGGAGTAACCAACAGAAGCCCACTGGCTCTGCAAGGAGCAAGGGACCAGCTCAGGAGCCACCACTTAGGGAGTGTCTGGTGTCGCCTGGCCAAAGCAGGGGCCACTTTATCACCCAACCTCTCTGGGTGCCGGCTGTGTAGGGCAGGGGGCATGGGCTGCCTTCTCAGAGCTGGATGTGGCTGTCTCCTGCCTGCCCTGCGTTAAGCATCACTTGTTGGGAGGGACACATCCAGTCATCTGCAGGAGGAAAGGGGCACCAGGGGATGTGGATGCCTGAGGGGAATGGGCACTCGCCCTCTCTGCGTTAGCAGGATGGGGCCAGAGGTTCAAAACTGCTCAGCCCTGGTGGGGGTGAGCTGCCTGGAGCACTTCCTCACCCTCCCCCTGAGAGAGGTGCATGGGAACGGCACCAACAGTTTCCTCTGAAACCATCCAAAACAGCCAGGCATTCACTCTGCAAAACTCCAGCAAAACCAGCTGAGAGATCTGCTTTCTCCCTCTTTGCTGTGAGATGCATCTCGTTCCCTCCCACACTAACAGCCTGTCGCCCCGAGGCTGGGGGCTGCCTGTCTGACCCCTGATACCTTTGTGGCAATGAAATATATTTGCATGCATTTTAGACCCACTGGCATCGTGGCCTCTGGAGAGCTTTGGATTTTTATAACATCCATGGTAATAATTTTCACATTATAGGCTAATAAAATATTTTAATTTGTTAGCAACATTAAGGTGGGCACTGTATGATTCTTATGACATTTAAATAATGCTTAAAAAAAAAAAAAAGGAGGGGGGATTCTGAGCGCATTTATTTTCCAAACAGGAGCTTTGAAATAGAAAGTCAAAATCCCACACACTGGTACCGAGATCAGCTCTGACACCCCCCACCCCCCCCCCACGCCTGTTTCTCTTGAATACCTGCCAAGTTAAATAAGCAAACATGGGATTGTGGCGTCCTAGTTGCAAACCTGTTTTTGTCAAGTGAGCCCTGCTCCTCAGTCACTCCGGCTGGTTATGCTGCACGGCTGCGACTCGATCTAAACGTGTATGATTCCATGTGCCATTGCCCTCTGTGGGCTAGGTCACAACTAATGGGTGCTACAATGAGTAACTCAGCATTTTTGCACCTCTGCCTATACTCGTGTATTTCTTTCTACCCCTCATCAATCATACGCTGATTGACTAACTGAACAAGACTGTAAAGCCAGCAAGTCAGGGGCCTAAGCCATCCCGTCACTTCCATGGCATGCAACGTACACTGTGTGCCCCAAGGCAGAGTGCTGCACCAGCCCCTTTCCTCTGGCTGGGTAGCAATTGCATGGTTTGGAGTGAAGAAGACTGCAGTGAGTAAAGCAGGGGCATTTCAGAGGAGGAAAGTTGCCCTTGCAGCTCTGTGGGTTGATATGGCTGATGGCTCTGTGCATCGTTTCCTAACCTGTAAAATGGGGCAATGCAACCCATTGACTTCTCAAAGATGCTGCTCAGGTAATGCCTTGTACAGTAAAGCAATAAATGGCATGGAAAAGCCTGCCAATAAAGGAAAAAATAGTCAAATGTGTAGCTCAGGGTTAGTTATACCCAGCAAAAGAGACAGAGGGTTACACAATGAGTATTATGGAGAAGAATAGCAAAGAAGTTCCTTTGTTCTGTGAGTACTTTTGCCTTGTAAGTCAACTGTATCATACACGATTAAATGGCAGGTTATTATGCAAAGTCTGTACTACAAGGCAGAGGCAAGTGTGAGCTCGCCTCCCTGTTATCATTACATGACCTTGCACGTTCCCCTTTGCAACCTCAGCATTTTTCTGTGGATTGGATTTCTGGGTGGTTATTTTAAGAAAACTGTTTTAAGTTTCTTGCTTCTGTGCCAGGTACCTGCTGCTTAACAAACGGGCCATGACTAAGCATAGTCTGGAAATTAGCAGCATCTACGAGTTAAAGCAATGAGATTCCGGGACTGTCTTCCCTTAGGAGCACATTTAATAGTGGTGCTTGATTATGAAAAGGATAAATCTGATGTGATTGATGCAACAGGGGATTGGATTTGATGATCCGGGGAATCCCTTCCACCCCTCTCTACTCCTAATGAATTTATTTTTTAAGAGTGGGGGTAGATGCAGTACTCTAGTGATGGTAAACAACAGCAAAGTGTGTAGATACCTACTGATGGTTAGTGGGTCTCCATCCCCATATTTAACCTCTTCCCATCACCAAGAAGGTGGAGCAGGTCTCTCTCCTGGTTCCCCCCATCCTGAACATGCCAAGAAGAGGTGGGCGCAAGGATGCTACCTGCTTCTCTCTTTGCATTTTCCAGCTATTGAGGACTTCCAAAATTCACTCTCCTTGAACCAATACCACAAATGTCTCAGCTCACAGGGTCGCTATATATTTCTAATGTACTTACCTGTCTCCCAACACCATAATGACGGTATCCCTTGCAATCTTTTTTTCATGTGAATCTCCTTGGAGAAGATGAACAGGGATCACTTTATAACAATGGGAAACCAAGGCACAGAACTAACTGACTTTCATACGGCAACAGAGGACATCAGTAGCATGGAAGGGACCCGCAGCCCAGTCCAAGTCTGGGGTCTCACTGCTGGACTCTACTTCTCCATGCACCTAACTGGGCTCTCCCTTTCAGAACTGGAATTGCAAAGTAGAAAGTATTTTTCAGCCCAAGCATTCACTGGTCTGGGATTCCCGTCCTGTGTCAAGCCACGGGGGCTCAGCCTGGGGTCTCTGAGGGCACAGTGCACAGTTGTTTCACAAGAAATGCATGGGGAGAGTGGTTATGTTCCTTTTTCCCTCTGAGTAGTTTTAATTCTTTAATTCCTACTTGTTAATAAGATAAAATGCTGTGATTTCTGCAGGATCAAATAGTGCAAGATAAGCTAAGGGAGTTTAATTACCATGCTTTCAGGGCTGGGAAAAAAATAATAAAAAGTGAGTAACAAGGTTGTGGGTGATAGCTATAAATATGACCCAAGCATCACCTGTCATGACATTTTAGCCAAGAGGAGGTTGTCATGTTAGTTCTGGGCATGGCACTCTGACAGCGAATAAAAATCATAAATGAGAGGGCAAGGCTTGCTTTCTCCAAAATGTGGCTATTCACAGACAAGTGCTACATTTCTCCAGGACCTGATCCTGCAGATAATACCGGGTATAGCACTTCGGCACAGAGTGCTCCTCTGGCTTCCCCAGGGATTGCTCAGAGCAGTGAGTGCTAAGCCCAGTGGTAAGCAGTTACAGGATCAGATTCATAGTGTGCCAAGGATTTTGGATGAAAAGAGCTATAAAGAAGTCACATATTATTATGTCACATTGCAAAGGTCAACCCCAGTATTTGTTCTGTCATAAGGACATGACTGAAAGGCAAAAAAATAATGTCAGGGCACAGGGGAAAATAAATTTTAAAAAACTGCCTTCAGGGCTGAGGATACAAAATTACATCAGTGTTTAGAGCTAAATTCCCATCCACACCCTGCAATTCAATTTTGACTCAGAAAGGCATAAACGTAATAAAATCACCTTTCGGTGGCACGTCTTCTTATCTGCTGACATATCCCCTGTAAAATCAGCGATGTCTAAACTCACACTCCCATGTGCTTCTGGCAACAGTCAGGAGCTGCCAGAGCCCTGCTCCGTCACGGATCCCAGGAGGGCTTTGTGAGATCCACTCAGCTGCTTAACACCACGTAGGCATTCTCTTAATCCCAGTCACTCCCAGGGCAGGAGGAGTGGTGGTGACACTGGGAGGAAGATGGATGGTGGAACAGCTAGTCCTTCATCACCTGGCCAGGAGCATACAACTCACCTAGCAAAATCACAGGGAGGTTTGGGTAATTGGACCCCAGTAATTTGTCCTGATCACGGCTACTTCACAAATATTTATGCCCATCTCGCTGGACTTGCTGGCACAGGGAATCTATTGAGAAATAAAGTGTGGAAGCCATCACTTTCCTACCTTAACTTATGATGGGTCATAATTGCTCTGCACAGACAGTGTCTTTGCGTGGATTATCTCAATCCGCTTCCAAAATGGACTCAAACAAAGGCTCCCCAGCTTTCTGGATCAACAGAGCACTTCCTTGTGTGCCAGCAGCAAAACCATGAAGAATAAAGTTCAATCTTGGCTCCTCTCACAGGCTTCTGTAGCTCACCTCCAGTAGCCTTGCAGCTTGCTGACAGTGGCTTCTAGGATGCTGGGACCCTCTGGGCTGAGCATCCCTACGCAGAGGCTCCAGCATGCAGTGAGCACAACGCAATGGTGGCTTGCCACCATGGGAGGGAGGGCAAGGTGAACAGAGATGTTACCAGCCCTCAGCCACCTTGCGCAGCTCCCATCAGCTGCCACCTTGGCAAACCCAAACTCCTTTGCACTGCCAGAGCATCAAACCCACACCGATCTCTCACTGCCACTCCTCTGGGCAAGGGACAGGAGCAGCAGCGGGGCAGTGATGGTTGACATCCACTCACCCAACTGTTCAGATACCGAGGCTGTGTCTAGACTAGCAAACAAAAGGCATCAGGGCAGGCATGTGATGTTCCAGCTGTTCATATAGTCTGGTTTTAGTCCATGCCAATTTGACAGTGTTAAGCAACTGCTGGGAGGACAACACAAGTCAGGGACAGTTCCCAGTAAGCAGTGCAAATGCCACCCTGCTTGGAGGTGCAGAGTGGTTTAGCTGTACGGAGACAAACGGTGCTGCACTCGCTGCCGTCAGAGCCAGATGATGGTCCACGCTGTCCACTAGTGCAGACACAGCCTGAACACCCGTGGAGGAAGATTGCACTGAGTACTTTGCATTCATCACATATTATCTCACCATACAGACAAGCCCCAGAGAGTTGCTATAGTAGAAACATGTCCAGTTCCCATCACACACGAGAGCCCCTTCGCTGCCAAATGCACTAGACCCAACCTAGTCCCAAAGCCACTCAACCCCATGTGTCACTTCATGCTCAAGCGGCACCAGTCCCCCGCTTCCAGCTGCCCCAGGGGTCGAGATCCACTCACTGTTGCAGCTGCCGGCGGTGCCAGTCTCTGTCGCTGCCACGCTGTGCTGAACTGGCCCTTCGGACGCGGCCCTTCCTGACAGTGAATGGGTGAAAACAAGGGAAGGAGACAAACAAAAGAGAAGGGAAGGGTGAGAGAGGGAGGGAGGGATGGGGAAGATGAAGCAAGGGGACAAGAAGGGAAAGGGTATGTCTTTAACCGAACCGTATGTCTTTCACTGGCTACAATATCCTAACACTGCACAACCCTTCCTGTGAGGGCACGGGGCAGGTGGGACCCCCTGGCCCTGGTCACCACCATCTTGCACCCCACACCATCACCTGCACCAGTTTAGAGGGAGGGTGAGGAGCCAGCACTGGTACTGGGTGAGAGTCACAGGGTGCTCTGGCCTCCTGAATCTTCTTCGTGGACTGTGAACTACATCCCTCAGGGGACCCAGAGTCCCTCTCTGACAGGAGAAATTTTAGGAGGCTTGAGCAGTTCCTCCCTATCAGGTACTTAACCATCCTGCTCCTCGTCCATCACTAGCCTTCCTGGGCACAGTGCAGGGACCCATCTGCTTCTGCCAGCAGAACAAGACCCAGGCCTGATGTCCTTACTCAAGTAAGTTCAGGTTATCCAAAGTTAATGGCACTGTTGGCCAAATGTCCCAGCGAAGATCCTGATACATCACCCTACGCTTCCCCAAAAGTCTTTGTCCCATCAATACTGTTGCAGGTTGGGAAGGAAGAAAAAACTTCATCCCACAGCTTCCGATTAGCTGCAAACCTGCCAGTGCCTGCAAAACTGAACCCTAGCAGGGGACAAGGGAAGCAAAACAATGGAGCAGAAAATACAGCACTATGTTTTCCAGTGTATCAAGGCAGGAAAGATTTGGGGAACGGAAGGGAGGAAAAGGGGTAGGTATCTCAGTGTGCAAATTAAAAGTGAATGATGAGCCTAAGGTCTACTGACTTTCTGGTAAGGTGTTTGTATTCCCACCGGGACAAAAAGGAGACTAAGTCCCAAGATGAAAGGGCAGTTGGTGAGCATGGTTGTTTGGGGGGAGACTTCTGGCTGTGCTACTTAGGAGCTCAGGCTGACAGCTGCCCTGGGAATACCAAAAATACAGCCTCAGGGTGTGTCCAGCTAGTCATCACCCCGGGTGCCTTCCCACCCCACACCAGAGGTGAAAATTGAGCTGCTGAATGTAGCTGACAGCTCATTCTGCTTGGGGGATTGCTGCGTGATTGACTGGCTCACCTCCCTTCCCAAAAAGTTGAGGTAGGAAATGGGTGGGGGGGAAGGCTTAGAAAATTGTTTCATGATGGTTGTTTAAATTGCCTCTGCATTACATTGTTACAGTTAGGGAAAAAGAAAAGACCGATCTATCACATGAAGCCACATCCTACAGGCAGCTGTGGCAGAGGTATGGACATTGGAAAGAAGCAGAGCAAATGAAGTCATCCAGCAGTGGAAAAAACCATCAATGTAATATAGTGCAGAACAAAGCAAATTCTGCCTCTAACACAGAGCTGAAAGAGAAACATCTTCCTCTGTCAGATCTATTACCATGCATTTATTCCAATAACAAATAACTAACCCAGAGAGTAACCCAAACCTGATTTATTCCTCCGTCTAAGTAAATATGAAGAGGCAGCCGAATCTGACTGTAAAAACCACTGATCTCATATGTTTTGCTTGTATGTATTGGAAAAAATAGGAGTGGAGTTTCTGCCTTGCTGCCAGGGGATGCTGGCAAAGCATTTGAGCTATAGATAGTGTATCTTGTCACTAATGACTGCAGGGAACTAAAAGGGATTTGGATTTTTTAATGCTTCACATTAATTGATAATATGGTCTCAGAATTCACAGTGGAACACAGGATTTGCTATATTGTATCAGTCTAGTGGCCCATAAAATCTGGCATCTTGCCTCAGTGGTGCTCAGAAAAATCATAATCTGGTGTCTTTGCTTATAAGGTTGCTGGCCATTTCTATAAGGCCATACAATTGAAAAAGAGGAAAGGTCTTTCTGGCCTGCACAGGAATCCTCTTTAAAACCCTGAACGTGATTTTGGCAGTGCTGTGTTACGTCTTTTGTGTTTTTCAATGCAGGGAAGAAACTCTGTGGCAACAAACATTTTCAACAGACACACTGCTGGCTTTCCTCTTGGTCACCACAGCCCAAATAGTGAGAAGGTGAACTTGTGTTTTCAGAGGGCAAATGAGAACACAACTGGGGCCAGAGCCTTGGAGATGCCTTGTACTGAGCAGAACGATATTGATTAGGCAGTGTAAAGGTTTCCCTCACTAATTCCTTTAGCAGTCTTATGTATTGCCCATATAATTGGATGGGGATGAGAGAGGTGGAATCACTTCAAAGCTCAACACACACGGAGAAAAGATCCTATTTTGTGTGTGTGTGTAATTTTGTGCATCGTTGCCCCTTGATTGTACATTGAACACGGTCTCTTTGACAGCCCAGCCCTAAACAGTCTGTTTATTAAAGACAGCTGCTTGCAAATAGGGGCTTTCTCCATCCAGCTGGCGTAGAGAAGGAGCTCGCTGCGGCTGTGAGAGAGGCAGGACTATGAAACAGAAGGGGATCAGGAGGGGAAAGCCTGCAGAAACTCTGACCATGCAGGAATCAGGGGTAAAAAAGAAAGGCAATGATTTCTTTCCTTGCAAACATCTTAAGGAGGATGATGAAGATATTTGCACCTTAATTTTTCTAGGGAGGTCTTCAGTTTGTCTTGAGGCAAAGCATAATTTATCTCTGCTCACACTAAACTGGTTTAGAACTTCTCTGGCTCCAGTTCTTTTGCTGATCACACTGAGTTTGGGGATGCTCCCCACCTTTCCTGACCGATATGTGATCTCATGACAGTCCCCATGGTAAAGGAGAGCTGAGATCATGGTCCTGCAGGCGGGAAAGCAGGAGGAAGTCCCGGGCCAGCTGGGATGCAGTGGGGAAATGGGTCCAACAACCTAGAGAAGGTGAGAGGGGAGTGTTTTACACATCCAAGTCTCCCTCGACTGTAAGTGGCAGTGCTCCTTCCAAAGCGTGAATGTTTCATTACAGTATTCTCAGGAGCACACACACTGTTACTGGTCCACCTGGGGCTAGAATGATGAAGCTTGCTGGCATATGGTTCTCCACCTTCTTCTGCTCTAGCTACGGTTTAAATCAGGCCACCTTGGTACAACCCAGGAGCCATGAACTTCTCTGGCCTGCTCTGTACAAAATCCTTCCTTGTTTCTGGTGACACAACAGAGGAACATGTTTTGGAGAGATCTCTATCACAGGACTCTCTCTCTGTCTCAACACTGGGCACTGTGCTCTTTTCCACACAACTTACAGCTTTCAGGCTAATGGGATGTTCAGAGCGGGGACAGCGGGAGGAAGGGAGCGCATCGTATACAGGCAGCCTCTAGCAGGTGGATGGTCACTTGGACAACACAAATTAAAGCAGGGGTAAAAACAGTTTCACAGTCAAGGATGCAGGTAGGGAACTACTTGAAGATGGGTGGGGATCACAAGTAGCTTCTCTTCCCTCTCTGGATCTGTTGGCTGCACGCAGGGTCCATTGAAAATGGAAGAGAGCCCTGCCCTCCTTAGTTAAGTTTTATGGGAAGGGAATTGTTTTGACGGAAAGGGCTTCTGAAATGCCTGCAGGAAACTTGCTGTCTCAAGTTTTCACAGCAGAGGCGAACAGGCTTGGGTAGTTTGGCTACGTCGAAAAACAATCCCAGCTTTCTGAACTGAACTGGATCTCCGACTTCGTGGAGATGGTGTCACTACCCCTCAGCTGGGTCCAGCATTTTACTCCCAATACTCTCCCCAGCTCCCAGGAAAGCAGAGATCAGCCTGGAAAACTTTTAAGAACAGCTAAAGCCCAGTCAGCTGGGACACTGACCTCAGTCAGAGATGCACAGGGGAGAGTATGGAAACAGAAAAGCCCGCAGCATATGCGCCACAATAGACTTCCGGTCCTCAGTAAATCCAGTGGCACAGGGATTTCCTGAAACAGGGGAAGTATGTTGTGTTTGCTAGCTCCTCAAAGATTACTTTTCTTCCACAATTCCATTCAATCACTTTTTCAGCCCATCTCAGCTGGTGGCACCTACCGTCTCCTGAGACAAGGAGTCCCAACACTTTTCTAACCACTGTAGTATCTCCATTGGATTATAACATGCTATGAACATCACCAGGTGTTTTAGGTTGTGAAATACTGAATAATCAACAATTCCTCCCTATTTGGTTACATCTATGACCTCCGCAAATGGAAGGTCAGGAGTTAAAAACCATCAGGAAGCTAAACTGAAGAGGTTTTGAACTCCCAGCTCTCTGGAGCTCAGTCCAATGGTTGGGAGAAAGCAAAAGCCTCACTTCAAATGTCTGGGAATGGGGCTGAGCTTGATTGGAAGATCATAAGTTTGATTAGCTCTCAGTGTGTGAGGGTTTGGATGGTTTGGGGGGAAGATAGAGGGGTTAACCATGGAGGTCAGTATTTAGGTGAACAATGAGACTATATTAAACAAAAAATCTGAGCCAAATGACTTGCAATGCAGCAGCAACATATCCCAAGCAGGAGGAGACATAAGCATGGAGGTCAAGTACCATAGCAGGCAGTTTTTATTTCCCAAAAACAAACTGCTCTTTTGTGCCTGTGCTTCAAAGAAGATGTCACAAGATTGCGAGAGCTCTTCACCTGCCACATCCTTCTTATTACTGAAATGAAATAAATAGCAACAGCATGAAAACAGCAACTCAAGCAGGAGAAAGACAGGTAGACAGTGAGGAAAAGAAGAGGGGGGAAACAGGGTGCGGGAGGAGGTCTTGGCAGGGTGGAGAATTAGGGCAATTACTATTTCTGAGAAAATGCCAGAAATACAACACAATCTAATTTCCCCAATTAATTCCTTTGCACTTGAGTTGCTTTGTGTGAAGGGCTCTTAACATTTCAAATAGAAGGAAGGGGGAAAAAAAAAAAAGACTCAACATTTGTTTTTTTCCCTCGGTGTAGAGATGGGGAAATGTTGAGGAAAAATATCTGGCTAAAACACAAGATGATGCTGTTACATCTTCCTTTCAGGAGTTAAGGAACTGTGCCGCAAATTCAATTTGCAGAGGTTTTTATAGGAGCCACAGAGATATCAAAGACCAGCACATTCAATATCACACTGACTTTTCCTGCATGCAGAACACACCAGGACAAGCACAGAGACAGTTAACCCACACAACCCACATTGAGCAGTTCCCTCACCTCCCTTGTTTCCAACCCTACTGCAAGTTAGGGGGAAATGGGTTCTTCAGCCCTCAAACCACCAGTCAGGGCAGCTGTAAAGCACCATGGCATGAGCCATCCACACCTCATGGGGCATAGAGGTGGCAATGAAAACAGAGAAAGAAAGAGCAAATCAGGGGCTGGGGCAGTGGGACATGTGGGGTAAACAGATACTGAGAAGGGCACATAATACTTTCACCAGCAGACAGGGGCTCCTGCACATAGAAAGACTGTAGCTCTGCTTGGCTGGCCCCTCTGTATCAGTACTAGGGGTCTCCAGGTCACATCTCCAGGTCACTATGAGACTTTCCTGCCCTTACCTATATAGGTATGACAAAGCAAGACACGTTCACTAGAATCCCACGTAGTACAGCAGAAAATTAAAGTACTTTTCATTCTAAGTCCTTTCCTTAGTGCAACGTACATTTACAGAGATGAAACCTTCCCAGCGCACAAGCAAAAAGGATGGAGAGAGAGTAGCACATTGTATTCTTCACCTCAGAGAAGGGCTACAAGAGACAGAAGGTGATGCTTATCTGCACAGCGCTTAGGTGCTGGAAATGGTACTAATGTCGGAAGCTGAACGTGGCACACACATTGCAGCATCTACACAAGATTGCACACAAGAGTCAGCACAGCCAGGGACTGAACTTGCTTTACCCCACCCATCAAAGCTGAAACAGAGCCTGAACACGCTGCCTGGATGTACGGAGTCTGGCTCACACTCTGTCTGGAGCTGACTAATCCTGCCAGTGTATACCAGGTCTACAGTAATACCTCAAAGCGGCAGCTTTTCCCCCCCTACCCCAACGTGGGTCAGTACCATATCCCAGACAGAAATTCAGAGGCAGTTTTCCTCCCCTCTGCCTGCTGGCATTTGCCTTTGTAGGCGATGCTGCAGAGCCCTAGCACACTTCTTGCAGGCTCCCTCCTGGTGCGAACAGGACTGGGCAGCAATTTCCCTCCGCAAGGATCGATCTCTCATGCTGTAAACATGCTGCAAGAGATGGACTGTAAAGCAACAGAGAGAGCTTCAAGGGACACAAAATCAGGTGTTGCAGAGCTGAAGGATAAACATGGGCATTAAGGAACCCTGTCAAGGATGCACAAAAAATGCCAGTGGAAGAGTACAGCTAAACTTCTGCAGTGAGTTCAAAGCTGGTGGGAACAGAGCGCCATTCAATGATGGCTGTGATCATTTAGGCACCCTCTATCTAGGAGAGTGAGGGTCAGACTAAATCTGCTTTCAGTGTAAGGCTTGTCTATTGGTCTTATCTACCATGCTGAATGAGCCTCCAAAGGAGCATGACCCAGGCAGCTGCTAAACCTTGGTGATCTATTACTTGCATGGAAACTTCACTGGAAAAATAGCCAACTGTACCCGGGAGAAAGAAAACAATTCTGAACTCCAGAGAACTAGAGAAAGAGGTGGCCTAGATGGGAGATGGTCATCAGAAAGCAACCTGACAATGGATACTGAATATTATAAAATATATGGGGTTTTCACTAGCCCTTTTAAAGACAGAGAAGAAAGAAAATGTTTACACAGTAAACCTTCTGCTTTAGAGGAGGATGCTTCTGCCAGAAGGATCCTAGACTTTTTAAAGAACATTGACCTAAGGCCAAAGTCATAGCAGAAACATTGTTTTGATTCTGATGGTCTAAGGATGTGAGAGCCACGGTTCATAGGAAGAGATATTAATCTTTTATTAAACAACTGATACTACTGAAAAACAACAACAACAAAAATGCTCAGAGAGGGCTTGTGTGTCTAAAATTCATTCTTTTTTCCCCTCCAACAATATCATATGTTCTAATAAAAGATATTACTTCTTCCTGCAAACCTCGTCTCTCCCAAATCCAAACAATGCTCCAGAGTGGTGAGGACACAGAAGCAGGGAGCGTTTTTTGTGATTATGTTTAAGTCTGTGTTGCTAGAAATAGAAACATACTTTCAGAGCCCTTCGCAAATCCTGCATGTGTCTTTTTTTGACAAGCAGGTATCCTCTACTTGATGAACTGTGACGAGGAGAACACTCAGGACAGACCTCTGGGAAAGGATGGAGCTAAATCCCTAAGAGCTTTTAAGCAGAGGCCAAGATTTGGGGCAGCATGCCAGAAGGGTAGGACATAGGAGATCTGGACAGAGGGAAGTCATAATGAGGTTTAATGCCTACATAAATCCTCTCTCTAGTTGATATGTGTCTTCACTGCTTATGTCCCACCCACGTCAGGACATTACCTTGGAAGTTATTCTGGATTTCTGACTACGAGTTAAGACTGTTCTCTTCCAAAGATGAAGAAATATTGCCTTTTCTCTGGGCAGCTGCCACATGATTTTTGTTTTGGAATTGAATTACGCATTTCGGGGTTTAAAAGGAAAATGATCTGGAGTTTACCAGAGTTCAGGTGAGTTCAGAGCCACAGGACTAGGGAGCAACCAAGCCCCAGTCTGCTGAGTGAAAGAGCAGCTGGGGGTCCTAAACCCAGCCCTGGTGATGTTCCCAGCTCTGGACAAACCCCTCTAGCCCCTGTGGCAGCCTCCAGCTCCCCAGGCAGCACTGGGCGGGCACCTTCTGCCTGACTTGCTGCAGTCTCTATGCCACACTCAGCTTGGCTGAGGCACAACTTCCCTGACCTGTAGCGTCCCACCACCTGCTGTCACAGTCCTGAGTCATACCTAAAAAAAATCACCTACTCACACATTTTTTTAGAGAAAACAACAAGGAAAACAAAATCCACCGAAATCTTTTCTCTCCAATATGGATATATTTTATCCTGCCTTCCCACAGAGACCCACACCAATGACTGCACAGCACATTACACAACACATCACAGAAACGCTTCTTCAGCATCTCCGCCTTTACTTTTCACAAAGATGCTGGGCTACTTCTCCTCATCTCCTCAGTCCCTTCACTTTCATCGGCTTTCTAATCAGATGCTGTTTCACCTCTCCCCACCACCTACACCTGCTGTCCCACTCACTTTGATCTGGGGCAGTACAACCTCCACAACCATCTTCTCGCCATCCTGTCTTGTTGAAAGAAGGTTTAAAGGCACCATCTGATGGGGTCCCTCTGTGATGCACAAGGAAAAGGACGCATCTGTCTTCAGGCAGAACATGGAGAGCCTTGCAGAGAGGGAAAACAAGCCTCTCTGCTGCTTTTGTTACACAAATGTTTGTTTTCTGTATCCAAATGTGTAACAGGAAATTAAGCAGTTCACCTTTGTTAAAGCATTTTTTCATCCCACAAATGCAGGAGCCAGATGGTCTTCTTTCTTTGTTTTAAAAGATTAAAAATGGGAAAAAAGGAAATGACTGGGAGCTAATCCTCAGCCTGGAACACACTCACATACCCACATGCCCAGTTATCTGTGCTCGTGGGGCCTGGGCAGGAGCAAACACAGGAAACCAGCAGGCTGAAGTGAGTCTGCTTGCAGAGAGCTCCAGACCTGTCACTTTGTGTCAGCTTCGAGGTGGAATCCTTAACTGTGTCCCCAGAAAATGAAAAATTACAGTATTCTCCCTGGACTGCAGCTTGGACACATCAAGCATTATTTTCTAGAAACCACCTGAAGCAGCTTTGCTCCAGGTCCTACTGATGGGAACAGCAGACCATTGACAGGGGAGAGCTGCTGTGCACAAACACTGAGAGTCAGACTGGAATTCTACCAGGCAGGTTGTAGACGTGACCAGTGACAGCACCAAAGAGTTAAAGTTCAACTCTTCAGCCACCTCTCCACCTTCCATAGGTGAGACCCAGGAGCCATTTGGTTCTCACATTTCTCACAGTGGAGCTCATTTGCTCTGTATCTGTATCCATTCAAAAGCCCTCGCTGAGATACCTTGGTGGATTTTGTGATGGGTCTATGCACCCAAAAGGGTTGTCTCAGGAGCCTTGAAGAGCCAGTTTTCATGATTGTGAAGTCAAACTGTTTTTCTCATCTATGTTTGCAGGAGAAAGTGAATGCTTCTTCTTACCAAAGTTAAAGTCAAGTCTAATACAGCCAATTCACAAGACCCATGTGCCTTCATTAGTGTCACAAGCAGGTTTCTGTTCAAAGGGTTAATCAGTCGTGTTCGTAGGGAACTTCGAAGTGCAGGTTGCCACACAGAAACCAAACAGATTTCCCAGTCCAGAGACGGCAAGGCTCACACCAGTTCTTGCAGAGAATGAATGTGGCAGTGCAGTGCAAAGGCAGAAGGAGAGGACAGGTACAAGATAGTGGTGGATGAGGAAGGACAGAGCCTGTCACCGTAACTGTGAGTGCACCAGAAGGGTGACTAATGAGATCAACTCTATGTGCTCTCCTAGTAAACATGTCCCACAAGGTACTGATCAGAGAAGGTGATTGAGAAATGAACCTATCTGGGTTCTTCTCATATGCTGGAAGGAGTGTGGCTGGGCTGTGGCTGAAGGACAGGTGAGGAACACTTGGCTCCTGGACTTCTGCTCTTTGCTGGGGGGAATACAGGACCTGGATGGGCTTTCCATCTCTTCCATTGAATCCTGCTTTGGTCTTGGGAAAGTCACGTAAACCCTCTGCCACTCGTGCCACCGGTCTAAATATGGGCAATCAGAACCGTATATTGCTAAGACCCTTCTTCTAGGACTACTTCTGCTTGTAGCAGAGGAAAGGTCTCCATGCATGCAGAGCATAGACTTACTGATCAAGAGTTTTGAAAGTACCAAAAGTCAATGAAAACCGAGAAAGGAAAATCAGCTAAGGACAAAAGGCTGTGCTGGTCTGAAGATCAGCTCTTGCTCTGGTAAACAGGTGATAATTAGTTACTGCTTTGGTCATGCTTGGCAATTTGTGTTAGCAGAGAAAAGTCCCCTAAAAAGCTTTATGACACTGCACGAGATAGTATGGAGCAATCCTCATCAAAGCATTTTGCACAGACAGGATGAGGTCTACAGGACACCACCACAGAGAAGACAAAAATCCCACAACAACGGACTGGCCTGTGGAGATCATCTCAATTGCCACTTTCTGGGGGACCTCCCAGCCTGCTCATGTCAATAGCAGCAAATTCTCCCAATGTGCAGAGAGCTCTCGGTGCTGCAGGAACACAAGGTTGGCTGGGATTGTCTCAAGCGATGTGACACTTATTGTGGTTGGGGTAGGTCTAACATGGCTGAAGGAAAGGAGGCAGACAAGAACATGGGTAATCACGTGGGCTGCTTCTCATTCTCCCCTCGGCTCTTCTCTTTCCTACTCCTTCCTGAAGTTTCAGCAGTGATGGGACCACAGCCAACTCTCTTCCCTCACCATTGCCCAGTAACTGCAGCAAGACCTTTTCCCAACATGGACTTCCATGCTGCACAGTGAAGTTTGGTTCCCTCAATGGTAATTAAACTCAGTGATAAGCCAATGTCCTGGGCTGGGAGAGGTCATATGTCTCAGCAGCAATCTGATCACATTTTTTCTCCTCCCCAACACAGTAACTACAGTTGGCAACTGACTATCACAGAAAGAAAACCTTCTGAATCAGATCAAGATCATAGGTCAGCCCTTTCTCGGGTAGCTGATAGAAATCATCCTCAAAGCCAAACATCCATGTTGTAACCAGAAATAAACTAGCTTTACTCCAAGCATCAGGATAGAAACCACTGCTCCTTAGCCTGAAAAGCCCTTCCCTGCTGGTGCATATCCCAGTGACAAATGCCTACTCCAGTGTGCTTCAAATGCTTTGCACATCACAGCTTCTCCTGTAGCTGAGGAAGGGTGAGAAACGCGCTGTCCCCCAGGGAGGTTGCCATCCCGGGCAGATAGGGCAGTGCAGATGGGTACAAAGGGAGTGTGCAAGACAAGGGGACAGTGCGAGCACAAATCACAGAAGAAAAGGCTGGAAAGGCATTCCTGACTCATTGAGTCTGTCCCCAGAGATGAGTGCAGGATTAGCCTCTACACTAAACCCAGGCATTTTATCTACCTGCTTCCTGAACTTCTTTAATGACAGGCCCTCAGCAACCTACCTCTGGCAAATTATTGCATTGTCTAAATGATGACCCTGCTGGAAAAAAGTATTTTGAGGTTGAATGTAAATTGCATCTTATTTCCTCTTTCATATTTTATGCACTTATCAGTCACTCTTTCAGTTGCCTTTTCTCTAGGTCTCTGTATTAAGTTTCTTCAATGTAATACCGGAGGTCATAGCCTGTAGTCTTTGTCATGTCTTTGGATTACCTTTAATTTATCAATGCCTTTAAAAAAAAGGGGAGAAAAAATAGGAAGGAAGTAAGAACAGGATGACTTCAGAGCCATCTCGGAGCATGTGACTGTGTGCTGGGGTACCACAGAGACCTCTGTGTGTAGACACCTGCATGGATGTCTGAACTACAAGCACACCCAGGACTGAAAATGAGTGAGGACAGTGATTCAGGGATGTCTGATTGACATCTGTGCACATGTTTCAATGAGGGAATAACCAAGCAAGTGAGCACAAGAGCTCCAGAAACTGATATACTGTAACGTTTCCTAGTCTCCCTTTGCTCTGAACATCAGACTGCAGCTGGAGCTGCCTTACCCTGTAGTAATCAGTGCTGTAGACATCTCTTGACATCCCAAAGTCTCCAATCTTCACCAGCAGGTTGGCTCCGACCAAGCAGTTCCTGGTGGCCAGGTCTCTGTGGACAAAGTGCTGGGAGGCAAGGTACACCATTCCAGAGGCGATCTGGCTAGCGATGTGGAGCATCTGGGATAGCCCTAGCTCCCCTTTGGCTTGTCGAGGCTGCCCATCCACGAGGATCATAGCATCTGGGCCATGTGCCCTATAGGGAGGAAGAAGCAAAAAGCATAGAGTTGGGTCTCAAAAGTGACCAGAAGATAGGAATCCCACAAGGTCGCTGTTCCTGCTGGGGTGGGGGCTAGCCCCCAAGTCTGCACTGTGAGGATGCACACACAGCTCCAGTGGAAAGAAAAAATAAAAGCTTAAGAGAACAGGAGGTTGAGGGAACATTTGGTGGGTGAGTGGGTGCCATACATCCTTCTCCTATCCTTACCCTACTGCAAGCGATCTCTCATGGCCGCAAGTGGAGACAGACTGCCAGGACAGAGGGATCACTGGCTTGATGCAACATGGACATTCTTCTCTGGCAAGACATATGCGAAAACTAGTGAGCCTCCAGATACTTACATGTTTGCTCCAGTTAATTCTTATACCTTGGAAACCTTCCCAGAGGTAGAGATATCATCCCCTTTTCTTCCACAGCCATCATATTTTTGTTACCTGATCTCTTTATTAATCCCAAACAGCCTCCCCTATTTCCTCTGAACACCATATGGCCAAACAACTGCCCTCTGATTGATATCAATACAGCCAGAGATCACAGAAAAGGTTTCAGGTGAACACAAGCAGCTTCATCCCTGGAAAATACCTTTTATACCCTAAGCTATCCCAGAGATAACACAGGTACTGTGAACTGTGAAGGCACGAGCACAGGTGCAAAGGTTAGACCTGGATGTCAGCAGATGTAGAGAACATCCTGCACAACAAAAGGAAATATATTGCTGAACCAAGTACATTGTAAATGCAGGACTTACGGTCAGTCTCATTGCTGTCCTGTGCCCTTTTTAGTCCCCTTCCTCACTGTGTACCAAGCCTGTCTTTGCCATGCTCCCTCTGTGATGTCTCTTCCCCTGGTGCGTCTCACCCTGTTGTAGCCTATGTGAAGGTAGAATAACAAAAGCCCTCATATTTAGGGAAAAGCAAGAGCTTTTGCTGTGACCTTCCTCCTTGTGACTAAGATACAGTATAGCATCTCCTCTGAGTCTTTCATACTGTTCTCTTTGAAATGACTCTTGGCATTTCACCCCTGTCATCAGCGGTAACCCAACAGAGAGACAGCAATTTGTAATTGCACATACAGAGCTTTCCCTCCTTCTTGACATGGGACTGAACAACCCACAGGAAGATCCAAACTGTGCCTCCCTTGTCTCTGTTCCCTAATTGCTCTGTTGGGCTTGAGGGTGCACCAAGGGATTAGCATTTGGGTGTTTGGAGTTCAAATGATAGTTTTTCAAATGCTACCCTCTTCAGCTACCTCCTGCTGCCCTGCCACTGGGAACACAGCCCTGAAGGTTCTCTCCTGGTAGAAAGGACAGCTGGAAGAGAAGAGGAACTCCAGAAATCAGTGCTAAAGAGCCAGGGGTAGTTTTGGGGAGCCACAAGTGTGTGATGCTGCAGTGAATGTGGGATGAGCTGGCTGGGGCCAGCACTGCGGCAGCAGGAGTCTTGGAAGCTTGTGGGCATGGTGGGAGCAGCAGCACACTGGAAGGACTGCTGAGGGCAAGGAGGGGCTGCAGAAAAGTGTATGCAGAAATGACTCCTTGATGTCTTATTTAAACAGCCTACAGATGGGTTTACCCCAGGAAATTACCTGCTGGCAACCACAGATGTTGACAGCAGCTGAAGCTGAGCCAGAACTGAGCAGGTTAGCCAAGAACAGCAAAGCAGGACAAACAATAGCTTCTAAAACTGTGCTGGACAGTTTGTACCAGTCATGCCTTGCAGTTACACCATATTCAGCTGCAGCTGATACCTGTTGTCATCAAAGGTAAACATTCCTATGTGAGAAGTGAAGGATATATTACTATCTCATTACTGCCACCTTTTTCAAATACAATAATGGCCTCCAAAGAAATGTCTGTGAAGGAACACATGGTGTTTAAAAAATGGTCAACCAACACCTTTATTTCACTGGGTCTTTGTACATCTTACTATATAGGACACATCTCAGTATGTCCTATATAATACATACATCTTCCTCCCTTTCTCCATCCCACATGGTTATAGTCCAAAAGAAAGAGGTATCAACACATTTATGAAATTAATGTACTAATATCCCTCCTGTTAAGTTGCGTCAAGAAACCTCCAGGGAATACGAGAGGGATCTGCCCATCTCTTCTTGGAGAAACGGGTTTATTTCATCTTTACAGAAAGGCCTTGAGATTGTGTGGATCCCCTGTTAAAGAACTGTTGGGGATTCTTTCTATTATGGAGTCGTGGAAGCTTTTGCCAACATGGGGAATAAAATTGCCCCTCTGGCTTCTTCTGCTGAAGTGCCTCTTTCTGTCCCAAGACAGTCTGAATGTGGGGCCACTGCACTGGAAGGACTGACATATAAACATCACAATTATGCAACTTTTCTAACAAATTCTATTGCCTTTCTGAGTTAACAGCAAATGGCAACAACATGCTATAGACTGCAAAGAGGGTTGCTATAGACTGCAAAGAGGGTCTGTAAAGGCAACATGCAAATATCCCTACTTGAAATGTGCTGCTGCCACAGACAGCAAACAAAAGCTAGGAAACCAGTGACAGACGGAGAGGGAAGAACCGGTGGAGATACTCAGTGAGCAGAGAGGGAAGGCGGTTGCTGCCGACCCCCGAGCAGCAAGTCTGTGTGCCAGGCAGCATCCAGCCTTGCCACAGACATCCTGCAGGCAGTCTCCAGCCCCTGTGTGCACCAGCCCCAAGGATGCCGTGCTCCCTGCAGAGCAAAGTCTGTGTTTCTCCATGCAGGATCTTTTCACTACCCCTTTTCTATTAGCCAGGACACCACAACTGCAGTGTCCCCTGGTGCAGAGAGCAGGGTAAGCTGTTGTAACACCAGAAATGGTTTCACACACAGGGCCCCTGGGAGGCATGTAGAACCATCCCAATAGATGCCACCTCTAGGCCATCTGGTGGGTGTTGATCCTAGTGCTTCCTCTTGCCACACCAGTTAATTTTACAGACAAATAAAATTCTCTGTCTTCTGTGGGAAGCACACAATGGCCTAACAACACTTAGGGGAATTTATTTATTGTGCTTTTCTCTAGGAAACTGGGTCTAAAGTGAGCCTCTTCCATTTTATTTCTTTTCCAATTTCTGTAGTTAAACTGGGAAGAGTCCATATGAGTGTCTCTTACAGACTCCCAGTGTCCCTGGCCTCCAGTGCCTGGGAGCAACTGTCTCCTGCTGTGGACTGGGTGAATCATGCCACAATAAAAACTGCTTTTTACTGAGGGATGCCAGGCACTCCTACACCACTGACCCTCTCTGACCCCTTACAGCCCCTGTCCCCCAGAGTCTCCCACCAGCAGATAGCCGACCTGACAAACAAAGCCAAAGACTCTCTTTCCGTATGCCCCCTTAGGAGTTTTAAGTTCCCATTTATTAGGTATAAGGTCCTTTGTCCCAAAAGCCAGCTTCCTTTGGGACACAGAGGGATTTCACTGCCTATCACACACCAACATGCAGAGAAGGGAGCTCGTAGCTGCTTGCTCCACAGATGCATGAGAAGGAAAATCTCAGCCAAATACAGCTGGAAGATGTGCGGCTGTAATCCTGGGGACCACGCACTGGAAAGTTTCTTTTCTTTTGTAAGAGCCAAAGATAATACAACAACGAGCTTTTGTCTCCAGTGACACAGGGACAGGCCCTGGTCTCCTAGGTTGCGAGTGTTTCTCAGATATCCCAGGGAATGGCTGGGAGATGGGGATGGGGGGGTGCATGGCTTCAGCACAGTATCAGCCTTAGGAGCACACTGTTGTGCGAAGCAATTCCATGAGGCAATGCAGTGGGCACAAGACATACCTCTGTGACAGTGAGAACCAGTTTTGGACTAAACTGTTTGGGAGGTCAGTTAGAACAGAGCAGGAGGCTATGTCTCAGCTGTAATGTCTACCTTCTCTAAAGAGATAAGGTTACTGGTTCTGCCAGGAAAAAAGATGGGTCAATTTTCTGCTCTTCCTTGTGAAGCACTTCAAGAACATGGTGTCTCATGCTCTATTTAAGACTGCCTTCCCCCAGTCAGAAAGCTGAGGCACTGTCCTTAACACTGCGTCTCCAGTCTTCACTAAAACACCGTTTTAGCCCAATGCACGGTTTCATGCCTGCAGGCAGAGTTCAATCCACTGCTGCTAGGAGGTTGCTGAGCCCTTGCAAGACAGGGTACCACAGGAGAGGGTCCCAGGTGGCGTGGTTTTGCCTCACTTTGCAACAAAGAACCACGCAGTTACTCTCTCACTCCTTCCCCCTCCCCAGTGGGATGGGGAGGAGAATCAGGAGGAAAAAGGCAAAAACTCATGGGTTGGGATGAGAACAGTTTAACAGAAAGGCAAAGGGAGAAGAAAAAAACA
>Ga0181612_105870_pt1 | contig 32628 bp, 28 predicted proteins | sample HoacroProtozoa21_FD_119630 | JGI IMG/M metagenome (GOLD analysis project Ga0181612, IMG submission 119630) | Hoatzin crop microbial communities from Cojedes, Venezuel. Combined Assembly of Gp0051906, Gp0051904, Gp0051908 | reverse complement strand
CTGCTTAAAGACCCATATCCGCCCGCGGCCTACAGCTCTCCCGCCGCTATTTTCCTTAAGGAAGCTAAGGAGGAGGCCTGAGGCGATGCCGTACATACTGCTTAAAGGCCCATATCCGCCCGCGGCCTACAGCTCTCCCGCCGCTATTTTCCCGAGGAAGCTAAGGAGGGGGCCTGAGGCGATCCCGAGGAGGACGTTGACGCAGGTGAAGACTATTATCGGGACGAGCATGCGCCAGTCCGCTTCATTTACCGAAGAAAAGGCCGGGTCGGGCTTTCCGAAGAAGGCGCGGATCGGCACCGACAGCGTGTAAATGGCGCAGCAAAAGGCGGCTATTACGAGTGCTGCGACGCCGATGAGCGCGAAGATCGAGCCTTCAGAGGCGCCCGCGGTCAAAAGCTGCCACTTCGACACGAAGCCCGAAAAGAGCGGTATGCCCGTAAGCGACAGCGCGCCCGCCGTGAAGCAGGCGAAGGTGACCGGCATGGCGTATCCCGCGCCGTCGATCTCGTAGACGTACCCGCGGCCGGTCTTGTGCATGAAGGCGCCGGCGCAGAGGAACAGGGCCATTTTTATTACGCCGTGCATGACCATGTGGCAGAGGCAGGCGGCAAGGCCCGTGGGCGTCATCAGGGCGGCGCCGTAGAGCATGTACGAGAGGTTGCTGACGGTCGAGTAGGCGAGGCGGCGCTTGAAGTGCCTCTCCTTCACCGCGCGGAAGGCGGCGTACACGATCGTAAATGCCGAGACGGACAGCGCGACCGCCTGCACCGCCGAACCTTTCAGGACGTCGGGACCGAAGGCGTAGTAGGTCAGCCTCATGACCGCGAACACGCCCGAGTTGACCACGGCCACCGCGTGGAGGAGGGCCGTCACGGGCGTCGGCGCGACCGAGGCCTCGGGCAGCCATTTTGAAAGCGGGAATACCGCCGCCTTCGCGCCGAAGCCGAAGAAGCCGAAGAGGTAGGAAAGGCGAAGGAGCCAAGGCGCGTACACTCCGCCGAGGTTGCCTCCGTAGGCGAACTCGCCGCTGCCGTCGGCCGTGCCGACGACGACCGCGATGAACCCCAGCGACGCCCCCGCGATGCAGAAGGCCGCGTAGAGCCGCCCCGCGTAGAGGCTTTCGTGGTCGCGGTAGTGGGAAACGAGCGGGAGCGTCGAGAGCGTCAGCATCTCGAAGAAGACGTACATCGTCACGAGGTCCGCGGAAAATGCCAGCCCAAGCGTCATCCCGAAGCTCATGGTAAAGAAGGCGTAGAAGGACTTCGCGTGGGGGTCGCCGCCGCCGGTCTTTTCATTTTCCATGTATGAAAAGGCGTAGAGCGTCACGAAGGGCCACATGAACGAGACCATGCCCGCAAAGAGCACCGCTGGCCCGTCCGCCCTGAAATTGATGGCGAACCCCTGCGTGAAGCTGTAGAGCGTGAAAATGTCGCGCGACGCGAGGAAGATCCCAGCGAAGGCCGCCGACGACGTCAGCAGTATCGCGGCCAGGGCCGCCGAGCGTATTTTCTTGTCGTTGCCGGGCTTCATCAGGAGGATGCCCGCGCCGCCCGCTATCGGAAGCAGGATCGGAACAAGCAGGAAGGCCGCGCTCATGCGATCACCCCCGAAAAGACGCCCGCGAGGTACGAGGCGATGCTGCCGCCGAAGACGCCCACGAGGAGCGTGACGGCGCTTAAGACAACGAGCGGGACCGCAAGGAGCAGACGGCGGCGCAGCGGGAAGCGGGAGGCAAGGTCCGCGCTGCCGGCCTGTGCTTCCGCCGAAGTGACATCACTGGCGTTCGCGGCTGCTGCCGCGGCCTGTGCTTTGACCTGTTGGCTTTCGCTGCCGCTGCCGGCAGCTGCTGCTGCCGCGGCCTTTGCTCCGCGCTTTCCACTTGATTTTTTCTCGGTTTCCTTCTCGGGGAAGAAGGCGTCGATTACGACCGGCAGCAAATACCCCGCCGTGAGGAGAGCGGACACCATGAGGGCCGCGACGCCGATTATCCCGAGCGCTTTCTGCTCCGCGGCAAGGCCGCCGAGCGCGAGGTACCATTTGCTGACGAACCCGCCGAAGGGCGGTATGCCGATGAGCGAGAGCGAGGCGAGCGTGAAGCAGGCGAAGGTCACGGGGAGCTTTGCCCCGAGGCCTTTAAGGCCGCGCGCCTCGTGGATGCCGAAGACGAGTATCACCGTGCCGGCGGCGAGGAAGAGGCATCCCTTCGCCGAAAAATGCGCGAGGAAATGCAGCATCGCGCCTTTAAGGCCGTCAAGCGACAGCAGCGACATCCCGAAGAGGATGTACGACAGCTGGCTGACGGTCGAGTAGGCGAGGCGCTTCTTTAAATCCTTTTCCACGAAGGCCATCATCGAGCCCATGAATATCGTGACGACCGCGAGCGCCATCCACGCGGTCTGCACCCAGGTGCCGCGGATGAACTCCGCCCCCGCGCTGTAGAAAATGAGCCTCACCAGCGCGATTACTCCCGCTTTCGCGATGATTCCCGAAAGGAGCGCGGAAGCCGGCGCGGGCGCGATCGGATGCGCGGTCGGGAGCCAGCCGTGCATGGGGTACATGCCCGCCTTCGTCCCGAAGCCGACGATCGCCAGGAAAATAGCCGTAAGCAGAAGGCTTTCATTTCCCGAATAGAGCGACGGGTCGAGGATGCCGCCCGCGGCGAAGTCCCGCGAGCTGCCCGCGAAGTGGTAAATGAAGAAGACTCCGACGAGGCCTAAGAGCGCGCCGCCGATCGAGTAGAAAAGGTATTTGCGGGCCGCGGCGACGGCCGCCTTCGTGCGCTCGTGGAGGACCATGGGCATGGAGGTGAGGGTCGCGAACTCGAAGGAGAGGTAGACTGTTATGAGGTTCCCCGCGGAGGCGACGGCGACCATCGCGCCGAGCGAGCACAGGTAAAAGGCGAAAAAGGAGCCCGCGTCCTTGTCCTCTTCAAGGTACGCGGCGGCGTAGAAGGCGACGCAGGTGTAGAGCGCGAGCACGGCAAAGAGGAACACTCGCCCTATCCCGTCGATCTTGAAGAAAAGCTCCGCGCCGGGCGCGAAGGAGATGAGGCGCACCTCTTCGCCGGAAAAGGCCGCGAGCGCGCCTAAGACGTCCGCGATTACGGCCGCGATGAGCGAAAGCGCTATCTTTCTCTTTCTTTCGATCGGCAGTAGCCCGCAGGCGGCTCCCGCCGCGAACGGAAAAATAATCGCCGCTATAGTCCGCATATCTTCTCTCCTTAAATCCCTCACATAAAGGCCGCAAGGCCCTTTTCGATCATGTCCACCAGCACCCAGGAAAAGAGCCCCAGGAAGATGTTCGCCGCCGTCAGCACCGCCATCGGAACGAGGTAGGCGGGCGCGAAGGGCTTTTCATTTTCAAGGGCGAGGGCTTCAGGTTCTTCATACGCTTCAGTCTGGTCGGCGTCCGAAGCCTCGGCGCCGCTTACCCCCGTAACGCCCGCCGCCTCGGCGTACTCCCGCGCCGCCGAGCGGCCGCTTCCGCCCTCTCCGCTCGTGTAAATGCGAAGGACGGTGCGCAGGAAGTACATCGCGCTCAGGACCGAGCTCGCGCCAAGGGCGAGCATGGTCAGGAGCATTTTCCACTCGTTGCCGCTGTCTAAGGCGGCGAGCGAAAAGAGGAGCTTCGAGGAAAAGCCGGCGAATATGGGCACGCCGATCATCGACAGAGAACCCATCAGGAAGAAGAAGCCGGCCGTTTTTGGCGCGGCGCGCGCTTCCCGTCAGGTTCTTGAAGAGGAGGCTGCCGCCCGACACCTCCGCCAGGCGCGGGGTCGTCAGAAAGAGCTGCGACTTCGTGAGCGCGTGCGTGAGGATGTGGAAAATCGCCGCCGTGTACCCGGCCGTGCCGCCGATGCCGATCCCCATGTAAATGTATCCGATCTGGGAGGCCGACGAGAACGCCACCATCCGGTTGATGCTCTTCTTTCGCATGGCCGAGACCGACCCGAAGACCATCCCGCAGATGCCCAGGACGAAGAGTATCTTCCTGATGGGGATGCGGTCCATCACCTCAGGGCCGATCGCCCGGATATATATTTTCATGAGGAGGAAAATGTACGCCTTCGAGACCAGCGACGAGAGGATCGAGGCCGAGGTCGGCGTCGCCCAGCCGTAGGTGTCGGGCATCCAGAAATGGAAGGGGAAAAGTCCGCTCTTGATCGCGAGGCCGATCGTGAGTATCCCGATCGAAAGCGAAAGCGGCAAAAGGCTCGTGCCGGAGGCGGCCATCTCGGAAAGGACCTCGCGCATCGGCACCATGAGGAGCTGCCCCGTGACGTCGTAGAGAAGGACGACGCCGAGGAGGAAAAGCCCCGAGCCGAGGAGGTTTAGGACCATGTAGCGCACCGCGGCGAGGGTCGTGCGGCCGATTTCGCGCACGATCAAAATGCCGCAGGAGGTCAGCGTCAGGATTTCGAGGAAGACGTAGCCCGTGAAAATGTCGTTCGTGAACACCATCGAAAGCAGGGCCGCCGTAAGGAGGTTGACGAGCGAATAGTAGAGGTTCTGCTTCGTGCCGTCGATGTCGATCCGCACGAAGCGCGAGCCCGCCGTGACGCTGACGAGCAGGATGAGGACGAAGGCGGCCGCCATAAGCGATTCGAGGAGGCCGAAGCGGATTTCATTTCCCCAGGGGGCGGGGAACTCGCCCATGGGATAGGTGACGGACGCGCCGGTCGTCATGCAGTAGAAAATGAGCGCCGCCGACATCGCAAGGAGCACCGCCTCGAAAATGGCCGTGTAGTACCTCGCCGCGTCCTTCTTCAGCGCCGAGCATAAGACTCCCGAAAAGAGGCTCGCCACGATCATGAAGAGCGGGAAATTGCATATGAAGTCCAACCTTCCCACCTCCTCACCTGTCCTCGGTCTGGTGCTTCGAGAGGACGTAGATTTCGTCGAGGTCCAGCGTGTGGTACCTCTTGTAGAGCCTCACCGTAAGCGAGAGCATGACCGCCGTGACCGACACCGACACGACGATCCCCGTGAGCACGAGCCCCGCGGGGACGGGGTTTACGTAGTCGGAGGCCGACGAGGCGCCCTCCGTCAGGATCGGCGCGAGCCTCCCCCTGATGTACCCCATCGAGGCGAGGAAGAGGAACACGCCCGTGTCCATGATGTTCATGCCTATTATCTTCTTAATCAGGTTCTTCTGAAAAAGAAGCATCGTAAGCCCTATGCCGAAGAGGATTACCGCGAAGGCCTCCTCGTAGTTGTTGATCAAAGTCCCGAGCATCGCCTGCTCTCCCGTTAAAGTATCCTGCCTGCTGCCGTCTTTTAAAAATAAATCTCCGCGCGTTCCCGCTGCCGCTTAAGTCCGCGCCGCGTCCTTGTTCGCTTTTTAAGAAGCCCCCTCGCGGCTTTGCTTACCTGGAGGAGGCTTCCGCGGCCCTTCACTGCCGCGCCGCGTTCCCGCCGCCCTTTCCGCAGGAATCTCCCGCGCTCTTCGCCTTTAGCGGCGCGCCGCCGATGCTGCCCCGCCTAAAGAGGCTGAAGAAGCCGAACATCGTGCAGGCGACCACGAGCCCGACCGCGATGTCGAGCGGGAGGATCATGCCGCCCGAGAGGATCGCTCCGGGGATGCCCTTGGGGATGCCATTTTCAAGGCCGTTCGCGCCCATGAAGAACACGTACCCCTTCGCGAAGCTGTAAAAGCCGAGCGCGAAGAGCGAGAGCACCGTGAAGAGCTTCGCCGTGAAGAAGCGGTCCGTCCTGTCAAAGCCGAAGGCCGATGTGAAAATGATCAGCCCCGCGCCCATCACGGCTCCGCCCGAGAAGCCCCCGCCCGGCGAAAGATGGCCGTTCAGCAGGATGTAGATCCCGTAGACGAGGATGCAGGGCGTGAGTATGAAGCCTATCACCCTCAGGATCGGATCCTTGGAAATGTCGAAGTAGCGGTCGCTCCTGACGGTGTAGTAGTCCTCGAAGCCGCGCTTCATGTTCTTTGCGTCGAGCCGCAGGAGGATCATGACGCACACGAGAGCCGTGAAGAGCACGTGCGACTCGCCGAGGGTGTCGAAGGCGCGGTAGTCGAGGATCATGCCCGCGACGATATTCACCGCGCCCGTCTCCTCGAGGCCTTTTTCTATGTAGCGCTCCGTTACCGCGAGCGCCCTCGGGTTCTCCTCGCCGTAGCGCGGCAGGTTCGCCACGCAGAAGAGGAGGCAGCCGATTATCACGAGGCAGGCCGCGACGGCGGCCGCCTTGTAGATTAAGTCAAAACGTTTTTTGTGCCGAAGGAGGGCCTCGGCGGTCTCGGGCCGGCCGTCGATGAGCTGCCCCACCCTCTTTTTTTCCGCCTTTATGGCCTGGCGCGGGGCGTCGTGCCCCTCCTGCCCGTCCTCCAGGTCTTTTAGGAGGTCGATGTCGCCGTCGAGCCATTCGTTGAAAGAACTCATCGCTGCCCCGCCTCCGCTTCAGTTCCTTTGCCGGCCGCGTCCTCTGCTTCCTTCTCCGCGTCGGCGCTTTTTATTTTCTTCAAGGTCACGAGGAAGAGGATGCCGCTGACGCCCGCGCCGACCGCCGCCTCCGTGATTGCCAGGTCGGGGGATTCCATCAATATCCACACGAGGCACATCACCGAGCTGTACGACATGAAAATGATAACCGACTGCAGGAGCCCCTTGGTGAGGTTCACCGCCACCGCGCAGGCGACCAGTATCAAAAGCAGGATTATCTTGAAAATCTCAACTGCCATCGCCTACCTCAGCTTTCCGCGCCGTCCGCGCGTTCCGTGCTTTCAGTGCCTCCCGCGCCGTCCGCGCCGTCTATTCTTTCCGCTGCTCCTGCCTCAGCTGCCGCCTCTGCCGCTTTTTCCCTCTCGTCGGCGAACTCGCCTTCGGTCTTTCCCGTGTCGAGCTCGATGCGCGACAGGAAGTGCGACGACACCGGCGAGGTGCACCACATGAACGCGACGACGAGGCAGATCTTAAGGCCGTCCATCGCCGATTCCGCGCTCACTATGACGGCCGCGGCCGTAAGCAGGAGGGCGAGCGTGTCGCCTATGCCGGCCGCGTGCATGCGGTTTAGCGCGTAGCCGAAGCGGAAGTTCCCGAGGGCCGCCGCCGCGAAGGCAAGGAGCGCGCCGATAAGAAGGACCGCCGTAAATGCGAACCTGATCCACTCGATCATTTCCGGCCCCCCTTGTCTTTCATGTAGACGCTCGCGAGCACCAGGACGCTTACGAAGCTTATCATCGTGTAGATGAGCGCGACGTCCAAAAGGAAGCTCTCCGAGAGCATCGCCGAGCAGATGAGTATGGCCGCGATCACGAGCGTCCCGAGCATATTTATCGCGAGCAGGCGGTCCGTCACGGCGGGGCCTTTGACCGCGCGCACCAGCATGAGCGCGACAAGGCCGCCGATGATGCAAAGGGCGGTTCCGTAGAGGATTTGGTAGGCTTGTGCTGCAGTCATTTCATCACTTCCATTTGCTCAGTATTTTCACGAACACGGACGAGTCGAGCCCCTCCGCGTAATCTTTTTTAAGGCAGTGGACCTCGAATCGGTTTCCCGCAAGCGAGGCCGTAATCGTGCCGGGCGTAAGCGTGATCGCGTTGGCGAGGAGCACGTTCGGGACCGTCCCCTCAAGCGGCGACTCGAAGCTGACCAGCACGGGGTCGGGCTTTTCGCCGCGGACCGCCACGCCCGCGACCGCAAGGGCCGCCTTCACTATCTCGACGACGAGAGCCGCCGCGTACCAAAGCATCACGAGGGCGTTTCTGTAAATGTTTATCTCTTTCTTCAGGCTGTAGCCGAAAAGGGCGCGCATCGCCGCAAAGACGGCCGCAGAGGCGGCCGCGCCGAAAATGCATATTTCTAAGGTTATGCGCCCGTTTAAGATGACCCAGAGCGCGAATGAAAATGCAGCCATTCCACACCTTCCAAAAGTGCGGGGATGAACTTTCCCCAATTAAAAATAATGTCACTAAAAGCCGCTTTAGTCAATCGCCGCGATAAAGCGAAATGAGGTGCCGCTTTGGTCTTTATGATGGTACAATATTGGGAAGTGTGACGGATTTACGCCCGTTAGGCACGGCGTCCGGCCGGCACGCTTTCCCGCAGATTCCATCCTAGGAGTTGATCCGATGAGAAGATACATCCGCTTCCTTATACCGTACATCCACGCCGTCCCGCGGCTTTTCTCGTACCAGCTGCTGACGAAGCTCCTGCTCCTGGCCTTCATGATCCCGATGGGCGCGCTCAGCGACTTCCTGATAAAGTCCGCCGGCAGCGGAGCCATAAGCGCCGGCACCGTCCTTTCGGTCCTCGCCACCCCGATCGGGATAGCTGCGGCCGCGGTAGGCCTCTTCATACTCTACGTGTCGATCATTTTCGAGCTCATAGGCAAGTCGGTGCTGTGCGACGCGATCATGTGCTCTAAGGAACTCGGCGCCTTCGCCTCCGTGAAGGAAGGCATAAAGCGCTTCCCGAGGCTCTTGAACCCGATCGGCCTCATCGTGCTCATCCTTATCGCGGCGGCGGACACCATCGTCAACTACGGCACCAACCTCCTCTCGCTCACGGCGCGCTTTAAATTCTCCAACTACATCGTCGACTGGGCGGCATCGAGCGGCATATCGCTCCTTGTTTCCGTGATCGTGCTGTTCGGGCTGAACTTCCTGATGATCCTGCTCTTCATGGTCTTCTTCGGCATCGTCCTCGACGGCCACCGCCCCACGAAGGCCTTAAAGCGCGGCTTCGTGCTCTTCTTCCGCTACGGCCGCAGCATGGTCATAAGGTACTTCGTCTTCTCGATCGGGGTATCCTTCTTCGTCTTCATCTGCCAGGTCCTGCTCGTCAACCTTCCCGACTACCTCCTCTCGCTCAACCCCTCGCACACCTTCCTCTACCGCTACGTCGCCCTCTTCGCTTACTACTTCGGGCGCATCGTCGCGGTCGTCGTGAGCATGGCCATCGTGCCGCTCACCGTCCTTGAGCTCTGCCGCCTCTACCGCTCGGCCCAGCGCTCGGAGGCGCTGCGCCTTCAGCGCCCGCTCCTTGACGGCGCCGATCCCTATCTTGAAAATGCCATCATCGCGGCGCTCGACGGGGTGGGCTACTCCCTCGCCGAGACGAAGAAAGAGACCGAAGAGGCCAGCGCGATAAAGCTTTATTTTCCTGTAAATGAAAAGGAAGTGGCGAAGGATCCCGAGGAGGGCAAAAAGAAGAAGCGGAAGTTCCGGAACGTGCCGGTGCCCAAAGGTCCGAAATTCCCCACGAAGTGGATCTGCGTGCGCCTCATAATCGTCGCCGCGGTCGTCGGAATCGGAGGGATTTTCTTCGCGAAGAACTTCGAAAAGCTCTACTACTCTGAGGAATATACCGACGTCTACAGCGCTTCGGGAGCCTTCTTAGGCGGCGCCGCCGACACCACGCAAACCCTCTCCGCAGCCTACGAAATAGGCTGCGACGGCGCCTTCGTGACGGTCAGGAGGACCTGGGAGACCGAGCTCGTCGCGATGAACGCCGAGACCATAAAGCAGAGCGACGGAAGCGACAAGAGGGTTTCATACTACATTTACAACGATCTGGCGAACGTCAAGTTCACCTTCGACGCGGGGGCGGAGGGCACGAAAGAGCTCTCCCCGGAAAAGCTTTCTTCGATATTGGAGCATGGCACGGACTTCGGTAATTTCTCCCTCTTCTTAGAGCCAAAGGGCCTGACCGACGAAGAGGTGCTGAAGACGGCGAAGCTCCTTGACGAGTCCGATTTCGCGATCAAGGTCCTCGTCTTAAACAGCGCGCAGCAGATAAACGAGGTCAGGAAGTCCTATCCCAACATCCTCTACGCGCTGCGGATGGAGTATTTCGCGATCGGCGCCCTCGATTCGCTCGACTGCGATTTCGTGATCATAGAGGCCGACCTGATACTCGACGGGAGCGTCAAGATTTCGTCGATCCCCGAAAAATGCTCCGTGATCGCGAGCGCCTCCGGGTCGACGGACTACAACGAAAACCAGCTCCTGAAGCTCATGGGGGACGATAAAATCTACGGGGTCGCCGCCTCGTCGCTGAACGAATTCTTAAACGCCAAGTCGCAGCTCGGCTACCTGACCGACGCACAGCTCATAAAGAGCAAGTCCTATATCCTGAAAATATTCTTCCCTCAGGCCGAGTAAGCAGTAAAAGAGTCTCCGCGGCAGCTGCCGCGGAGACTCTTTTACTTTGCTTCAGTCGAGGTATCCCATGTCCGCCATGTACCTCGTCAGCTTTTCCTGCCCGTAGCAGTTGACGTGCTGCCTGTCGAGGAAGTCCTTTTCCATGTCCAGGCCGAGGCCGTCGAGCTCGTACATGAGGTTGTGGAAAGCGACGCCGCGCCCTGCGAGGTATCCCGAAGCCCAGTTGTACACTTTCTGCCAGGAAACGAAAGTATTTTCCGAAGCTTCGTCGCCCGGGGTCTCTACGTTGAACGGGGATATGTAGCAGATAAGCTCCACGCCCTCTTCGCTGCACAGGTCTATTATCTTGTCGAGGTATTCAAGCGTGAGCGCGGGAGCCTCGGCCGTTTCGCTTTGATCGATCGGAACGATTTCCGTGTTGGCCGTCACGGTGTCGTTGTAGTAGCAGCCGTAGGGCATGTCCTTTATGCCCTTGAAGTCGTCCTCCCCGAGGGTCTTCCACCTGACGTGGTACGCGCCCAGGTTCCAGCGGTAGTATATCCGATCGCCCGCGTCCTCGACGATGTCGCTAAGGGCAAGCTCCTTCGCCCTGCAGTCGGGCATGCCGTCGAAGAAGGCGTGGTTCATCACGTCGTTGACGGATTTTACGTCGTTTGCGAGGTAGAAGAGCTCCAGGACTATCTTGTCGGGGTGCTGGAGCTCGATGGCTTCCATAACCGCGTAATAGGACATGGGGATGGTCTGCATGGACGAGGCGAGCATATAGGATTCTATGCCGTACTCTTCCTTCAGGAGCAGGGTGTCGATCGAGCAGAACTGGTGGCTGTTGCCGATGAACACGACGTCGACGCTGTCCTTTTGGACTTTTGCGAAATTGTACTGGAAAGGATAGGTGTTCTTGTCGGCGAAGAGGGTCGTTATGTACTTAAGCCCCAAAGCGACCGCTGCGGCGAAAAGTATGAGCGATACCAAGGATATGATATTTTTCTTCATTCTTTCCTCCATGCGTCCTTTAAGCTGCCGGGCGCGCCGGCCGCCTAGGCAATATTACTCTCGCCGCCTTGTAGCGTCAAGAAAAAAAGCGGGGGTTTGTGCATGAAAAGCCGCCGCCCACACGGGCGGCGGCTTCTTGCTTTTGCTATTTACGTTCAGGCCTTGCTTCAGCCGCGCTTCTTAAGCGACACGACCGTGCTCACGAGTCCGAGCATCACGAGGATGGCCGCGAAGTACACGAAGACGTTCGAGGTGTCGCCGGTCTGTGCGGCAGCGCTTACGGCAGCGGTCGGAGTAGCCGTGGGAGCGGTGCTCGGAGCGGCCGGATCGCCGATGCTGACTGCCGGCGTGGACGACGGAGCCGCCGGATCGCCGATGTCGACTATCGGAGTCGGGGTAGCTGTCGGCTCGGTCTCCTCGCCCTCTTCTTCGAGATAGTACTCGAACTCGACCATGACGTCGCTTGCCGGCATCTCGAACACAAGGATGTTCTCGACGTTCCTGCTTCTGGTTTCTTCCGCTATCAGCGTCCCGTCCGAGGTGTAGGCCCTGATCCTGCAGTAGCCGTTGGGATACTCCGTGATGATCGTTCCGGCAACTACCGTTTCTCCTACCTCATACGGGATATTGTGCGTAAACATAGGCCCGTAGCCGCCGTCTTCGCCTATGTAGAAGAGAGTCCCGTTCCCCACATAGGTGTATCCGTTATCGATGACGTCGAGATCCACCCTGTACTCAGGCTCGTCTTCGGATGCTGCATCGGTCGGGGTCGGGGTAGGAGTCGGCGTCTCGGTCGGCTCGGCCGGCCCGTAGACCGTCCACTCGCCCGTCGCGTTGTCGTAGATGTAGCCGTCGCCCGGAAGGTCGAGGTCGGCCGTCTGCGTGCCGTTGGCGTCGTTGAAGATTATCTTGTCGTAGTCCTTCGCCTCGAAGGTGAAGCCGTAGACGTCGTTGTCCGCGTCGACGACCACCATCTCGTCTCCCGGCCAGCCGTTGACGCTGTTGCCTGCATAGTCCCAGATGTACACGTAGGCATCGTCCCAGCCCGCGCTGTTCTTGAGGTAGACGGTAATGGTCTGCTCATCCGGATCCTCGGGCTCATCCTCGGCTTCCGTCGGAACCGCGGTCGGGGTATAGCTCGGGGTCGGGCTGATGGTCACGGTCTTGGTCGGCGTGTTCGTCGCGGTCGGAACCGGGGTCTCGGTCGGCGTGTCAGTCGGGATATCGGTCGGGGTCGGGCTGATGGTCACGGTCCTGACCGGAGTGTTCGTCGCGGTCGGAACCGGAGTCTCGGTCGGAGTATTCGTCACGGTCGGCGTATTCGTCACCGTCGATTCCGGCGCCACGGTCGGAGTGTTCGTCGGAGTCGCATAGGCCGAATTGAGCGGGGTCGGCGTCGCGGTCGCGGTCGGCGTATTCGTCACCGTCGATTCCGGCACCATGGTCGGAGTGTTCGTCGGAGACGCTATCGGCGAATTAAGCGGAGTCGGCGTCGCGGTCGTCTCTACGGTCGGCTCGGCGGTCGGAGTCGCGGTCGGCTCTACGGTCGGCTCGGCAGTCGGGGTCGGAGTCGCGGTCGGCGTAAAGTAGTCGTCCGTCCACTTGGCATAGGAGACCAGGGCGCCCAGTCCCTCTGCGGTATCCAGATAGGCCTGGATATCCACGGCGTCAAGGTCAGTGACCGTATCCTCATTTTCGGCCGCCCATTTCTCATAGGCGTCCCCATCCACGTAGTAGCGCTCGTAGCTGAGCCCGCTTTCGTTATCTACGACGTAGTAGACGACATAAAACTTCGCGTCGTCGTACACGTAGCTGCCCGTGCCTGCGTCATGAGTGAAGAGATACGCGTACACGCCCGCCTCCGTGAAAGTGACGGGTGCGAGCACGAACTTGCCTGCAGCGTTGATGGTGGCGTACACGTCCGTAGCCTCGTCGCCGTACTCGTTCGTCGGATACGGGCAGACTCCGCTCGCCGCGTTCGTGCCCATGGCCTTGAGCCTGAACACGAACTCGTCGCCTTCATTGATGTAACCCGAAGTAAGGACGGTTCCGTCCTCCTTCTGCAGATTGAGCTCGAAAAGAATCTGGTCGCTGATGCCCGTGGACGTCGCCTCGTCAGCGAACGCGCTCACGGCGCAGCTGACGACCATGATCGCCGCAAGCAAAAGCGCGATAATCGACTTTGCCTTTTTCTTCATAACCTCTCGCTTTTCTCCTTCCTCTTGTAAAACCTGTTGCAACGACTCTGCTTCCTCTTTGGCTTTTTCCTGCCCGCGCCGAAAGCTTCCTTTCGTTCCGTCAGCCTCAGGGCGCTGCATTTTCAAAGCCCGTGCCCTCTTCAAGGCACAGAGCCATTATATCAAATACTCCGCCCTTTACAACTCCAAACCAAGGATATTTGTTACGAAATCGTTAACTTTTTTACTTTCCCCGTATAAATTCCGAGCTATTTCAAACCCATTGGCGTTCCTTGAAAAATGAAAATGCCTTTTGGGCATCCCCTCCGCCCTATCCGCGCCCGTCCCGCCGGGCATCCGCCGGATCCCGCGCGCTTTGACGCCGAGCCTCCCGCGAGCGGGCCCTTCAATAATACGGTACTTTAAAGCGTCAAAATTTTCGCAAAATTCCGTTGTATCAAATAAAAAAAGATGCTATCATTCGTTGCGGCGGAATTCCCCCTCTCCCTTCCATATCCCCCCTTTCTACGATTTGAAATAGAGGCGGAGCCGCCATTTCTTGTGTCAGCTCCCATTTTTCGGGAGGAGGGCACACGTTATTACAATTTATATCATGGGGAGGGCGGCCAATGCCGAAGGAACTCATCCGCCTCGAGAAGATCAGCAAATCTTACGGGGGCAAATGTATTCTCGACGACCTCGATCTCACTATCCACGAGAACGAATTTCTCACCCTTTTGGGCCCGTCAGGCTGCGGCAAGACGACTACGCTGCGGATTCTCGGCGGCTTCGAGACGCCCGACAAGGGAAGCGTATTCTTTGAGGGTAAGGACATCACGGAGCTTCCGCCCAACAAGCGCAACCTCAACATGGTCTTCCAGAACTACGCGCTTTTCCCGCACATGTCCATCAAAGACAACATTGCCTTCGGCCTCGTCATGAAGAAGAAGCCGAAGGACTACATCGACGAAAAAATCAATTACGCCTTGAAGCTCGTAAACCTCGAAGGCTTCGGCGACCGCTATCCGGGCACGCTTTCCGGCGGCCAGCAGCAGCGAATCGCCATCGCAAGGGCCATCGTCAACGAGCCGAAGGTCCTCCTTCTCGACGAGCCGCTCGGCGCGCTCGACTTAAAGCTCAGGCAGGACATGCAGTACGAGCTCATCCGCCTGAAGAACGAGCTGGGCATCACCTTCGTCTACGTCACGCACGACCAGCAGGAGGCCCTTACGATGTCGGACACGATCGTCGTCATGAACCAGGGCTACATCCAGCAGCAGGGCACGCCGGAGCAGATCTACAACGAGCCTGAAAATGCCTTCGTCGCGGACTTCATCGGCGACAGCAACCTCTTCGACGCCGTCATGCTCAAAGACCGCCTGGTCGCCATCGACGGGGTCGCCTTCGAGTGCGTCGACACGGGCTTCGGGACCGACAAGCCGGTCGACATCGTAATCCGCCCCGAGGACGTCGAGATCGTCGGCCCGGAGGCGGGGACGGTCACGGGCGACGTCACGGATATCATTTTCAAGGGCGTCCATTACGAGATGTGCATCGACGTAAATGGCAGGGAGTGGGTCTGCCACTCCACCTCAGCGCACCCCGTCGGCTCGCACGTCGGCATCAAGGTGATTCCCTTCAACATCCAGGTTATGGCGAAGCCGGAATCCGAGGACGAGGAGGCCGTGCAAATTGAAGAATAAAGCCCTCAAGAACCCCGCGGTCTTCCTCGGGCTTCCATATGCGGTATGGGCGGCCGTGTTCGTGGTCGTGCCGCTCATCATGGTGATCTGGTACGGCCTGACCGACGACAGCGGAGCTTTCACGCTCGCCAACATCGCCGCGATCGCCGCGCCGCCGCACATCAAGTCGCTGCTCCTTTCGGTCGCGATCTCTCTGGCCGCTACCGTGGTGTGCCTGCTCCTGGCCTATCCGCTCTGCATGATACTCGCCTCGACGGAGAAGAAGGCCGACTCCTTCCTCGTCATGCTCCTCATCGTCCCGATGTGGATGAACTTCATGCTCAGGACCTACGCCTGGCAGTCGATCCTCGAAAAGACCGGCCTCATCAACACCTTCCTCGGAATGCTCTCGCTTCCGAAGATGCGCCTAATAAACACCCCCGGCGCGATCATCCTGGGCATGGTCTACGACTTCCTGCCCTTCATGGTCCTGCCGATCTACAATTCCTTAAGCCACATCGACAAGAACCTCTACCACGCGGCGGCGGACCTCTTCGCCGGCCGCTGGAAGACCTTCACGAAGATCACTCTCCCGCTCTCGCTCCCGGGCGTCCTGTCGGGAATCACCATGGTCTTCGTCCCGGCGCTGACGACCTTCGTCATCTCTTCGCTCCTGGGCGGCGGCAAGATCCTTCTTATCGGCAACGTCATCGAGCAGGAGTTCACGCAGGCCTACGACTGGCACCTGGGTTCGGGGCTTTCCATCGTCCTTCTCATTTTCATAATAATAAACGCGGCGCTGCAGATAGCCTCTGACAGGAGCCAGGGAAAGGAGGACAAAGCGTGAAGACAGCAAAAGCCTTAAAGCGCCTTTACGTCGCGCTCATCTTCCTTTTCATGTACGCGCCAATCGCGGTGCTGATCGTGCAGTCCTTCAACGCGAGCAAATCGCGCGGCAAATGGGGCGGCTTCACCCTCGAATGGTACAGGACGCTCTTTGAGGACGCCTCGATCCTCGCCGCCTTCAGGAACACGGTCGTCATCGCGCTCATATCGTCGGCCGTCGCGGTCGTCCTCGGCACCGCCGCCTGCGTCGCCATGCACCGCATGGGCCGCAAGACGCGCGCCGCCTTAACCGCGGTCACGAACATCCCGATGCTCAACGCCGACATCGTCACCGGCGTCGCGCTGATGCTCCTTTTCATGGCCTTCCACATGGAGCTCGGCTTCACGACGGTGCTCTTGGCGCACATAACCTTCAACATACCCTACGTCATCCTCGCGGTCATGCCGCGCTACGCCGAGCTCAACCCCCATCTCTACGAGGCCGCGCTCGACCTCGGCGCCTCTCCCGCGACGGCGTTTCGCAAGGCGGTCCTCCCCGAGCTCATGCCCGGCATAGCCTCGGGCGCTCTGATGGCCTTCACGATGTCGCTCGACGACTTCATCATCACGCACTTCACCACTGGCGCGGGGATGTTCACGCTCTCCACGAAGATCTACTCGGAGGTCAAGCTCGGCATCAAGCCGCAGATCTACGCGCTCTCCGCGATCATCTTCGTGTCGGTGTTCATCCTCCTCATCCTCGTCAACCGCCTCGGCGCGGCCGGCAACGGACTGAAAAAGGAAAGGAGGGCGGCAAAGCAATGAGCGTATTCTTCACCTTAAGGCGCAGCTTATTCGGAAAATGCATCGCCGCGGGGCTTTCATTTACCGCGCTCGCCCTTCCGCTTGCGGGCTGCTCTTCAGCGAAGTCGGACAACGACGTGCTGTGCGTTTACAACTGGGGCGAATACATCGATCCGGACGTGATCGACGAGTTCACGGAGGAGACGGGCATAAAGGTCATATACGACGAGTTCGAGACGAACGAGATCATGTATCCGAAGATCGCCGCCGACCCCTCCCAGTACGATGTCATCTGCCCCTCCGACTACATGATTTCGAAAATGATAACCGCGGGGCTGCTCTCCGAGCTCGACTACGACCTCCTGCCGAACGCGAAGGCGAACATCGGCGAGGAGTACTACGAGCAGTCCAAGGCCTTCGACCCGACGAACGCCTACTCCGTCCCCTACTGCTGGGGCACGGTCGGCATCCTCTACGACTCCTCGCGGGTGGACGAGGAAATCACGAGCTGGGACGTCCTCTGGGACGAGAAGTACAACGACGAGATCCTCATGCAGGACTCGGTGCGCGACCTCTTCGCGGTGGCCTTGAAGAAGCTCGGCTATTCGCTCAACACCAAGGACGTATCGGAGCTTGAGGAGGCGCGCGACCTGCTCATAGAGCAAAAGCCCCTCGTGCAGGCCTACGTCGTCGACGAGGTCCGCGACAAGATGATCGCGGGCGAGTCGATTATCGGGGTCATCTTCTCGGGCGAGGCCGAGTACACGGCCGAGGAAAACCCGGACCTCGTGTACGTCATACCCGAGGAGGGAACCAACGTCTGGATCGACTCCTGGGTCATAACCAGCGAGTCGAAGCACAAGGAAGCGGCGCACAAGTGGATCGACTATATGTGCCGCGCCGACGTCGCGCTTAAGAACTTCGAGTACATCTACTACTCCACCCCGAACAAGGCGGCGGTCGAGCTCATGGACGAGGAGACGCGCGGGAACGAGACCCTCTTCCCGGACCTGTCGCAGTACGAGAACATGGAGGCCTACAACGACCTCGGGGCCGAGTACGACAGGATCTACTTCGACCTGTGGAAGGAAATAAAATCCGCGTGAGGACGCGCGGGCGACAGCTTCAAAGCGCATAAAACGTCAAGGGCTTTTCGCGGCGGCAGCCGCAAAAAGCCCTTTTTCATGCGCCTTGCATATTCTATTCTTCAGCCCGGATCCGTGCCTTAACCTGCTGCCCGGACCTGCGGCCGCTAAGGTCCGACCAGATCCGCCGCCGGGGTTCCTTCAGCGCCGGCGCTTTTTAAAGCCGCCGCTTTTCCAGCGGCCAGCCGCCCCGGATTCAGCTTTGCGCCTTTTTAGTCGGCTATTACCTCGTAGAAAGCGATTTCGTTGATCTCGCGGTTAGTGGACACGAGCTTTATCTTGTCGCCGTCCTCGTAGGGATAGACGTTCGCCGAGCCGACGTCGGCGTCGAGGACCTTCGTCTTGTACTCTCCGTCCTCATAGTAGAACGCGAGGAGGTCCCTCTTGCCCTTCCTGTGGCCGATAATGGCCGCCTGCTGCCCGTAGAAGTCGCGCGCCCAGATAGAGTGCGCCATCTCCGTCTTGAAGGGGCAGTCCCAGACCTTCTGGTACTTTCCTTCCCCGTCGAGGCGCCAGATCTCGATCTGGTCGCCGTGGAAGGGCGTGATCGTGATCATTTCCTCCTTGCCGTCGCCGTCGAAGTCGGCGAGCGCCATGTCGGAGGTCGGGGCGTCGGTGAGCTGCTCTACCGTCCACTCCCCGCCCTTTTCGTCGGGCGGCGTGACCTTGAAGCACCCGTTCTCGGTCCCGACTAAGCTGTAGTCGCCCTCGGGGGTATTTATCGTAAAGTAGCCATGGTTCTTAAGGAGCCCGTCCTTAAGGCAGGTCATCGGGATCTGGTTGTCAGGCCCGTACTCTTCAAGGTCCTCAGGAAGCTCGCCGACGTATATCGCGCCCGGGAAGCGCCAGTCGTCCTTGTACTCATGCGCCGACTTGATCGTGCAGGCGATGAGGTAATGCACGCCGCCGCGCTCGATTATCGAGAAGCGGTGGCAGAACGGCAGCTCCTTAACGCAGGCCACGCTCCACTTGCCGCCCTCGGGGCGGACGAGGACTATCCTCGCGTCGGCGGAGTCGTTCGGCGAATAGAAGCGGTGCGTCGCGAGGAACCAGCCGTCGCTCCCCGGGACCTGCACCATCGACATCGTTCCGCCCGGCTCCTCCCAGATGACGTCCTCGACGTTCCCGTCAAGGTCGAAGAGGAGGCACTTGTTGACCTTCTCGGCGGCCACTAAGATGTGCCTTTTTCCCTGATATGTCAAAGGCGCTATGGCGTAGCACCTGTCGAGTTCATAAGCAGCCTTCTTCTCAAGAAGCACTTCTATCACTCCTTTCGTATATCGGCGTCACTCATCGTCCTCCATGGGGGAGGTCGGGACGACGTCCACGTTCAGGCCGCTCCGCTTCATCGCCTCGATGACAGAGGCCGGAGCGCCCGCATCGGTAATTACATTTTCAATCGCGTCCACCGGAACCGATACGAAGCTTGAGTTCTTGCCGAGCTTCGTGTGGTCGGCGAGGATGTAGGTCTTGCCGACGACCCTCTGCACCATCGCGCGGTTCAGGTTGACTTCCTCGAGGATCTCGGTCGTCATGCCGTTCTGCATCGAAAGCCCCGAACAGCCGACGAAGGCCTTCTTCGCCGTGACGCGCGCGAGGTTCTCGAGCGCGAAATCGCCGACCATGGTCCCCTTTATGTTGTAAAGCTCGCCGCCCGTGAGCAGGACGCGCACGCGGTGCCCTTTGGGCATGTTCACCGCGTTTCCATTGTTCGTAATGACGGTCACGTTCTTAGCCTTGATGAAAGGTATCATCATGAGCGCGGTCGAGGAAGTATTTATGAAAATGGTGTCGCCGTCCTCGACCAGCCCCGCCGCGAACCTCGCGATGTTCTCGCGGCAGACCGTTATATATTCCTTGCTCGGGGCCTTCTTCTCTGTAACGACCCTCGCCCCGCCGTAGTAGCGCTCGACGTAGTGCTTGTCCTCGAGGAACTGCATGTCGCGCCTGACGGTAATCTCGGAAATGTGCAGATGCCGGGCAATGTCTTTTACCCGTATATCGCCGGTCTTCCGGACTATTGCGAGTATCTTGTTCCTTCTTGCCTCAATCGTCTGCCTGCTGTTCTTCATTGCTCACTCCACGGTTTTAAGATAGAATCCCCGCCCTCTCAAACTAATCAAGGGCGGGGAAATTATATCACGTAAGGTCTACGCCGCACTGCTCGAGTTTCTCGGCGATCTCCTTCTGCGACATGACGTTCCTAAGGCCGATGACCTTGACGCCCTTCTTAGCCGCGTCCGCGAACATGTTCGTGAAGTTCTGCGGGCAGAGGACGATGTCGTAGTTGACGGAGCTGTTCTTGCCCTCGGAGAGCGAGCAGTGATGGGTCTTGGTGATGTTCCAGCCCTTTGCCTTGACAACCTTCTCAAGGGTCATCGCCATCATGAGGGAAGTTCCGGATCCGTTCGCGCAGCACGCTATGATACTTGCAGCCATTTTTTTATCCTCCTTGGATTAAACTTGTTTTTTACTTCCGGCCTTTTCTTTTGAAAATGACCGGTTTATGCGCGGCTCTTGCGGGCCGCCGCCCTTCCCCGCCGCCCGCGCCTTAAAGTGCAGGCGGCATAAGGGGAAAGCCTTTTCGATGATCATTTTACGGGTATCAATACTCGGTCGTGATGCCCTTCTTCTCCTTGTAGGCTTCGTAGTCGTCGACCTGGAGGAAGTAGTCTTCCTTGTCGGCGCGGTACTGAAGCTGCGGGATGATGATGAGGACCGCGATGACGATGACGACGCCGGCGATGCCGAGGAACTTCATGATCGCCGTGAAGATCGGCCATACGACTGCCCAGTCCCACATTCCGAGGTATCCGCCGTACTCAGCAAGTCCGCTCCACGTAGCTATGAGCGCCGAGCCGAAGACCTGGAGAAGGCCGGAGAGGAACGGGAAGATGATCGCGCACTTCAATCCGCCCTTCATGTTCGAGTACAGGCCGATGACGGCGTTGTCGAAGAACATCGGGATGAATCCGGCGATGACGATCGTCGGGCTGTGGAAGGCGACGAGCAGAAGCATGGCGACCACTTCGCCGATCGCGCCGCAGACGAAGCCGAGGGTGACGGCATTGGCAGCGCCGAAGGAGAAGGAAACCGCGCAGTCGACGCCCGGGACGGCCGACGGAAGGACCTTGTCGGAGATGCCCTTGAAGGAGACGGTCAGCTCCGCGACCATCGTGCGGACTCCGAGCTGGAGGATCGCGAGGTAGGCGGCGAAGGAAAGGGCCGTCGTGAGGATGTAGAAGAAGAAGCTGTCGGTATCCTTGAGAAGCTCAAGGCCTACAAGGTAATCCTTGCCGACGACGCAGAGGATGATCGAGAAGAAGATCAGCATGATGAGGCCCGTGCAGACCATGTTGTCGTTGAAGATCTGCGTCCAGCCCGGGAACTCGATGTCTTCGAGCTTCTTGTCGAAGATCGACTTCTTGCGGTTCGGGTTCTTCTCGGCCTTCTTCGCGTCATGCTTGCCGATGAGCTCGGAGAGCTTCGTGGAAATGAATACGCCGAACATCTGCTGATGCGCCAGCGAGAATCCTGCTCCGTCGGTGAGCTCCTGCGTGTATCCGACGAGGAGGTTCGTGCCGACCGCCCAGTAAAGTCCGAGGATGACCGCCATGATGATGAGGACGACGGTGCTGTTGGCCGTGCGGAAGAACGGGACCGCGAAGAGGATGAGCCAGAAAGCGGTGGTCGCCTGCTGGATCTGGACGTTGCCGGTGGTGAACACGGCGCGGAGCTTCGTGATCTTGTTCAGGCGGACGAGGACGAGGTTCATCAGGAAGGCTATGGCCATCAGAAGGACCGCCTGTCCGAAGTTGAAGTTGCCTACGATTTCATTTCCTGCATCAACGCCCGCGCTGACCGCGTTCTGGCCGTTGTAGGGGTCGATGATGATGGCGTTGATGCCGAAGCGGCCGCCGAGGCCGTAGAGGATCGGCTTCAAGGTATTGATCATTCCAGTCGAACCGGCCGAGAGGATGAGGTATCCGACGATGGCCTTGATCGTGCCGGAGACTACGTCGTACCAGGGCTTCCTCAGGAGGATGTAGCCGATAAGGACGATGAGGCCGATCATGTACTGAGGCTTCTGGAAAATGTTAGTCGAGAAGAAGCTCCATACATTGTACAGAAAATCTAACACTGGATTCATAGAGCACTGCCCCCTTTCTTGGAGAGAACTACTTTAGAGAGATACGTCACGAAGCGGGAAATCCCGCCTTAAACCCATCAAAGCCCGTATTTGTCGGCCAGCTTGATGAGGTCTTCACTGGATTTTGCGCTGTGCAGCTCTTCTACGAGTTCCTCGTTCATGAGGACGTCCATCAGCTGCTGCATGTGTTCGAGGTGCTCGTCGTGGTTGCAGGAGGCGAGCGTGAAGAAGAGGTCCGCCCAGCTGTCCTCGTCGTTCTCGTCGAAAACTACGGGCTTTTCGCTCTTCATGAAGGAAATGGTGGTCTTGAAGACCTTCGCGCCGCCCTCCTGGGCGTGGGGCATCGCGATGCCCGGCTGAAGCACGAAGTAGGGGCCGTACTTGCCGACGTTTTCGATGATGTCCTCGGGGTATTCAGCGGTGATCGTGCCGTCGGCGATGAGCGGCGAGCAGCACTTGCGCATGGCGTCCTGCCAGTCCTCGCAGGATTCGACGAAGAGAGCGTGGTTATTTTCTACGAAGTCGCGAAGCATTTTCCAAATCTCCTTTCTTTGGTAAGCCCTGAATCAAAGGACGCTGCGGAACGGGACGTTCGGCTCTGCCTCGAAGCAGTCGTGGAAGCCCCTGTCGTGGTGGTAGGCGAACTTGTCCTTGTCGGTCGGATAGGTGTAGTGTCCGCCGACCTCCCAGAAGAAGGGATGGAACTTGTAGTCGAGCCTGTCGCGGCGCATGTCGTAAATGACTTTGATCTCGTTGACGTCGGCCGCGAAGTTCGTCCATACGTCGTGGTGGATCGGTATGACGACCTTGCAGTTGAGGGCTTCGGCCATGCGGAGGATGTCGGTGCACTCCATCTTGTCCTGGATGCCGACCGGGTTGCAGCCGTAGGCTCCGAAGGCGACGTCGACGTCGTAGTCCTTGCCGTGCTTTGCGAAGTAGATCGAGTAATGGGAGTCGCCGCTGTGGTAAATGTTGCCGCCCGGCGTCTTGATGAGGTAGTTGACCGCCTTCTCGTCCATGTCGGTCGGGCACTTGCCGGCGAGGTCTTCGCGGTCGGGGCCGGTCGAGTCGGTCGTGACGATGCAGGTGCGGTCGAAGGAGTCGAGCGCGACGATCTCAAGGTCCTTGATCTTGATGACGTCGCCCGGCTTTACGACTATGCAGCGATCTTCGGGGACGCCCCAGGAGAGCCAGTAGTCGACGGACTTCCTAGGTCCGATGAACGGGACCGGTATCTCGTTGCCGTCGGCGTCGGTGGTCGTCATGCCGGACTGGATTACGTGGGCGGCGAACTCGGGGCTCATGTGGTCCTGATGGTAATGGGTCGCGAGGACGGCGTCGACGTGCTTGACCGCGAACGGGTCGATGACGAAGGGCACGTTCCTGAGGTTCGGCTGCATCGCGCGGACGCCCGCCATGTTGGCCATCTGGTGGCCGACCTTCATCTTGCCGTCGCCGTGGGTGCGCTTGCCGTTGCCCGCCCAAAGGTCGATCGTGATGTTGGCGTCGCCCGGGGTCTTGAACCAGATGCCCGTGCAGCCGAGCCACCACATCGAAACCGTTCCGGGCTCGACGACCGTGTTCTCGATTTCCTCGGTGAGCCAGGTGCCCCACTCCGGGAAGGTGCTCATGATCCATTTTTCGCGGGTCATTTCACTTACTTTGCTCATTTACGTTCCTCCTTCTTATATGAATGCTCTTCGCGGTGCCTCTTATCGGTTCCTTTCGGATCCATTCATGCGTATCGGGGCGGCATTGCGCGCCGCGTCCGTTCTTGAAATCATAATAAAAGCGTTTTACGATTTATTCAATCCTATTTTAAGACCATTTGATTGTTTTATGTTCGTTCAAATATTTTTGCACAGTTTGCACAACGTCAAGTGGATTTTATTGTGCATTATTTCCAATCGTTACGACGTTATCGATTGGTTTTTATGTTCGCGACAGATTTTTTAACCCCGCATCTGCGAAAGTTTTCGGAATATTTCGGATGCGTTTTCGGTTTTTTTCGTTTATTTAGTGCCGCTTCGTTCATATATTTTCCATTGTATATGCTTATTTGATAAATCGTTCTTATATTTTGAAAATATTCGTTTGTCAGCGTTGCGGCAGTCCTTTTCAGATGCTATCATGAACTAAACATGAGGAAAAAGCGCACAGGTTTTAGAGCAATTCGCCGTAAATGCTTTGCGGCGCGCCGCTCTTCCTTCATTAAACGATGCGTAAAACCCGCGCGCGGATCGGAGACGCCATGCTTGAGAACCTTTCTATATCGGCAGCCTTCATGCTGCTTGTCGGCGCGATAGTCGCCATGCTCGGAATCATAACCCTCGTCAGCGGGATAAAGGCGAAAGCGGGACGCACCTTAAAGGGAACGGTCATGCAGTCCGTCCACCGCGAGAACTTCGACGAGGACGGGCAGCTCATCCAGTTCTTCTATGAGCTCCAGGTCCGCGTCAAGGACGGCGAAAGGCTCAACTCCGTAAAGATGCGCGTCCCGAACGAGTACGTCGAAGGCGACGAGGTCGAAGTCGCCTCCGCCTACTCAAAGCCCCGCATCGCGGAGGAAACGGGCGGCTTCACCTGGCTCGACGGGCTTCTGCTTATAATTGTCGGCGCGGGGATAATCGCCACGACCCTCGCGGCGTCGAGGTCGCAGAACGTCACTGCCTCGATCGCCCTGACCGCCGCCTTTGCCGCCGCGGGCGCGGTGGCCCTTCGCGTGTGGCTGCGCGAGCGGACCGAAAAGCTCTCCGAGCTCCCCGCCGTCATCGAGCACATCCTCTACTTCAGGACGAGCACGCCGAGGAAGTTCATCGGCATGCCGAAGGCCTACTATCCTATATTTAGGTACACTCTCCCCGACGGCGGCGAAAGGCACCGCATCAGCGAGATCTCGTCCTCGGGGGCGCACACCTTCAAAAAAGGAAAGTCAGTCACCCTCTACTACGATGAAAAGACCGGCAATGTTAAAGAGAAAAAGCCCTCCGTGGCTCCGCTCATAATCGCCTGCGCCCTCTTCTTCCTCGCGGCGTTCGGGCTCGTCGGGACCTTCCTGCCGATGAAGTAAGAAGAAAGAGGCGGCATCGGCTCCGTCTTCCTCTAAACGCTCGGTCCCGCAAAAGCCGCTCAGCATCGCGGACGCATAAATCGATCCCTTTCTCGGGCACAGCAGCCATCGTGCCCTCTTCCAACAAAAACCGGCCGAACGCGGTTTCCGAGCAAAAATGGCGCGGCGCCTCAAACGCCGAACTGCCACGGCCCGCTTCGGCCAACCCTGCCGCAAAGCCCAACGGAGATACACATAAATGATAAAATGCGTGCTCTTCGACATCGACAATACGCTCTACGACTTCACGACGGGCAACCGCTTAGGGCTCGGCGCCGCTGCCGCCTACGCCCTTGAAAAGTTCGGCATGGACCGCGGGGATTTCGACTCATCCCTCCGCGCGGCTTCCGACTCGATCATAAGCCGCCTCGGTACGGACAACGTCGCGACGCACAGCCGCATCATCCGCTTCGAGGAGATGCTCGACGAAAAAGGCCTCCCCGTATTCCCGCACGCGCACGAGCTCGCGCGGCTCTACTGGGACACTCTGATCGCCTCGATGCGCCCCGAGCCCGGCCTCACCGCCCTCCTTTCTCTTTTGAAAATGAAAGGCGTCCGCGTCGGAGCCGCAACGAACATGACCTCGACGGTGCAGCACGAAAAAATAATCGCCCTCGGGCTCTCGGAGCTCATGGACTTCATGGTATCGAGCGAGTCGGCGGGCTTTGAAAAGCCCCGAAAGGAATTTTTCCTCGAGTGCGCACGCCGCGCCGGCTGCCTGCCCGAAGAGTGCGCCTTCGTCGGCGACAGCGAGCGCACGGACGCCGCGGCGGCCGAGAGGGCGGGGATGCACGGCGTCTGGTACAAGCCCCTCGCGGGAATGGCCACCTCGAAGAAATCCTTCGCCCCAGCGGTCGTGGACGAGGAACTCGCGGAGCTGCCGCCCGCGAAGTACACGATAGAGAGCTTCATTTCCTGCATAGAAGGAGACAAGGCCTGCCTGGGCGGGCTTTCGATAGAATGAACGGATACTGATAAGGAGGTGCACATGGACTATTCGCTCGGTCTCTATGAGAAGGCCATCCCGGTCGGGTTCGCCTTCCCGAAGCTTTTCGACATCACGGCTGAAGGCGGCTTCGACCGCTTCGAGATCAGCATCGACGAAACCGACTGGCGGCAGGAGCGCCTTGACTGGTCTCCCGAGAAGATACGCGAGATCGGCCTCCTCTCCCGTGCCGCGGGCACGCCGATAAGGACGATGTGCCTGTCGGGGCACAGGAAGTGGCCGCTCGGCTCGCACGACGCGGCGACGAGGAAGCGCGGCATGGACATCATGGAAAAGGCCATCCGCTTCAGCGTCGAGGCGGGCATCTCGATAATCCAGCTGGCGGGATACGACGTCTACTACGAGGCGGGCGACAAAGACACCGAAAAGTGGTTCGCCGAGAACCTCGCCGCGTCCGCGGAGTACGCCGCGCGCTGGGGCGTCGTGCTCGCCTTCGAGACCATGGAGACGCCCTTCATGGACACCGTCGAAAAGTCGATGAAGTACGTCACGCAGGTCAACTCGCCCTGGCTCGGCGTCTATCCCGACATCGGGAACCTCAAGAACGCCGCGGTCATTTACGGAAATGACGTGGTCGAGGACATGGAGAAGGGCGCGGGGCGCATCTTCGCCGTGCACCTTAAGGAGACGAAGCCCGGGGTGTACCGCGACATGAACTTCGGCGACGGCGGCCACACAGAGTACGTCCCCTGCATAAGGGCCGCGCTTGCCATGGGCGTTAGGACCTTCACCGGAGAGTTCTGGCACCAGGAAGGCCAGGACTACAAGGCGGTCATCGCCGCGGCCTCGAAGTTCCTGCGCGGAAAGATCGAAGAGGCGGCCGAAGGACTTTGACGGGCGCGTCCGGCGTGCATTTTCAAAAGGAGCAAGGCGCAGGCAGGCAAAGCATGGCGGGAAGGAAGCGAAGCTTCAGGCAGGCGGTTTTAAAAGGAGCAAGGCGCCGGCTGCCAAGGCGGGGCAAGTTTTAAGCGACGCGCCGGGCAGGCAATGTCAAAGGGCGCCCGCGCCGGCTGCCAAGGCCGGGCCGACAGAGGGCAGGGCTTTAAGCGGCGCGCAAGTCATTCATTTTCAAAGAGGCCGCAAAAAGGCGGCCGCGGACATATAACAGGAGGTGGTTTTAAAATGCTCGAAGAACTCAAGAAACAGGTATACGAAGCCAACATGCTTCTGCCCAAGTACGGGCTCGTCACTTTCACCTGGGGCAACGTCAGCCAGATCGACCGCGAAAGCGGGCTTTTCGCGATCAAGCCGAGCGGAGTCGACTACGACAAGCTCACTCCCGACGACATGGTGATCGTCGATCTGGAGGGCAAGGTGGTCGAAGGAAAACTCAATCCCTCTTCCGACACGGCGACGCATGTTGTATTATACAATGCGTTCCCCAAAATCGGCGGCGTCGTGCACACGCACTCGACCTACGCGACCAGCTGGGCGCAGAGCGGGCGCGACATCCCCTGCTACGGAACGACTCATGCCGACTACTATTACGGTTCGGTTCCCTGTCTGAGGTGCCTTAACGCGGAAGAGGTCGAGGAGGCCTACGAGATGAACACCGGCCGCCTGATCGCGTCCTCGTTCATCGACGGCGGCATCGACCCCGAGGCGGTCACGGCCTGCCTGTGCAAGAACCACGGGCCTTTCTGCTGGGGCAAGGACGGCGTCGACGCGGTCCACAGCGCGGTCGTCCTTGAGGAAGTCGCGCGGATGGCGCTCTATACGGAAATGATTTCCCCGAAGGTCGCCCCCGCGCCGCAGTACCTGCAGGACAAGCACTATTACAGGAAGCACGGCGCGAACGCGTATTACGGCCAGAAGAAGTAAGTCGGAAAGCAACTGCGAAAGGAGTACATTTTCATGGACAATCTTGAGCTTAAGAAATTGGCCAACGAAGTCCGCAAGGGAATCATCGAGGGCACGCACGCCGCGGCCTCGGGACATCCGGGCGGATCGCTCTCGGCGGCCGACCTCTTCACCTTCCTCTATTTCGAGGAAATGAATATCGATCCGGCAGATCCGAAAAATGAAGACCGCGACCGCTTCGTCCTCTCCAAAGGGCACACGGCTCCGGGCCTCTACTCGGCGATGGCGCAGCGCGGCTACTTCCCCGTCGAAGAGCTTAAGACCCTCCGCCACGTCGGCTCGCGCCTGCAGGGGCATCCGTCCATGCACTACCTGCCCGGCATCGACATGTCGAGCGGATCGCTCGGCCAGGGCGTGTCCGTCGCCGCGGGCATGGCGCTCGGCGCGCGCATACTCGGCAAGGACTTCCGCGTGTACACCCTGCTCGGCGACGGCGAGATCGAGGAGGGCGAGGTCTGGGAGGCCGCGATGTTCGCGGGCGCTAAGTGCCTCGACAACCTCTGCGTGATCGTCGACAACAACAACCTCCAGATCGACGGAACCATCGAAGAGGTCAACAACCCCTACCCCATCGCTGAAAAGTTCCGCGCCTTCCGCTTCAACGTGGTGGAGATCGACGGCCACGACTTCGACCAGATCCGCGCGGCTTTCGCCGAGGCGAAGGCCACGAAGGGACAGCCGACCTGCATCGTCATGAAGACTGTCAAGGGCAAGGGCGTCTCCTTCATGGAAAACCAGGTCGGCTGGCACGGCGTCGCGCCCAACGACGAGCAGTACGCGGCGGCCATGGAAGAACTCGAAAGGAAAGGTGAAGCGTTATGAGTGAAGTTAAGAAGATTGCGACCAGGCAGAGCTACGGCGAATCGCTCGTGACGCTCGCCGAGGAATTCCCGAATCTCGTAGTGCTCGACGCCGACCTTGCCGGGGCGACGAAGACGGGCATGTTCAAGAAGGCTTATCCGGACCGCTTCTACGACTGCGGCATCGCCGAGGGCAACATGATGGCCGTCGCGGCGGGCCTTGCCGCAACGGGGCTCATCCCCTTCGCGTCGAGCTTCGCCATGTTCGCCGCGGGACGCGCCTTCGAGCAGGTCAGGAACACGATCGGCTACCCGCACCTCAACGTGAAGATCGGCGCGACCCACGCGGGCATCAGCGTCGGCGAGGACGGCGCCAGCCACCAGTGCCTTGAGGACCTCGCGCTCATGCGCACGATACCCGGCATGGTAGTCATGTGCCCGGCGGACGACATCGAGGCGAAGGCGTGCGTCAGGGCCGCGCTCGAGTACGACGGCCCCGTGTACATCCGCTTCGGCCGCGCGGCGGTCCCGGTCCTCTTCGACGAGACCTACACCTTCGAGATCGGCAAGGGCTCGATCCTTAAGGAAGGCACGGACGTGACCATCGTCGCGAACGGCCTGTGCGTGGCTCCGGCCTATGAAGCCGCCGCCCGCCTCCAGATGGACGGCATCTCCGCGGAAGTCATCGACATCTGCACGATCAAGCCGCTCGACGAGGAGCTTATCGTCGCCTCCGCTAAGAAGACGGGCAAGGTCGTCACCGCCGAAGAGCACAGCATCATCGGAGGCCTCGGCGGCGCGGTCGCCGAATGCCTCTCCGAGAAGTGCCCCGTCCCGCTCTACCGCATCGGCGTGCGCGACCGCTTCGGCGAGTCGGGCCCCGCGGGCGAGCTCATCAAGAAGTACGGCCTCGACGCGGACGGAATCTACAGCCAGGTCAAGGCTTTCGTCGACGGAAAGTAAGCTTCACTTGAGCAATCGTTCAAAAAATGATAGAGTTTTGACTGTGCGTGCCCGTTTATGAGCGGATGGCGGCTGTTTATCGATTCATTCGGCCGCCTTTGGCAACCATGAACCGCCGGCAGCGTCCCCGATCCGCTTCGTTCGGGGCAATGCTTAGGTCCACTGGAACTAATGCGCCGCTGCCCGCGTCGGCCGGAGCCTTAACCTTCTGCCGATGAAAGGAAGCCCCCGGATTCGCCGCCCGCGCCCTGCGCGGCGCAACCGACGGGTGCTGCCCGCTTCGGTTCAGCAGAAGGCCAGGCAGCCTCCGCAGGGCGCAGGCACAGCGAGACCAGACGAAAACGCCGCCGGCGGGTCTTCCTCGATCCGCTGGCGCGTGGTTTTTATGGCGGTTTACAAGCCGCTTTTACGGAGGTAATCCATGGCGCACAACGAGCTTCTCATCTGCCCTTCAATCCTGGCGGCCGACTTCACGCGCCTCGGCGAAGGCCTCGCCGACGTAAAGCGGGCCGGCGCGAAATGGCTCCACATCGACGTCATGGACGGGGCCTTCGTGCCGCAGCTCTCCTTCGGCGAGCCTGTAATCGAGAGCATACGCCCCGTCTCCGACCTCTTCTTCGACGTCCATATAATGACCTTTAAGCCCGAAGTCATCGCCCCGCGGATGGCCGCCGCCGGAGCCGACAGCGTGACCTTCCACCTCGAAGCCGCCGACGACCCCGCGGCCGTGATTCGGAAAATAAAAAGCTGCGGCGTTGGCTGCGGCCTCTCGATTAAACCCGCGACCCCGGTCGAGGAAGCTTTCCCCTACCTTGCGGACATCGACCTCCTGCTCGTCATGACGGTCGAGCCGGGCATGGGCGGTCAGGCCTACATCGAATACACGACTGAAAAGATAAGAGCCGCCCGCGCGGAGATAAACCGCCGCGGCCTTAAGACCAGGATCCAGGTGGACGGCGGCGTGAAGCTTGCGAACCTCTCCGTCCCCGTTGAGGCCGGCGCGGACGCCATAGTCGCCGGCTCGGCCTGCTTCGGCGCCGACATTTACGGGAACACGAAAGCCTTTGTCGAGGCGCTTAAGGGCATGGAGCTTCGTTGAAGGCGGGGCGGCAGGTCCTACGAAACGGAGAAGCCCTCCGCCCGAACGCCTTCCCCTTGCAGGGCACGGATTCGGGGAATTGCCCGCGTCGGTTCATCTGCCTTGAGCATCGCGGCGAATGTTGCTATAATCTAAGAGCTTGCACCGACATGAGCAGCGGCGCATGAGGGTCATCGGGCCTGAAGTATTGCGCCGTCCAAAGCGGAGCGGAGACGCTGCCAGAGTCCATGGTCATGCAGCGGCGCCGCGCGCCGGCCGAAGTGAAACGGAGACGGCGGAATTCGAGTTTCCGCTTTTACTCTGCAAGGTTCGTTAAAAGGAGAAGCAAAATGGCTGAAGACAGGAAGTTTTTCATCCTTAAAGAGGAAGGAGAAATCGGAGCCGTGAAGATAGCAGAAGGCGTCCTGACCGCTATGGTCGGGCTTGCAGCGACTGAAGTTAAGGGCGTGGCCTCTCTGGCGGGCAACGCGACCTACGAGATGATATCCAAGAAGGGCAGCAAGGCTCTCGGCAAGGGCGTGAAGGTGAACATGGAAGGCGACACCGCCAGCTTCGAGCTCGCCGTCAACATCGACTACGGCTACTCGATCCCCGAGGTCTGCAGCCAGGTACAGGAGCGCGTCAAGAACGCCGTCGAGAGCATGACGGGGCTCACCGTCGGCGCCGTGGACGTCAAGGTCGCGGGCGTCGATATGTCCGAGGAATAAATCAATATTTGATATTAAAACCGACGGAGCAGGGGGCGTCCCCTGCTCTGTTTTATCGCAAAGCGCCTTTTCTCTGCGGATAAATCCGCTCTTGCCTGCCGCGGATGTGCCCGTGCCGCACGAAAAGCCATCAATCCCCGCGCGCACAAGGAAGCCATCGAGGCGCGGTTCTACATGCCGGCGCACAGCATCAATCCCCGCGCGCATAAGAAAGCGCCGCGCCCGGACCCGGGCGCGGCGCTTTTGCTTTTTTCGCGGCGCTTTCCTTACTCTATCCCCTTGACCTCGTAGTCCTGGTCTTCCACCGCTTTTTTGAGTGCTTCGTCGGGCACGTCCTTCGTAAGCTCGACGACGGCCTCGCCCTTGTCCTTGTCCGCCGCGGCGTTCGCCACGCCGTCCACGGCCTCAAGGGCCTTCTTTACGCGCGCCTCGCAGTGCCCGCACATCATTCCTTCTACCTTGAGAGTCTTCGTCGCCATAATTTTCTCCTTTGCATTTGCTGCATTATCAGCATTATCCGCAGCGGCATCGCTGCCGCGTTCTGCGTTCACTTCTATGTGCGCCGGGGAAGCTTTCCCGCAGGAAGCCCGGCCGGCTTCATTTTCCGAATCGGTACCGTCCAGGCTGCCGCCCATCCGCTTTATGACCTCGTCCCTGACGGAATTCTTCATGCACCTGTCGCGCGAGGCGTCGCCGACCTTAAAGAGGTTCAGGCGCAGCGCGTTCATGCACACCGTAAAGCTCGAAAGGGACATCGCCGCCGCCCCGACCATGGGATTCATCTTGTAGGCGAAGAGCCCGGCCGCGAGCGGTATGCAGACCGCGTTGTAGAAGAAGGCCCAGAAGAGGTTCTGGTGGATGTTCCTCAAAGTCGCCCTCGACAAGCGCACCGCCCCCGTAACGTCGCTGAGCCTTGAGTTCATGAGGACGATGTCGGCGGAGGAGATCGCGACGTCCGTCCCCGCTCCGATCGCGATCCCCGTGTCCGCGCGCGTGAGCGCGGGCGCGTCGTTGATGCCGTCGCCGACCATGGCCGTCTTGCCGAGTTCCATCAGCTTCCTGATCTCGGCCTCCTTGCCGTCGGGCAGTACTCCCGCGACGACCGCGTCGACTCCCGCCTCGCCGGCCACCCCCCGCGCCGGCCCACCCCCCTCGCCCGCACCCACCACGCCGCAGACCCCCCCCT
>Ga0181612_100353_pt1 | contig 32655 bp, 18 predicted proteins | sample HoacroProtozoa21_FD_119630 | JGI IMG/M metagenome (GOLD analysis project Ga0181612, IMG submission 119630) | Hoatzin crop microbial communities from Cojedes, Venezuel. Combined Assembly of Gp0051906, Gp0051904, Gp0051908 | reverse complement strand
CCAGGCTGAACAAGCCCAGCTCCCTCAGCCTCTCCTTGTAGGAGAGATGCTCCGGTCCCATCGCCATCCTCGTAACCCTCCGCTGGACTCTCTCCAGTAGCATTTGCAGAGCTATTTGCCCAGAAGCTTTTCTGCTGCTGCTGTGGCCCAGGCCAATTCGTGGCATCGAACCAGTTTCCATTCTGCAGGATAATCCCCTGTAGCTTGTACAGTCCCTGCTGGAATAGAGTATGGGGAATAAATAAGAAATGCATCTTCATGCCGAAGCAGGGATGGGTAGGGAGGGTGGCAGAGCCTTTGCTGGAAGGTGTAGGGAGCCTCCAGCTCTTTGGGACATGGGGCTCTTCAACATGGTACCTCATCCTCTTGTGGTCTTGCTTCTCCCTCGGCACTGCTAGTTACTGATGGAGTGAGATTTACTTTTAAAAAGCAACTTCAGTGCTTCTGCCACAATATTTAATGACGTTACCAAGATGGCTAGGAATGGATTTTTAAGCTTGAAAGGAGATGACAACCTCGTCACACGATATGCCAGATGATGGGTAAATTGAAACTTCTCATCATTATTTATTGAAAACAGCTCCTATAGCCTACCCAGATTTTTCAGCCTGACAGGGCTCATTTATTTCATATTTTAAACATTAAAAAAACAACAACGGGGGAGGCTGTCATTAAGATATCAGTGAATCAAACCATTGAATGAGATAATTGTTCACCAAAGAGGAGTTAGCTGAATTTTTAATGCAGTGTCAGTGTGGCTTAGAGGTGAAGGTTGTTGAATTTACAGCATTTTGTATGCAATCATATCATTAGGAAACGATGCTGTATTGAAAAGCCTGGTCAAGTAGCTTGACTTGCCTCCAGCCTCCCAAACCAGTCCCTGGTCATGTCTGGGTTGCCTGGTGATGCCTGGTATGGCTGGGAGAGCCTCCCTCGGTGTTTTGCTTCCCATCGTGCTGAAGAGCTGTTTGGTTTGTTGCTCATGTCAAAGGCTTCAAGACCAAGGTCACACACCCCAAGCTCCAGCTCTCTCACACCGTTCCCCGAGAGAGACTGCCTTTATGCCTAAAGGAGGCCAACCTAGGGCAGGTTTTCAGGCAAAGCCCAGATCCCAGATTGCTAACGCCAGCCATGGAAGGGGTTCAAAGGAGGTATTAAGTCCCTGAGGCAGAATTGAAATACTTTTTTTCTCGCCCTGGCCCAAGAGCTGTAGCTGTAGCAGAGGCTTAGAAGAAGACAGAATAGGAGACTTTCAAAGAGCAGTCTGAAAGAAAAAGAGCAGAGAGGTTGAATCTCCCTGGGCAGGGAAGTGCCTCTTCTGTAAGCTCATGGCTCTGCATGGCAGATGAGGAAGCTCCTGTGTTCTGCTGCAGTTCTTCAGCAGCAATGAAGAGGCTGATTTCCTGGGTATAAATATCTCCAGAGCAGAGAGAAATTCAAGTCCTTGGTGGTAGGTCTGCTAGCGGCCGGGCAAACCTGTGAGCCCCGCTTGACATAGCGAAGACTTTAGTGAGAGTTATGGACACAGCAGCCATCAGCAGCTCCTCAACTGCCCCAGCTGGCTCAGATCTCCCCTTTGAAGTGATATGTTTTTTTGAAGTCACAGTTTTTTGTATGTTCTTTGACTATTTCCACCCCCTATGCTGAAGTGTCCTTGCAGGCAGGTGAAACGAGTGCTCTCACTGTCTTGTTATGCTTGGTAAGAGTCTTTGCGGTGACTGGAGAAGCAGAGGAAGATGTTGTTATATCAACTCGAGGAACCTCCTGCATCCTTTGAAATCATCACTTTGGTGTTTTCGCTGGGAGCTGCTGACCGCCCTGAGACTTCTCTTGCCCATTCCCTGGCTCTTTTGGGACTGGATGAACATTACTGCCGGCTGTAATTGCAGCTGCTTCTGCCCACCCAGCCCTGCTCAAACTCCTCCCAGGAGAGCTTATTACAGCGAGAGCTTTGATCCTTCGTGGATTTTGAGCTGAAAGATGAAGTACCTGCCTAGCCTGGGCAGGGTTTTGTTTGGTTTTATTTTCCCGTTTTCTTCTGGTCTCTGAGAAGACAGGAGACTCTAATACAATATTAGGCTCAAAAGTTCATAATTTGGGAAAATCTTGAGATATGTGTTTTCTTCTCAGACCCTGTTGTGCAGGTGACATGATGGGATGCATATCCTGGAAGGGTGGCTCCTTTCTCTGTCCTGGGGCACATCCCTGCCAGAGCCAATACTTCTGGACACAGGACTTGAAGGAGGAGGAAAGTGAATCAGGCCACTCCTGCACCCCAGGTAGCACCCTGAGGGTAGGAACAGGTTCCTCCAGCCATGAGCAGCCACAGCCTGGGAGCTCTCTGGAGAATTGCCCAGGGGTTGGTATGAAAGCTGTGCTGACGGGGTTAATACCTCTGCAGCGGTGGTGCACATGAACATTGCCTGCCACCACTTTTAACTTGCAGATATAGATGGAGCAGGGTGGCTTGTGCATCCGTGGGCATCGTTTCCCTGCGTGGGGCAAAGGGCTCTGAACCCAGGAGTGGCAGTGAAGGGACCAGGCTGAGTTTACCACGTGCCGTGGATGTGCCAGGATGAAGAACACGGTGCTCGAGCAGCTCCTGTTTTACTGGGTGTATGGGCTGAACGAGCTTTCCCTCCCCCTTAGGAAAGGGTTATAGGCATGGTGGTGATGGGTTGATAGTTGGCCTTGATGATCTTAGAGGTCTTTTCCAACCTTATGATTTTATGATTCTGTGTTTTGTGGGTTGTATATAATTCAAATATGAAGGAACCTCCTCCTGCTTGAGTTCATCTTCTGTTCAGGATCCTGCCCAATATTTTTTTTTTTCTCTTTGTTAGAGCTGTGTGGTCGAAGAGTTGAGTATCAGGACAGTGCCTCCTTCCAGTAGTTTGAGAGTCTAAAAAATGCCATAAATAGATTTTTAGATCTTTGAGAAGGAATATATTTTAAAAAAGTAAAAATCCGCCCATCAGCTCTTTGTACATTAGGTCCTGTCCTGTTTTGGTTTTGTTTTATTTTTGTCCTTCTGTGTGGATCCTAGTCATGGACCTATCCAAACAGGGCGTTCATATGTCCAGCTGGAGCTTCCAAAGACCAGTTTTGTCTGACCTTGTGTGCCATGAGATGGACAAAGATTAGAGACCCGGGTCTGCTCAGGTCTCTCTTTTTATGGGGATGGGGGAAGGTGTGAATAAAAAACCCCAACTAAACAAGCACCCATGGACAGCAAAACTGTGTGCTTTGGGTTTTCAGTGCTGAGTAAAAGTTCAGATTGAGTAGCTGGTAGGTAAATGGCAGGGGGAACATAGTCCTTCTAGCAAAAGTGTCAGACTCTTCCATACTGTTTTTTGAAGCAAAGTAGACAGAAGACAAATGAAAGACTACTTGGAGAACTTCAACAGAAACATAAGCCTCCTTTTTAGACTGCTCTGTGGCCCAGATACAAAGTGGGGAGCATCTCTGTTTGCACCAGCACTGCCCCTGTATCTGTCCTGCTGGCACAGAGCAGTTTTGAGGTGTTGTGTTTGATAGCTACTGTTCATCTCTGGATTTTTTTTTTTTTTTACTATGCACACATTCTATTCTGACCTAGCATCTGCCCTTGGTCTCTTCAACTTTCACTTTTTTCTTTTTCTTTTCCATAGAAATGATTCTACGAGCTTTACTTGTGCTTAGTTTGCTTTTTAAGTGACAGAGGCTCCTCCGGAAGTTTGCATTTTGAGCTGCTGCTATGGCCTGTGTATGGAACGAAATGATCTGCTGCCATCGCCCAAAGAAATAAGCAGAGAATTTAAAAAAGTGGTGCAAATAGTGAAAATACACATTGCAGGCTTTTTTTTTTTTTTTTTTTTTTAATGATTTAAATGTCTGAGTTTTAATTTGTTCTCATGCACCAAACAGAGAAGACGTGTAGGTACTTGTGTGAGATTTAGTGTTTCTCCTTCTCTCTCTCTCTGTTGATTTGCCTTCCATGGCTGGGTTCACCCAAACTGGCTGAAGACTGGTGCCACTTCTGCCGTGCCAGGCCTGTTCCTCTGAGACCTGAGGAGCGGGAGGAACTGGCATCCCCATTGCTGCCACCGCCTTGGGGACCGCGGGGCTTTGGGAGCGGGGGGATGGCGTGAGGCTCTCCTGGAGCTTGCCCAGGCCGTGGGCTGGGGGTCACAAGCTGCTCCTGCCTACTCTCCGCCCCCAAGACATTATGTCTTGGCGCAGGGGGCTTTACACCGGCTTTACACAAGGTCAAGTCAGAGTTAGGTACTGCTGAAGCTAGCCCAGGAGCCTTCTAAACAGGGGAAGAATTTATCGCTGTGATCTGAGAATATTCAGTGAGATTCAGTTAGCTATTGAATTTTAATTTTTTTTTTTAAAGAGGAAATTCATTCTTTTTTTTCCTATCTGAGATAAAAGCCCAGCTGTGGTAGCTGCTGGAGCTGAAAGGCAGTCTTTGTCTTCAGCCCGTGGAGAGGTCGGGGGTGCAACGGCACAGGCAGCGTAGTCAGATAGATATTGAGGCCATCTGTTTTCTTTGATACCCGCTCGTTTGAATAGCACTGAACTTGATTTTTCTACTGCTGTTTTTTAGGCAGTACAATGTATTTCCTCTAGATGGTGGTAGGTACTTAAAAATTACACGTGCAGTATCTGTGTGATACCTTCCATAGTCCAGCTGTCTGTACGGCTCTGTAGACGTATGACATATGCTTGTCAAAGAAGTTTTACTAGATGCAGGAATTGTGCTGGGAGAGATTTCAGCTTATATGACCGATGCCCGAACAAGCAATAATAAAATTCGAGGAGCTTGTTCCACAGTCCACTTTTTCACAGTCAGAAAAGCACTGAATTTCAATAAGTTTATTCAGCAAGTAGGAAATAATGCAGAATATCTCTGTGCCTGGTTTGCAGATGTGCCCATGTGAGGGCAAAATTAAATGAAAATATTTTGGAATTTTCAAGGTGGTACTGCTTTAAAATTATGGTTAATAGAGCTTATGTAAATCTCTCATACAGCTTGGAAAAACCTCATATACCTGTTTTATAAATTTATATTGGCACTGTGTCTTTTTATAGACCCTTTAAACATAAAGTACCCACACTGTACGTAGAAGTGTGACTTACCTCTTACAGGAACCCCAGCCAAGTAGACAAAGGCTAGATCAAGGTTATTTTTCCCACCGCTAGTATTTGACAGTCTTTGTAGTGTTACAGAATAGCTACTTAACATCAATTCAGTTTAGTAAATGAACAAGTGCCGTATAATAGGATAAAACTCCCCCACAGAATATAACTAATACTAGCAACTCAGTAAATTTTCAGGAGCATTCAATTTTAATTGTATGCCAAAACATTTCTGTGGGATCTTTAATAATCCAAAGTATAGGTTACATATGCTTCATTTTTGCAGCTGTATGTTTTATGCAGATAAACAGCAAGGGCCAGGAAGAAATCAGTTTCAGGAGACCCGTTCTCATTTACAGAACTTCAGTACTGCACTAGAGCTTTAGTCTCCAGGCTCCTTCTGCCCTCACCGTGGTTTGAAAAGGAGCGTCTGCAGAGGTACTGTCAGGGCAAAAGGGCACTGGTCTGAACAACGCTGTTATTTTGGAAGCCGACGGCGTTTCCTCGGGAGCTGCATATGTGCCTGCAGATACAGCAGCTAATTCTGCAGAAAGTTGTCTGCTCGGTTGCTCGCTGGAGGCCGGCCCCACTCCGTGCCACGGACCTCTTCCACTTTCGCCAGTCCATTTCTCCTGTGCCTGTACTGAGGGGGTAACAAGGACTGACAATGATAAGATAAATGAGGCTGGAGTGAGAAACTGGTGCAAACTGGAGGGAAGGGTAAGAATGGTGGGCACGCTGTTCTCAGATCCAGTTGAAGTCTAGCTTCGAAGTAAGCTTCTCGGTACCTCACAGGTGTGAGATCACCAGCTCCTTAGCAATTGCAGGAAGGAGAAACCTGTCTCCTGCCTCTTGTCTGTGCGGTACCGAATGCAGTTGTAAGAAAGAAAGTTCGGGGAATTTCTGTTGCTCTCTTCCTCGGTCTCTCTGCCTCTTTCCCCCTCATCCTTTTTGACTAGCTGCTGCTCCAAGTTTTTGCTGTGAAGCTGGTTGTTTGTCTGCCCATGAGATTTTTAAAGAGCAAGAGTGGAAGAGTGCTGTTCTTTGGTACCCAAAAAGAGCAACAGCCTCTTCAGGCAAAAGGAGCCCTGACTGCACGGACTAGCCAGAATTGTCATTAGCGCTGGTCACAAAGGGTAGACTGCACATGTATTTTTAATGAAATCAGGGGCTATCCGGTTGCTAATGGCTCTTATCTAAAAAGCTTCCTGCTTGCCACAGCTGCTTAACCAAGTCTTGCCTTGATATCTAGATATAGCATGACCTCTGTGCATTTGTAAAATTTGTATACGTGACAGGCAGCAGATGAACAAATCCAGGAATCACTGACATAGCTGACATTAAAAAAAGTAGGAGGTATTTATCTCTGCTGTTCTGGAATATTTTTCGTTACAGTGTGCCAGGGATATCTCTTATTGTCATTGTTATTCAATAACAGAGGAGGGTTATCATCCCTTTATCCCACCCTTCTCCTTCAGCACTTGAATTTGCAGCCATCCACAGGTGGTGTGTAGCTTTGCCAAAGCCAGGAGTGGTGAAACTGCTCGCGCAAAAAGCACACAAGACCCCCGTACCCCTTTCCGTAGCAGGTAAGCGATCCACTGAAAATACATGGAGATGTTTTAGGAAATGCACTGAAAGGCTAACAAGGCTTGATTCAACACCCCTCCCTCCTGCCAGAGCCAATTTTAAACCAATTTCCTTCTTTTGATGTACCTTTTTATCCCTCTTCTGCTGTGTGTGTTCAACTTGTGTGATAATTGTGCCGATTTATTGACTGGATTTTCCATGTGCTGCTGCTTTTGCACTTTTCATCGCAGGGGTGCTTTCCTGTCTTGCTGTGTGACTCAGAAATTTATGCTGGAAACAGTTAAATGCAGGTGTGCTGGAGCTGGAATGAGCTGGCTGAGATGAAATGATGAGAATAGAGCATATAAAATAACCACAGAGCTTCCTGTCCGTAAGCCTCTCGGCACATGTCAAAATAGAAGTGAGAGACACCGGTATTTCTGTAACGTGTCTGAAAGTTCATCAGGAATTTTCTGAAGACTGGCAGAGGTTTTCCTGTAATTTTTAAGCTTTCCTGAGCATCTGAGACTTGGGGAAAAAAGAATCCGTCTTTTTTCTGACTGCTTAGCAAAGGGCAGGTTGCAGTGAGAGCCCCTTACCTGAGTGCTTAGGCTGGGATGAGCAGTGGCCGCGCTTTGAAATTTGCCATTTCCTATTATTATTGAAGGGATGGAGGCTTGGCACAGGGTAATCTGATACACCCTGTTGTTGCAGGGAAGGATGGGACTTCATGTCCTGCTGCCGTGTTTCCCATCTATAACCATTACGGCGACTGTGTGAAGGGGCCAGGCCCAGTGCCCTCACAACGGGGAGAGCTGCATAATTACCGGCGATCCCAGCCAGCACTTGCACAGCGCTTTAGGAATTGGGTTGCGTGGCCAAAAGACTTAGTAAGAGGGAGGACAGCGGCTTTGGAGGGGTAAGGGAAGAGGCTCAGGGTCTGGCAGCGGCTGCCTGGTGGGAACAAGGCTTTGGGGAGTTATAATTATGTCGATCATTTGGGGTTGAGGGATGTCTGCAGAATCTGCTGGACCCATTTCATGGAAAATACAAGCTTGCAATCGCTGCCCTGCCGCTGCCCAGAGCTCCGTTCTTTCAGCGGCTCGTCTCTGCCGGTGCCATTACGGGATGCTTCAGAGGAAACCTGCCAGGGGAACCTGGGAATAAGCTACCTGAAGGCAAAATTTCTGCCTCGCGGTGTGCTCTCGGTTGGGTAGTGCTGGGAAGCGGGTGGGTTTAGATGGGTTCTCCAGCTCAGAAATGCAGCTCTTCACTGAGGGGTGATGTGTACGTGTGGTACATAGAACCGGGTAGTCTCTTGGTAGCTGTATAAAGAGCTGGGTGCTTGTAAACCGGTGTTAAGTTTTCATAAAATTCCAGTGGCTTGTTGCAGGGAAGGGGCAGGCAAGGGGCATTGCTCGAACTGCTTTGCTCGATCCTTGCTGTCACTTGGTGCTGGGCATAGGGAGTGTTAGGACTGTCAGAAATAGCTGCTTTGCAAATCCTGTCTGCAAATGTAATGCCAGGTAGAGCTCGGAAAGTGAGTACGTCTGCAGTGGTTCCTGGGGAAGGAGGCTGAGGAATTTGGGGTTTTGGCTATCTTTTTAAATACTACTAAAATTAGGAAGGATTTCCTAGAAATCAGAAATGAGATTGTTAGTGCAGGTATTAATGCCAAGCATGGAACTCTCACAGTGGTCTTTTTTCCAGCAGAATTTTCAATAGGCTTATGGTAAGCAATTTTTAATTACATTATTTTTCTTCTTTAGCAAAAGAAACAAGAAATTACATAAAAGCATTGCCTCTTACAAATGAAAAAGTAAAAAAAATCTGAAACAGAAGTTACAGGAAGCTATGCATACAGCAAAATAAAACAAATATAGCTTTCTGATACTTTTATAAAGTATCATGGAGATCTAGCAATCCTTCGTGAATTAAATGTTTATAGCAACTTGAAGCATGTCAGGTCAAACTGGCACAGCTGTTTAGATTCTCAAGTTTGAAACATCAGCATGAATGCATAGGGAATTTGAGCTAACTGGTAAGTAAAGATTTCCCCCACTTATGTGCATTTGGCATCTGTTGTATTTTAGGTGTGATGCCTCATTATTCTGTTAGCGCTCCTAAAACTGTGTGTTTCGAAATGTGGACTGATTCTCCCCCAAAAAAGGGAATCAAAGTTAACAAACCAGGAAATCCAAAGAAGTCAGGAATGAGTGAGTTCATGGAAAATCTGTGCGATATTTTGCAGCTTGGTAGGAGTATAGCTTAATTGTAAAGTGGAACAATTAGTGATTTATACAGTCAGCTCACTGGACACGTATACATACAAATGAGGTATGGTTACAACAACCTGAATAAAAGATATTAATATTAAAATTTTATATATTGGAAAGATAAATAAGTGTTAGAACGTCTTATTTAAGTAGCTATTCATTTCTGTGAAATGTACTTTTAATTTTTTAAGTTCTTCTTCCATGTTAACTTTGATTCTTCATCTTGCATTGTAATTTATTTATGTATATCTGTCTATTATCTGTAAGTACTAGAGACATACATGGAACTGGAGGGCTTTAATCCTTTACTTGAAAAAAACCCAACACCCCCAAAAAACCCAGCAATCTTTCTTAACTTAACCTTTACTTTAGCTCACATGTGACGCTTAGTGCTAATATCTTTTTTCAAACTAGGAACGACAGCGGCTGGAGACAATCCTCAGTCTGTGTGCAGAATACTCCAAATCTGACAGTGACCCTGCTGCAGCTACAACAGTTGCTGATGTTCAAAAAATCAACAAAGAACTCGAAAAACTTCAGCTCTCCGACGAGGATTCGGTGTTCGAAGACTCCCAGATGAATCTGGAAACGCGGTTCAGAAGCCACCTGAAATCATCCGCGAGCGATTCGGATTTCTCGGAGCTGAGCAGCCACAGTCGCGGCACCACTCCGTTCCTCTCCTCCAGAGGGCTGAGAGCCGACGAGCCCTTCAATGAAGGCGCCAAGCCCCCGCCTTTCACTGCTCCCGGCTTCCTGAAGGACGCCACTGAGTCGTCCTACCTAAGCATCTCGCCAAAGGTAACACTTCGTGGGAGGGAAGAGTGCAATCCAGGTCCAACTGCTCAAAATCCTCCTCCAGGAGTCGGCTATCCTGGCAGGGGCCACGGTTAGGGTGGCTTAGGTGTGAGGATTAATCTCGGAGCTCATACAGCTTAGCAGCAAGCAAATGATTATTTCGTTTTCTGTGGAAGCTGTTGGTACAGGAAGTCTTTTTTTCAGAGGGATGTGCTTTTCAGGAAGAGTTTTAAGGTTTTCTGAGGGAGAAGGATCTGCTTGAACAATTATAGCTACTTAAATAAGGAAGGTTTCAGGAACCCTGCTTAGCACTGTGCTGGGATGCAGGAGGGAAGGGAAGCTCTGCTGTCTTCTCCCAGCCCGAGGCTCCTGTCTTCTGTAAGAAGAGGATGTCTTCTCGTGTGCAAACCAGAACAGTCGCACGAGAGGTGAAGAGGAGCTGCCAGAGCCGAGCTGACTGTCCTGTCTCCTTTCCCGGGGCTGGACCTGAGCCACTCCTCAGATCCGCTGTTGCCCCTCATGGGGTGCGCAGCAGCAGCCAGCCTCCAGTCGCTCTAACCCAACTCCTGCTTTTGATAAGCTGCAGCTCCTTTCCCGTCTACTTCATGCTGCTGTTCCGTTACCAAAGGGACGTTGTCCCTTAAAATTGAGCTAACAGCATTCCTAAGAATTTCCTTCAGCCAGGGCAGCTCAGCCTCCACTGGGCTGGGGCAGGGGTCTTTCGTGGTCTTGGGTCAGTGCCTAGGCTCTGGTGTGCCAGGCCAGCAGGGCAGCAAACCCTGGTGACAGGCAGCGTGTTAAGTAACTCTGTTCCAGAGCTGGAATCGGGAGCGTAATCGGACCAAGCAAAGCCGTAAAAGCAGGCTTCTATTTCACAAATTCACACCTTCAAAATACTTTGTCTCTCTCATTTTTACTGCTGCTTACACACTGTTTAAGCTTCAGCACATTTATATGTCTAACGTGAATGGTATTTAAACTCTGCTTAACTTACATACACCTTCATAGTCAACAGAAACGTGTATGTGTAAAAGAAGAGAGAGATGCGATAGAAAAACATTTTGTCTTATAAAGGGGTATCTCTCTGGAAATCTGTCTGCTGAGTCTTTCGGTGTGAAATGATGTTGAACAGAAATGTGCTGTTCTGGCTTTACTTGGCCTTTCCCTGTTGAAAAGGCAGCAAGGCGTTTCACTTACAAGTTACTGTCGTCTTGCATTTCTTTCACATTTGTTGCTTTCTTCGTGCAAGTCAGAGATCCTATTTTAAATCCTTATTAGGAAGTTGAAATCGAAGACGTTATGTCAGCATTATCTGAACAGGATACCGGACAAAAAGAGGCTTTCCTGCTGGGATTACTAACGCTAATCAAGGAATACCATTCATTCATTCATTGTAAAGGGAGTTCTGCTAAGCCTGGAGAAAAGCAATAACAAGCAACTGCGTTAATGAGACACAGCTCATTGTTTTAAAATATCGAGATGGGATTTGTCCAGGATAAAATGCCTGCTCTCAGAATAGCCGTGCGGTAGCCGAGCGGGGCCTCCTTTGAGCCAGGCTGCGTGGTCCAGTGGTTAACGCGAAGCCCTGCACGCAGCCCACTTCTAGTTCTGCGGGGGGATAATGAGCGAGCAGCCTGACCAGAGTAATGGGATCGCAGGCCCCTGGGGTCAGATGAACATGAAGAATACCTTTGAAACTCAATGCTCTTTGATCAAGCCTTTGCTGGTATACGATCACAGGTATTTTCTTAATAACGTTGTTTAATTCTTGGCACAGTTATCTAGTCAGTAAGTGGCAATGAAAAGAACAGCGTTAAGGGTACTACTTCCTCAGTGCTAGCTGGGCAGACAGAACCAACTCTTGTGCTTAGTTTACAGAGGCTGCCCATTTTAATGGCTGGTGACAAAAATGTCCTGTCCTAACTCTTGGCTTTTATTATAGGAACAGATGAAATTTACACAAAAAGAATCTTCATCTATCCGTGTTATTTTGATAAGGGAAAAATTGGATTTTTACAACCTAAATAGCACAGCATGTGAAGTATTCTCAAAGCTTAGGTGTTAATAATTCCTGTAGCATGAATAATATTTACTGTTAAGTATAGTATTTACTTCCAGGCACTGGAAGTAAAGTATCATGTTTGTTTCTCTTGTATACCTTCTAAATTTAGCAATAGCAATATAGTAGATATGAAATGTGCAATGGGTTCAAAACCAGCAGCACCATACATGTCGAGAATGAGCACAATGTGAAAGGGGGAAGGAAAGACAACATTTAACTCTTTTTCTGATGACCCTCTTGTAACCTGCAACTGCAGATACCAGAATGCACAAGCGATGAGCAAAGAGGGCAAGAGCTTGGTCGACTGGAGGAGGAGCGCATAGTAATACTAAATAACTTGGAAGAACTTGAGCAGAAGATCAAAGATTTAAATGACCAGATGGATGAATCCTCAAGAGAGGTATGAAATATGTTTTGATTTTAAATGTCTCTCTTGTCGCGTATGTCTACGTAGCATAAGTCTGATGGGTTCAGCAAGGACGTAGAGAACTCATGGACGTATGTAGCCTTCATATTTTGTGCTTTTTCACCAGGACTAGGCACAGAATCACGACCCTGGCAGTGTCCTACTAAGAAGGTTAATTTTCCCCAGAGAGGAGATGGATGTGATGTTCGGATTAGCCTTTACCAGCTATAACCATTATACCCCTAAGTGGAATTAGAACAGTCTTGCTTGTTTAATGGTCACTCAGTTGATCTAAATACCTTGTGTCACTTGGGAGTTTTATGGTGGTATCTCCTGTGACCGTTTAAAGAGAAAGGAAGTGAGACAACTTCCTTTCAAACCTCCTTGGCTTTACGGTGGCAAGGGTATGTTGGCACCCTCTTGACTTGTGGAATCTCACAGTTGCAGACTAAGCTGGCCAGGCATTTGGGTTGTGCTTGCTCCAATTATCAGCGACAGGAAAGAAACAGCTGTTCCAGAAGGGTTTCCTACGGAGCCTGGGCACAGAGAGTCGGTACAGTATCACAACAGGAGGAAGCACAGAGAAGTGTTAGAAAAGAAAAAGTTTTGGAAAAAAGAATCTTCAAACTAAAGTTGGTTTGGACTTTATCTTTCAGTATTTTATGTGGCAGTTTTACTTTTCCTCAGATTTGTGATCTCTTTTATTTTAACTTTCTCTTGTCGGAGTAAAACTTAATTTTTTTTTTCTTTTTAAAAAGTTTCTCTGTTGTGAATAATCACTAACTTGCTCCCCTTCCCCCTGAAAATAATGTGTATCAAGATTTCTTCTTAATCTGGACTGCTTCTGAAAATTGTTTTGTGTTCCTAGCTGGATATGGAATGTGCCCTTTTGGATGGGGAACAGAAATCTGAAACAACAGAGCTGCTGAAAGAGAAGGAAATATTGGATCATCTAAACAGAAAAATAGCTGAGCTGGAGAGAAATGTTATTGGTGAAAAGACAAAGGTAACCGAGTTATCCTAGCTAGCTGTGTGCTCTGTTCATCTTGATCTTCAAAATGCATTTGTATGATTAACATATTGATGGAGGTTATTTTATGAAGTACTATTTATAAGTAAATTTACTTGACAAATATGGAAGAAAAAAATAGTTGTCTCGTCATCATCTCCCTGTAACAGTCTTGTTTCCCAAGGTGTGATTGACAATCAAATTACAGTGTGCATAAGTAAAAAGACCTGGCCAACTGTGAAGATATTTTTGATTAATAAAAAAGTCTATATAGGGATTGGATTTGGGTTATCTGTTGTTTAAAAAAAACAGTATTAATTGAACAGTTTTGCTGCCCTCCATTGTAGGTTATATACTTTGAATTTAAAAAAAAAAAAAAATCTCAGCAAAAGCACAGAATGAAAGTCATCTGTGGTTTCAGAAGAAGATTTTATCTATTACTATATAGGATGCTATACAAGATGTCTGTCAACTATGTAATTTTAAAGTAATTATGTTGGTTTATTATATTTACTGACTGACAATTTTAATACTGTAGAACATTCTCTCTGTGATCAAGTCCAAGGTATTAATTAGTTCTCCTATACAGTCAGATACTTCACTGCTCTCAAATACGTAGAAAATATATATAAGCATATATCTGCAAAATAGGATAGCACTGTAATAAGATTTTAAGTGCAGAAATGCAAACGGCCTGCAAGATGAAGCTGTGCCTCTCAAAGCAGGGAGCGCTGGTTCCCTCCAGCAGTCTCTCCATGGGCCTCGCCAGGCGGGCAGGTCCCTTCCCCACGGGGCATGTGCCACGGCCCGTAGTATCTCAAGGTCAGGAAGTTTTTTCCAGGGCTTTCAGCCAGTAATGCTTCCTTTTTTAATTCCATCCTCTACCTCATAATTTAAACCTGTCGCTTATGGAGATACTCTAGCTAGTCTCCCCCCCTTTTTTAAAAAAATTTCCAGAAATGTCTGGAAGTCTTCTGCATTATTTGCTTTTGCCTAGACAAGCTGCACATTCTTAGCTCTTTCACAGTTCCCATTTAATTCACGCCTTATAGCTGGCATTGTTTTATCTGAGCTTTTTGTCTTCAGTTTCTGCCAACCCTGTCATAAGCCTGAATGCTGTTTTGTGGCTGTACTCATCAAGCCTGTGCCTGGGAAGGAGAGTGGTGCTCCCACCTCTCTGCCCTGTGGAGTAACAACAGACATCCACTTTAAGCTGGGACTTTTGTGGACTTTCCTGCCTGCACTTTTCCTTGCTCTCATGTACCTCTCTGTGATCCTTCAGCTTTTGGTGCTGCCTGTGGTCGCGTTTCAAGTTGTCCGTGGAATGTGTTTCATACTGGGTTTTTAGTATAAATATGAGTTTAAAGTTGGTAAGAGCAGATAGGGTAGTGCAAGCAGATACCCTCTGAAAGGACGCTGCTAGGAGTTTTGCTTGGTAGGTGGTAACAAAAAACATATCCAGAAGTTCAACAGATCTTTTGCCTTTTATATTTGTTCTCTAGTAGCCTGAAAGTTCAATGAAACTAACAGAAATTACTCTAAAACCTGTAGGTTGTTTAAACTTCCTTGCAATCATGTGATGGAACATTAGTGTGTAGCAGTCAGAAAATTAAAAGCCAGGTCCAGTTTAAATTTTCAGTTGAACTGAAACATGGAAAGCAGCCTAGAAAGAGCACTTTGGTTATTTAAAAGGCAAGTTCACTCAAAACATTTTTTTCAGTATGAGTCATGCCACTAGTCAGATCACTTACAATATTTATTTGTCTTTTCTTCTGTGTTCCTTTTTTTTTTAAACAAACAAACAAAAAACCCAGCTGTGAATGCGTGCTCTAGACTTAAAGCCATGGCTCAGTTAATACTGAAATTATCTTTGTAGAAATAAACTCTAAGAGAGCCCACAGGTTTTGTTCTGGAAGATGTCTGAAAGTATTGCATAAAAGTGAAAGTTTAAAGAAGAAATGGGAGACAAGCTTCTGCAGACAGGCAAGATGCAAAGTGACAGCTGAAGTGTTCTGGAGAAAGTAGTGTCAGCCAGCAAAACAGATGGCACTCATCGTATGCACAAATAAAAGTTCTGGTTGACTTGAAACAACAGTGTTTTTTTGAAGCTGGATTTGCGTGTCTGTCCGTTTAAGGTTGCAGCCCTGCAGATCGGATCCAAGGTAGGCAGCATCTTGGCTCTGTAGTAGTGCAGGACCAGAGAAGGGGTGCCTGGGGGGAAGGGCTAGGTGGACCTTGTTGCTGAAATAGTTTGACACTTAGGACCTCCTCAACAGCATTGAGGCTCAGGTTTTGGCCGGTAGTTCTTACCCTGCTGGTGGTACTTTCTGTGGTGTTTGTTGCAAGGACGAGTGTCCCAGTATAATACCGGTGGTGCTTCCTGGCAAGAAGCTGTCAGGTGCCACCACTCGGACAGTGGTTACATTTCCGTCAGGGTAAGGGAATTCACTGCATGGTGTTGTCTCAAGGTGAGAGGGAGAGTTAATTTCACTGATGAATGATGCTGGGGCGTTAGTGGTGTCCAGGATGGCATTTGTCTCTGGAGTGACTTGAGCGTCTGCCGGAATCTGCCACTGACCTTGGCACCTGTTGGACAGGAAACCCCTGCCTGGTTGTATTTCATCCTTACCCATGCACCTGTTTGAAAAACTTGCAGTTTATGATCTCTCTTTTTAAGAATTTCACAAGCGAATTACTGTGCCATCCCAAGTACTTTAAATAGACTGGAAGTTTTTGTGCTATGTTCTACCTGATTTTTTTTTTTTAATGCCCTGTGCACAATTCATTTAGATGAGGACAAAAAGTTTTGCCAACTTTTGCACAGTTTTAAAGCCACAGTTTAAAAAGTTTCTAGTCCATGTGAGGCAAGAGAATCGATTGGAAAACATACTCGAAGGCAGAAGGCAAAGAGAGTTGTGAGTTCAGTTTTAGGCTGTGCCAGTGTGCTCTTTGCTGTGGTACCGTGTCTCTGTGTCCCAACATCTTGCTTGTAAATCAGGAGTGCTTTTTGCAAGTGGGTTTGTACGTTACATGGTACGCTGCATCCTGGTCTCTTCTGAGTCCTGTGCTCAGCCCTACCTGACCACGTGGCAGGGCTGACGGTGAGGAAGAGGAACGAATTGATGGGGAAGACAATGTAGCGCACACGCTGTGGTGGGTTGAAAGCGTTTCCCTTGCCTTGGTGTGTATGCCACCACACATTGTAAGGAACGAAGCAATTGGTGTTGATTTACTTAGGTTTTGGAAATAAGAGGAGTTGCTGTTTTGAAAAGAAGATGACAAAGCCTTTCAGCACCATTGCAGAACTCTGTGTAATTTGTAATTCTGGCTGTGGTGCAGCTCTGCCAGGTACAGGTGCTGACAGGGCTCTCTTGTCCGGGCTGGGGTAGCTACGTCCAGAGCTGGGGAATGGGAATGCTGTTTGGCATGGCCTGTGCTTTCAGCTGTGCTGGGCATCATGGCAGTGTATGGAGGAAGGCCTAACTTTGCCTCCATGGTCGTGCTTGAGCACAGCTTACGATCATCTCATTCTTTCTTTTTTTTTTAACTACCATGCACTGCAGGTTTGTATACAGAAAAAGATGACCAACTATGTATTTGAATAGCAGCATTTAAGCTATTAATTGCAAGTTCCAGTTATGCAGGGACAGCCCTGATAAGTCACTAGTAACACAATTTGACAGATGTAGCTTGAAACTCTCCAGGAAAGAGCTTTGCTACAGATATTGACAGAATTACTCAGAGCGCAGCCTGCTCTGGAGGGAGCCGAGCTGGGCAGTCCCCAGGAACACGCAGGCAGGTGAGCCATCTCCTTTTTTCCCTGCCACCCGACCCAGCTTGCCGTGATTACTGCGGCACTCCTTCGTGTTACGGTACTGTAGGTGTAGAATAGTGACGCTATTGTTCCCAGTGGAGTAGCGCCTCAGCTCCCCGGGGCTATTTATGATGATGACTTCCTCCCGATGACTCTTCGCTCACGAGACATCATTCAGGATTGACATTTGTCTACAAGGAAGCTGGAGAAAATAGTATTTACCCGACTGAATGTAATCCAGATATGCAAAGTTCCTTCTTTTCATACAGTGCTTCCTTAGTCTGTGTAGTTTTCAAACGTGCCGTCCAGCGTATGTGGAGAAGGGTGATTAATGACTCGCTGTGCCTGATGTCTCCAGGTTAAAGCATGAGGTGGAAAGTAACAACATAGCCGGGGAAACAAAGAATAAATCAGTGAGCATGAATAAACAGGAATAACTGAAAATGAGTAATGAATTCAGCAGAAGTGCTGTGGGAGGTAATCACAGCTAAGTGGGAGTTTTGGCAGAGAGTTTGAAAGCAATTATTTATGCAAAGGTTTAGACTGCATTTTAGGAGAGGGAGGTTATTCCTCTTTTTCTGGAGGACCTTTGCCTAATGCCATGGTGGAAATACATGCTCTGGGACTCTTTTATCAAACTGGGTTTCCTGTCCGTTTTCGAGTGCAGAAATCGGGAGCAGCTGGCAGCGGATAACTCATCTTTTTTTGGAATACATTTAATTTTGTCCGCATGCTTTTGTGGAAATATTTTTCAGTCATTAACAGAATATCCCAGACGTGCCAAGACGTTTGGAATCTCGGCCTCTTTACTGAATTAGTGCTGCAAAGACTTGCATGAATTGAGCCAAGGAAAGAGCAGCTGTCTGATGAGCTGTATGAAGGGGGACACCAGCAATGGAAGTTAAATATAATGGTGGTCTCTCCTCAGTCCTTTCTCTTCTGGATTCAAAATTCCTGCTGTTGTTTTTTGGTCCTGATGAATCTGGCAGATTTATGCCTCATAGTATAGTCTTTGAAATCTTTCCTGGTGAGATTCCAGTTCAGGAAGATGTAAGCGAGTGTTTTAAATGGATGAGTTATCATGTCTGTAACGTTATTAACCTCCTTAAGACATGATACATAAGATTAAATGTTCCGAGGAATCTGCATCTGCTTGGTATATCCACATAAGCATATCCTGTAGAGAGAACACTAATGAGGAAAAAGATGATTGTGGAGACTCAAGGAGAAAAATCTGAAGTCACAAGCTTTCTTTGAAAACAGTCACGGGAGCAATAGCAGGATGGGTTTTACCACGAAGGGAAATCCTCCTATGGTCATCTAGATGTTGGAGACTATACAGTATTTTAATTTTCTCTTGAAAAATTTTTTTTTTTAATGGTTTGGATTGTTTCCTCTTTTTCCACATTCATGAAAGAACAGTGCTCTAGATTTAAGGGTTTTCTTTTGCCTCCCCATTCACTAGGGCAACACATTGCAATGGTCGAAGAAAGAGTTTAGAAATTCCAGAAGACTTGAGTTGTCTTAGCAGCAAGTTAATGTGTCCAGCTATTGTGACTTTTTTTTTTACTTACAGCAGAGGGATTGCTTAGTCTGGTTTAAAATGTTTTTTAACATTAGTTTTATGCATGCATGTGAAAGAAAACCATTGAGATCTCTCACGCAGAGGCCATCGCTGTATACAATCTGTTATGATGCATATAATAAATTAGTTACCACTCATATAGTAAAAAGAACTATTATAAAATACCTTCTTCTATCATATTACACTCCTTTTCATATGTCTGGCATTTTTTTTTTTTTTCTCTTAATGGATTCTTTCTTGAAACCCACAGGAATTTAGTGACAAATAACTAAATCATGACAAGTTTTATCCTTAAAAAGATCAAGGAATGCCAGAAAGAGTAGTCTGAAAGATACAGAAGTGGAGCGCATACAGTTTGTGCACAAGAGGATCTGCTTCATTTCAACAGTATTTTTTTTAATCGGAGTTGTATGTGCTCTGATTTGTATCAGCCATAGCACTGGAAATGCTTTCGGTTTGCAAGAGCGCTGGGAGAGTTGGTAGACCTCAAGTTTCACACTTTCCCCACATGTACCCTTTGCCCCTTTCAGTAAGTAACCACTGAAGAGCAGATAACAATTCCTAGCCTGCTTTCTGTTAGGGACTAGACTATTTTCTTGTCTATTTTTGTACAAATTTGTGGCAAGGCTTAGGCCAATTCCATCAGTGAGTTGTTAAAGTAAAATTTTCTTGGTTTTCCACTTATTCTCCAAAATGTTTTACTGAATGCACAAACTCTGTAGCATCACATCACCTGCCGGTAGAAAGGAATCATTTCTGTAGTTTGCTCTTTCTCCTCCACTTCTAGCTTTTGCAGTAGATTATTTTGGAGAAGGGGAGGGATGTTCTTTTGGAGTGTGAAAGAATAAAGTTTGGCTAGAGGTGAAAGCATGAAGATGAGATGAAGAAGCTGTTCAGAACAAAGGACTGCAAGTGCTTCCGCTTGTTTCTCAGAAACCTGTGAGATTTGTGAGACTAGCGGATTCCATGCTGAGAGACAGGGCGTGCACGTCTGAAGCTGGGTGTGGGTAATGAGGTGTTGCTACCTTAGAACAATGATTTGCAGGTGAGTTGGACTGAGGAAGATACTCGAGTACTTCAGACTGGAACGTTTAAAGTATAAGAGCCTGTTGGATAGGAAGGCATTCAGTATTTTTTTTTTCTTTGTTTATGGCTTGTAGGTTTCTTTGCAGTTTCTCTTTCTCTCTGAAAATAACACATACTTTGGGTTTTTTTTTTTGGCTTGTTTGTTTTTTCTGATTTTTTTTAGGGGGGTGGTGTATGGGGTTGGAAGGTTGTAGAGTGAGCCCAATTCACCTAGCCATACAATCCATTTCACAGAGACCTGGTAAAAATGATAGGTTTCTTGCTATGTTTTTTTCCCATTTTATCTAGATTTTTGAGAGGCTTTCTCTGTTCCATCTGCGTTTACTCAGACTCATTTCTGCAGAGTCTACCAGTTTGTGCTGGAAGGTTGGTTCAGAAGGCGCAGACACATGCAGACATAGGCTGCTCTACAGTTTTAGCCTGCCCACCTGCAGTAGCAGAATGTGATGAACAACAAATTGAAAAGCAGAATTTCTCTGCAGAAGGGATGTGGGGACCTGCTGGGGTTTTAAGTAGCGGTATTGATCAGGCATAGGGCATCCTTAACCACAGGAGACTACACTGGGGCAATTGGTCTCTTTCTTTCTGCTGTTCACATTCTTCTAGGGGTTACAATTGTCTTTAATACTGTCCTTTTACCTCCTCTGTGTCCTCATCATCTATGAGACATGTTGGATATGTATTCTTTTTTTCTATCTCTTTTTGCCCTCAAATCAGTTCTACCAGATCTAAAGGTTGGTTTCCTTTTGTGACCCACGTCGGTCACTTATGGCCTGTGTTCACACCGTGGGTGCTCTGCTGACATCTTGTGGCTGTGCTCTTGGGGACAGTGTGACACATCAATTCTTTCTGCTGCTGTCCTTCACAATATTCAGGTATCCTCCAACACGGATCCCAGCTGTGCCCCAGCATCATCGAAAACCAAGTCAGTCCTGCTCTGTATCCTAGCTGACCCCAAGTTCATTTAACATCTGTCTAGAAGCAGACCACAGTGCAAGTCGGGCAGTAGGCTAAGATCAGATGTTATGCCTTACTGAGCTGTACTTCTTTTCTCTGGAAACAGGATGTTAAGAATTCAGCCAGACAACAGTGAACGCGACTCTGGAGTCAGCACTGGGGCTGGGAAGCGCTTGTCTGCAGGGAAATGTTTAACAAGTACAAGCTCACATGGTTAAGATGAGCAGCTGGAGCACGGCTGCTCCGGAGCGAACAGCGCAAGGGAGTCAGCCGCAGGCTCGCCTCAGCTGCGCCTCCCACGTAGCTTGCAAAATTATTAATCTTTTCCCTTCTGAAAGGACTTGCCTTGATCTGTTCGTAGAAAGGACCGTATGAAAAAATTCTGATTATTCATTTATTTGTCAAATTACTTTTGAGAATTAAATGGACTTTACCAATGCGCAGCCAGAGATGTCAGCGCACTGAACTCCCCAGCTGCAGAACACGTAATGCTTCTCCTCGCTGAAAGGGAGATTTCCTGCTCAGACTGCACGTTTTGAAGGGAGCCGGTCTGATGGGATGTTAGCACTTCCGATACTATAGATAGACCAGATGAGTATCACTTTCAATCTCAGAGGAGTACATTTCTAATTTCTTGAGGGAAGTAACGGTATCTCTGGCAGGATTCTCGGGGAGTTCTGTGCTTGCTGATGATGTCTCCTCACACTTCAGGTTGGACTTGCTTGTTAATGAGTGAGCGTATTTATGACAGCGCATAGACATTTAGAGAGCTATTAATAGCTTCAGAGGCACGATAGTGCAGTCCTTGCTGCTTTAGATCGCTAGGTGGGCAGAAAAGAAAAGCGAGAAACAATGTGGCAGACTGTAGGATGAATGTTAAATGGACAGCAAGGTTTGCGAGGAGGGCAATTGCCAGTTTATTCATAGATTTCCTTCCGTGTTAGAAGTAAGGATGATTGGGCAAGTGGGGTCCCCTGGGGCAGATGTCTAGAGGTGACCTCTCTAGAGTTGCATGCCTCTCCCTCGTTGTGCCGCTTACACGTGCTGCATCCTCCGTACTTCTGAGCCCTGCCACTACTGTTGTAAAACAGAGGCTAGTACAGGAAATCCGGGTAATTGAATATGCTGGCTTAGTTGCTCATTTTTACAAGCTTAAAAAAAATAAATAATCTTTTGTGTTCAGCATTTTGTTCATCTGATTCTGTGAGCTGAGAAGCTGCAAGTGTAAATGAAAATAACAGAGCTGGGAATTCGGCTGACATTGGGCTTTGATGAGAATGCTTCCTGTTGTTTTTTTTAAATACTGGGAAAATGAAATCGCAGCTGCTGATCCCTCTCAAGTTTAGAGATAAAACCATAAAGAAAGCAGGCAGCTAACACTTGTTTGTTATTGTTCCTGTACCACATGTGAGGGTTTGAGAACCTTGTCAGGAACAAAGAGAAGGTTTTGGGGAAAGGCCATCCCACAGTTGAAATGGCAAGGATGGTATACTAAAAGAAGTTTCTTCTCTACGGCATGAGCCGTCAGGATGCTGCAGAGTGTCTGATCATACAGCACCTGCCGAGCCATGCATGTGATTTTAAAATTGAATAATAGTTGGGACTGGAAAGAGGACAAACGAGTGGATGCCGTGACAGAATTCAACTGTTCTTGGAGCATTCAATAGAAGCTGAAATTCTGGGGCTGATACTGTTAATTTTTGAGTATTAAGAGAGTTAGAGACCATCTGAGAGAAGATGTGTAACTATAGAGCAACAAGTAGGAAAGGGGAACTGTACCAGTGTGACACTAGAAGGTAGCAGAGCACTGGGCTTCAGGGACTCACTTGATTATTTATGCCTGGCATATCAGGCATGTTGGTTTCTTCCAGTTATTAACTGCTTGGTTGAAGAAAAGGCATCTGCTATGTTGGCAGTGTAGATGCAAGTAAAAGGCATTGAAAAAATTCTTTGCACTCTGATTTATTCATTCCCAAACTTTGGTCCGTAGATAAATAATAGTCTACAAGGTAGTTTAGATAAATAATAGTCTACAAGGTAGTTTTAAGTGATCTACACCAGTCTTCAGAGCAGTGCTGCACAGTAAATCACGTAGTATTTTATTACAAAGGTTTAAAGGTTAAAGGCTTTTGAGGGTGGGAAGCAGTGTGCCAAGTACTGCTCCTGGAGTGGAGCGAGAGGAAAGCTGAACTGTTTGGAGGACACCAGGGAGGTCGAGCAGTCCCCTTTGATCCCTGAGAACAGGTTACAGTTCCCATACCCTGAAGCAAATGAATTAATTTGCTAAATCACTTGGTGTTTCTGCTGCAAGAGGATTTCCTGGCCAAGTTACTTCTTTATAAAGCGCTGTCTTGGTCTGGTTTTTCACTGCTTGCTAGATGTACTTAACTGTACAGAGGCACATAGGCATGTAATTCGTTCTCCTGGGAAGATCCATTTTCCCCTCACTGCCAGACTAGAGTCATTTTCCATCCATTTTGCTTTCTGAAAGCTGCTCTTTTCTCTCCTTCATCAGTTACCTCACTAACATGGCTACCATTTCCTCATCTTTTTTTTCTTTTTTTTTTTTCATTAGGTGAGACAAGTGTTTGGGCAGTGGGCTTTAATGGCGTCATCCAGGCACGGATACAAAACACAGTGATGAGGGAGAGAATTAATCACCGCACTAAAACAATTAATGTTTTGGTTTGATAATTTCGCATCCCACCATTGCATTTCAACTAACAAGAGGTTTCTGTCTCTGACCTTCGTGCTTCCACTGTTCATGAAGGTTTTGCCACACAGTCATAATCACTAACAACTGCTTGGGTTTGAAGGTAATTGTGTTTATTTTCTGGTTCATGCTTCAGGAAAAATTAAAACTTGATGCTGAGAGGGAAAAACTAGAGAGGCTTCAGGAGCTTTACTCCGAGCAGAAGACGCAGCTTGATAATTGCCCTGAGTCCATGAGGGAACAATTACAGCAGCAGCTGAAGAGGGTCAGTAGCAAGTTTCAAGATTGCACTAATTTTTTTTATTTTTTTTTTTTTAATAGAGTTAAGCGTAACATATTCTGTTTCCAGTATCCATCCAGTGTCTGAACGTATTTGCAACTTATAAATGTTAATAGTCACGAGGGTTATGTGTTTTTGTGGAATGCTTGTAATAGATAATGTGCACGGTGGCAAAGGAGTGCAAATGGGCGGATTAGAAACCATTTTGTGTTGAATGTTTTTTAAAGCTTTGGGCTACTTGGCTGTAATTAGCACCTTCGGCAGGCTGGGTGGTGTGGAAGCTGTTGTGATGTTTAGAAGGACAGTGGAGCAGAGACAGGAATTGAACTTTGGTCGGTGGGATCAGCCATTTTAGCAGCATTTTCCTGTCACTGTCGTCTGATCGTGTTGTGTACACCTCCTTTGCAATGCTCTAAGTGGCTGTCTCAGTGAGGCTGTGGATAACTTCTTTTTGTTTCAGTACATAACTTAGCTGTTAGCCTTAACTGTGCTTCGAAAAATTCGTTTTTAAGACTATATCACTTATTTTAATAGCTTTATTTGTTCCTACATTTTCAACAGTTGCACATTGGTATAATAACCTTTGCGTAAAGTCTGATTGTAACTTTATTTTGCATTATTTGAAACCGACGTATTGTTACAAGAATATTCAACAATAGAACAATATTGTCTGTGAAGATACAGTTAGTTTCTGTGGAAAGATTTTCATATTTATTAACGCTAAGTGGGTTCTGCAGCACATATAGCTAACTTTAGTTGAGGGGGAGAATCATTTTCAAAGCATCAGTACAGCAAGCTCAAGAGGCCACCTGAAAGTCAAGCTAGAATTTTTTTTTTCTGGCTTGAGTCTTCATATTGAGAATAAGGTCTGTAATGGCAGTGACCAAAAAAAAGGCTTTTTTGCTTTACAGGAAAAAGTCTTTAGATTTTGTTTTATTTGCAGAATTCTATTTTGTTTTTCAAGAAGCAAAGAATTAGAAAGTCCAACTTTGGAAATAACTATGTTAAATTCTTTTGTACTAACTGAGAAGTTTGCTGGGTTTTAGACATAAGAATTTTTGTAAGTAACCTTAAAAAAAAAAAATCAGTATTATGTAATGTCTCATACACATTAAAAGGAAACTCTGTATGGACTGCTGAGGGGTTGCTGCTTCCCAGCGTCTGTAACGAATATACGCGGTCCCTGTGGGGCAGGGAGCACACGTCATCAGAGACTGGTGGAACCTGGGGGCTTGTGGAAGGCACTGAGGGAAAGCACTGGTCTTCCTGATGGCTTATTTCAAGTTAATTATCACTCTTCATCCAAGTGCAAGCGCAAAAGCTTGCTTGTTCTCGTGTGCCTGGGTTTATAGAGATACGCATAGAAAGGAGAATGAGAGTAGATGCCTGGATTCCTGCAGAGTCCTAAAAAGACACTATCCAGTGCTAGGAAATGCCTTTCTTTTCAGATAAAATTCTACTAATTTTTGCAGGTGTTGTGGGCCTATGGACCTCCCACCACATCCGAAAGTGTAAGAGCCAGATTCTCTCCCATCAGATTTTTTCCAGTGCCATTACGGAAGTAATGGAGATGCCAGAGAAATTTATGGTTTAGAAATCCAATATGGAAACACTGTGTCTGTTGTTTGTTAACAAGATACAGATTGTTTGTTATAGATTATAAGTTACAGTATTTTGATGTCAATTGTTTTAATAAAAGGGAGGGAATACGCTGGCTACTTGGTTTAGGAATCCATTACCTACAGCGACAACAGTTATCCTCCCACAAATCCTATGCTGCCGAGTAGGACCCCTGTGAAGGTTATGGCGAGGGCTCTGTGGGCACAGCTCAGAGCCAGACCTCGTGCCCCTGCCGCTGTGCCCGGGGTCTTGGTCCCTGTGGGCCTGCCTGCCTGGTGATCTCACCGCAACGCGCTTGCAACCAGTGGTAGAGCTAAGATATTGCCACTTACCCTTCAGAGGGTTTTTAAGTTGCAAACGGACTTGGTTTTGAATTAGGCATGTTTGTTTTTCCCCAGTGGACACAGGGGTACAGAATGTGGTGAAATTCTTGTTCCATGTTGCACCTCTCAATATGGCCTTTCGTGAGCTCAGCTGGCTACCAGTTGCATTTGTGGCTGTCGGTTGCCTTCTCTGAAGTCTGTTTATCTGCCTCAGTAGCAATTAAGTGTATGAAACAGACTGAATTTGTTGCCTTTCATGGCCCAGACAAAGTCCTTCTGTTTGTTTTGAATGCTGAAGGTGGCTGATTGGTTTGAGTGAAGCATTTCTATATTTTGATCTCTTCACTATCTCCTACAAGTGAAAGGCACGTCTTTGAATAACAATGGGAAGATGTTGGTATTTTGTATAGTAACTTGGATTTTTCAGCTTCTGCATTCCCTGGTACCCTGGAAAGTGGTTTTGAATGCCTTCACAGAGACCTATCTGCCTATCTCAGTCACTAACCTTTAGGTTGAAATAAGAAAAGGACTAAGTTTTCCTTTTCTGAAAATGATAAATTGCTTACAGGGTATAGGTATTTTTATGTAACAAGTTATGTACAATGTGCCTATTTTTGAGAGCTTTAGCATTTAATAATACTGTGATTATTTAAAATCCCTTTTTCTTCAGAAGCTTGAAGCCTGTAAGTAGGGATTCGTGTTACGAAAACACAGATGTTGCAGGAGAAAGATTAGCATTTAGTTCTTGTGCTGAACAGCACTGTAAGTTTTATCTCATCATCCCTACGTGGAAGGCATGTGCGTTCTTATTTCTTGGGTCTTTTCTGCACCACTCCACCTCTTTTCCTGACAAAACCTCTCATGGGTCTAGGGGAATGCATAAAAGTGGGCTGATGCCCTTTCTGAAGTCATGCACCTGCTGGCTAGGGTGGATGGCTGGAGTCCTTGAGTGTGTGTTTGCACAGGGAGCAAACTGTCAGCTCCAATTCAGTGGTCCACCAACAGCCTCTGGCTGAGCAACTGGCATGGCTGGACATCACTTCTGAGGTGACGGCAGTGTGCTAGTGGCACACTGCTCCCCATACCTTTCATCTTATCTGACTGTACATCTGTTATTAAAAACAGTGCCGGTACTTGGGCTAGACCTGAAGAAATTCTAACTGCAGTTCAGACTCCTTCAGCTGAATGTGTATTCCCGTAGTTAGTTAATTCAGTGTGGAGTCCTCCGGTGTTACTGGGATGCTACTTTCTGTCCTTTTTGGTTGGTAAGCAGATGCTCTCGCAGGTTAGCACATGACAGCCTCACCAAAGGGGTTGAGTTGTTGGTGGCGTCACAGCTAGGTTACTGCAGAGTGATCTGCCCAGCCAGGGTATGCTCGGGGCTCGAGAGGCTCCAGCTTGCTCCAAACCCTGCAAAGCAGCTCCCTCACCATGCAGGTGCTTCGTCTTTCTCAGCAGGGGGGACAGTAGGAGTGATGGAGAAAGCAGCATCAAAATAATGATTAGCCCTATTTGCTCTCTCATTATGACAGCAGGTCGTTAAAAGTGTTGAGCTTTTATTTGAACATGTTGTACGAGATATGTAAATACCATTTTAGACTGTGATTTTTGTGTGTGTTTGTAAGTAGCTCTACTCTGGTGTCAGTGAAAGCATGATTTTTTTTTTTTCCTTTTTTTTGCTTAAGGATGCTGATCTCTTGGACATAGAAAGCAAACACTTTGAAGACCTGGAATTTCAGCAGCTTGAACATGAAAGCAGGTTAGATGAAGAGAAAGAAAACCTGACACAACAGCTCCTGCGTGAAGTAGCTGAATACCAGCGTAGCATTGTCAGCAGAAAGGTAAATAACACTCCATTCCTTTGTTCTTTGTTGTTGAGCCTGAAGGACATGAAATGGATCTATGACCTGCCTATCTGTAAGAAATAATGCAAAATTTCCCTCTTTGAAAAAGCCTTTGCAGCAGAGCAAAGGTGATGGTCCAGTAACATCCCACATACATCAAATCAGGCACTTCTCCAAAAGGAAGTAAATCAATAAAATTCCATGCCCTGTTTCTATATTTGCATATGAAAATAAAACCCTTAAATTTGCTACAAAAAGTACCGAGACGTTGTTTTTTCTTCGTTGAAAAAGGAGAATCGTACACTGTGGACAAAAATACAGTTATTTTATGCTAATGATAGGTGTTGATCTTAAATGATTTTGTTAAATTAGTAATATAATACCAGATTAAGAAAATATCTTAATCTTTAAAATAAGTTGTAAAGGTCCTGTCTTCACCAATTAAATGCCATTTTTTCAGAGATCAGATGTTGCATCTCTAAACCCGTTCTGTTCAGTACATGGAAGCTAATCACCATATTATCAAAGAACATGTGCAGTTGTTCATTTGTTTCGTCTCTTGAAGAAATTGCCACTTTACTGCCTAAATCTTAATTATCTCCTTCAGAGCAGTATGCTGTCTTGTAAAAACTTTTTTTCCTACTGCTTCACTCATATGAGTGAGTGAACTCTCATGAATAGGATCCTTGCTGAAGGTTGTGTTGTGCTTTGAAAATAAAACATGTAAATTGTGATTGTTTTCCTTTTATATTAGGAAAAGATATCTGCGCTCAAAAAACAAGCCAATCATATTGTCCAACAAGCGCAGAGAGAACAAGATCATTTTGTAAAAGAGAAAAACAACTTAATAATGATGCTGCAAAGGGTAAGTATTCATTGTCTTTCAAATATTTTTAGCATGTAATAAAGAAGTGTTTCATAGAAGAAAAGAACGTAGAACACAAGAAGAGCATCAGTTGTGCAGAAGCTAGCAAGGTATTAATGCCTTAGAAGTCTTTGGTATCCATTAACCTTTAAAAAATAAAAAAGAAATATTTTGTGATTAATCAGCAGATTTCCTAGAAGAAAACACTAGTGGCATTTGATAATCGAGAGGGTCTTAGAGGTGTCCCCCTTCCGATCACTCAGCCAGAGGCACCTGGTAGAAGCCTGCGCTCCCTGTGTGGCTGCTGGAAGTGTGCTCAGGCAGCAGAGATTTTTTACTTGTAACAGCCTGTACTAGGTCACAAGATGAGCTACGTGACATCAGCTAACACCTGCTTAATAAGAAGCTGGCATGAACCTTTTGCACCAATTTTATGTTTTGCTTTTAATCGTGAGAGACATCATGTTTCGTTCACTAAGCAGAACCAGCATTTTCAAAATGATGAAGGAAAAACCTTTTGGTTTGGCTGTGGTTATGAAATAAAATCTTCCACTAGCTTTTCATTCTGTACTTCCTTTTTTTTTTTTTTTGTCAGTTCCGCTATAAGTGGGAGAAGCTGAAGCTCTGCTGTGCAGTTTCTAACCTTCTACGCCAGCATGTTTCTTTACACGCCTAAGAAAATGGCTAGCAATTATTTTCACTACATGGCTGTTGGTATTTAATGTAAAATATCTGTTTTTTAACAGGAAAAAGAGAATCTCTGTAATCTGGAAAAGAAATATTCCATGCTTTCAGGAGGAAAGGGATTTCCTGTCAGTCCCAATAGTCTAAAAGAGGTAAAAAGATTCACTGCTTTTTACTTTACCATAAGTAACTTTTAATAACACTTCATACAAAAGCACTATAGTACTTAGTGAATCCTATTCATACAAATTTCTTTGAGATGTGATGAAATTACTTTGTAGAGCTATTCATGGAAGTCCAAATGCATGGGTGAGCAAAAATAGCTTCTCTTGGCATTCTCCCAGATGTGACTCGTATTGCCTTAGTCTCTTGCCCTGGAAAAATGATTGTTTTTACGTGAGGTGAAGGGTTGTGTGGAGGCGGGTGTGTAATTTTCTCAAAATAGACAATTAAACCTCATTGAAGTGAAGAAGAATGAGGTCCAGCAATAACTCTGTTCAAGTGCGAATACAGTTCAGTCTTATTTTTGCACTGTAGATTTTACCATCTCCTCCCTTCCTCTATTCTAAGGCTCTACAGTAAAGCATTTTGATCTTTTCAAAAAGTATTGAATTCAAGACTTCAGGCTATTTTGGGTTTAAGATACCTAATGAGCTATTTGTTTAACGATTCTGAATAGTTCGAGGTGTCAAATATTTATAGCTGAAAAAACTGAGTTTGGGTAATGCATGATGAGACCTAGAGCTTACCTGCAGCTGCCAAGACGTCGTAGCTTTAAGCCTCAAGGTCCAGGAGCAGAGTCAGTGTAAGGTAAGCCACAGCCTGTTGCAAAGATTCAGTCAGCACGTACGATATTAGCAAGAACTCCCCATATTTATCTTCTTGGCTTGACTCGACGAATCTGCAGATTGCAGATAAACATGAAGTTATAAATGGAGAAGTGGAAAATCTAGCATTTAAAATACACTGATGGGTATCTGTGGCTGCTTCATTAACCTTCGCTAAAGTGACCTGACTGGACTTGCTGGATCTGCTTGTGTTGAAGCCCTGAGCAAGGTCTGCCCCATCTAATGATGTAGGTGTCACCGTGGGAAGCTGGGATCTTGACGTCTATAGTAACCACGTGTCCTCTCAGCATCTGGGAAATGTGATATTGCTTATTTGGCCTCGAAGTTCCCAGTGAACCCAGGTGACCTCCAGCACGTACCAGTGGGGCTGAGCACCCTTCCTCACTGCAAGCCGTGCTGCAGATGCTTAGACTTTCAGTGTCCTAGGTTGCGCTCTGACCTGGACATCTGGCCTCCCACCAGGACATCTGACAAGTCTAAGCTTCATTGTTGTTCTTTTGAGATGGATCTGCTCATTTTCTTGCTAGAGAGTGGGTGCTACCTCCGATTTTTATCTTTGTATCCACATAATGGTTCATTTAATCAGATATTTCAAAATGCAACTACATTAAGTGAGCCTGACACTCTTTTTATTGAAATGGGTTATTCAGCAGTGATGTTCTGTTCACTGTAAAGAAGTCAGTTAGGACTTACTCTAAGGTAAATGAGAGAACGAACAGCGTGAGTTATCTGTTTTAAGCTCAGTGTCCCCATAGGCTCCCTCCTATAAAAGAAATGCCTTTCCTTGCCAGATGTTATATTTGTCTCGGTTCAGTTTTATTTTTCTCTGACTGTTCAGGCACCTTTAAAAAGCAGGCACCAAACGGCCCACAGGCTTAAACAGACTCTCTGCACACAGAAGCTAATTTCAGAGTTGCTCATGTATCAGTCGAGCCTGCGCCCCAACATCTCCCAGCGCCTCCTCCCCAAAGCACACGTCTGTGACCCTCCCACCCATCGCGGAGCTGACTCCTTGCGTGCACAGCAACAGAGAGTTAACACGGCCCCACGCAGGGAGGCAGGATGCCTACTGCTTATCCTAGTACTTAAATAGCTGAGGAAGATCAATGCTGTTTCAAAGTCTAGCATTGATAAAGATGCCTCATCAGACTTGAGACCATTTATTTAATCTAATGTAATAGGGCCCTGAGCTAATGCACAGTGAAGTCATTCGTTTGCTTTTTTTAACCCCATGGTGAAGCCCCGTTGGGGTTGTGAGTCTGAACTGAATGTTTTTCATGTAATAGTGAAGGTGCTTTTATCATCTAGAAAAATGAATGCGACACTGTGTTCATAGACTTGCCAAGTTTTGGTTGCTGATACACTGCTACTACAAGATGGTTAAGCAAGTTTTATATTTAATCATGCTGGACTCTGTTTTACTGTAATATGGCCACATGTTTTGGGAGGGAGACTTTCGTATGTTATCCAGTCTCCTTCTCATTTAATAGTTCATCACATGGTATCTGAGTCAAGGTTCACCTTCTGTTTCTAGAGTGCTGTGTTCACTGTATGATACTTAATTTTCCAGAATTGTGTATCTGCTTGAAGTAGCTGAGAAAATACATTGAATATTGTGCTAATGGATAACTTGGTATTTTTCTCAACCTGCCTTCTGTGATCTTTGGTAAATTTATGCATTTTTTAAAAGAGGAAATACTATAGCAGTCTGTGGCTTCTCCTACTGAATTGCCGAAGCGTACATACTGGCACGTCAATGTGCGGGTACAGTAATAGAAACGTAACACCTTCAACACCTTCTCAGTTTAAAAGCAGCTTACCATCTTGATATAAAAAAAAGCATATTTCTGTCTCATTTTGTGACATTGCTTCAACAGTCATTTGTTCTTCCTTTCGCATAGCTTGGCTTTCTATGGATAAGAAGTTTGCACATTTGACTCTTTACAGTCTGGTGCCCTATACTCTATGGGTTAGAATCCATTTTTTTTTTTTAAATAGCATTTATTCAGTTAACACCAGAACACATGCAATAATTGTGTTCGGCCATTATATCTCAAATCTTCCTGCATAAATCTTCTTTACAGGCAGAAGCACACTCTGATGTCCGTGACTTTCCTCAGTCCGTCTCCTGTATGGTTGTTTAAAAAAAAAAAAAAAAAAGAGGCAAATTGTAATGGCTATAGGACTAAAAAATAAAACAGCATCTTACCCAAGTCTCCTGGTAACACCTGAAGGTTAGAAGTGAATTCCAAACAATGTAAATGGAAGGTGTAGTGTCAGTGTAATTTATAGAATAGTGATGGCTGGTCCTTATCTAAGTTCTTCCCAGTTCTATTAGTCATTTGGCTTACTCAGACTAGCTTAATAGTTAGGCAAGAAACCAGTCAGGGTAAGTTATTTGATTTGAACATGGACAAAACAAAATTTAGGGAATAAAAAGATGGGTGAATAAGATTTGTTCTTCCTTTTCCCCCAATCTGCTTTCCTGAGAAAGAGCTACTTAATTTCTAAAGTGTTTTTACATTTTAGTAAAGTCTTTTGGTCACTTAATGTACATTTGCTTCTTGATTACACAAATGTATTTGTTTAAATGAAGAACAATTTTCAGAATCTTAAGTAGTCAACATTTGATAAGCTTGACAATAATTTTATTGTATTGATAAAGTATTTCAATGATTAATATTTGGCTGTATCGCTCTAAACTAACTTTCATCGTACTGGATACATTAATACCCTTGCACGTCCTTTGGCTTTTGCTCCTTTTAACTTCTGAATTCCTCCTTTTAGGGCTATAT
>Ga0181612_145385_pt1 | contig 32664 bp, 34 predicted proteins | sample HoacroProtozoa21_FD_119630 | JGI IMG/M metagenome (GOLD analysis project Ga0181612, IMG submission 119630) | Hoatzin crop microbial communities from Cojedes, Venezuel. Combined Assembly of Gp0051906, Gp0051904, Gp0051908 | reverse complement strand
GCATGTTCCACTAAAAGAAGGATTAAGACATTATGATTATTTAGCGTCGTCTATTTTCTTTTCGCTCCGAGAGCATGTTCCACTAAAAGAAGGATTAAGACACGGATTAATCTTCTTTTTAGAAGAGGATTCGTATTCTCCGAGAGCATGTTCCACTAAAAGAAGGATTAAGACCATTGTGAGAGGCTTGGAAAACCAAAAAGAAAACCTCCGAGAGCATGTTCCACTAAAAGAAGGATTAAGACGCCTGAGCCGATAACTTTTCGTGAGTTATTCCGTCAACTCCGAGAGCATGTTCCACTAAAAGAAGGATTAAGACACGTAATTGTACCTACTGCTATGATTAATGCTCTCCGAGAGCATGTTCCACTAAAAGAAGGATTAAGACCCCCATTTGAGGTTTGAAAATCTTTATCCTACCCACTCCGAGAGCATGTTCCACTAAAAGAAGGATTAAGACGATCTATCATCTGGAAGGAGAATGCGTTAGCAATGAACTCCGAGAGCATGTTCCACTAAAAGAAGGATTAAGACAATCTTCCTCTTAATGGTCTTCATCTTTCTAGTCTCCGAGAGCATGTTCCACTAAAAGAAGGATTAAGACTTTGCACCGTTATGTGCAATAAACCTCTTAGTGTTGGGCTCCGAGAGCATGTTCCACTAAAAGAAGGATTAAGACAAGTACAAAAAGTTTTGGTTACTTCCCTTTATTATCTCCGAGAGCATGTTCCACTAAAAGAAGGATTAAGACCAATTATATAGTCGCAGGCGTCATAACCTGCTTTTCTCCGAGAGCATGTTCCACTAAAAGAAGGATTAAGACAGAGATAATAAATCTCCAAAGATACTTGAGAAACATACTCCGAGAGCATGTTCCACTAAAAGAAGGATTAAGACATTATGATTATTTAGCGTCGTCTATTTTCTTTTCGCTCCGAGAGCATGTTCCACTAAAAGAAGGATTAAGACACCAACACGTTGCAGAGTGAGGGGAGTGACTATACGAATTCTCCGAGAGCATGTTCCACTAAAAGAAGGATTAAGACGCTTCTTTAAAATCAGTTCCACCTCTACCTGAGACTCCGAGAGCATGTTCCACTAAAAGAAGGATTAAGACTCTGAAGATGTCCTCACACCTGTAACCATCGCTAGACTCCGAGAGCATGTTCCACTAAAAGAAGGATTAAGACTCAATTAAGTGATTATTGAAGCCATTTATTACAATGCTCCGAGAGCATGTTCCACTAAAAGAAGGATTAAGACATGAGAAATTGACGTCATCCGGACTTATCGCACTCCGAGAGCATGTTCCACTAAAAGAAGGATTGAACATACATCTCCAGTTAAGACAGTCGCAGGATTCGACTCCGGGAACATGCTTGGGCATTAGGTGCATATCGGCTGTAATAGGATGTGAACAAAAAAAAGTCGGCACGAATGTACCGACCTAGCATAAGATTTTATTTATCTAAGATTGTTTACAGAATATTATTTTCAATCTACTTCCGTAATTTTGGCAATTTTCCATCTATCTATTGACACCCTAGTGGCATACGCCTTGATTCTTGAAGATGGAGTAAGTCCGTGCCTTCTTATCAAGGCGGCGTCTATGTAGTAGTCACCGGCAAAACCATATTTCCAGGTAGAAGATGAAAACGAGTCCTCGCCTTTCAATGACACAGGACCTTCATACTCTCTCCTGATGGAACGATCTTCTGCCCCTTCCTCGGCGGCTTTCGCATCGATTATCGTAATTCGCATGATACCTTCCTTATTTCTAAAACTGTTGAAGCAGACCTCTACAAAATCTCCCAAAGTAGGTCGTAAGGATGTTTCCTCATAGTGTACCACGCCGGATTTTCTGCCTCCTTCACTCACAAAATGGAATAGCTTCTTCTCTGCATTTACGCCATCCACTACCGCAAGCTCATACTTGAAATGCTTTAGGGCCTCATCCCTGTCTATGTCTTTCATGTCCATTACAACAGGTCGCGTTATTCCATCTTTACCGATTTGATTGGATGGTCTGGTGAAAACTTCTGCCAGAACAAAATCTCCTGTAGCAAATTTATGGCTATCCTTGCCGATCTTTGCCGGAATGCTCTCCATCTGTGATGATACAAGATACATCATTCCTCTCTCGGAATTCACATTGGAAATGAAGCAGACCTTTTCCTCCACTCCCGGAATCTTCGTATCGCCATCTGACTGTTTCAACAAGACAACCTCCATTCGCCCAGATGAGTCAGTACTGTCATCAGATACCGGTTTCACCTTTACTCTCAAGGCTGATACTGGCTTCATCTTTTTAAGAATCGGGAACCTGTTCTCTGATACATGAGCGTAGAAGCCATCCCCTTCAATCCGGCAACGAATCTTTCCATTCTTGTTCATCTTGTCTGTAAGCAAAGCGTCCTGCCAAGGGATATCTCCAAAGATGAACTCGTCTGCATCTGGGCTCATCCTGGCATAAACAGCCTTGTTATTGGGTGCAGATGATTTTGTGCCGCTAAGCTTTGATGACAAGATATCATATGCATTTGGAATATTCCACGCATTCTTATTTCTATACACCTTGTACTGTTCAAGCTCTGTCGCAGCTTCAGCAAGCATGCCTTCTGCAATCATGGCCTCTGCCATCTTCAGCCTAGCATCCCCCATCATGTTCTCCTCGCGCTGCAGGATGAAGAATTTTGAAAGTATGGCTATCTTGAGCTTGCTGCCATCAACAAGTTCGGATAGATCCTTCCAGATGTAGCTCTTGGATGAGAAGTCCCTGGCGAGAGCCTTGTACTTTTCCAGAGCCTTGTCTTTCTCCCCGGTGGCAATGTATAGTTTTGCGAGATTGCGCTGTATGGTATCGTCGTTCGCGTAAACATTGGCGGCCTTTTCGTACATTTCGTACAGATAGCCATGTATTTCAGAATCTCCACACTGTATGCTCCTATAGGACTTAAAGGCACCGGTAAGCACCTTTTTCACAAGTGGGGGATAAGTCTTTCCATCACTCCCCTCCTGATCTTCCCAATCTTCATCCATGAATGAATCATCCCACCTGTATGCAAACCTTGCAAACGCGCCAGAATCATTTTCCACAGCATTCCTATCTGCGAGATCGAGTACCCTGGAATGATACTCTGAAGGAGGATATGATGAGTAGATGTCAAGATATCGGTTCAGCATAGGCCAGAGTCTGGATTTCTCTTCCTTGGCAATGTGCCAGAGTTTCCAGTAATACCTTTCCCTGAAAAAATCCGCTATCTCACTTACGCTCTTTCCACACTCAGAAGCTATGAACTCAATATCGGCTTCAAGGCCCTTCTCAACAAACACTTCAGCTACTCTGGAGAATAGCGGAGGGTACTTCTTGCCTCCACGTTCAGCTTGCTCTAGATCTTCTTCCCTGAGATTGGATGGCCCCCACAGTTTGAAGAATTTGTCAAACTTGAAATTCGTATCAGTCTTAGCCAGGTTGACTGCATATCCCAGCACCGCCGAATGCAAATTTGATGGCCTGGGATTGGACAGGTTCATATAGGTATTCAGGCTAGAACGTATGGTATGTGAATCAAGGCCATCAGACTTCTGAAGATACATGTATATGATCCATCCGTATGCTTCCTGGTCATCTTCGGATATTCCAACTGTATCCGCAACCCCCTTGGCCTTGTCAAAAGCTTCCTTCACCTTGCCTTCCTTTGACAGCTTTCCGGCATCCATGATCTGCGCATGGGAAGGGTCGAGAGCAAGTCTTATTCTTTCGATGGATGACTCGATGTTATCACACAGGTCATTGCCAGAGTAGTCAACTTCGTGAATAATGTCGTAAACAGGAGCTGCCTTTTCTCTTTCGCCACTTTTTATATACATCCAGCACATGTCTATTCCAACCCATGCAAGAGCGCCTATTATATCATCGTCATCAGGAGCGCCCTCATACATGGACCTTATCCTCTCCCAAGCCTGTAACAGCAAGACTGGGTCCTTGCTCCTTCGCATTTCATATATCTGGCTTATCCTGGAATCCAGCCTGTATCCTTCGTAGCCATTCGATCTATAATACATTTTTCTTCCTTATTAGTCTGTTAAGTCTGCCTGTTATCCTGCGCACAGTATGGTGATCTTAGTCCAACAAGCTCATTACTTGGCATATGAACATGGTGAAACTCTCACACATACCTCGTAAGTATGTGAATATACCAATAGGTCCCTACCTCATCACAAAGCGCCATTCAGTTGTTTCAGCCATTCTTGAGCAATTCCACCAAGGATACAAGACGCATGTCGCGATCGCCATCTGTCGAGGATGGGACACATTGGCTAATTCTGCGTGCTATGTCAAATGAGAATGTAAGGCTGGCAGCGCCAAAGAGTCCCATCGTGTCAAGATAATATCTTAGCTCGTACCTCTCCTCATGGCATACTATGTTGATGATCCTGACCCCGGCCTCTTCACATGCTGCAGAGACTCTTGCATAAAGCTTTCTGAACGAATCCTCATCTGTCTCATATACCAGCGGAGTATCCTCATACAGTTTCGTCCCAGCAAGCAAATTGCAAAGCTCATCATCTTTGGAAATGGATCCACTTAATGAGAACACATGCCCGGCATTGAAATGAACATCTACCCTTCTCTCTCCTGAAGGCGTGCTGAACCTGCAAATCAGCATATACGGTTTTTTCTCAATGGATGTCAGTTCATAGGGACTCCCGTCCAAAGCTGACCTGACAGATTCTTCAAAGGCAGCCAATGGCTCAGGAGAAATTCCCTTGTAGCGCTCGATATCCTTTTCAGCAGTCTTGCGTATCTGAGAGACATACATTTTACCCAGAGGGCTTATTACAGGCATGTTTACCGTGTTCAGGACTTTGGCCGCCCTGGTAGTGGCGGTATAGCACCATCTGAGATGATCTCTGCCAAGGCCCACCCGTGATGTATAATCAACATATACCGTATCCCATTCGCCGCCCTGGGCCTTGTGGCAGGTTACGGCATAGCCGAACTTGACCTGCAAAGCGTTATAGAATGGATCTATCTTCAATCTCTCGTAAAAGAGCTGGCTTTTGCGCTCTATTCCCACATCTTTCATCCTAATGACAAAATCTACGTAAAGGGCTCGCTTCGTGTCATAGTCCAATGCCGTCTTTTCGCTTTCGAGGGAGTTTTCCAGAATGTACGCCACAAATTCCTGTCCGTATAATTTAACGGTAGCTTCCCTGAATCTAAGGGTAACAGTTATGGTTTTTACATCATTCGCCACTTTCTTCTTAAGATGGATATCCCGTTTCACTGCATGATCCGCAACATTCTCGACGGTCATGAAATCTCCGTTCGTGATTGGGATAGGATACATAGTATAGCTGTTGCAAGTCGCAATCAGTACGTCCCCCTTTTCAAAATGAGAAGATCCGGGGAAAAGGATGCTCCTGATCGAATTATTATAGTTCTTGGCCCTTTTGTTCTCGTATGTGACGACCACCGGCCTGTTCTCCGGATCTGCGCGGAACTGTTCCACGAAAAGGGCCGGTATCTCAGATGGGCGTCTCTCCATCACCTCCCCATCTTTGTAAATCATTTCTAGTCCGCTAGGATGCTTGACGTCCAACGCTTCCCGAAGAATCAGGATGTTCTTCATTATGGCACTTTCACCGCCCTGACGTACGACTTCCCTTAGCTCTGCGGACATCACCTTTATCCCCTGCTTCCGGAAATACTCTTCACTCAGGGCGTTTGATTCGGAATCCCCTACCGGTGGAAGCTGGTCCGGATCACCCACGAATACTATCTTGCCACCTTCGCCTATCTTGCAATAGGCTAGAAGATCCTCTAGCAGCACGCCACTTCCAAAAGTGAGCATATCATCGTGAGCAGGCATGGAACTTATCATCGATGACTCATCGACGATGGCAACATATTTCGAAGGAGGAATGATATGGGAGTCCTTGGAAATGGATGACTTCAGAGGGAAGATGAACTCGACATCCATTTCTTCGGGTGCATCCTTGTCTCCTTTGTGGATCATTCCGCCGGTAAAGTAAATCGAACTGTGTATGGTCCTCGCATCAACCCAGGTCTTGCTCCTGATCACAGATGCAGCCCTGCCTGTAGGAGCCATCAGCTGATACTCGCGATGATGGTTTGCAACCTTGCCAATGATATACTTTACAAGGGTGGTCTTTCCGGTTCCTGCGAATCCTTTCAAAATGAATATGCTTGCATCCGAAGAAAGGAATTCTTCAATCATAGACAAAGCATTGCTCTGGTCTGCTGTAAGGTGGAAAGAGGCTATGAAATCAGTCATAGGTCTACGGTTTGTCTAGTGTATGCTTCGCTTTTGCAAATTTAATCGATAGGAATGAATCAGGACATTCATGCCATTAAAATACAAGTGCACGCGACTGCCTATCGACCGACACTTGGTATAATGATATTATCTAGCTGAATAAGCATAGATTTTCACTATGGCATCCAGTCGATAGGTATGACCTGTCCTTGATGATACTTTGGATCATCAGACCATGCAAATGTGGCAACAGGAGTATGGTCGATATCGTTACCTGGCTGGAAACATGCCAATGCGCCACATCTACCCCTATAAGCCATCGCTATGCTCGTAGATAGCCATATGGGTATCTTTCCGCTCAAAATCACTATGCATCCAGAGGGAACTTCAGGAGGCACTACGCTTGACAGGTCTTCCGTATATACAGGAACGCCTATTTCTTCCACATTACAATTCACCACTAACATATTCTCTCCAATTGGGCTTACCTCCCACTTCAGGTTCTTCCCCGATGGCTTGGCAGATGGAGACTTGCACCCAACCTCCACAAAATCATAAAGCAAATCCACCCTAACCTTGCTAGGGTAGCATTCGTGCGCTATTGCCGCTGAAAGCCAGTTTGTAAGAGGACCTTCAATATCAATGACATCTTCTTTCTCAGAAGCAGAGAGAATCCGGGAAATTTCCACAAGATCCTCACCTCGCCAAACAGGCTGCCGTATGATTTTCCCGCTAGGAAGGGCTCGGACATTCTGATCACTATGCAGAGTGTCATATAGGCCCAGGACATTTATTCTGCGAATCTTTCCCGTCAGTGGGTCTTTGGATACACATTCCAAGCTACTGTGTCCCATATCCCCTATACTTGCATATATCTTGTCTGCAATGGCTTTTATGCAGGGCCTCTCTGCGACAGTCCTGTCATTCCTGTCCAGATGATGGCACACCATTATAGGAGATGTAATGTCGTCTTCCGCAGCTTCCATATCAGAAAATATCTTTTGAAATACCTTGGTTCCGGTCGCCTTGCATACATCCTCCCATTTTTCAAACATTTCTTTATCGCTAGACAAAATGATGGCGGCATCGCACTCATTCATGATTACATACTTTTCCTCGTTTATCCTGCCCCCGACATCAACTATCATGATTTCAGGCCGGGTACATTCCCTAAGGAACAGAGAATACCATTCGATACCCTCTTCCGGATGGATGGAATCCATCCTTTTCTTTCGATATAATGCGGAAAACTCATTCTTGTATGTCCAATTGCCTTCCCCGTCAGGGTTTGCGCGAAAGACATAGTAGTCTTCCCTGGACAGATTTCTGGACAGACCACCTATGAAAACTGATTTTCCGCTATGAGGAGGGCCGCAAATGACAATCTTTATCATATCGAATTGTTTAATGATGAATAAAAATGGACTAGCTCAAATGAATTACACGCAGCAAAATCTTGTACAAAAGCACGCCATAGCACTTTGCTAAAGTTCTTCATTATATTCCAAATATAGCGTTTTTTGGCAACTTGAACAATCCTATCCCACATCTTGACCTTTGAAGAAAGACATTCATTAGGAATCATTCCAAATGTTCATAGCGCAGCCTTATCTTGCAACGGACATTGCTTGCATTGTCCATACTTTTTTCGTAGGTTTGAACGAAGAAACGAACAGAAAGATGGGAAATATAAACGTACTTACGATACGGTTCAAGAATCACCTATACCAATCCGACGTTACAAAATTCAGGGGTGCTGCAATTGCAGCGACTTCTGAAAAGAACGTCCTGTTTCATGGCCATACGGAAGAAGGGTTCAGATACTCCTACCCTCTGATTCAATACAAGAGCCTGCGTGGCAAAGCATCTATCGTCTGCATTGACAAAGGACTGGATGTAATAGGAGAACTGCTCAATGGAGAAAGCCTTATTCTAACGATGGATGGGAAAAAGCACGACTACCAGCTAGACTCAATTGAGCAGGAAAGCATAGACGTCACGACTACTGAAGAAGAGCATTCCTATGAAATCAAGTCATGGCTGGCTGTTAACCAGGACCTGCTCCCAGATTACAAGAAATTGAATTCCCTATCGGACAGACGTTCACTTCTGGAAAGAGTCCTGACGGGAAACATACTCTCTTTTGCAAAAGGCGTAGGGGTGTTTTTTGATGACAAGGTGAAAGTTAGCATAAAAACATTAGACGCCCCGAAGTCATACTTCTTCAAGGGGCGCCAGTTAATAGGTTTTGATGCCGAGTTTTCAACCAATGTTTCGCTACCATCCAACATAGGGCTGGGAAAAAGTTCCAGCATAGGATTTGGTGTAATCAGCAAAACAATATAATTATCAGTATTTTAAGCGTTTATCTTATCCATCTCCTTGTTAAGGAAGTCATAAAGGTTCTTTCTTCCTCCGTCGTTGGACGGTTTTTTCTGAGATATGTTCTGATAGAGCACATTGCATTGCTGACAGCGCTCCCTGAAATCATTATCTGCCACAATTCCCGTTACAAAAAGAGCCTTGCTACTCTTACCTCCATAGTACTCTACAGACTGGGCAAACTTGTCTACGCTGAAATTATCCTGATAGCGAATCTTGCATTCGACGAACAAAAGCTTGCCTCCGACTCTGGCCACAACGTCATATTCATTCTTGGTCTTCCCGCTCTTATACATGAACTTGACGCCCATAAGAATCTCATCAACCCGGTCCCATCCATTAATCATCTCAGCCACTTTCAGTTCAAACCATCCTGCATTGAACACGATGGACTTGCAATGAGGACTGGAAAATTCCTTTACAACGTCTTTCCCGTTCGAATGCAGGGTTATTGTAACAGTATCGGAAAGGTCCGTCTGCTTCCATTCAACGATTCCTCCTGCAGTTTCGTATCTCCCTTCAGGATTTCTCCTTATCCTTTCCGATAAATTCCTTGTAGCTTTTTTGGAATCAGGATTGACAAGTTCCATCAGTGGTTCGTAAAGCTTGCCGAAGCATTCCGCCCTGAATTTCTCAAAATCATTGGCCACTTGAAAGTCTTCAGGAGTGAATACCCTGAAATAGGTAAACTCTGATGGAATCTCACCACTAACCCTTAGCAAATCCAGTATGGAACCTTTCTCCACATACAGGTATGAGTTCCCTTCAGTGAAATTTACTATATAATCATTCTGGTCGATTCCAAAGATGGTCATATTATCATGCTTTGATGCCTCGGACATGAAAACTATGGACCATATCTTTGAGCCACCGATAATATTCAGAGTAACATCCTGGTCTAAATATGATTCAAGGAGTTCCCTTGTACTTTTTACAATGTCAGGATAATCCTTGGCTTCTGTCGCAAAAAGTTTCAACTCGAAAGTAATGCCCCAAGATGCAAATTCCTTTTTAATGGATTCAGCCTGTGACTTCGTCTTTGAAGAGTATATCAGCACTACATGCTCTGGCTGCAGCTCCTTGATGACTTTTATTACTGGTGACGCTTGCCCGCCAACGAGACTTATATGAACACTGCCCATACCTGTTTTTTTGTTTCAACTATTTGTCCAGCCTAGGAGAGAAGTTCTCTATCGAACGGTTTGATTTCTTTATTGCATCGAACTCATTAGGGTCCTTGTGGCCATCCTTGTGCACGACAGGGAACTTTGGATAGCGAACAGTCTTTTCGTAGCTTCCGGAAGCCAATCTTACAAGAGCCATGGAAGCGACATCAAATTCTTCCGTCAAACTCTCCTTGCTGATTTTTGTCTTGAATGAATCGACAAAATTGTTAAGATTGGGTACTTCTGCACCTATTTTATTCGGAGACAGATCAAGTTTTACATCGGAAATCTTCATCTTTCCATATCCATACGGCTTTGCGTAACCAAGCTGATGGAATGCCGTCCTATAGTTCCCGTCAAGAGTTATGGCGCACAGAAGGGCTCCTAGCTCAAAGTCTCTAAGATTGTGTACATAAATCTTGCAGGTAAACGTCGCGCCAGCGTTTAATGGGAAGAATTTCGAAGCGGACCCGACAACTGCTGAGTTTCCCTGCACCACCTGATTCCTGACCAGATACCTTTTCCATCCTGAAACTACAGCATCTTTTGAAGAATACGTAACAAAATGAGTATTATTCTTATTTTGCTGAAGATAGAAAGGATAGAAAGTGGGCTTGGGACGGCCAAGGATGACGATCTTCAATGCTCCTTCGCTTGCTCCTTCTAGTAAAGCATCTGAAAAACGGACCCTGCCTTTAAGAGATTCGTTACCGTTTTCATCTGTATAGCCAAATATCCCCTGAGCAAAGTCTAGTCCGCTACTTTCAACCTTAATGCAGTCATGAAGCGTATATTTATATGGCTGTCTATATAGTTTTGAGAAACCTAGGTCTCTTACAACCATTTCGTTGCCTTTTTTCTCGGTACGGAAAAAACAAGGAACGATATCCTTATATTCATTGCTTGCAATCTGCGAATAGTCGGATATTCCTTTTTTTAAACGCTCCTCCCAGAATTCCCAGGACGCATTCTTGTTTTCGACATTATGGATAAATAGGAAATCTTCCAGGTTCTTATCCTTTAAGACATAATATCGTTCATTTGAAAAGTCAGGTATAGTATATATGTAGTCTGCCTTTTTACAAAAAACGAAAAATTTTGTTTCTTTACCTTCTTTGATAAAAAAGTTTAAATTTTTCCTGCTAAGCACAGAATACTTTTTTCTAACTTCATTAGCATTTTTTATATCATATCCAATGCCAGGCACATTCAGTTTCCTTTCAATATCGTGATAAGATATTGTACTTTTTTTACAAGGGAATATTCTGAACTCGTTTTTAAACTTAATAAGAAATCCAGCTTTCTGCTCTCCCTTTTTAAGTTCATAGTCATCGTTTCCCTTTGATAAGTCCCTGAAGCTGTACCTGTCATTAGATGTAGAATTCCTCATGTCACATAGAGCCAATACTTCCAGCACATTCCTGAACATTCCCCTTATGGAAGATCCTGGAATGAAGAATTTTCCGTCTGGCGTTCTGTAACTATGACTGTCGTCCCTGGAAGTCTTGATGCAAAACGGGGACTCAGCCTTCATTTTCACCTCGATAGTACCACAATAGCCGTCAGAGAAAGGAACGTCATGCCCAAGCATTTCGCGCTCTTCCTTGGAATATGTCAGCACTTTTCTATTGAGAGGAACGAAGGAATACGGATTGTAAAAATTCTCTTCCACAGTATCTTTTTGACCTCCTCTATAATCATTTCCGCCTCCATTACAAGCACGGTTGTTTCCGTTTCCTTTTTTATGATTGCTTCCGTATCCACGGTTCTTGTCTTTGTAACCGCTATTTCCTCCTTTATCGTATGCCATAATTGTGTCTCCTATTTGCTAAATCCAACAAAAACCAGCGATGAAGGTTCCAGCACGTTCATCCCCTCGCAAAAATCCTTGTCCTGCTCCTCTTTCCAGTACTGGTTGAAAACCAGATCGTACCCGACTCTGTTTGAAAGGAAGGTTTTCTTGGTGAAACATCCCTTCATTTCCTTCAAATGGTAGATATTCATAAGATATTTACCGTCAACATATTTCACACTGTATGAGATTTCTTTCTCCGTGTCAAATAACTGAACCTCTACCGCAAAAGGATTGACATTCTCATCCAGGATCAGCTCCTTGCTTTTATCATTGTTGAATACCTCCGGAATGTCGCGATCGCTCATCCAGACATATCCCTGGAATTTTTCAGTTAAATCTATATGTTCCATACTTTGTTTCTCCTATTTCTGACTAATCTTTTCTCCGTTCCTGTAGAGTTCTCCCGTGAAAGTGCCATGTCCTCTGGATGCGCCACCTCCAAGAGGCAGATATCCACGACAGACATCCTTGAGAGCTTCCTCGAATGCATCAATCACAACCTTTTCGTCTTCTATACCAGACAGTTTCTCTGGCACAAGAGCCTTGAAAGAAAATCCTCCACCTGCGCCGTAAACGACCTTCTCTCCGAAAAGGGCTCCATCAGCCGCACCTCCAGTAAGACTGTCTATCCTGACATGGTTCTGCAGCATATCCTTCATATCCCTGCGTTCCTCAACGATATCCGAAAATATCACCTGGCCTCTTTTCTTCCCTTCAACCTTGCTGGTTCCTTCCTTCTTTTTTCCTTCCGAACCAAACAATGTCAGTACGGCAAGGTTGTTCTTCCCTACATGGTTGGCCACAGTATCTCCTGCATCAGCCAATTTGTTAGCGAATACTCCGGTCAATCTATTATAATGGTATGCAGTCCGGTGGGACAACGCACCTTTGAATGATGATGCCGGAATGAGTATGCAATTGTCAACAAATTCGGGCTTGCCACAATTCCATTTTACAATGCTCTCTCTGACAGGAGCCATATCGCTTTTATCATCGCCATATCCAGCGGCGAAAATGAAAGAATCCGCAGGCGCGATCTTGAGTTCATATTCACGGTATTTCACACCTTGGAGTGAACCGTCTGAGCTAATGTCATCTGATTGCCATGGCCACTCAGAGGCCAGAGACGATGACTTTTCAATATAGGCTTCAAGGTCTGTCTTGTCATCTGATGCGAGATCAAGTTCCTTTGTACGAATCTCAATGACTTTCATTCTGCCAAAGCCGCTCCTGGTACCGCTGCCAAGAGTAAAGTCCTTTGCCCTTATCTTGTCAATCACCGTATTGAAGTCTTCCACATCATCTCTGGATTTAGACAACATCTCTATCTCAAAACAGAAGCGTGTTCCCTTGAATACAACCTGCTCGTCAAACTTTCCGCTCTTTTCTGCGCTGCCACGATGTCCTATTCTTACATGCTCGCGTATAGGAAGAGCATTGTAATGCGCATAGAATGGATTGTTCCAATCAACCTTGACAAGTGAATCAACAACCTTTCCATCATGGCCGACCATTCTTGCATCCGAGAAAATCACGTTGGAGCCATGCCCCTTGTCATCTTTCTGGAATCCCATGAATCGTGATGCTTCAGCATCCCCTATCATATGCCTTACAACTCCTGCGATAGAAGAGCCAGGAATATAAGGAAGACCATTGACATCTTTGGCTACCAGGGAATCGGTAATTATATCCCCCTCTCCACAACCTAGTGCGAGAGGTGTATCCGCTTCCATGACCACTCTAGAGATGAATCTGTATCTATATGTTGCTTCTTTTTCCATAATAGTCGTCTAACTTTCATTTACGCTGGATTTTGCCATCTCGGCGGCCAGATTTACCATGGCTGCCCTTGCAACTCCGCGTTCCTTGGTTTTATTGTAAAATTCCCTAAGCACATAGGCACGAGACATCTTCTGCCATTTGTTCTCAGCTACTCCATGCCCGAGATATGCTCTGTTGCTTACTTTTTTATCTTCTACAACAGGATCATAGAACACCTTCTTATAAAGTTCATCATCACTGTTGCAAGTCTGGGCGATCTTTCGTATCGTTCCCCACTGCGAAGCAAAGGCCTCTCCCCTGAATATGGACTTGTTGGAGTTGACAAATTCGTTGACAAGTTCGTAAATGTAATCTTCATCGAGCGACTGCTTCCTTTTGGATTCCAAAAACAGCAGCAGCGGATCAGAGCCACTGTATATCCTTGCCTCATTGTCATCAGCTTCCTTATTGTCACTTGGCAGCTTATCTAAAAGGACGAATCTCGCTTTCCCGTTTTCACCGGGCACCGACTCGAGGAATTCCGGATCATAGAAAACCTTTCCGAATCCTTCGTTCCTATAGTATCCGATATAATTTTCTTTCCTTGGCCCAGTCTCGGACTCGACAACTATCACACTACCCTTTTCGATGCCCATGCGATCTGTATCGTATGACTGCCTCTTGAAATTCCAGGGTGAATACTGGAAGGTACGAATCTGGGATTTATCCCAAAGGATTCTGGCGTCATCGTCAAACCCAAGGTCCCTGCATGAAGGGCGGAATGTAGGCAGATTGTCTTCATCAAGGAAGATGAGCCTTCCGTCGGCATACACAGTATATATGTTGGGTCTCATCTTTGTTTGGGGTGCCTGCTCCCTGACCTCTTTGTATTCGCAGGATTCAATCTTGACCTGCCCATACTGTGCAGAGCGAGACCTTCCTATACGCCTTATTCCGACAAGGGCATCTCTAACATTTTCGATGAGAGAATCATCACAATCGTCGAATTCCACGCAGAAGCCGAATTCCGCACCCTCGCATATGGCCTGATATCCGAACATCTGGGCGTCCTTAGACCTTCTCTGGTCCCTGTCGTATGCGGATTTTATTGAGAAAGTACACTCAGATGGGGCCTTTACACCCCTATCCTCTCCGAATGCATAGAAACCGGACCGGCACTGCTTGAGCTGCTTTTCCTTAAGCTCGTCAAAATCGGTTATCTCATGATGTATGTAGCATTCCTCGCTCGGCTTTTTGAGCTTCGGGTAGAACATTCCTGCGGGGACCTTGCAACTTCTCATGTCACCTACAAGCAGATGCGCATCTGAAAAACGGACCTTGGAGGAATGGAATACTTTCAGGGAATCTTCCAAGGAAAGCCTGCCGCTGTCATCGCCTTTGTTGTAAAGCGATGATGCCACAATTCCCAGGAAGCAGCTCCCAGGGATGAAATCAAGAGTGGAATTAGAGCCTTCTGTCGCAGATTTCACGTTAAGAATGACATCTGTCAAAAGAGTGCATTTGAACTTTATCTGTTTCATTTTTCACCTCCTTCTTCTTTGATATGGAACGAGCACCTCCCAAGCCCCCTGTTTCTTCCAACCCCGAGGCGCTTGATCATTTTCAGCGATTTCTTCACGGTTTCGACAAAGTCGTCATCCACATCTTTGATACAGCCTTCAAGGATACATGGAACTACGACTTCGAAACTGCGAAGCGTGTTATCCTTTGCTATACCCTGCTCATCTATGGCTGTTGATGATATCCTCTCATATAGATATTCGGAGAGGCCGCATTTTACAATTTCACCAGCCTTCTGACCTGGAAGAGTCGCATTTGAAAAGAATGCCTTTCCCTGCATCTTGCTGTCCTTGTTGTCAAAATAGCCGAAATTGGCCTCAAGCAGCCCTTTATCTAGCGAGCTGTCGCACTCATAGAGCGTCTGCGCACAATCCCTTACCAGTCCTTTTATCGTCTTGCCGGGAACAAACGGCAGAGAGTCCCTGTCCTTCACCACGAGCATATCTACATCCGCCCCGCTAGCAAGACCGGATCCGCAATGCCAGTAAGAGAAGAACTCCAATTCATAGTGTATGTCTTTCATCTCTTTGTCTCCTGGTTAATTAGTGAATAATACGAAAGCACATCGTAGGCTGCTACCGCATTCCTGTCGTCTTTTCTTGTCAATTTTTCCACATCTTCTCTCTGTTGTTTCTTGAGCCCGGATTTGAGCCTCTCGAGTTTCTGCGTGGCGGCGCCTTCATTCGAATGATTGTGAAGCATGGTGAGCCACTGCCTGACATCGGATCTTATCGCGCCGCCAACTTCTCCATCGAGAGATTTCACTGCGCTTAGAAGATTGTCTATCGTCCATCTGCCAATCTTCCATCCGCTGTCTTTATCATATGTCCTAAGATAATAAGGACCGTGCTTGAACGATATTCCTTTCTGAGGAGTCAGTTCCCTGTCTTCTATGTCTGAGTAGTCCGTCACAAAAGAATCCTGCACCTTGTGGAACATCAGGCAGGACTGGGCGATATTGTCATTTAGGAATCCATCCTGCTTCGCATCCTTCTTAGCAGCCGAGCAAAGCGCTTCCGCCAGATCATATCCGTAGTAGAATGGATATGATGACTTGATGTATGCTATTCCTGCACATGCGGTAAGGTATTTAAGATCTGCCTTATGAAGCGCTTCGCACAGTGAATCTTCAAGCTCAGGATTTGCGGACTGCTCCTCAAAAGCAATGAGAAACTTCTCGACATAATCCAATGCAAGGTCCGCCCTGCAGATTATGGTATGGTCATCTCCGCTAAGCACCACCGGCCTCATTGGAATGATCTTCTCCCCGTCAAGATTGTACTTTTCAAATACATGTGCAAACGCTTCTTTTGCTGAGGCCTTGGTTACATTATCCAATCCCCGTGAGAACTTCGTGAAGGTGTCCTTATCCGTTCCAACCTTCTGCACAATCTGCCCGAGACCGTTGCCATCAATATGGATTATGGCAATCCAATCATTCCTGCCGGTAAGGTTTTCAACATCATAGGGAAGTTTCTTCTCCTTCACCTTGACATGAGGCTCAAAATTGTTCTTGCACAAATTGGGAAGGACGCCCTTACTCGCTTTCAATTTCATGACAGTACCACTATCGGGGAATGTATTCTCCTCGACATGTACATTGGGATCAGAGACTTTTACCGCAGGAAAGCCAGTGGCTCTGGAGCGTCTGATTCCAATCAGGCCAAGGTCAGAAGAGCGAAGCGGACGGTTTCTCTGGGCTCTCAACTTGTTTTCAAGCGTCTGAACCGCCCGGGAAAAGTCCTTGTTATCACCCTTCATTTCAACAACCGCCTGGCTGACTACTATACCCGGCGCTTTCTCCATGACTGCCTTTGGGAACTCGCGTACCGCTCTCTCGCAGTCTTCCCTGCTGTTGAAAATGCATTTCACATTCCCGGCCGCTTTCTGGACAATCTCACCAGGTTTTCCAAAATCGTTAAATTCATCGGTGCAGATTTTTTCCACCAAATCACTTGCACCGGCAATTTCCTTGAGTTTGTTAGTCTGGAAGATGAATCCCTGGATACCTTGAACCGCGGCTCCGTAAAGGAATTTCGTTTCTTCTGCCATACTTGATCTATTGTTACTGTTTTACATTTAATCAATCATGATCCATATCTGGATGCTATTCACATTGCTACAGGGCATTTATCGAATCATACTGCTGATCCAGAATCCTGAACAATTCCTTTCTGACCCTTTCCCTGTCATACTGGTAGTCCTCGACAGAAAGATACTTGAGCCTGTTGATATCGCACTTCAGTCTGCTACCATCACCAAGGGAAGATTCTGTCATGAACAGCTTTAGTGCACCAAGACCGCCATAGCTCCTTGCACTGTTCATGAACTTGTCTATGTCAGTGGCATCGGAGAGCTTTGTCTTGCACTCGACAAGAAGCAACCGGCTGCCCGTACCCGCCATGACATCTATCTCATTACGGCTCAGCTCAGGCAGGCCCTTTATCGGGAACTTCACATCCATGACAACGTCTTCTCCCCTGGTATGTTCCCATTCTGAAATCAGCTTGGCGGTAAAGAGTTCGAAATACCTGGAGCCAAGGACGAGGTCAAACGCATGCGAAGACTGCCATTTCCTACGATATACCTTTGGCGAGTGAGGCGATTCCAGGCATATTTCAATCACGGTCTTCGCATCATTGTGCTTGATGAAGGAATTACCCTTGAATCTTTTGGTTACGCCATTCCCGGTTGATACCATATAGTTCTTCCTAGGACCTGCCAGAAGCTTGTACTCACTTGCAAACTCGCTTGACATCAAACCCATCACGTCTTCCATTATGTCGATGTCTGATTTCGGAATCTCCGCCAGGCTCACCAGCGAACTGGGCTCGTTTCCGTTATATGCGATAAGCCTCCTGACAGAGAGATGCTCATCAAAGGCTGCGACTTCCTTTGTCTTGAAATCGGTTATCCGGTTGTTCTGGTCCACATACACTATGGAAACATTCTCAAGATCCTTGGCCAATTCGGCAAATACTATGGACCATGGCTTCGTCCCACTGCTGACGTTGACTATGACTTCCTTGCCTGCAAGCTCCTCGAGAATCTTCCTGACACCATCGTAGATAAGATTGACATCTACAGGGTCAAGTGCTTTCAGGGAACTCTTGCCAGGATATCTGCCGGCAATGGCTTTGGCAGAGTCAAGCGACTGCTGAGAATGAATCAGTATTATCTTATCTGGATTATACCTCAAAATCGAGATATAGGTCGGCATGGGTTGTCCACCCACAAGAGAGACTAGTATGCGCATCGGTAATGTGGTTTTTGGTCTTAGTTCTGCAATGGACCGCATCCATGCAATCGTAGCTATCGTGGAATTGTTTGGCTAATTTAATAAAAAGGAGTGCAAAGACCAAGATTTTTTCTGGAAAATCCCAACTAATATTTTCAAACAGGCCGACCTTCTCAAAAAGAGTATGAGGTGAGAAATCATCCCGTGTCATTATAATAGAGGTATGCTTTCCAACGTTTGCTGATACCGCCCAAATAATTCCTGCAGATTCATTATCCCATTGAAATCCTATGATATTGAAACATTGTCGCGATAACGATGAAAAAAAATGATTTAAAGTTCATATCGCTATAATCCTGATAATAAACGCATTAACTAGAATTGGAATAAATCTCGACATCTTTTTTTAATAAAAAAAATGGGTGCAAGGTGAAACAAAAAAAAAGAATTTGCGTATATATAATAATAAGGGATACTGAATGCTACTATATTGCTGATGTATCTTACGACTAATACCAAAGACCTAACCTATAATATGAACCTTACAGACCTTCTCAGATGCCATTTGCCTGGAGCCGTAATGTGGTTTCTTGCATTGATCTCCCTTATAATATTAATGGTATACTTGCTATCAAAAAGAGCGGTATTCATAATTGCCTGGACAACCGTCATCGCCATAAGGTTTTTGATTTTAGGACAGAGGATGGACTACGTGGACAGGTGGCAGGTTCCTCAAATAAGGCGATATGCAATCCGAGGTGCTGAAATGCTTCTGAATTCGTTCTTATCCATGATTCTGCAATCAATCCATAATGGACATGGAGACTCAGACAAGACTGCAGAAAGATGTATCTTGGCAGATAACGGGGAAAGAAGGATGGGCTGCAATCTCAAGACGAGGAGAGCATCGAAACTGACAAAGAAAAGAAGACGGATGCGCACCAAAAGAAGACGGACGATTAATTGCGTGGAGGGATGTTTCCGAGAGCGACAAAGCCGGACTATTATGGAACATCTAACGCAGACCTTGGATCCGATCATTACAAGTGTATGAATGACACAGTGATGAAAAAACACTTTAGGACTAAATTTTGCAAAAGATTGATACTGGAGCAAAAGGGATGGAAGAAAATGATAAGACGTACAAATAACCTAAAAAAATTAGCACTATGGAAAAACTTCTGACACCAAGAAACATCAAGGGACTACTTGACATCATTGCAAAACTGCCCCCACAGGCAAAAGCATTCATAATCGCCGCCGGGGGAATCCTCGTAATAGGAAAAGGGATCCAGGTAATCGGAAAGATTGCAGAAGATTATTTTAAGGCAAATGCAGTATGATACCACATGCTCTGGAGATTGCCCGTGACGCAAAGCTGCCGAAAAAGATATTGTACGATATACAATTCTAAGATGTATCCTGGCTGGATGTATCCTTGCGAACAGGGTCAAGAACTCGAAAAACAGAATTAACTAACAACAGAATTAACTAACAACAGAATTAATAACCAAAAAAGAAGAAGCTATGAAAGAGATGAGCAAAAACAACGGACAGCAGATGCATGGCACAAATGGAAAGTCGAATGGAAACGAGATTTTGAAAGGCGTAGTCGCAGTGGCTGCAATTCTGGTAGTGGGAGGAGGCATTATCGTGGCGGGGAAACTAGCCTTGGCGGGAATAGCAGCGGTAGTATAAGACTTAATCCGCAAACGATTGAAGCATCCTGACATCTCATGGAAAAGACCACGAATCTACCGCCGTAATACGCCATAGAAACATTGAAAAACGCTATACTACTATGAACAATAACAACAAAACCACATCAATTATGAACAACAACAGAACCGCATCAACAACGAAAAACAACCCTAAAACAACAAACACTATGGAATTTATCAAGGCCTTCTCAAAGAATCCAGGAATGGACATAATAGCAAGACCGACTCACATACCTGTAGGTTTATACATAGCAATAGGAATTGCGCTAGCTAAAGGAAGGTATGATGATGCAAAGAAAATAGCAAAATACATCATACTCCTAAATAGCATAGAGACCTGACAAAGGTCCACCCTTTCACTCTGTGATACTATCGTACATGAGAGGTGTATGAATGAAAACTTGGAACAATCTCTTATGGAAGATTATCTTTGCGAGCAGAACACTAAACGGAGCAATTACGCTAATAGAAATTAACCATAAAAAACTAAACTACCATGAATGCACGCACTACATGATTTCAAAAGCATGAAAGGAATAGGCGGAATGATAGCAGCCCTTTCTCCACAGGCCAAAGCCTTTGTCATCGCCGCAGGCGGATTGTTTGCAATCAGCAAGGGAATCCAGACTGTAGATGAAGTGACAAGGGAATGCTTCAAATCAAAATAGACTGACCAAAGACACTACGCACAAGAAACCATTAACCTGAAACAACCTATATATCATGACAGAGAACAAGAACACTTCAGCAACAATTACTAACAACACAATCAACAAAAACTTAACAACTATGAAAAACATTGCAACAACACCCAAGGAAATCAACATTGAAGCTATAATCGATAAGATAAAGGAGCTTGACAACCCGGGTAAGATCATTCTGATCGGAGGGATAGGAATCGTCGTAATAGGGATAGGCATAGTGAAGGTGACGGAGATTGCGAAGGAAGCCATGGATAGGATTGGTGAAGTCAAGAGCTAAGGAAAAACAACGTCCCGGATCCTGGGGATGTTCCCCATCAGACACGGAAAGTGCGTGACAGAAAGTTTGGCGCAGCATTCCCCAGGATATTATCTTTGAAATCAGAAAAATTAATAAGACAATAACTTAACCACAAGAATATGGAAGCACTACTAAACCCAAAGAGTATCAAAGCTATCGGCGAAGCTATCGCCGCTCTCCCGGCACCGGCAAAGGCATTCGTAATCGCAGCAGGCGGAATCTATGTGATAGGGAAAGCAATCACTGCAATCAGCGAAATTTCGAAAAACTACATGAATCAAGGAAATGCATGACAGGAAATGTTTACTATCGTACATATAAAATGTGCGGATCCTGGAATAGCGAGATTCAAAGTAAGAGTCTACCTTTGCAAAGAGATCAAGAAAGAGCATGGAATGATGCGATCATGACAAGTATATGTAATAACCAAATAACAACAAATTATTAAAGACTATGAAAAGCACAACTTACACAAGCAGCACTATGAAAAGCACATCAGACTCCATTAAATCAAGAACCGACATGAGAACCAGTACAATCAGAAAAGTATTCACAAAAGAACAGCTCCAGTGCGCTCTCGGATCCGATGAAAGATGCATTATAGCATACGGGGATGCCGCTAAAATCCTGAAAGGATCGAAAAAGAAGAAATCTGCACTGAAAATAGGAGGTGCGCTTCTAGCATTGGGAGGCCTTGTTGCTGCACCATTTACTGCGGGAAGCTCCCTGCTAATCGGTACAGCCGCAGCTGGCCTCACAGTAGGGAATCTGACGATTTCAGCCGGCGAACTTGCCGTTATGGTTGAATATGCTATTGCCATTAAATTGATAAGACATGATTATGATTTTACGTACAACGACGATGGATCTGTCACATTGAACCGACTTATGTAATAATACAATACTGACAAATACATATAATAACCTAATAACAAATCATTAAAACTATGAAAAATACGACTTACTCAAACAGCACTATGAAAAACTCATCAGCCTCAATTAAATCAAGAACCGACATGAGAACCAGCAAAGTCAGAAAAGTATTCACAAAAGAGCAGCTCCAGTGCGCTCTCAGATCCGATGAAAGATGCATTATCGCATGCGGGGATGCCGCTAAAATCCTGAACGGATCGAAAAAGAAGAAATCTGCACTGAAAATAGGAGGTGCGCTTCTAGCATTGGGAGGCCTTGTTGCTGCACCATTTACTGCGGGAAGCTCCTTGCTAATCGGTACAGCCGCAGCTGGCCTCACAGTAGGGACTCTGACGATTTCAGCCGGCGAACTGGCCATTCTGGTTGGAGGAGCCATTGCCATTACAGGGATAAGACATGACTATGATTTGACGTTCAACAAAGACGGATCCGTCACTTTGAGGCGAAAAAGAAGGAACATGGAAGATTGCTATGAGAGTGATGATACCTGCGAACCTGTATGCGAGGAGGATTACTGACGGGAATGTGCAGGGGGAGGAGCCAAAGGTGACACTCCCCAGCCTTCTTACCGAGACATTAGAAACCACACACATAGGCGATTTGCATACTTAGACGATAACAACCAATACAGATAATTCATATGGATACAAAAAGAAACTACGCAAAAGACAGAAAAGACATTAAGAGGCAGACAAGGCAGCTTTCTGACGAGAGGCTCAAGTTCAAGGACGGCAAAAGGCTCGGAGACCTGAATCCTTCATTGGAAAGCGGAGAAAGCCGAAGAAAGCTGCGACGGATCATGGAGAAGAGGGTATGCAAGGATTTCTGGGCAGAAAAGAAGCGCATCGGCAAATCTGAAGAAACCAACTTCGCAAGGCACACTATTAAAAGGCATATTGCCAACCACTGGAGAAACATATATGGACAGAGGTATTCTTCCACCTCCATATAGCAACCATCGTCAGCAATCCATCAGATAATACACTATCTAACTACTAACCTGAAACAGAAACATCTAAAAGAACAGAACGAACATGAAGAATCCTGACAAAAACTTTCCATCAAATAACGAAACCACAGAGAAAAGCCACCCTGGCACCAAACCTTCTATGCATGGGTTCAGATGCCCGACGCCTGAAGAGAAGGGAAAGATGCTCACCAGCCCGTCAAGGATTATTAGAGAGCTGGCAAGGAAAGCGGAATTCTGATTTCCCCAGACCAGGGTCCAGGGCTTCCGTAAACTTGTCTGTCTACCATATCTGAATTATGGCATATCTGCCGATACGAACTTGAAAATACTACCTTTAAAGATATAACCCTCAAATAACTAATCAATATGAACATAGTTCTTAATTCCTTCGGTTCTTCAATCAAGAGGGACAACAACGGATTCGTAATAACAAACCCTGACGGGACGATGAGAGTCCCGGTTTCAGGGGTTAAAAGCATACAGGTCGGCCTGGGAACAACGATAACCAGTGACGCCGCAATGCTCGCAATCGAGAATGAAATCGAAGTCCTGTTTGTCAACAAGTCCGGGCAGCCTGCCGGCAGGATATGGAGCAGCAGGTACGGTTCAATTTCCACCATCCGCAAAGGGCAGCTGGCATTCTCGCAGAGCAAAGAGGCTGTATCATGGCTGAAAAAGAACATAAGACAGAAGATTGCAAACCAGCAAGCACTCATCCTGCTCTTTGACGACCCGCAGGACATGCGCCTGCACAATCTTTCAAAAACCGCCATCAAAAGGCTCGATGACTATCGCGAGAAAATACAATCACTTGGAGGAGACTCCCCCGCAGACATCGCTGCAACGACCAGAGGATGGGAAGGCAATGCTTCGAGAATCTACTTCGAAATGATGAACGAATTCCTGCCGGAAGAGTACCGCTTCAAAGGAAGAAGTCAGAGACCGGCACTCGATGTTGCCAATGCAATGCTGAACTATGGATATGGAATCCTGTACGGGAAAGTGGAAAGCGCCCTTATCAAGGCCGGAGCCGATCCGTGCATAGGAATGATGCACAGAGACGAGTACAACCGGCCGGTCCTGGTCTATGACCTGATTGAAATATACAGGGTATGGGTAGACTACATCGTGTTCTCAATTCTCAGGCAGAAAGCCATTACCGAGGAACATTACTCCGTTAAAGAAGATGGCTCGTACTGGATGGAACCGCTGGGAAGGAGGATCATGATACAATCTATGAATGACTATCTTGAAGAGGTTATAGAGCAAAACGGGATGCAGCGATCCAGAGGAACGCAGATTCTTCTTTCAGCGCAGAATCTGGCACAGAAGTTCAAGAGCTATTGCAATGAATAGGCTTTAATACACGTACACGATGACAATACTACTTCTAGCCTGGCTTATGAGGATATATAAGCGGAATGAACATGAAGCGTCATGCGCAGCTCGCACAATCGATATTGATGCGAGGAATGCCATAAGATTATACGAAGACAATGGAAACGGGGCATAGGGAAGCAGGCCGGCATGACACTTTCCAACAGAGGTAACCGCACACATGATGTGAGCGAACGAAATTTTGGCCAATGGCCACAAGGGCCATTATATTTGCATCAACAAGGACTAGAAACAAAAGCTATGAAAAACATCGAAAATGTATCCAAAGGAATCGACATTGAAACAGTCATCAAGGGAATCAAGAATCTGGACAACCCCGGAAAGATCATCCTCATTGGAGGGCTGGGAATAGCAGCGATCGGACTGGGCATCGAAAAATTGACCGAAGTAGTAAAGACTACAACCAACCATATTGGAGGAGTGGAAAGCTAATTCAATCCACTCCTCCCTATTTTGAGTGAGCTATCGTACATCAAAGCTGAACGATGTAAAATTTGTAGCGATCCCTGAATGCAGCTTACCTTTGCTCCAATAGGAGAATAAAATGAACTGAAAAAAAGGCATAACATTTAAAACATTGACCAAAAACAAATATGAAAAACTATTGATCCACTAACTCCCGACTTCGTTTCATCCCATTGGCATGCCACCTTCGCCATTTCCCATCTTTAGATACGGAAAACGCAGAAGCAATTGAGAATCTATAATATAAACAGATAGCCTATAAAAAAACGACAAAGCACTAACCTAAAACATCTGACTGATATGAGCAACAACGCAACCTTCTCCTATGGCAAAAACATCCGAAACAGCTGCGATACCCTAGAAAAGATTTCTGTAGACAAAATTGTAGCAATGATCAAAGACACATCTTCCCAACTGGCATCAATGACAGAGAGTCTGAGGATCATCAAGGATGTCGACAAGACTAAATTCGCTGAAAGGAAGAAACTTCTACCATACTTTACATGCGCAGCATTCTCCCCTTCCTTCAGAAAAACGGTCAACCTGGCCTATGTAGAACATTTCATAATAGATATCGACCATATCGGAGAGAACGGGATGGACATTGCGAAACTGAGAGAGAGAATCTCAAGAGATCCAAGGACAATGGTATGCTTCCTTTCCCCTGGAAGAGATGGTCTGAAAGTCATCATGCAACTCTCTGAAAAGTGTTACGATGCAGGGGTATACAAACTCTTCTACAAGAAATTCCTGGACGAATACTGCGGCCAGATGGACCTGGAACAGGTTATTGACGGAAAGACTTGCGACGTCACCAGAGCATGCTTCATGAGTACGGACAAGGATGTATACTTCAACCCTGACGCGGAAAAAGTAGTCATGGACAATTACATTGACTCACAAGATACTTCATCAATGCTTGAATTGAAAAGGGAGATAGAAGAAAAGAAAGGGAAGAATGAAAAGAAATCCAAATCATCTCCACAGGAGCCACCTAGAAACCCTGATCCGGATGATGAGACATATGCAATGATCAGGCAGATCCTGAATCCAAAGAAAAAAGTAGAGAAGGCTCCCGTATACGTGCCGGAAAACATTCTTAGCATATCCGACAGCCTGCAAGGCTACATACAGGAGTATGGCATAACGATAGACGGCATCAAAGACATTCAATATGGCAGGCAGCTCTCCGGTAGCATGGGGACCAAGAAATGTGAAGTGAACCTCTTCTACGGAAAGCGAGGATACACTATTGTGACATCTACAAAATCCGGGACCGATGCAAAGCTTAACAATCTGCTATACGATATAGTAGATTCATTCCTAACCGAAAGTTAACGATATGCCAAGAAAGAAGAAAGAACCGCTGGATTTCGTCGAGGCCATGAGAAGGCTTGCAATAGCCGGCCTCGACAGGCAGGCTGCCGCAAGGTCCAAGGACGATCCTATGGCACCGCTTGATGAAAGAGTCAAGGATATTCTGGGAATCGCAACAGCAAACCGTAAAAACAGGAACAATATGGTATTTTTTGTCATGTACGATATCGAGAGCGACAAGGTCAGGCGCGCCGTGGCGAGCTATCTGCTGAAAAACGGATGCCACAGAATACAGAAGTCCATATTTCTGGCCGAGCAGACCATAAGCACATGTGAACAGATAAAAAGCGACCTTGCAAAAGTCCAGGAAGCCTATGACAACAAGGACAGCATAATAATACTCCCCGTAACTACCGACTATCTGCGGATGATGAAAATCATAGGCAAGGAAATAAACATGGATGTAATAACAAAGACTCCGAACACCATCTTTTTCTAGAAGTTCCAACATCTCGGTCATTATTGTACATTCACGCAATAAGTCGTCAAATCGTTGTTTCAGACACACCAACTGTACGGTTGGAAATTTGGAGAAGGTGAGTAAGCAAGGCTATATTTGCATTGCAATAACGTAGGACGAAAAACCATGAGAGAACGATAGTAAAAACTTAGAAGGAAGCAGCATGACGCACGAAGAATCACAATCGCAAACATCCGTCAAATCAATCATAACAGAAAACTGACCAACACTATGAACGAAACTATGAACACTAAATCCAGGACAATCACAACCACAATCGCAACTCTCTCCGCTATCGTATGCACCACATCTCTTTTCTTCAAAATCAATCCAATGGTCTCATCCGTAGCTTGCGGCATATTCAGCCTGACAATACTAGGTGCCTTGGCACTAAAGGGAGGAAGCCATGTAATGAATCATGTCAATCTTGAGAAGAAGCTCAACCTGGGCTATATTGAAAAGCTTCTCAGCGAAGTCGATATGCACCCTACATATATGGAAACAGAAAAAGGAGCATACATCAGGTTCAGCAACGGTAACGACGAGATGTTTCACTGGAAGACGAATTTCGATGAGGAGAGAGGGATTGTTGCGATAGCTGTTTCATTTATAGTCGGTACAGACATAGCCAAAGAGTTCTCCACCATTGCGAACTCACTAATGATGCAGACATACTTCATTCGAATAGCGGGACAGGCGATCAGTCCCAAAGCCGTTGAAATGACTATATTCTGCAATCACTGCTGCCTGACAAGAAAAGACTTCATAAACATCTTCGGGGACTCGATAGGATGTATGGAAAATGCTATTAAGATATTTCAAGGACTGTGCGAAAAAATCGGGAAGGACAGTGCCGAAAAAATGCCTGTTGGGTTCCAAAGCGCGATAAAGGAGCAAATGGACAGATTCATGCAATCACATCCGGATGCGACACAGTCTGAAAGAATGGCCTATGCGAGAGAAATCCAGAACCCGGGAACGAGTAACATTCCAGGGTAAGACACAAGGTGCAGATGTCCGGGGACAGGTCTCCTACTCGATGTGGGAGGGTATATGTCCCCGGATATTCACTTTAGAAATCCTTTTGATGATTTGCTGATCAGGAGGCTAACCTCCTACCTATATTCCCTGAACCTTACGAAGGAAAACGTAGCAGTCTTTGATCCATCGGGGTTTTCAACGACCAGGCGCTGTGTGGTTGAACTGACGCATACCATGCCTTTGGCGCAAAGTTTTTTTACCAATGAAAAGATAAGTGTCATCTCACCCATGACATGGACTATGGGCTCCCTGCCTTTCGCAGCTTCGTCTATCCTCTCTACGCACTCCCCTGCCAACTTCTCAATATATTCCTCATCTCCATCAGGATCCACATTTGGGAAAGGTACATCTATCACTTCGCCATATTCCCCGGCTTTCTCCAACTGAGATTGCGACCACTTGGCCGATGGATGATTTGAAAAGTTTATAAACACTCTATTGTCTTTCATATTATTGATATTCGTTACATTTAGCGTATTAGCTCCTATGAATGGTTACAATAATCGATCAGATATTTGACCTGAAAAGATTAGCTTCCAGATAAGGGAACAGTTCCTTCTCTATTTCCTGCCCATCGAGCCCGTCGAATGAGAAATATAATGTCCCGCTCTGAATGCACTTGGTTTTTGCCAAAGGCGAAATCGGTCTCCTTGCCACTAGCAGAGATTTGCTTCCGTTTCCACCATAATTCCTTACAGCCGTGTTGAATTTGTCAATATCTATAGGACGGAAGAGTCCCGACTTACATTCGATGAACAATAGTTTCCATCCTGTATTGACTATAATGTCAATTTCATTTAGGGCTTCTTCTCCCTGATAGAATTCTATGCCTAGCCATACATCTGTCGCATAACGCCAATGGCTGATTATCTTTGCAACCTCGTATTCGAACCATCCTGCGTTCTGCACAATGTTCCTGGCATGCTCACTGGAGAATGTAGTATGCGCTTCACCGCCTAGATCCAGTACAAGGCATTCATTCTCCGGGTCCCAATACCTCTGGCTGGAATCATCTTGTGCGTTTGTAATTTTTATGAATTCCTTCCACTTTGAGTCACTGAGGCCATTCGTAAATTCTATGAGATGCCGGTACACAGCTTCGTCCCTTTCTGTAAAATCAGTTATCGAGATCATCTGCTCAGGCTCGATTGCCTGGATCCAACCCATGAATTCCCTGGTTGAAGGCTCTATGTCAGAATCCCATAGGCGTCCTGTTCGATAATTGTAAAAAGTATTGTTCTGATTTATTATGAATGTTTCAACATTGTCTCTCACCGCAGCTTCAGAGGCAAAAGCCAACGCCCACATTTTCATTCCGCCAGTAAGGTTTACCTGTACACGCTCATCCAGGAATCGGTTCAACAGCCTTCTTACATATACTTCAATGATGTCTGGACTTTCATCATTGATTTCATATAGCTCGCATCTGCCTTGAAAAAGACCGCTTATATGATAAGCCTGCTCGAGTGTCGAGTCTGAACATACGAGGATTATGCTATCGGGCTTCATCTCCTCAATTCCAAGAATTACAGGGACTGTCTGTTTGCCAACCAATGTTATCTGCACCATAGTATGAAAGCTTTTATCAATCTTTTGCATATTAAAGAACCGGAGACTTTGGCATCACCCCTTTTCGGGAACAAGATGCCTGCCATATCCCTTTGCTATACCATCAAGAATATGAAGGATTCCTTCGCGCACAAGTGGCGTCTCAACTTCCACATCCTCACCAAGCGACAATATAGTCATATACATCTCAATATTCGGAATCACATCAATAGTGATCTTGCCTGGCAGTCCTTTTTCCTCGTCAAGTTCCTGGATGACATGCTGGGAATGATGTATGGGCTTTGTCTTGGTTCGCTGCCAGGCTGAAGAAGAATGGAAGCATATCTGTACCGTCGTCTTGGACATCGATTCATCCTCCTTTCCGTAAGCATCACGCTTACTTATTCCTATATATTCATTTATGACATCCGTATAAGGTTCATTGAATAGTGTCTCATACTCTTTTATTCTACGAAGTGGCTCATCCTTGCACACTTCTATGCTCTGAATCCTGTCAAGGGGGACTCTCCAGTGCCATACGTCCCGTCCATTGTTATTGCAATAGCCAAATACATACCATCTTCCACTATATTGCCTAAGGTAGTATGGGTGAAGATTGAAGGTGTATACATCCCCCCTAAAACTCTTATAATTGATGGTAAGGACCTTCTTATCCAGACTTCGATAAATAATGGGGAGCCAATATCGTCCTCTGAGATCAATATTTTCTCCGTAATCGATCCTTTTTGTGATCCCAACCTTGAATTCACTCTCAATTCGGCTTCTTACCGCAAACTCAATCTCTCCGCATTCCCGTTCCGAGAGCACGTTCCTGAGATAGCGGAGCGCCTTGTTTATGCTATTGATTGAATTGTTGGTATATCTAAGCGGAATATATGGGGTAATTGAAAAAGTCGTATCAGCATACATATAGCGCCTCTTGCTATTCTGCCCTTCCACAATAAGCATCTCTCTGTTATTGATTTCATCAAGAATTGCAGCAATCTCCTTCATATCGCGCCTGAAATTAGCCCCATATGCTTCATCAAACGAAAGAGCATATTCATTTCTGAATTCTTTAGGTAGCCTATCTGCAAATGCTGAAGCGATTTCACCAAAAGACACGGGGCGCCCCATTCTCAGCATAGAATCTATAATTTCCAGTCGTGCGACTTTAAAGGCATCCTTATCCTCTTTCATAGAACGATAAATTGGTTATTGTTTAAGAATAGACTTAACAAACTTATACAAAAAAAACGAATTATCCGAAATTATTACGTACAAACGGCTTTGATGACTTTGAAACATACGGATTTTTCATTAGATTTGTCATGCTAAAGTTCGAAAGAACGGCCCCATTTTAAAGCTCTCATGAGGAAGAAAGAATGCTAGATAGGTACAACTTTTTCAGTAAAATTAAAGATTTTCTGCAAAAATTTAAGCCTAATTATTTAACACTTAATGAGTTGCAAATTTTGCTCTCAGAGAGTATGTTCCACTAAAAGAAGGATTAAGACAAATGTCATCAAATTTAAAAAATTTGCAATAATCCTCAGAGAGTATGTTCCACTAAAAGAAGGATTAAGACCAATGCGGTAAGTCAGTTCGGATGTATGAATCGGCAACCTCAGAGAGTATGTTCCACTAAAAGAAGGATTAAGACAACTATTGACTTTCTTTTCTTCGGATTTTCTTAGGCTCAGAGAGTATGTTCCACTAAAAGAAGGATTAAGACAGCTTAACTGGCTAATTTGTAACCTTTCTTTACACTCAGAGAGTATGTTCCACTAAAAGAAGGATTAAGACATCCGTCAGGAAGGGAGCTGGAATGTAATTTACTCAGAGAGTATGTTCCACTAAAAGAAGGATTAAGACTAACATTTTCATTTGATTTTTAAATGTTTGATGAGCTCAGAGAGTATGTTCCACTAAAAGAAGGATTAAGACAGCTGAAAAAAATTTGAAAATGAGAAAATAGTATCTCAGAGAGTATGTTCCACTAAAAGAAGGATTAAGACCTATGTATGGTTATTATGGGTTTATTATTCATTCTCAGAGAGTATGTTCCACTAAAAGAAGGATTAAGACTCCCGATGACAATATAATGTCTTTGTGAGAAACCTCAGAGAGTATGTTCCACTAAAAGAAGGATTAAGACTTGCTGTTGTGCATTTTAGTATTATTTTTAATTCTCAGAGAGTATGTTCCACTAAAAGAAGGATTAAGACTCCACCTTCGCAGGTGTAATAATCATAAAATACACTCAGAGAGTATGTTCCACTAAAAGAAGGATTAAGACTCTAAAACCTTGTTGAGTAATGATGTTGCTGTTCTCCTCAGAGAGTATGTTCCACTAAAAGAAGGATTAAGACACCGGATTGCTCATCATAATAGATTATGCAATCCACTCAGAGAGTATGTTCCACTAAAAGAAGGATTAAGACTTAGATATTGTACAGAAAATGCTAACATAAGTAACTCAGAGAGTATGTTCCACTAAAAGAAGGATTAAGACCTAAGTCTTCTCTTCGTTTCTTTCTTTATTAAATCTCAGAGAGTATGTTCCACTAAAAGAAGGATTAAGACGCTTTTACTGCCTTTATGGTTCCGCATACTACGAAACTCAGAGAGTATGTTCCACTAAAAGAAGGATTAAGACGCCCGAAGGCAATCTCTTTTACAATTTTTTTGTCGCCTCAGAGAGTATGTTCCACTAAAAGAAGGATTAAGACTCGAGAAATAAATGCATAATTGCCATAAATTAACTCAGAGAGTATGTTCCACTAAAAGAAGGATTAAGACATTAAATAGCATTCGACTATCTCTCAATTTAATGATCTCAGAGAGTATGTTCCACTAAAAGAAGGATTAAGACTTTTCACTAGAATATGGAGCAAGATAATCACCCAACTCAGAGAGTATGTTCCACTAAAAGAAGGATTAAGACTCAGTGTAATCAACGTTACTGGGGTTCAGATTTTCTCTCAGAGAGTATGTTCCACTAAAAGAAGGATTAAGACAATGGCATTCATCATAATAATCTAGTCTAAATATCTCAGAGAGTATGTTCCACTAAAAGAAGGATTAAGACGTATGCCTTGATTGATATGGGCTCTATGGCAACTCAGAGAGTATGTTCCACTAAAAGAAGGATTAAGACATGTATATGGAATAGTGAAGATGACACCAAGATTTACTCAGAGAGTATGTTCCACTAAAAGAAGGATTAAGACCGTTCTCGTACTTGCGGATGATATTCTCCATATGGCCCTCAGAGAGTATGTTCCACTAAAAGAAGGATTAAGACTACCATTGTAAGTGTCGCAAAATCCAACACCATTACTCAGAGAGTATGTTCCACTAAAAGAAGGATTAAGACAAAAGCCAAGAGGGCAATTAAGACTGAAATAATAAACTCAGAGAGTATGTTCCACTAAAAGAAGGATTAAGACCATTCCCTTTTTGCCTATTTTCCTTTTATT
>Ga0181612_161712_pt1 | contig 32675 bp, 19 predicted proteins | sample HoacroProtozoa21_FD_119630 | JGI IMG/M metagenome (GOLD analysis project Ga0181612, IMG submission 119630) | Hoatzin crop microbial communities from Cojedes, Venezuel. Combined Assembly of Gp0051906, Gp0051904, Gp0051908 | reverse complement strand
TGTTTTGTCTACTAATCGCCGTTAATGCAGGCCTCATTGTGACCTTGATGCCTGCTCCATTACCGGCTATCATGAGTCAGGCCCAGAGTATCTGGAGGGCTCATCACATGGCTGTGGTTCCCCAACAGAGTTCAGTCACTTTCTCGGGTCGAGTGACTTGTAAAGACATATATGACATAGTTGCATCTGATAACAGGGACTGCATTCACTGACTCAGCCAGCCCCTTTCAGTCCACTAATTGATTTGCGTGACAAATCATCAAAAAAGTAATAAAAGAAAGATGATGAGTGTATCATGCATCCTGAGTAACATGAAAAGCTCATCCATTAGAAACAACATAGTCCCAGAGAAAATCACACCTGTGGAACAAGGTTAATAGTACCAGATATCTCCAGCTGGCTCTGCTACAGAAGCTACTATACGTGAAACCTGTCCGTGATCAGCCAAACAATATTTTGAGATCAGTTACACGCATTAATGATGCCATTTCTACATAGACACTTTGCAGCCTCTGTAGAAATGTATGCAGTGGAAGTATTTAGAGCTGTTGAAAAGGAAGGACAAAGTCTTATTCTTGTCTTTTTATGCTATTCTGACAGCTCAGGGGACCTTGAGGGAGATTGTGGCACTGGAAAAGTTTCTTAATGGAACAGAAATCCTTAGGTGATAGGTGATATAGAGGTGGATTAATGACTTTACTTGACCTGCTCCTGACACACTCTTAGATGGGAATAGGTAATTCTGGAAAGATGTCAGTGGTCAGAATGGCTTTTATACTCCAGCTGTTTGTGGCTGCCAGGACAGACCCTTGTGACTAATAGGAATTCAGCATCAATTAGAGCAAGTCCCAGAGTTGTGTTATGTGTGCTGGAGCTACAAGAGTTCCACTATCCTTGGCCAGCCTGAGTGCAGTGGAACTACACGAAACAGCTTTGAAAATCTTGGCCCACAGTCGTTCCTCCCACTTAGTCACATTGCTCAAGGATAATGTAAACTTCAGTCTTGGGTGACAAATCATAAAACCGATACAGCACAAGGCCAATTTACAGGTGTTCTTGGAAGACATAGTTTGTGCAGTTGCACCATACTTCAACTGATATGAATAAGTAGCCAAAAGCCTTTGGAAAGAGATTATTTTGCTATCTGCAGACAAGTTAGCTGCTAAACCGACAGCTTTCTAGAAATACTGGTGTTTGAAAGCTTCCATATTTGAAAAATAGACCAGGATTTTTATCCAGAGCATAATAACACTCAGAATAAACAGAAATTCGGTCAGCTAAAGTTTTGATGAGTCGTATTTCAGAAAGCAGAGACAAATATGTTAGAAGAGAACATCTTTTGGAGATACATCAGTCATTAGAATTGTCAGTAAACTTTTGATTTCAAAATGACAAAGCTACTGCTTTGGAAGCTCATGTGAAACAGTGGAAGTGATATAGATGCTGAACGCTCCTTGTACTTCAGATGTTCTGAACGCTGTGTGAGCAGCCTTTGCACCAGTCCGAAGAATACCATAAAGGTTTTAATCCTTATTGAACAGAAAGAAGAGAGGAAGAAAACTGAAACAACTTTCCTTGGTCAGTAGCAGAGCAAAGTCTAAAATTTTCTCAGCCTCACACCTTCATTAGAGAAGGTCTCCTGAAGCATACTAAGGTTACCAACAGTGTCCTGAAAAACAGCCGTAGCTGTCCCCTCCATTCTTCCACCAGAGGTTACTGTCCTAGTAGCAGAAGTGTACCAGTAGTAAAAATGTGGTGGCTCTTCATGTACTACACCTTGCAGACCATCAGACTTGCTTGACACGACTTCTGCTAAAGCTGACTGTGAGTAAAAATACCTGAGGGACAGTTTGTTTTGTTCCTTCTTCTACAAAGTGGTGACCTGGGGCAATGTGTTGGGACAGGTGGGTGAAAGTAACATACCCTTGAATACAATATTGTTAAATTCATTCCAGAGTCCTGTGGCTCGGAATAACGAGTTGCATACACCCAATGTTGGTGGATCGTTTGGTATGACAACGTGAGATTTTTTGGAGATTCAGGGTGAGATATATCTGTGACTTTAAATAGGTGAGAAAATATGAGACATTTTTAAAGGACAGTCTAATTTTACCTTCCACTAGGGCACAGCCGCGAGACTGTGCAGCACCCTTCATACTCCACTGAGCATAGAAATAGGCCTGGAGTGTTTTAGATGCTCTACTCTGACCATCTGCGTAGGCTTGAGTTCACGACATGAAATATTTAAGTTAGGTTTTGTTAGGAATTTAGTTTTGGTAAATGTAAACGTTTGTATTTGGTGGAATTTTCCTCTGAATTGACTTTTTTTTTTTCCAAAGTGATATTTTTCCATAGCAATCCACTTTATCAAGCTGGAATTTTTGTTTAACCTTGCTGTAAATGCACCGTCACTTTATTAATGATCTCTATAAAAAGGATCTATAGAAACTGTTTGAAGGTGTGTTATCTTGTTCTGTTTCTCGGGTATGGTCCATAATGTGGCTTAGCTCCCACTCAGAAACTTCTGAAATGGGTTAGGCACATACATCTGTGCTGGAGGGGTCAAATTCTAAGAATGTTTCATTGGCGTGCAAGTTGTATAGTGTCTGGGCGCGTAATCAAAGGCAAAGTTTTGAATAAATAATTTCAGTGTGGTTGTATTTCTTTTATTTGCAATACTGACTTTACAATATGGTCCTATACATCTAAAATTGCTGGAATATCTGTTATGCACTTAATAAGTACATAAAAAAGGAGGGTGGGAGGTTAATCTAGATACTGTTTTTTTTGTTCCCTTGTCTTTTGTGATTCTGTGGTTTGTAGTATTATGATCTTTATTTTCAACAGTTTTCCCTTCCATACCGCTGTATTTTAGTACTTCTCTTGTATGCTAAGCAAGTCAAGTACAAGTACTTAGGAGCAGAGGATTTAATTGCACTTTCTGTTGTTATAAATACCTCAGTAATGCAAAAGAATTGCATTGACATTTTAATATGCTGTCACTTTAAGATACTACTTGAAGTGTGAACAGAGCACAGGCACTTTTAACAGGTGTCTCTAATTGTTAGTTTGTTTCAGAGAAATAGCCATAATGTAAAATTTGGTGAAACATGTAGATGCAAGGTGTTTGGATCCTGCAACATGCTAACCAGGTTTTCCTTTGGCTGCTGGTAAAAACAAATTGGGGTGTGTAATTGATTTTTTTTAAGTAAAGCTTTTATGTTTGCTTTGAGTTCAAACTCCATCTTTTTCTTGTTATTTTTTTGTCCCTTAGGAGGGATTGCAACATGGGCTTTTAGGAAAAAAGAGTTCAGTGTATTCATTTATTTTAGCAAATAGGATGTTTGTATTACTTTCAGATTTTGCCAGTCTGTAACTGCAGAAACGATCGTCAAAAGGGTGAAAGCCAAATCAATTACATTTTTTAAAAGTGTATTTTCATTAAATTTTGCAAGTGCCTGTTATGTTCAAAGGGATTTCATGATTGTCTTGTTCACAGAATATTTGAAAAGCCCCTTAAAAGAAACATATCCATCCAGAAAAATGTCTGTATTGTTGGATGAAGTGTACTTACATTAAAAAACAGCAAAAGAAGAGCACCAACATGCATACTGACTTTTCAGATTTTCAGTGGGATTACTACTAGTTCCAGAAGTTGATACAAAAATATCTTTAAACAAAAGACACGAATACAAACCTGGTAACAAAAGTTAATATTGTATTTTGAAAAGAAAATAAGCAACCAGTTTTGTTACATAACAAATGAATTGTGAACATGTATCTTCTACAAAGTTTACTTAGTTAGCAAGATTTTATTATAAACAGTTATTCTTTTCCAATTTGGCAGAAAGATAAACTAAGTTCTTAAAAGTTCTGTACTTCAGTGAACATTTCAAGATCAAATGTTTCACTAATTTTGCAAATACACTGAGATTGATTGCAGAAAATTATGGAAGTCTATTTATTAGTTAAGCTGTAGTTAAGGTAAAGGAATTCTGATCAATTTGCTAAGAATTGCCTCCAGCTGTGCTGGTTTCCGTCATGTAGTTAAACAGAAGCTCACCATAGTTTGATCTATTTGTCCTTATTTTCATGGTCACTGAAGTAAAGTGTGATGGGCTCAGCAGCCTTCATGTGTTCCTTGAGTATTCAGGTGCTAATCCAGAGAGTCAAGGAAAAACTTCAAAGCCATTGGGGAAATATACATTTTTATATATATCTATTTCTGAAATTAATATAAATTAATATGTACATCAATGATACACTTTAATATTTTTGAAGAAGCCATGTAATAAATTCTGAATTTCAAGAGAGAATTGACAGAGTAACCTATGATCTGGAAAAGACAATAACCTCATCATCATAGTGCATAGCTAAGAAGTGATACAACCAGTTCAAATTCCTCCTTTCCTGAATCAGAAGTCAGACTTGGACTTGACCTTTCCAAAACCTACACAGGTGCCTTGACATCTGAGTCTCTATGGCACAATTCTTTATTCAAACCTCAGTAACTTCTCAAGGCAAGACTGAAAATATGAAATCTGGTGAAGACATTCTTCCAGTGTATTTACTTGTGCACATGGTTCAACTATAGACTGTGTTGTAACAGTGAGAACTTCCGTGTGTGTCTGCCAGACCCTGTTGTGAGTGCTGTAGCCACTAATATCCTGCCTCTCATTTGTCCAACAACTACACCTCCCCTTAATCAAAATAACGAGATGGAAGGTCACATTTTTGCTCCTCACAGGAATAAAAAAACCCATTTCTGTGTCAAATGTATCCATTCTTAAAATGATTGCTGTATGTAAATCTATGCCACAGGTGCAGAATCATGCACGCTCAAGATACAGAATATTTTTATGTCTTAGCACTGTTCACGATGTATTCCTGCACCTCCCCTTTGTGTGGCACGTGGGTAATATTCCCATGACCCCGAAGCTGATCTGGTACTTCAGCTGTTGCCCTTAGGAGTGTCAGTCCAAACTAGTATTATTCTTGAGGTTTTTCACTGGATCTCATTTTTGCTGAACTGTAAGAAAAAAAAAAGAATTCTGAATTAGTCTTACTCTTTTGAAATATACCATTGCTCCTTGGGGTGCTGAATTTGGTCTGGTGACCACAGACATTGACTATAGTGCATGTTTGTTTCAGCATCACCTCTGCTCCCTTCAAAAGGGAAGAGTCCTGTTCTTCACACCATTTCATACCCCAGTTCATGTCTTGACAAGTGTCGAAAGAAGAATCTCTTTCCATGCTTATTCTGTTCAAACCTTCCCTGTCCCATCTGAGGATCAAGAGCTTTTTCAAGAATCTATGAAATATATGGCTACTGCACTGGAGGTCCTTTCGCCTCTTGTGGTATATTCTCATGCCTAAGTTGGACATGCTTCCATAGTGCTCAGGTCAGCAGTTCTGTGTGGGTTCTAACCTGGGGTACCTCATGGTCATCAGTGATGATCAGTGCTTGTCCTAATGACAGCATTTTTCCTTTGCTTAGATCCTGGTGAAAAGCATTGTGATTAAGAGAAGCAAGGAGTCCATCTGCCTTACCAGACTACATGTTAGACTTGCATATAGTGTTCAACTCTTGTGCTAGTAGAGATTCTTCCCTGGCAGTTTGGGATTGTTTCCAGAACCATAAGAACAGAGAAGTATGTATCAGTAGTGAAAGTTTTTCAAATGTTATGTCTTCTTATCAGCCACGTGTATAGTGGGGTATTCTCTATTTTCCTTCCCACTACAAAGCATGTGCTTTTGGTAGCAATGCAGAAAATACTGTACCCAGAGAATATGTGCAATGTATTTTACATAACGAATATGAAATCAAAGTAATGACGTGAACAAAACGGATGTATCAATTGACATTTTCTAAATACGTTAATCATAGAGTTTGGGGAAAATTTAAATATAGGTAATTCCTCTTATTCCTTTCTCCTGTAGTCTTTCTGCAAGTGCAGCTATATGTGCAATCAGCCACTTTTCATAATAGCTTTAGACAGGCTAATGTTCTAATAAACAATCAATGGTCATAAATTCCAGCTGCTCAATATATTTCCTGTCAGATGTTTTGAACTAAAGTCTGATGTTTCTGATCTTTATCCCTAGCATGGTTGCTAGACATATCTTTAGTATGCTTTCAGTTGTTGTTAATAAGGTTTTATTCCATTATAAACTACTAGGTAAATTTACTACAAAAGGATCATTCTTTTCTTCCTTGCCTAATTTTTGTGAAACATTACTGGTTAACTTTATGGAAGAAACACTGAAAGAGTTTAAACTTTCAAGTATTAAAGACCACTTAAAGAGCTAAAATAAGCTGTGCTGAAAAGGCATGTGCATGGCAGTTTTGGGTAAATGCCCTTTCTGGGTTAAATTTTTGCGTTTGTGATTAAGGTGAAAAGACCTATTTTCTTAATCACTCTTCCTTGCACAGCTAGCTATATTTATCTAAAACCAGAAGAGTAAGCATCTTAGAACTGAATGAAAGCATGGGCAACACTCCCACAGGGTTCTTCAGCTAGTTCTAGGAGATTTTCTTTTGAAATGAGTCCGTCTTTAGTATTTTGTCAGAATCATCTAGAAGGTAATGTAGCCAGAAATATTGCCAAAGAAGGAATTGTTCCACCCAGATTAGAGGGTTATAACTGGAATGGAGATGGTAGAGCTGTGCAGTGTATGCGAAACATCATGTGACGTAGAGTACGTGCTGCATTTATCATTGCTGCAAGAGCCAGTGTGCAGTAAATCCTCTCCTGACTAGGTTAGAAAAGATTCTGTCTTCAAGGACGTACAGACTTCTGCTGTTTCTTTGATTTGAATGCAAACCCAGTCTTATGAAGGTCCCTGACAGCACAGTTTGTCTTTTAAAACAGTAGCTAGCAGTCTGAACATAGTTGTGCTTACGTAATTCAAGCTTTGGGGAGAAAAGATTTGAAAAGATGCTTCTAACAGTCAATCTAATACATTCTTCTGCTCAAAGATACTGGCACTGACTCTATACTTCATAAATAAAATAGTAATTAAAGTTGAAAACAGAGACAAGACACAATCTAGGTAAAACCTAATGTCAGCAATGTAAACTCATCCTTTGGAACTTTTTTAATTCCTATATTAAATCCAAGAACTTTCTGAAATCAAAATTACTTTAAGATATTATTGATATATATCTTTGGAAAACCTCCAATTTAAATCCTGACTCCTGTTTCACAGTCTTTTTGTTTTACCATCCTCTGGTCTGATCTGCCAGCAAATAAAATCTCTTCATTCGTGTAAAATCTAACACCATGTTTGTCTTTTTCCGCTGCAAGTGGCCTTCATTTTCAGCTGATGAATCTTTTTTCTTAATCTAACATTAAACAAGGAGCTACTAGAGTAAAAAATAAGATTTTTTTTTAAATTGTCTTTTATATGTAGCACTAAATTTTTTGACCTTTAAGCCAAAACTATTGCAAAATCAGTCTGGATCAAGCACAAAGTAAGCTATTATTGAAAACTAGGTAGTAGGCTACACTCATGCAGTTACTTGGAAATATTTTTTTTCTTGCATTTAAAGTCTTCAGTCATTGTGTATGTAAGCCACAGTACAGTGCTACAACACCTGAGGATTTTAAGCTGGATTTTAAATATAACATTATTGATGCTTATTGTATTCTGTGACACTTTGAAGTTTTTTAAAGGAATGGCAGAGAAGGGACAAGTGGAACGGCATTGCAGAAGTGGACAAGTGATAGGGGAACCCATTTCAGTCTTTCACTGTATTGGTAAAAGCGTTGTACCACATATTACTATTAAATGTTTTGGATGTGGTCTTCAACAGGTTTTGTGGGTCATGGATAAGGTCCTTCTTTCTCCTTCTCTCTCTCTCCCCTTCTCACTCACTCTCCCTCTCCTTCCGCTAGGCTCCTGAATTTTCAGTGGCTAGAATTTAGCCCAGAGTGGTTTCAGTCCATGGTGGAGGCCACAACACAGTGTGGTGCTGAGCGTGTGGAGTCCCTGTTTTTTTTCCTGGGCACAGATCTTCTTTCACAGAACAACCCCTCCTTTGCTACCATCCCAGGTCTCCTGCCTCTTCTTTTGCTGCTTGGATTCTCCCTTTATTTTAGCACAATCTCATTGCAGATTCCTTTTACAGGACCTGTTGACCTTCCTGAGTCTATACAAGGCAGGACCAATCTACCCTGACATTTTTCAGGAGGGAGAAGAGGTACGAGGAGTGTGGTGCAGGGAGACTATGCATGTGAAGCCAGCTCAGCTCTGAACAGGGAAACGGTGGGGAAAGAGGGAGCAGGGTGGTCAGAAGCAAAACATAAAGGGGCCAAGCCATCTGCAGAGTGGACCCACAAAATGGAGAAAAAAAATTTTCTCCTGGTGGCATGTGAGTGTTTCTGACATTAGTTTTTAATCAAATCAGCATTCTTGTTTTAGGTTTTTAGTGAACTAAATTTCAGTAGTTTTATGTTTTGTGTGTGCTCGTCTGCGATTAAGCAAAATATACATTGGTGTCTAATTCTGTTACATTTTTCCTCAGGCATTTTGTTATTTTATCTCTCTTTTCCGTGATCTTTTAGATTGTGGACAAGTCCAGTGATTATATCTCAAAAGTGTGTTTTTATTATAACTGTCTGTTCTTGTACATGTTTCTGGGTACTCAAGCCGCCTAGGTACTGAGTCTGCCTTCTTTGAACTTCCTTCTATCCCTTGCCCTTGTCCTAGACCTTCTGGTCTTTTCCTTGCCATTCTGCAGAGTCATCATCTTACATCTGCTTACATCACATATCCAAAGAGCACAACCTACCCCAGGCATTGCTGTCTTGGGGAGAAAGACAGCAGACCAAAGTGGACTACCTGTCCAAATTTCACCATTGCTGCACCTGTGGTGACCTCCACAAAATAATGGGACACCTGCAGTGATGCTGTGCCCTGAGGATATGATTGTGGGAGTCTGGGGACACTTGTTAATAGTTTGCTGCCAAGTTTAAGTGACCTGCTCTCTACTATGAAAATTTAGTTGTGTTTTCATGTGAAATATCTGTTATTGATCAAAACCCAAACAGCCACCTAAGCAAACAAACCGTTGACACGTGTGCCCCTTCTTTAAGGGCACTTGCTAGAGCCTTGGCAGTGTATCAAAGGTAGACAGCTCCATCTATAGTCAAGGGAAAGAGGGGAACAATTATGCAAGACAAGTAATTCCATCTGTCCTTGATACCCATCTTTGGATGGGATGAATTGGACTTTGGATATGCATGTCTCTGCGCTGATTTTCCAGGGACCCTGGATGACTAGCTTGAACTCGAAACAATAAAACATGTCCAAAGGTAAATAAGATGAATCATACTTAAGTACTTAGAATGTATGCAAGGATTCTGCTTTAGCATATATCTGATTCCAACAGGCTGTACATAATTGCAAGAGTTTTGGAGAGATTCTGACTCAGTCTAAAGGCAGAGCCCTTCAGTGACACTGAGGTGTCTGTGCTAGACTTGCTAGGCATGACAGTTCCCACATTCACAGCAGCAGAGATGCCCTCTGCCTGCATGTTTGTGGGGCGTATCTACATGGCTGTTGCTGTGTCACACGGCCAGAACTGTATGCGTTAATTGAGGACTACAGCCCTCTTATATTCTTGATAAAACTATATCTCCGTCTATACTAAAAACTAGTTAGGTGATACTTTCTATAAGCTTCTATAAACTTACCCTTAACCAGTGGTTAGGAGCTGTGCCAATAGCAAAGCAGTGAGTAACTTCCCTGGCTTTTTAGCTGTGGTGAGCACCATGAAAAACTTAATTTGATTTGTGCCATGTGTGTGATGTGATTTGTTGCTCTCGTATCGTCACAGGACAGGAGCTGATTAAGTACCTTTCTAGCAGATGCAATGACAAGTCTTTGTGAGCTGGGTGGTTCAGGAGCATACTCATCCCTCCCTTGAGTGGGTAACTGAGGTCATGGGCTTCTAGAAAGACTCTTTCCGTTGTGATTGTCACCTGTCCCCTTTTAAACTGAAGAGAACTCAGGAATTTAATTTCTTCCCTGCCAGTTAGATTGAACATCCATGTTTTTTTCACCCAGGGGATGCGTAACACATGATTTACAGATCTGCTGGCTGCTGTAGTTGCAATTAAAACAATACTGCTTTCATAGCTTGAACACTAAGTGCAAACAGGCTGATAGCTTAATCGATCTATTTTAAAACGTATTAACTAAACCAGCAGTTTACTGTTCTTGTCAAACTCTAAATAACTGTAAATCTTGTTTTCAAAAATCAACCAGAAAAAATATAACACATTAAAAATGAATTAGACTTAACGCACCACCCATAAGCTGTATAATAAACAGATCACAGCCTTATAGTAACAGTTGTGATTTCTGACACGTCACTGGAGAAGAACTCATGGGTTTTCAGAATGACCTGTGTCATAAATCACTGCATTCTCATTTACACTGAGCACACGTATCTAATTTTTCAAGAGTGGCTTCTGAAATCCTGATGAATGGCTTCAGAACTTATTACTGGAATGTGTGAAAAGTGTTGTCACAAATGCCTAATTGAGGAAAGGAAAAAGGGACTAAAAATATAGTCCAGTGAAATCTGAACACAAAATTGTAACAAATACTAAGTAAGAAATTAATAACCACCCAGAAGATAAGCCTAAAATATTACAAATGTGAGATCTGTCACACTTTTCTTTAAGACAGATAAATTAAATTAATATAAATTTGCAGTAGAGTTAAAACAATGTAAATGCACAAGTAGGCATAAATCATACATGTATTTTCTTGACTATGCAGGCATCAATATCTTGCTGTTCGGTTTAATGTGTTCTCTGTGTGTTAGTATGAATATTTTCGTAGTATGGAACACTTCATGTTAGAAAAAATTCAGACATCCGAAACCAGGAAATGTATTCAAACTTATTAATGAAACTCCAGAGACACACTCAGGTATTTTTGTGGATATCTTACCCGCTTTGTTTATGTACATGATCTTTTGTGAGCACATTTGAGCACCCCCTTCACACTCAAAGTTGAACAAAAACCTATGCACTAAGCCCAAGTTATTACACCCTCTCTCTCCATACGTCTCTGTAGATACTATAGAGATGCTATCCAACATAGTCTCATGTTTGAAGTGACAGGTAGAAGTGTAGCCAGTGAATGCAATTTTTATATCCTTTGTGTAAAAGACTGCACATTACAGTACATGCTGAAAGATAATGTAGACAATTTTTATGTTTTGCCCACTTTTAAAGATATATCTGTGTCAGCAACTGGAGCACATGGACTGAAGTTGAATGTGTTACATGATTATAGCATGTAGATTCTGATTTGGTGCTGAAAGAAACTCCTTGGCAGATAAGTAATGAAATGAAACAGCAAACATGCCATCACCTAATAAAAACATCAGTTCATAAGAACCATTAACTACCTTTTCCCAAGACATCCTTTTTTAATTGATATATTTGAATTTGTCATAAGAAAACAAATTCCTGTTATTTTAATAATATGTGCTGGGCAGTGGTGATAGAAGGAATTTTTTTTAGGAAACTCTTACCCTTGTCCATTTTGAACTGCGAGGTTCAAAATGACCAGCATTCGTTAAAGTTTATTACTGAGGTTCATGAAAGTTTCTTTGGATTAGAAAAGCATAACCTTCTGTCCCGATTTAGAAGGGTGTTGCAGCTTTTCATTAACCTGGAAGCCTCCTGTTTACATGGTTCACAGCCTGGTCTCAGCTCACTTGGAGGTAACAAAGGGTGTCGGGACAAGAGTGCAGCAGGGGGCTCATCCTTTAGGACTGCCATCTGAATTTGATCAGGTCAACTGTTTTAACTCCTGCCTCATTAGGCAAAATAAAATGGAGATTATGGTGTGTGGAAGGATCACGTTACAGACAGCAAGCTCTGCCTCCTGACACTCTGTTGGTTTTGCATTTTGACAAGACCTTGCTTTCTGTGTTTTCCATTCTGTGCTACAGCAGGCTTTAAATTATTTTGAAGACAAGATCATTTGTACCCCTTGGCATTTCAGAGCGTAGCCAAAGAGGAGTGAACTAATAAGTGAAGACACATTAGTCTCAGAGGCAGTTTACCTACTGGAGAGATGTCACAGTGTAGCATGGGCTTAATGCTGATAGACACATTAATTCAGCTTGTCAATGCCTTTCTCTTCTCATTTCAAAGTTTAGGTTAGCCATAAATTTGAAAAAATCTGACACAAATGTTCACTAGGAAAACTATTACTGCCACCTGGCACAAAGGATTAAATAGTTCATTTTGATTACTTATAATTAACATGTTAAGTCTATTCAGTTTCTCTTTAGTTAGTGTTTTTAGTGTTCATATAAAATTGTAAAAATTGTTTAGTTAGATGTGTTGCATTGTAGTGCCTGTTAGACTGGAGATGAGTATCATCAAATACGTGTCTCCTAATGAGAATCTTTGACATCTGGTTGTCCACTAAAAAGCATTTCCCCACTGACTTCATCTGTATGTGCCATATATTAATAGAAAGTTCTGGGTTTATAAAAGGCAAAAAAATGACTCAGTATATCAGTTTGGCCAGCTGACAACTACTTGGCAGATCTTTTGTGAGGAAGATGGTTCTTATTGATCACACACGATTATGATTTTCTTTAGGGAAAACGGGGATAATAAAAGCAGGTGATGTTTAGCAATTAGGTATATTTCTTATTTCTCTTATTCCATTTTCTGGTAGGATTTTCTTTAAATTTGTCCTCTATAAGGTGAGTAACAACTCATAGTCAATGAAGAGGAAGTAGAAATATCAAAATTAGAAATAAGTTTACATTATTTTTGTGATTATTCCTCTATAAATCAAGAGTTAGCCGGAAGTATAGACACTAAAATGCTGTCAAAACAAGAAGCTCCCCTCAGGGAAGGAGGAAAAGAAACAACAAGTAAAATGCGACAGATGTGAACATAAATTGTTTAATGCAAAGTAGAATGTGCATTATTCTATGGTTAGAAGTGTAGCATAAAATTGGTCTAAGCTGACTTGAGATTTTTTGTTCAAGTAACGACCAACTGAGAAATATACACTATTGTTTTGTCCTAAGTGAACTTAATATGTCTGAATTTAAAGCCATTAGCTTTCAGGAAGCTAGAAGTTGCACATAATAACGTGTCTCTTCGACAACATGGGCCACATGACCACATTTAACTTCTTCTGGACATTATACACCAACTTCAACATCCTTATTCCTGATGCAGCCTGATTTGTTGGCAGACTATCAGGTATCATGTGGACTTAAGGAGGAAGGGGTCTCAAAAAACAAACTTCTTGTTGCACATTTTTATTTCTGTATATCTGCCTTAAGAATTGCATCTTATGGGGTTGTTTAAAGTTGACAGTTTTCTCTAAGAAGTTTCACAGGACGAACATGCCACTTCCAAAAACAAACAGCAAATAGTCAGGGATCATGTTTTTCATGAAACAATTATACACACTGAAAATCTTGAAATGGTTTTTGTTAAAGACTGTACCAGAAGGCATGCACACAAATCATTGCAGATCTTTGTGGCCCAGATAATTTCATTTATGTCTGTTTCCAGCCTCCCATTTCTCCTTATTCTTCTTTTCACTTTCTAGCTCTAAAAATCTGTCGCTTTTTTCCTGTCTACCTTACACTGGTGGCTGCCTTTTTCCACCAAATCTGTTCACTCTGTGTCTCTTGTTCTTTGTCCTTTTAAGCAACCTGTCCCAGGTTCCTCCTCTTCAATTCATTTCCACTTCACTTGTCTGCAGTCCTTTACATGTTCTCTTTCCTTTTGACCCCTTAAGATGAAGCCATGACTTTCTGCTATAAACTTAATACTTACTGGGATGGGGAGACACATCCCATGTGATGATTAGTCTCTCAGATGCTATGCTGAATATAGTATTAATGAGATTCTGTGGTACAAAACAGAACAGGCTGCATCAGGAGAATGAAAGTAATTATTTAAAGTGAAACTGTGTGAAAGTTGATGTGAATTGTATGCATGCACCCAAGAGCGGCTTTGAATTCGTCGTGAAAAATAAAGCAATCTGGGTCAATAGCAGAAATTCGAGGCAGGGTGCTGGAGAATAGTGGTTTTCCTCTAATGCGTAGCCTAATAAATATTTGCATCAGAAAAACAGAAAGTCTGGCAAAAAGCAGTGAGCTTCTCAAGCTGCCTTTGCCATCAGAGGAACCATTCATTGAACTACATTCCCAGTGGAACATGTAAGAAGTTAGCAACACTTGACTGTCTTCCTGGTACAAATACCACCTGAATCCTAGTAGTCTAGCCTGCAGCACCTCCAGTCCTGAAAACGTACAGAAGGCTCTGGCCACAGGACTCATTACACTGTCAAAGTATTCCTTTAGTTGTAAGGAAACGCTCAGTTGTCGTTTTAGTTGGTTTTGTCCTTCATTAAAAATAATTTTGGCCAAAGGTCTAGTCCCACTGTCGGATGCAGAGCTGGCTTGGCTGTGTGAGTTGGTTAAGAGAGCAGCTAGCCTTATACGATGCCAAGGAGTCAGAATGGCGAACCCGCGAATGTGAGATGTTTATTACTCTACATAATCTGCCTCCTAATACGATTGTATTATTTCCAGTCCAGTTAGCAAGTTAAGAGGGAGGTGCAGCAAATACTACTCTTGCCTACTGTAGGCAGTAAAGAAAATTATACTGATGTATTGCAAGCGCACAATGGTGAAATTCCTCTTTCTCAGTTTTGGTCATATGAGAACAATACCAGCCACGCAGTAGGTCCTAGTCAGCTGGCACAGCTCAGTCTGACTCACGGTGGCTGGAAGAGCAGCAGTCTGTAACTGCAGCAAGGGAGAGCAGAGCTCACTGGCTCACAGAAATAGGAGCAAAGAGACTAAACTGGTCAATTTTCCAACAGCATAGGCCCACACCTTTGACCAGTCAGGTCGTGTTCCCTCACAGTGTTTAGAGGAGCATTAGCAAGGGGTTATGCCCAGGTTGTTGCACAAGAGGAGTAAAAGAAAAAATTGTCCACGCATTTTATGGTCCAGCACAAAGGATAAATCTCTGATTATTTTAACATGGATGATTAGTGTATGGTGATTAGAAGTGATGTGGTGCCACACCCTGGACATGATTTGTCTCAAGGAAGGCTTTGGCTTCAGAGGAGGTGGGAAAGCAATAGGGTACAAAAATTGCTTTCTGTGGTTGTGCTCAGTTGCTCTGAAAGATGCAGAAGGGTGAGATATGTTACTAGGACCATACCATTTTTAGGGGGGTCTCTCCCTACAGGAGACATTAGCCGTAATGCTACCATCTCTACAATTCAGAGAATGCTGTCCTAAGCTGATTTGGGTCAGCAAAAGAAGGTTCAGAACTAGACTTATTTCTTGCCTTTCTGTTTATGTGGTAGTGTGTAAATAAAGGATCCAGTTCACGATGTCAGTTTTCTACATTAATGCTGCAATATTATGCAGTTTCACTACCAGTGTATGCCAGCACAGCTCCGCAGGGATTGTCTCAAAACTGAGCTGTTTTTTAAAGGTTAAAAATAAGTGTGTGCAGCTTTTCAAGAAAAGGAAGAAGAAAAAGATCAAATACAGAAAATATCTATATTTGCATCATACATACTCTAACTGGCCTTAGGCATAAAACCATTATTGGAACTTCTAGTCTAATATAAGTACAATAAATTATGTGTTTGAGCTCTTTAGTAAATCTACTGCTTACAGTGAAGCCAAGTGACTAACATCTTCGCTTGGGTTGATTTAGACTATTTGTGGTAGATTAATTCTCGCTAAAATTTCCTCTGTTTCTGTGTTACATTTTGTTCCTTAGTGCACATTTCTCTATAAGCCACTTTAGGCTGTATCAGTTGATGTTCTTCAGACAGATTTTACATACACAATGTTTCTCTTGGTCTTGGAGAATTCTGACATAAAATTTCTCATGTTCTCACTACAGGAGGTCTGGATCTTTCAATCAAATTTAATAGCTATTTATGCCCCGAGAAGATCTTATCTAATGTGCTATTGGTTCAGGGTCATTCACAGCCTTGAATTATATTGAAACATGGACAGAGAGTGTAATTTGTTAATGTCATGAAGGAAGAAGTTGGTTAGAAAGGGAAGTGTACACGATTTATAATAACACAAGTGTTTCCTTGCTAATCCCTTGGCAGGTTCATTATCTGTAGAGCCCCAGGCAATATTTGACCTATCGTGAGAGTGAAATTTAACCCACAGCATGAAATTAATCCTTCAAAGACTTTTGTCTACTCTTTCTAGAAATAATAAATTCAAAGTGATTTTATAATTCTCCCCTCTAACTTTATGCAGAGGTGTTAAATTGGTGTCTAAATTCTATGGCGTATGTCAATCTGTTGATCTACATTTAGTTAACTAACCTGCAATTGTATACCAAGCATAATAAGGAATTTGAAGACGTGAATTAGTGGTGTGTTCATGGCTTCTTCCTGAAAACCTTTTTTCTTTGATAATACAGAAAATTCTGTTCTTTGTAATTACAGGGAAGACAAGGAAAGTGTATATGTATGCATACATGTATAAAATCATTGAAATGATCCTATCTGGATTTCCCACAGCTTCTGGCTTTACGTGTGAAATAACTTGGTGGGTTTTCTCACACCCTGACTTCTTTTGTAAAGCTGCTTAGAAGTCTAAGGAGGGCTTGTTGCTGGTAAACAAATAGATTTTTAGTAGAGTTTTAGAAAGTATTTATTGAATCAGCTGTGTATACTGGGTAAATCAGCTGGGGTTTTTTTCAGAAAGAGGTTTCTTTTTCTTAAGTATGCAAAGAAGTTCTCCCTACTAAGGAGAGAACAGGTGAGAGTGATTTGTCACTGATTGATTCTGACTCTTCTCTGCATTTTTTATAGTGTGATTCATCACTCATAGTACAACCTCATCTATAGGAGTAGATGAGCAGTTCTAGATATTGTTATATCTATCTGGATACTATCTAGATATAGGGTAAGGATTTTCCCCACTTTTAGCTACTGTTCACCCAGCATATATCCATTGGTTAGACAATTTATATATTTTGGTGCTCATCTTCTAGAGAATTTTTCCACTTCTGAAGGTAGCAAGTCATATTTAATAGATGTTTCCAATCGGACGCATCATAATTGAAACTCCACGCAGTCATAGCCCTTGGGACGAAAACCAAATGACAAGAAATTAAGCAGGTCAGGTGCTTCTTAGTACACAGTCCTGACCCCGGGCAGGAAGTTTGCAGGCTACTTAGAGGCTGTTATATGAGCAGATCTGGAAATACATTACTCTTCTGTTCATCTCTCCTGTTCTTCAGACATAATTTATAACAGTGGTGTAGACATTGAACCATTCTGACTTCACATATTCCTTAAAAGAAAATTAGTTTCTCAAGTCATACCATATTTCCTCTGACTATTTTAGAAAAATTATTTTTGTGCACACATATACTCTAGTGGTGAGAAGGAAAACAGCAGTTGCTGAAGTATGCTAAACAGAACTGTGAGCAGAGGAGTGTCTTTAAGACATGTTAAAGATGTGACTTGATGTTTAGCAGAGATGAGATGCAGTGTAGGTCTAGGAAACCTCTGAAAACTACATACCATTTTGTAATATTTATTGCTGAGGATAGGAAGTTCATATAAAGTTAAAACATAGGTTTCTAATGTATTTTTAAAGCTGATTTTATTGTTAATGGAAGCTGATGGACTTATGCATTGTAATTTTATACAGTACAGTACAATAAATCAATACTGAATAGTAATCCAGCTATCATGTATGTCTACATTATCAGTATCCCTTCAATGCAGTAGGAGAGAGAGAAAGGAAAATTGCAGAGTTGCAGTGCTTGGTTATAGGTGTTAGAGATGACAAGGAAGGAGTGCAGGCAATGATACATTGCTCATATTTTGACCAATGACTTCCTCACTGTTTTCCACTTGCTCAATATGTAGTGTTTCTTCAGGACCACACTCTTCTCTCTCCCACCTATTTTCATAATTCTGCTCACTCCCCATACATCCATCAGTCATTCCCCTGTGACGGACTTTCCCTATTTGCCCTTTTCCCAGATCACAAGCTCATAGTGAAAACTTCTTGCAACAAAAGCAGCAGTGTTTGTCAATTGTGAGACTGCGGTTTCTGCTGCCAGTCCCAATGACAGGTTGGTGTCTTATGACCTCTAATAAATGATTTCTAATAAATTGGCAGGTGAAAAGTCTCCTAGCTGGTAGGCAGGATAGCTGTTTGCATTTTCAAGAGAGCCTTGAAACAGAAGAAGGCTAAAGACTCTCCCCTGCATGTAATGAAACTGGAGATTCCTTTCTGAAGACTTTTAAGGTCAGCTTTATTCTTGGGAGGGTTCAGGACACAAGTCAGACAAGCTGTAGATTTTTAACAAGGGTAATACTAAAGTACTCTGCAACACCTAGGTACAGTAAGTCCATCTCGCACCTTAGTCTGGGCACCTTTCAGGCTCCATAGCAGGGAAAGCTGGATCCTCAGAATCCTTGGATTCCTGTTTATGTGCACAGAGAGTATTGCACAAAAATTAGATCCACAATGGAGCAGCTAAACCTACTGTCACCGTTATGTCACATACCAAACCAATAGCACAGTCTGTATGGCTAGCTCTTTGGAAGAAGAAGAGCATAACTTAGGAGGAAGATAAGTTGTGCTTTTCTTCTTCCAAAGAGCTAGCCATGTAGATGCTTCCCCCATTAGCTAGCATATTTGCTATGAAAAAGAGGGAGGGAGGTGGCATACCTACGTGCTACACACTTAGGGTTTTACTTATTGCACTCTTACTCAGTTTGGCATTAGACAACAAATAGCAGTTTACAGACCAACAAAGGCATAATTACACTTGTTATTTATAATAATATTTCTAGTAATTACCTAGTAATTCTGTATAAGCATGCAGAAAAACTTTTTCAAGCAGTCATTTTTTAACAAGCCCATTTTATTTATCAGTAGTAGAATCATAATTCAGTTAGTTTTATCTCTTAGTCCATGTAGCACTGTGAAGACCTGACTAAGTGGCTGTATGGAAGGGGTACCAAACGTCATTAGGAAACAAAGCAGTAGTCCCTGAGAAATACTGCATGGCAACATCAGAACTGCCTTTTCTTGTGCCTGTTTCTCAGTTCTCAGGCTCAATAGCTGAGGTGGATCAGCCATGTTAGCATAGTCTGCCTGCCTGCCTGCCTGCCTGGAGAAGAATGGGAGCAAAATGCCTTTAAAAGACTTCTGTGAATGTACAAAATGAAAGGAGGAGTTTTTCTAGCTTCCAACTGGTGGTTAGGGAAATGTTTTGTGTTCTGAGATCGACATTGCTGTAACAGTGCCTGAAGATACTGCCTTGATTAGAAGATTTTCCTGAAATCAGACGGAATCATTTAACATTTCTTTTTGGAAAAACAATCTTTAAAAGGTACAAGGCTGCAAACAAGCCTTAAAATCTGTTGAGAAGTATAGCCTCCAGACTACTGTACTGCCTGCTGCCCACAAATGCTTTGCTGAAATCCTCTCTCTTTTTCAAAAGTTGCCTTGCTTTGTACCTTTAAAATTATCAACACTTTGAAAAGTCTTGTTAAACCTGAAAGAAGTCTTGTTTTTCTTTTGACTTAACAATGTTTCAGATACTGATTAAAAAGGGAATTCTCTCTTTATTCCTGAAGTCGGTAAGAAATATTACGGAAAATTGTGTTAACTCTTGCAAATCCCTCTACAACTATAAAAGTACAAATGAGATCGTCCCTGCTGTTTCAGTCAGGCCTATGAACCTCAGAGCAATAGGATATTTATAAGAAAATTCCAGACATAGCAGTGGTGCCGTGATCCATATGACCCAAAGTTTCCAGTCTTTGTCTATCCTCCTGTCTTTAAGGAAAAACAGAGGGGCATAAAATGAAAACTTGGAAGATCACAAATCATTGTTATGACTCATTATAGTGAATGATTTGTGCATTACTTTATGGAGTAGTTAGGTTGAGTTTGGGAAAAAAAAAAAACTTTCCTTTTTAATTTTCACCATTTTATGCCAATTTTCAAGCAACTGTCTTTCCTAAAATAACAACGTTCTTTTTTCCACACTATCCTGGATAACTAGTGAGTTTTTTCAGCTGGGAGAGTGTGTTGTAACATAAAGGTGCAGCCTTGCACAGCTGTTGTCAAGAGCCTGTTAGTGTTTCCATTACAGCAATAAGTCTTATTTTCTGGTGTTTCAAACTGAGCTGTAAAATACTTCAAGTTGAACTTTGGTAGTTTTCAAAATGTATTTACAAATGAGAAAAATAATCTCATTGGGTGGGGCTTTTTAGTTCTGAAAAAAAATAGTATCCTGACAGCTTTGTAGCAACTGTGATTCGCACAGTTTGTAAACTCAAAATTAGTCTTCTGACCACAGTGTACAACCTGGATCCTAGATTTGCCTGGGTTTTGTTTAGCTTTATTTTTTGTTCTTAACAATTAATAGTATGAGTTAAATAAGTCTGCTGAAGTCTGAAAAGAGCTGCTGCTGCTGTTATTCCAGAGTAATTCACTACGTTGCATTTGTGAGAACTCATCTTCTTTATTTCTGTGATATCTTCATACAGAGAATTAATAGGATATCTTCCCAGGTGTCAAAGGTTTCTCTTCACATCTGAGGATAAATTTTAATGTTACACAAAAATTTTGCTGAAAGTGTTGTTATGTATCTGTGGATTCTGAAAGACGCGGCAAGCTACCATTTCAACACACAGCAAACTTCCCTTAAAGTTATGGGATTACATTTTTGTTTTGTTTTTCGCAGAGGGAAGTGCACTATTTTCAGATAAATTCTATTACGGAAAGCAACAGTATTCCAATATTTTACTAGTTTTACTTTAAGTCACCACAGCAGAGTCATAGTCATAGTGCTTCAGAGGAAACTTCATCCTTAACTTGCCTTGTTATGCCCTACTGTATGCTAAGAATTGCTGAGGTCGCTCAGCACTGGCTGATAATGAATTCCATATAAGCTGTAATGTTGGGGCACGGCTGGGTGGGTAAGAGTTGAGTCTCAGTCTTTAACTCAGAATTTCCTTGTTTTACTAGTTCCATTTCAAAAGATAATGCGGCTTTAAGGGTGTACGTTTTTGGTGGCTTAGCCATACAATTTAATAGAAAAAAGTCATTTTTACGTGAAATCAGCATACGCATAGTAGGTAGATGTTCATGTTATGTGTATTATCAATTAGTCACTGAAAAGGGTTTGTCCGTTAGTAAGAAAGGGCATGTGAGTTACAGTTTTCAAATGCAGAGTATTTAGCTGTGCTTTTCAGCAGAGTAAGCCTGGTTGTATCTCTTCCAATAGTTTAAAAAGCTCAGCCACAATATCTTAATGAAATTGTTTCCCTTTTAAATATTTTCCAGCACAAGCACAGGAGGTTGGGTGAACACTTCTTTCAGCAACTCATAAATTGATTTTGGCTATTTTCCACTGAAAATGAATTTGGATTTCTGTATTTGACTGTTTCTTTCCTTTGAGAAAAAAGATATTTTTGGTTATCTTTCCTACTTTGACCGTGGGGAGAAATGTAATGTATATTTTGTTGCAGTTTGCAAATTTTTGGTGCTAAATCATTTTATTACTAAAAAGAAAAAAAAAAACCAGAAGATACTAAGCTATGATGGGATTGATTTCATCAAAGAACTTAAAATGCTAATGAATACTGAAAAGTATTGAACAACCCTCCAAAAAATCCTCCCCTAAAATCTTCTTGCCAGAAAACTGAAATTATTTTCCTGCCTTCTCAGAAGGAAAAGTGCTGTGTGATTACCATAGGGGACACTGAGATCAAAGCTTTGTTGAGAAAACTATGTAGAAGTACTTGGCTCTTTCTATAGAATTGCTGAAGAAAAAAGTGACTTTTTCCTGTGGGATATAGATCTTAATCACATTTTCCTAACTGGAAGAGTTTTAGAAAAATGCTTACTGTTTGTATTTGAGATATTGCCCAGTAATGACCAGTAGTAATTATTCATTTGAAGCCTTCCACTGGCTTATCAGATACAAGTTTTATTTTACAAAACTGCATTAAGATTCGCCTTGGTATCTTTTTGAAGTAATAGAGAATACCCTTACTTTTTAAAGGTAGCAAAATTATTCCTCCAATTTGGTATCATTGATATCATGACAATTTTAACCGATAGATGACATTTTCATACTTAGATTTAAATTCTTCAAAGGCTTCAATTTTCAGAGACTCAGTGATGGATTCATAGATCACAATAATGTCACAGGACACAAGAATGGCTCTACGGAGTTGGACTAAAGGTCCATCCAGTCCAGCAGAGGTCAAGAGAGGATATACATTTTTGTAATTGAAGTGAAATTGAGATAAGAAACTGGGCAGTTGTTAAGCAGGCACGTTACACAATGAAGTCGGCCAAACCACATTCTCATTTTTCCCTGAGCTGAGGCTGGATACTGGGGCCTTTATGTAATGTAATCTAATATCTGATTTCTTGTGAATTCTCTTCTAGTCATTAGTTTATATTCCTCATCACTTTGTCTGTTGTTTCTCTGTAAGCTGTTTTGGAGGAACACATACACGACTTTATCCAAAACTAATGAAAACCAGACTTCTGTTGATGTATTAGGCCACAAGTGAATACCTATATTTAAAATCATAAAAATAACTCCATCAGCTCTGACAATACAGAATTATTCCTTATGGTCCCATTTTCAATGATTTGTCCAGTTTAGATAAGGGGGAAAAAAAATACGTAGATGTTGGGTCTTTGTTTTTACTTAGGCAATAGAGATTACAGGAGCTTTCAGAAATAAATATCACTACAGAAAACAAATGCTGTTTTTACCATTAGTGGTTTCTGCAGATTCTTTCACCAGTGTAACGAAGTCTTTTATATACAAGAAGATGTAGACAAAAAACACAAGCAGTGTTTAAATTTACCTGCTACTTTCACAATGGTCACTTCCCAGCTGATCTTAACTTCGGAAGATTGTTATGATCACACATATTGCGTGATCTTTCACACAAAATATTGTGTGATCTTTCAAATATAGCTGTCCCTTTGTGATCATCACTGTCATCTTAAGTTGTGCTCAGAAGTTGTATTCAGGCAGCCAAAGCAGTTTCAAGGACAAAATTGTCCCTTTGATGTATCCACGGCACTGGCACAGAGGCCGGCGGTGCCGTTCCTGCTCTGACAGGACTTGTAGGTTGGCTTCTCAGACGGAAGAACTTTGGAGCAATTTCTAAAAGATAATAAAAACGTGTGCCGTTTGCATGTCCATAGCTGAGAGGAGAGGCTGGTACTTTGCGAGGAGCTCGTAGAAGCCCACAGCTGCCAGTTGTACCTGGGCCCCCAGAAGAACGTGACAGAGTTGGAGGCTGGGGCTGAAGATAGGAAACGCTTGCTGTGCATGTGCGACGGGGGGGAGGACACCGACTCAGACCCTCATTCCATAGTTTCACCTTGCTGTGAAATATGCACGTATTCTTGGTATTTTCATCCCTGAAATAAAAGAGAATTTGCACAACGTCGTAGCTATGAGTGTTTCTTTGACCAGTTTTTAGTGTGGAATGAAAAAATGGTGGTTTTCACTAAATTTGTTGTTGTTCTTGTTGTTTTGAAATCACCCTCCTCACACACACTCATTGATGGAATTAGATTATTAAAACTATTTATGGTTTGAACTTAGTTTCTGCCATATTTCTTTCTCAGGAAGACATTAAATTATTTGTATGTAACTGCTATGGCTATTTATTTTTATTATTCACTGGCAAAATTATCAGAGTCGGTTTGCATGGAAGAGTTACATGGGTTAATTCTACTTGCGTCTATCAAGTTTATTTTTGCTAAATATTCTCTTCTAAAACTACATGTAAAGGAAAATTTCTTTCTGACACTATAGCTACTATATGTTTTTCCCATGCACATAATAGAAAAATTATTGCAGGAGAAAAAAGTAGAATAGTTCTTCATTATAGCTGACAAAATATAGCTTTCATTTCTAAAACACTTTATTAGACTCTTGGTATATATAGTACTGCTTTCTTTTTCCCAGTGATATTTTTGATGGAATGATGTGCTGCTGAGCTTGGATATAAAAGCAAGAGATAGAGGAAAGTCATCTACAAAAGGAATAGGAAGTACAGGAAAGATGCGGTTCTTTTTCTGAGTAGTGTACTTTTGTCTTGTCAGAGTAAGACTCACATTCAGAGAACTGACTGGGAGTACCAGTGACACACCTAAGCCATTTTGTCATGTTTAGGAGTTTGCTGTTTCTCTATTCAATGATGCAGTTGATTCAGTGAAAATATTTTCAAAAAATTGTAAGCTCAGAAAAAGTCACTCATGGGAAGTTCTCATTATCGAGGCTGAAGGAGTTTAGACCCATTGTTTTATAAGGGTTTATATAAATTGCTTTTAACTAACCTAAAGGGAGGTGGCAACTACTGGATTCACATTTTGATCAGAATAGCCAATCTGTTCTATGTAAATTCTGCTGTAAATTGCTAAACCTGTTGTTGACCTAACTAACTTTTACTGTGAATGTAGTCCTTATTCAGATATAGGTGAGTGTTTGCTTCTTTCTCATCCACTAGTAACGTTTCCTCCTTTTGTCCTACTTTAATTTCATAGCAGTTTCTGAGATTTTTATGTCAGAGACAAAGTACAGATTGCAGGATAACCAATCAGGTAGGGAGAGGACAGAAGAACAGATCAGGATTGCAATAAAGCAGAGGTCAGGTGTGCATGGACAAATTTATGAGTTGCAGTGTTTGATAAATACTTCGGTAAATGTGAGAATTCATCAGTTAGTGTTTTGTAGTTTTTTATTTGACTGTTATACCTGGTAGGTGTTGTTCTAACTCACATAAAAGTCATCTCTGCAGAGAATTTTGAGTTTTTATGGTATTTTTATTATTATTTCCGTTATTACTATTCCTTCCTTTCTTCTTCAAAATAAAAACATGTTCCTCCAAAAGCCATAGAGGTAAGTGAACTGAAAAGCAGCATGAATTCCAACAAAATGGAATTCATTTAGGTTAATTTTAAAATATTTTTTGGTAATGCTTCTCTACCCATGATTCTGGTTTATTACTTGTGAAGGAAGTATGAACTGTATGAAGAATTCTGTGATTAGATGGAGGCAAATCTATGTCTGTATGGAGAATGATTGCAAGAAGTTCTGTTCTTTCCCTGTTTTCAGTGTTACTACTTTATTCTATTCTTATATGGTTTTTGAAGTGAAATAATCATCTTAGCAATACTAAAATACTTAAAATATGATCCCTGCACTAGCAAAATTTATATCTTTGGCTTAAAATAATTACGTTTTTTGTTTTGAAATCTAATATTAGTTCTTCAACAGCTCGTATGATTTATTGTTAAAATAAGTGACAGAATTATGCTCTCAATTTAGTTATTATCCTGTAAGTAACATAAGCAACTCAAAGAACTTCAGCCAAAAAGTGAAATAAATTTTGTTATTAAGGTTCATTTTGCTGTGCAAAGTTTTGCATGAAATCTAAGCATCAGTAGATAGCACTAACTAGTAGTAGCAGCTGAATAAATGTTTAAGTTAGCAAATCAAAATCTTTTAAAATTATAATGCAGTTACATTTTATTATAAGCATGTGAACTGTTAAATAATGTATATTTATGTAAAGATTCAGACTACATTTTTTACCAACGTATGCTGGTAGGTGTAACTACAGCCAGGAGTGTCTGGAATCATGGGAATTACTGAAAGCGAAAGAAAGCTATAAATGTTGTTTTCAATTTTCCAAAGGCTGTACATTTATTTAAAAGTTGTTTTGAATTTAAAATTGCATAGATAATTCAATTTGTTTAATTGTTATGCCATGTAACTCTCTTTTCTTTAGAGCATCTAAACACCTCAGTACCTGAGATTATTTACTTTGGTACCGCATATGTCCCAATAATGGAGGGGAGTGTAAGAAACTTTATTCAAGATAGAGTAGAACATATGATAAAATCCTGGTAAGACATGTGAAGAGAAGGAAAATCCAACTAAGACTGCCACTTATTGGCAAATACTGCAACATGGTATAAAGCCTGATTCTCTGAGTCAGTGTTTTTCTTTCCCTCTGAACTTTGTGGCTGAAGAACTAGTCATCAGCACTGTATAAAAGCAGCAAGAAATTATGGAATTTAGACATGAGGGTATAGTCTTTACAAACCCAGTGGCAAGAATTTGATGAGTCTAGTCTGGTCCACATCACACTGCGGTTGTCCTACATAGCTGGGATTTAACTGCTCACTATCTACTTGAATCTAGATATGAAAACACTGGTTTCTCTCTTTCAGATTTTAAAATGACTGTAGGAATTTCAGCATGAATTGGAAATCTTTCTCCAGCCCAGATCAGTAAATAAAAGTGGGAAGATTGCTGGGTAATGTTGTGGTGGACAGACTTCAAACACTAAATACCTGGACACTGTAATGGCAGACTTCCACAAGACAACTTTAATGAGATGTTCAGCAAGCATGAACAAAAAATATAGCAACTGATGGAGAGAGAGAAAAAAAAATTTTTGTTTTTTTTCAGAAAGCATACACATCTTCTGGAGCTCCTATAGATATTGATTGTATTAGAGAAGACTACTTAGAGGACTTTTGCAATAGGAAGGGGGGCAGGAAAGCACCTTGTGGACTGAGGATTTTATAAAACTCGGAATAAAATACTGGCTATTATAAAACCAGCAAGAAGCGTAAGTTGGGCATTGGAAACAGATACGTGTGTTTATGTAGAGTCATTGCTCCACAGTATTATGTATCATTGGTTAAATTGTAAGTGGTTCAGAGAACTGATGAAAGGACTCAAGTATCTTCTGCATTGTGGGATTTCAGGCTGAACCCGTTGAGAGTTATTCATCAAGGACTGTTATAACCATAAAAAATGCTCACTCTCATGCTATCAAAATAAAAATGATTTAGATTTTTTCATTTCACAAGTAGTAGCTGTAGTGCTGATTAGTGTGGATAAGTTAAAATATTTTCATGGTTTTAGATCATGCAGAGTTTTCAGTTAAGATCTTTCATTTTTAACAGACCCCAAAACCTCAAATGTGTTTACATGATTTCCACTTTTTGAGATCCCAACCATGTGTCTTCTGGGGTGAACAGGGAAGGACGCTGATGTTCTCTTCGTAAACAGTATCAGGACACTTTTGTGTCAAACAATGCTACTACAAAGGTACTGTTCAGTCACAGGGGGCATAAAAGACCAAGCCCTGTGGGCTGCTGCGATGAACCAGAAAGGGAGACTGTGAGGTCCCCATGGCATGGGAGCTGGAGGTGAGAACTGCAAGGAGGAGCCAAGAGGGCAGGCAGTGGGTGTCGGGGGCTGTCGCAGTAGAAAGACGTAACCTGGGGGCCAATGTGCCTCCCAAGACTCTGTGAGCGTTCCCAGGGTGGGAGTGCTCAGTGCCTCAGCATTTTGGCCAGAAAGCCAAGAAGCAGCAAAATGAGAGGGAAGGAGAGTTAGCCTGATCATCATTTTTGGAGTGATAAAGTTCTTGGTAAACACGTAACATGCTGGAGTATCCGGTGACTTCTGATGCCTGTTGCATGCTAGTAGTGAGGAGCGGGTCCTTCATCCCAGTCCTGGAAAAGCCTCTCTGCCCATATGTCTGTTTGGCGTGTCCCTGGACGCTGCCTGCACATTCCTCTTTGCAGATTTCAAAATAATGAATTTGATCAGCAGTTAATGCTCCAATTATATTTATAGGAGAAGTTATCGGTTTTGTTCTAGCAAAGCTAATAATATACAAGGCAGGCATCCAGCTTTCAAAAATGCATGAAATTCAGTGGTTTTACAATGCTTTTAGAAAGAAATGGATTCGAAGCAGAGAAAGCCATTATATATCCCCCAGTTGTGTTCACTCCACTAAACAATCATTAAAAACAGGCCAAGTTGTTTTTTGAAGTGAATGCTTTCACTCTTCTGTGTTAAGATTACTAATACAGGCTGCTGCTGCTGCTGCCTCCAGAAAAACAAACCCTTTTTCAGCTCTTCCCAGAGCTTCTTATAACAAGTGCTGGTGATCAATTAGCTAGTTCATTAAAAAGTTACACATGATTTTATTGAGGCAAGCAATTCTGAATCAAAGAACCCAATTCGCAGGTCTAGGTTGAAGCACATAATTGGCATGTATTTTAGGATCGTTGTTAAAGCTATAAAAAAGATTTACTAGGGAAGGAATGGATCCAAAAACCCTGAAGGAAGGAATATGTTATTTGTGTGACTCGGTGTTGCAAACGGGTTCATTTAATACTAACGTCTTATCTGCATTAAAACAAAAAACTCAAATAAATGTAAACCTCCTTTGATTTAGTTTCTTTAGCAAGAAGTTATCCTTCATCTGATACACATAGATTACATATGGTATTATCGCATTTCTTCTGATACGATTTTCATTATTGCTATCAAAGATTTATTTTTATTAAATCATTTAAATTTAGTGGAGAAGCTGACACTGTATTAACTGTAAAAAAAAGTTATATAAGTATGTTCACCATGTTGTTGACATCCACAGTGAATCTGGGATTAAAGCCCCTATTCTACAAATAATTATACATGCACAACTTAGTGGGGAACCTTAGACACGTGCTAGTAGGACATGCTTGAGCATTTGCAGGGTGAAAGAGAGGGAAAGCACATAATTCAGAGGATGTTTTAGAAACAGTGATGCTTTGTTCTGAGTTTACAAGTGGACTAAATCTTGAAACCTGAGGAAAAGTGTTTGGGTTAAGAAAGCTTTACTTTTTTTAAAATACTTGAAAAAAGTTGTTTACTAGTGAGTTTTTGCAAGATTTCTTCAAGCAAAAGAAAGCCATTTTTGGGTTTTAACTGAGAGGTATAAATAACAAGCCTTAAATATATTAAAATGTGCATCGAGTCTGCTTTCTGTTATAATTTTGATTGGTTGATTGCCACAGTGGGAAAGCTTCTGTAGCTGATATTACTGTTGGACTTTTAGTGATGGCTTTGAGGCATTTTTTTCAACTCTTAGCCTTCCCAAGGGTTCTTTTCAGACAAAATGTTATGCATCAACTTTTATTTGAGTATAAGCCTATTGAATAGCATTCTCCTCTTTGCCAACTTGGCAGCACGTTCTCATGCTAATAAAAGAGGTTACCCCGGATAGAGATCCCAGATGTGTGTGAACTACTTTTATTAGGACTATGGAGGGGCTCAGTGTTTCCTTCTAACTGTTTTCAAAAAAGGTGTGGGCTTGCCTTTACAATTGCCCATAGAATTGTATTACGTCACTGGAATTTTTTTCCTCAAAGTGAATAAAATGTTAAATGTGTCAGCATAGAACACAGCTTAGGAAATACTGATGTTCAAAGCAATAAATGCTTTTTGCCACAGTACAAACCTTGATTTGATCCTGCTGAATTCTGTTGAGAGAAAGAAAAACATTGCTGCTTAACAATGAGCTAAAAACACCTTTGTTTGTTTGTTACATATGAATGTTATTCAGTAATATGGTTAGAATAAGTGACGACAGATGTTTCTCAGAACAGCAGCATACCTGTGGCATATGACATACTTGACTATAACATCAGTTATTCCTTCAAACAGTTGAACACTATTTATTGTGTAGACTTATTATTGTACTTAGTGATAAAGCCAACTTAGTAATTGCCTGATAAGGGGCCATTGTAGACTGGAATTGATAACATCAATATTCCTTTTTTTTTTTTTTGAGACTTATATAGTAATTAGCAGTTTAAAAGGAAGTTATACTGCTAAAAATGTATTCAAAATTTCCCCGTACTCTTTAGTTGAGTGTGTTGGCTGCAGTTTAGAAGCGCAAGAAATAGGGTAATCTAACTGAGATACTTAGTAAGATAATATAGTTTGTTAAACTCACTGTTACTTTCCATAAATCATAAATAATAAGATGTTTACAATCTTAAATCATAATCTTGATTTTCCCTTCAAGGCCACAAGCTTCCTGTTGAAATCTTTATTGTTGTCAAAATGCGGATAGAGAAAACAAGGTTTTAATTAAAATATTTCATTGCTTGCTTTTATTGTTCATCTTATGAAAAATGAATGGTGCTCTAATTTCTGTTCATGTCTCTAGTTGATTATTATTGTAATTGCATCAGATATAAAAAGAAAGAAACTGCACAGTAGATTCATTTCATAGTGAAACACATGATAGTATTCCATTTCAGATTTTCAAAACCAGGATATGACTCAAAGACTCCCATTAGTTTCAATGGGCTTTGGATCAGGCACAGGGTTAACAGCTTATTTTTCAAACAACTAGAAAGAGGTGTAAATGTCAAAGGTGATAGCTGTACTGTGAGTTCCATAAACTACAGAAAAAGTTGCTACTAAAGCTCTATTTTTCCTTAGTTTAACAGCGTCTATGAAAACAGTGTTAATAAGTATATTAGGAACAGTATATAATAATGAATCAGATGCGTAAAAAACCCTTTAAAACTCCTTTTATATAATAATTGGAAAGTTAAAAGTGACTTAAAATCCCTGACTTCTCATGCTGTGATGTAAATTGTATTTTTTTAGGTTCCAAATTCAAAGAGGGAAAACCGATCCGACCGGTTACAAGAGCCTGGGGGACTGTTTTAGGACTATTTTCCAACGAGAAGGGTAAGAATATATGTTTTTAAAATTATCAATTTTATGTGACCTTTTTTAATTACTCATTTTCCAGACATTATATTCCACCATTTTTTCGTAGTTGCCAGAATCTGGCAAACACGTAGTCTTACCTAACAAGCACAATTTGAAAAGTCTTAGCGTTACCTACAATCACAATATCAAATTTTTCTTTCAGGATATGTTTAAAGACCAGAATGCACAGCCATGTAGAGACACCAGGGAAAACCCTGCTATAATACTGGGAACAGGACGGCCGCAACAGCGTAGCGCAGTATCTAGGCTCTTGCATCTTGTTGTCCTGGTTTGCTGAACTAGCTCAGCCTGAGCTGTTACCAGTTCAGTGAAGTACTTGTTTCCAAGCTCTGATGAACTGGCATTCCCCGTTAGCTGCGGTAGACAATATTTCCAGGACCTGTGTGAGCAAAATTCCACATCTTTTCAGTTTGACTGAATATGGAAAATGATTTATGGTCCTTAGTCACCTGAATCATACTGGCTTCAGAAGGTACCAGTGCTCCAAGCCTGAGCTCTTCTAAGGGACTTGAGCTCTGATCCAGAAAGACATTTAAATACATGTTTAATTTTATGAGCAGTCCAGTTAAAGCCAGTGAATGTAATAGGACTGATCATACGCTTAAAGTTAAGCCTGTTATCCACAGGAGCTCTTCGGAGCTAGCCTTTAATCAAGGTAACTTTAATTACTAAATCGCAGTTTTGAGTAGCTGGCAGGCTTTCCATAAGAACTTTGTAAATACAATAGCAACCCATTTTTTATCCATATATTCATCAAAATGGAACTGTTCTTATATATAGTGGCATAAATACCATGTATGGAGACAGCATAGGTGCAGTGAGGCACAGACTTCTTGTGCCCACAAGCTGTACTGGAATAACAGAGGTGAGATGAGCAGTGAAAATGAAGAACTAGACCAGTTTTGTTTCTTGCAGTGAGGTTTAGCTAAGCTGCACTACGTAAGTACGTAGGTATAGAACTGGATGGTTTGAATTGCTAAAGTAGCGAGATGTAGAGAAGTTTCATCAAGGTGCTGAGAAAGGAAGTTGTCACATTTGCCCTTATCAGTGGTAAATTCATTTTTGATGAAAGACTGATGTGCATTATCACTACAAGGCATTAAAAAGCTTAAAAGCTAAAAGGATTTCACAAAAAATGACAATCTGTGGCTCTGGGGTTTTCTAATCTGAGTCTATGTTAATTTTTATTGCTTCGCAAGAGAAAACTGTTTTTGCAATAGGAAACTATTAATATTTACAATCGTGTCAATCTATTTTTTAAATACAGAACTAGTTTCAATATTTAAGTCAGTGAGCAAGAAAACACTATTTATTTCATCCAAACTCATTGCTATTTTTATTTTGTTGAACTAGTCACAAAAAGTGGAATTAAGAATGGGTAGACATATCTGGAGAGCAAGTCTAAATCAAGAGACAGCTTCCAAGTTAATTGATTTTAGGGTCTTATTTTATTGCCTATGTGATTATATTGTGTAACTGGATATTTGTACAACCCACATACATAAAATAGTAGCAGGACACTGCAAACTTCAACGTACCATACAAAATACAGTACAGTATGTGGGGGAGGGTGAGAGGGAAACAAATACTCTATGTTTCAATTGTTTTACATGTTGTGCTTTTCAAATGCTTCTCAGAGACATAGTTATCAGTTTTTCTATGGATTTGACTTATTTTCCCAGTGTTCAGACAGTGTGCTGCCTAACATGCATAAACTGTTTGACTGTGGAGAAATGATGAAGGGTCTGTGCACAGTAGTCATCTGTGAATGGGCTTCAGAAAGCAGAGATGAAGATTGTTGGGCTGTGGGTTTTTTCGGTAGAATGCTTGGGCCCCGATACTGGAACCATACCAGAATATTTTTTTATCACAGAATCACAGAATCACAGAATGGTAGGAGTTGGAAGGGATGTCTGTGGGTCATCTAGTCCAACCCCCCTGCCGAAGCATGGTCACCTACAGCAGGCTGCGCAGGACCTTGTCCAGGCG
>Ga0181612_171569_pt1 | contig 32678 bp, 19 predicted proteins | sample HoacroProtozoa21_FD_119630 | JGI IMG/M metagenome (GOLD analysis project Ga0181612, IMG submission 119630) | Hoatzin crop microbial communities from Cojedes, Venezuel. Combined Assembly of Gp0051906, Gp0051904, Gp0051908 | reverse complement strand
AGTGTTGTTACTTCAAGATCGCTTTCATATTATATTCCCAAGTGTCACATGTTTATTAAAGCAAGATCACTGCAAGATGTGTCCTTATTAATTAGTGCTCTGTAAAATTTGCTGGCTTTTTTGGTAAGCAGGCTTTCATCATGGAAGACAAGTAGACATACTACAGATTTGTCATTTATTTTAACTGGAATTTTGATCCTGAGTTCGTATATGTTATATTTCCTTTGCGACATGATAGGACTTTTACGTTTTTGTGCCTTTTTTGGACTATTGACAGAGATATGCACACAAAAAACATTTTCTAGAATGTGTTTTTGCATGAAAACTTGATACTTCATTGCTACATTGTGCATAACATTGCAGACTTTTAAACTAATATCCTTAATTGCTTAAATAATGCTTCTTAGGAATATTTTTGCTGACTGCATGCTTAATGTAATTCATCATTTGAATCTGAGTTTACTGTTACCACTGAGTAATTAAGGGCAGTGTCTGGATTCTGCGCAGCCAGCCACCCCACAGGTTACAACAACGGCATCAGCACTTTGCGTGAACTGATTTCAAAGCATTCAATACTAACAAATTGCTTTGAATTTGTTTCCCTTTCTAAATAACAATTTTTCTTGTAAGCGTCTTTGCTTCTTAGTCCGTGTTACGTTCTTCACTACCCCGATTTTCCGGTTTCAATGTTGTTTCTGAGCATGTGTCTGGATATAGGTCTGTTTCTTTAGTAGAAGGCACATGCAGTATTGTGTTTTTTCATATATTCAGGGGCTTAATAAATAGCATACATAAACAAGAGACAATAAGGAAAATGCATTTGATATTTCCCTTAGCTTAGTCTACCCACTTTCAGTGGCTTTCCCTGTTCCCTGTTAGCGTCAATGTGCTGGGTGGGAGAAAGCAGTGTTGGTATCCAGAGTGGGAATTTTTAAATAACTGTATTCCCAAGAACTTCTGTTTGGCTTGTGCTCATCCAGTACGTGGCTATATCCAGTGGAATAGTGTCATAAGGCAAAACTTAAACTTCAGTAAATAAATAAATAAAATAACAGTAGTTGAAATATTCCAAAGTATTCCCCAAAAGAACTGAATAAATGTTAATGACGATTCCACTCAGGCAAGCTGCAGTCTGCTAACAGACATTGTGAGACTAGGCTATAAGGAAAAATTATTGAGGAAGTTATTCACAGTGAATTATTTGCTTAGTTCTAATGATGGGATTATCATACAATAGAGTATTTTGAGTTAATGTCAGAACAGCATGGTTTGATTAATCTATGGGTTTTTCTAACATTATATATACTGGAGTAGAAAATGCTTTTCATTTACAGAAGGAATCTGTTGGTCAATCCCTCCACGCTGTCATTTGCTCTAGATTAGGGAAATTAAGTTTCCTATTCTAGATATGATAAATCCTGGGTTTTTTTTTTAACGTAAAAAATGAATTTTAAGGCTGTCTGTACCATTTATTTTACAATATTATATGATGGTACAACAAATACGCACACAAACTTGTGGATGTTTCTACTCTTCTCCAAACTTGAGTTTTGGCGTATTTATACACAGCAGATATGAACGTAGTGAATGCATAGTTATCTGTCTTTAATTATCTGGCTTGGCCAAGACAAGAAATCTAGCTAAATAAAGTGCTGCATGGACTAATGCTCTCAGCTGTGCGTTGCCATGGCTAGATCACTTTCAGAATCAGTGTTTAAAGCTCGATGAGGTCTCGTGGTCTATTTTATAGACTGTGATCACAATAAATTCATGGCACGCTACTAAGCTTTTTGATAGGGAAAAATATTTTCTCTCTTTTAATATAGGCATGCATCAATTTTAAATGACTGAATACTGAAGTTATTTGAAACTCACAATTTTTATTAAAGGATTTTCAAAACAAAAAAAACCACAAATTCTTTTTGCTCAGGGAATAAAAGATAGCTTCAGTTTCATTTTTCCTTTTTTATTAAAAATTCCAGAACCATGATTTTTCAGCAGTTTCAATATGAATTATTTAGGTACTGCTATTTAGATTGGAATAGTGGGTATTGATGTAGATGAACTGATAAGTCTTTTAGCCATTTTGACTTCTGCCTGTCCAGCATGTCACTGGGTCAAGATTTATGGAGGGTTAGTTTTGGTTTGCGAGATGAAGTTAAATAATTGTTTTAAAGGTCCTAGTAATACAAACAGAAATTTTGCAAGAGGGATTTGGACTTCTTGCACCATCCCAGCCCAAGTATGACCAATTGTCTGAAGCAGTCTTTCAGGAGGAAGTTTTCATTTAAGTGAAGAGTTGGAATGCCAGGATTCCCCCAGGACAGAATTTTTGGCCACACTGTAAACCTTTGAAAAATGAATTTGATAATGCAGTTGCTGACAAATCCTTAGATACATACACATTGGCAAGTGCTGCCATAATAAAAGAAACATTCACGGCATTTAAAAACCATGCATTACCACAGAGATTCTTGTGGCAGTCCAAGAACACATTTGTCCCAAACAGCAACTCACTACACCAAAATTGTTGTCTTGGGTTTTTTTATAGCTTCACCTTACTTCAAATTCAGTGCTGACTTTAATGGATGCCTTAACAAAATCTAAGTAAATTGCATTTTTTTTAAATTTATGTATCAGTTCTACATTAAATTTAATGTTTCCATCTACCATTTGCTATTACCTAAACCATCCACTGGGAAATGTTGAAATACCTTTTTCTGTTAATCTTTCCAAGCGTTCAGTGGTGCTCATCAAACATGGAGGTCCTTTCAAAATGTAGTTCTCCCTTTGTGAGGCTTGGCGGAAAGAGGTCACTGAAGATGGAACGGGTGAAAGTATGCGTGCTAGGGGGACTTTTTAAGCGATTGGTAGAGTAACCCTGTGACTGGCATGTCTGAAAGTGAACAGTGAAAGACTGAATAGATTATTGTGACCAAGCAGAACCAATTCCTGTACAAAATTGCTGGAGTGGTTGGAAGTAGCGTTCCCCCCACGTGCCATAGGTTATAGTGTTGTTGCTGGTGTTTGAGGATCATTACCGCATAGAATCAAAATATTAACATCAAAGAATGAGGGATAAATGATGATGGGGACTTCTTAAACTGCATTTTTCTTGTGTTTTGTGCAAAGCAAGGTATGTAAGACTTTTGAACAATCAAACTAGTTGAGTTTTTCTGTTGTGCAGTAGTTTCAAGGCCCTTGGGTGCCTGTTCCCTTACTTTATACAGTAAACCTCCAAGGTAACACACAAGTTTGCAAAAAGCCTGAGTGTTTCTGAGACAGAAGTGGAAGTGAAGCATTTCATAGCTGCCAAACACTAAGCTGTGTCCTTCCCTTTTTGGTCTTAGCTTTTTTTCCCCCTAGTAATTCCTCCAATTTCCTTATTAGTGCAAGACTGTATTCTTTGGTCTCCACTGCTCAGCTTTTTTTAACTATTATTATACGTGAATTAAACTCAGAGATACACAGTGCAGCATGCTATAGCTGTAAAGCTCAAGACTGGGTCTCTGAAAATCCTGAAATCTGCTTAAAATTTCTCAGAGATACTTATTCTTACCTAATGATTATTGCTGGTCATGATAGTATTAATGTAAACATTTCTGCTCTAATAGTTAGAAACCTTCAAATTCTCTGCCTTGAACTTACTTATTGTTGCTTTCTGCCACTTTGTTCCAGTCGATATGTTATCCTCCATCTCAAACAGTCGTTTGTTCACTTGGTGTTGGACTGACAGAGAACTGCCTTGCTTTGAACACAGGACTTGTTAAAGAACTGTACACGCTGTCTCTCAGGGACATCGCTAGAAGTAAAACTTCTGAAAAACCCATACCCAAATCATTATGCATTAAACCATAGGCAGATACTCAACTGCAACATCTAGTCAACGTTCCCACTGTGCTCCCGAACAGTTTATACGTACTTCTCTAATACTTTATTTAAAGATATACCCATCAGCCTCAAAATTATGAAAATGATCAATAGGTGACGAATTTGGACATGTCGGAGGCATGGAGCTACAGGGATCTTCTCAATTACAGTCTGTGAATTTTTTTACAGTTTTCTAGGTCTCAGATCTTCTATGAAATTCACAAAGGCTTAAGACACATTCCACCTTTGTTTGAGAGACCATGAACTTTTAAGGGACATTGAGATTCTGTTCCCTGTATTGTTTCTTTCTGTACATTTATAAATATAAACTTAAATAAATACAGTGTCAAACATCCTAGAACCTCAGAGAGATGCGATTGTGACATGATATGATGGACATTTGAGTGTTCTCCTTCAAGGTCACAAAACCTCTTAACAAATATTTAAGTCTAAATTAGCATAATAACGAGGAGGCAAAGCTAGAGAAGAATAAATACTGCTGAGCAAGTAATCTAGTCCTTGGTATTCTCTGAACACATACATATCGAAAGAGAACATGACAGAGGTTTAGTGTTTGTGAATTTGCAGGTTATAAATATTCACATGTACAGTTAGGCCAGCTTCTGAACTGAGAACCTGAGCCGCCTGTGTAAAAAAACTCTGTGCCAGGTGAAGTCTGGGTGTCCTTGGTAGGGCTAGGATTGGAGATTGAACGGTCTCTACCACGAGTGTAGTACTGACCTCGCTAGCTAAATTTAAGAGGTCTGAAAGGAAGAGTGCAGTTTAGAACTGACCTTACGCAGATTAATTACCAACTTCTGAACCTGATTATGTTTCATATGCCATCCTCCAGTATTAATTCCCTGTACAACATGGTTGAATGCATATGTACTTGTCAGTCTTACTTTGTAAGAATTAATTAATAGGAGATGAACGTATGAATTTTAACATTTTCTCTACTCTCTCCCATCTTTATTTTGCTTTGTACTAAGCAGTTCTTACTTAGAATACCCTTCCATATATGGTGGCCTATATAATGGTGTACTCCCTGTCTATCCAAATTAAACCTGCTGTGCACATATGAAAAAAAGGAAAAATTGAAACATGACAGCTGTCTTATTAGAAATTTACACAAGAGAGTTTTAAAAATTATTTTTCTACGTAAGTCGCATTCCAATTAAATGTCAAGTATAATTTGATGCAAGAAGTTTGAAATACATGGTAGTCCTCTGAGAAAATCTGAGCACTCGGATCTCCTAGCCAAATTGTTATTTGCATAATAGTGAGCTATAAGGTTATATATCACTATATGGCAGAGTGCCAGAGTGGGATCTGCACGGTAAAGCTACAGTGAAAACTTCCATCTGAAAAGCATTCATCTTAGAAAGCAGTTTGCATCGTCTATAAAATATGAAGCATATTGACTTTTTTTTTCCTTGAGCAAACAGAGTACTGCAATCTATTTCCAGCATTCTTTGAGTTTAGCTATGGTAGACACAAATGTAAAATGAATGTTGACATATTTGTTTAACGTCCCTGAACAGATTAAACTGCTTTAGAACTTCTTCAGTAATCAGCCTTGAAAAACATAAACTAACATTCGCATCCCTGGATAGATTAAATTGTTTCAAAAGTTCTTCATTAATCAGCCAAGGAAAGTGTGTTAAAAAAAACCCAGCACGTGCAGATATGCTGAATTCACCTTCTGATCATATTAACTAATTTCACCACGTAGTGTCATGCTTCTTATGCATATGCAGTCGATACCCTTTTTAAATGTTACTGATACAAAAGGTCTTTTTAATTCATGACAAGTTGAAGAAAAGCCTATGAATGAATCTATTCAGAAATAGCTAATATCCATGATCGTGTGGGTTTTTTTTTCATTTGCTTGTTTCTGTGGACAGATAGTTGTATTCGCTGCACGCGGCACAGGCGTCAGCCTTCCCGTAGTCCTTTGGAAATGTCCAAGAGTGCTGGTCTTAGAGTCTTACCTAGAGTAAGTGGGACTAGCTGGGGAGACCAGGATCAAGAAGGGGCAGATTCCTGAAAACCTTTCCAGGATTGAAAATAGTACCAAAAGATGTAATAGATGATATTCTTTGCTGTTCAGGAATATTAAGTAACATGGGCCAACTTGATGATGTCATGATTTGATCTTAATGTGTTCATACTGCATTTGTAGGTAGAAAAAGGCAGGGGATTTTCCCCAGCAAAATTACTGGTGAAAGTGAAAATAATATTTATGATTTATTTTTTGTGCTTAGGGTATGATTTGATTTTGATAAGCAGCTGAGCAATTTGCTTAATATGACGTAAGAGATTTGGAATCCTAAAGTATCTTAAAATACCCAAAGTGAGCTTTATTAAGAATATTTTTTAATTAGAATACTTTTGCTATCAAAAAGTGAGGTTGATTCCATTGATCAACATTTATGCAAAGATATCAGAACACTTTCCGTGCTTTTTATGTACGTAAGTTATTAATATATGTTGATAGCTTGCACTACCAAACAGCTGCTTAGCTTTAGCTTCTTATTATGAAAACTGCAAGAGAACGCACATTTTTTCAGATGTCTAACCATATCACTGGACAGGTTTGTAAATACATGCGCCTGTGTCAATTATCTGCTAATAGTTTATGTTGTTGCACTGCTCTTAATTGCATACATCCTCCAGTTCTTAAGGTCTCCTTACTGCTTAGTGGCCTCATAAACAAGATGCTGGGCTAGTTGGACCTGCGTCCTGGTTTCTGGGTCAGAACAGTCTTATGTTCTGAAATAGTCGCTCCATTGAAATAAGCAGCAGTTATGCAATCTTACCTCTTTTTTTCTATTTTTTTCCTTTCTTTCTTTTTTTTTTTCTGTAGTCCCCTTCTAGTTATTCTTCTGTCCCTGATCTCTTGAAAACTGCATGAGAATCCTTTTACAATAAATATGAGGCTCAGCAATTTTGCTGCAGAGTGCGTGTCCCTGAGCACCTTGGGATTTATATGTTTTCTGTAGAAGAGCAAATGTCATCTCAAGTGGGTTCAGATGTACCAGATTCTGGACATCATTCATGCAAACTGTTGGCAATAAAAATGTCCAAATTAAATTCTTTTAAAATGTTCCGATCTGACTAAATTTCTTTGCTATGGTGTGTGTCTGGCTGTTGCCATCCAGCATAAAAAGTTTTAATAGAATAAAAGTGGCATTGATTTTCAGAGGGCTCTTACTGCAAGTTACCAGTCTGAACCTGAGTAATAGTAACTTTCACTTGATACTGCCATACTGGAGAACCCAACAGGTTCTGAAGTTTCAAGAATTGCAGTGAATGGTTTAATCTGTCTCACGCTTACGAGGCACGAGGAATTCTTAAGGGACCGTAGTAGGAAGTGACCTTAGACACATAATCATTTTTATGTAATATAGTTATTCCCAGATCAGTACAACTATTTTGATTCAGGCATTTAAAAAACCCTGTAGGCAGAAATAAAAAATTCGCAAACGTGGGTAACTTTGCCAGTCATGATTCTTCAGGTGCAAAGTGTTTTGAACTTATATTCTAGCTATTGATCATGCTGCTATTTAGCTTTAACATGAAGACATACGCACATATTAAATATGCAATACACATTGGACTCAACTGTCTTTTTAACAATTCAACACAAGACTACTTTACAAAGCCAGAATTCCCTCCTCTTATCCTGAAAAACTTTGAAATCTAACAAGGTTGTTTCAGGTACTGGGAATTAAAGTAGCTAAGAATGAAGGCAAAGCAGCAGGTATCTAATCCTAGCAAGTCACTGTTGCCAGGAGTTATTGGTATTTTTCCAAACTAAGCTCTCTTGTTTAAACTACAGTAAATGGATACAACACCTAGTGATAACCAAAGGCAATTTGAACTCTCACTGAACAGCAGTATCACTGAGGTGTGTAAAATATGCAGCAACTTTACATCAATTCATTAGGTGTGTCAAAAAATTCTCGCACAGAGTACATCACGGTTGGAAATCTTTCTTTAGAGGTCATTTAGATAATTTTTATTAATGATAGTTTATATGAAGATTTATGCGTTTTTAAGATTTGTAATGCCTTTAAATTGGGTTGGTGTGGTTTTTTTCTAAACTTAATAACAGAGATTCCAAGATAGTAAAGCTTGTAAAAATGCAAAAAAAAATCCCCGAAACAAAACCAAGGAACCACACAAATTATAGAATCTTAAAATATATAATTACATTTAGGGAGACACCATAGTAGGTTATTTGAATAAACTCAGTGCAATTACTTGTTTATAATTACTGCCTTGAGCTCCACTTTCAGAATTTTATAGTGATTTATACTATCTCTAAGCGCTGGTTGGTTTTTTAATACATCCACTTTAAAAGTTATTACAAAATTTTAAATTAAAATCATTAAAGCTTGCATTTGATTAGGAAACAGAAGAATTAAAAGTAAAAAGTGAAGATCTTTTCTTAGTAAAAATTACCTATGCTCTGAATTCTTTTAAATATTAAAGAAGTCATTCAAAGGTGAAATACATGCATTTTTTCTATAGAACTGGGACCCCGTTCTTGTGAAGCAAGACTCACAAATCTTCCTAGGAAGGATTCTTGTTTATTGATGTTAATTAAAAGCAAGGAAACTAGTCTCTGCGCTGCCGGGGCAATTATTTCTAGTATTAAGATAAAAAATTACTGTATCTCATAATGTTTTACTGTTTTTTCTGACTTAAAGGTCCAGATTGTCATGTCCATAAATGTATTTTGTAAATGGCACATAAATATGTTAAGGCAGCCACCTTTGAACTGCTGCAGAATGCAACAAATGACACTGTGAGGGAGAAATAACACACTACTAGGATAAGCCAAGTGAATATGTAGGAAATTGCTTAATGAGAGAAGAGATCTCAAACTGAACTTTCAGAAGGTAATTTGAACTGATCTTTTAAACCTCAGGAGCAGATTAGATTTTGAGAAGTCTGGTTATTGTTGTGTACAAAATGGCGTTCTCACTGGTAATGGCCACACTGAGCATGTGCACAAACGTATGGAATAAGATACACAGAGCTCCACACATTCTGGCTTTGGTCAAAACAGAAGCAGCAATCTGCAGAGGGCCTATTCTGAAGGGGCGGTAGGAGAAAAAGTAAATTCTCTTCGAGAAGTGTTTTTCAGGTGACTTGTTCTAAGCAGGTAGGACCGTAAGGGTTCCTAGGAGCTTTGTCTTGCACAAAACAAAGTTCCTGGTTGCTTCTCATGGGATGTTCCTATTTTGATCCTGTGCGAAAATTTAAAAAAGTTTTTATTTTTGTCTTCACTATAAACTCTGGTCATCCTATGTAATTTGATGGCTTATGTAAACTTAACTCTTTAATTATTTCCACGCCTTTTTTGATTGGGTGTTATGTATGACAGTTTCCTACTTCCTCAAAGGCCCCTCATTCCCTGTTTGTTCAAGGCAATTATGCATAAACTTTAAATGCATGTTGAACCTCTGTAATATAAATATTCATTTAGTATATGTCCACAACTCGTTTTTAGAAGGCAGGTAAGGTGATGAATTCTCAAATTCAAACCACTGCTTTGTAAACGATGCTAGTAATCCAGAGGCCAAAACTCAACAACTTTTAGTCGCTCCAGCTAAAAGTTTGGGTTTGGAGCTCAGCAGTGAGTTTATGGTCGGTACTCTAGTGCAAATTATCCCTAGACGAAAGCATCGCTCGGTAAATGAAATCAGATATATGCATCCAAACGTGCCAGGTTCCCAAGTGCCCTTTCCCTGCTATGGAATATGAATGTTCTCCCATGCATCACAGCGCTGGTCTAGCTTTCGGTGGCAAACAGCGGCATGATGCTTCCCTCAGACAAGGCAGCATTAACGTTGCTGCTCAGACCACAAGGGAGGTGTGTGGCCTCACCCGTCATGTGCAATTTGGGTGATGCAGAGATCTCACGAAGTCTGTATAACCAGCGCTGTGTGCTAGGCTGCCCTCTCCTTCCCTGGGATACCTCTCTAGACATTGCCGTGAACAGCAACAATCTGGTGACCAAGAAATGTCTGTAGGAGAGAAGCAGATGTGAACTCCGGCCTGAGACAACTGCTGCATCCTTTAGGGAAAGAGCAACTGTGTGGCAGCCATCGGCACAGGGCCACTGCATACAGGTTTGATCTGGTGAACCCTGGAAGTCCTGCTTACTGTGCACATACAGTGTGGGACTGATGGTGTTGGTTCAGCTGTGTAGGACTACCTGGAAGCGTTCCAGTGAAGTAGAGAATGCCTTAGATTGCATTCTTGTAATAATTACGTTCTGAATTAAAGAAAATTAATTTAAATACAGATTTGTAGTTAGAACAGTGTTAAATAAGCAACTGCTAACTATTAGAGGATGCTTCTTGACTGTTACTTATAAAGTAGATGAATTTCCGAGTTCATTATATGGCTGTTAAATTTCAGTAAACGTTCCTTCAATAATCAATTCTAATCCTGCAGATTTAGAATGTCCGTCCTATTAGATCCAAATTAAATGCACCTCTGTGAACTTTCATTAAAAGCTTTCATTTTACTTTTTGCCCCTTTGAGATGCAAGAACATGAGTAACTGGTAATCCTTTGTGCTGCCACTGTATGTATAGGGGCTCATTCACCCCATCTTTGTAATTGCAGTTGTTTTAAAATAAAAACAACTTCTAAAGAAAACAGTAATCAAGCCCAAATCCCAACATTTCTAATATATGCTGCCCCAGTAGGAGCTTTTTCTTTGAATTTCTAATTAAAAACCTTTTAACGAAAGACAGCTTGAGTCTGAAGCTGTCAGGTCTCCCCTTGTCCTTGATGCATACCAGAGGAAAACAAAAAAATAATAAAAAAAACACAACAAGAGGGAGTATTTTACTTTTAAAGAAGCTCCAGTTTCTTGAGACATTTGTATTCGGATATTACTCTGTCTTTCTCATGGGAACACAGCTCTACCCTTCAAATGAGAAAGAAATAATAAAACACATCAGGAACAGTGGACCTCAGACCTACTCTTTCTCTCCTTGTCTTGGAATGTTATTTCCATATAGAAAGCTACTCTAATGGGACACTTGTAAATGACAGGGAATTTAGCCCTTGTGGAGTCTTCTCCAGAAATTGGATTTTTGCTTAAGCAAACAGTAAACCAGGCAGCAGGGAAAAAGCTATTTATTTGGCTGCCTGTTGAAGAGCCTTACAAAAATATGATTCAGGCTGCTACGATCAGTGAAGTCAGTCTAGTATGCACTGAAAAAAGAATCATTTTACTTTAGTTGGATGCTAAGTGCAGTGAAAGTTAGTCTGAAATAAGTCCAAATTTTAAGATTTATTTATGACAGGGACCGTGCAATCCGGCAGTTGTCATTAAGCGCAGATTTCACTAATGGCTATCAAAAACTCATTTCGTATTTGTGCTTCTAGGTATCTGTCTAGTTTATGGAGAAACTATGGAGATAAATGGAAAGAAAATCAGGCTATTTTCTTCTTCTGTAGACTTTTTTCAGTGTTTCAAAGGTCCTCAGTTCACAGATACTATCAATATGAACTCATGTCTCTCTGGTTTGGACACTTCATGGCCTTTTAATCTGTGCCAATTAATTGATTGATTAGTTGGAAAAGCTTGTTACGCCTTCTTTTTGAAAAGTGTCCACCACAGATTTGAACCAGTTCTTTCAGCTGAATGTGAGTTTGTGTTCACTGACATCCAGAGTCTTTACATCTGGGGCGTTCTGGGTGCTTATCGCTTCTCAAAACTAAGTACCTTCCTGTAGAGCTGAGTCTGCTTCAGTTGCCATAGTTTTGTTGTGCATAGGTGGAGTCTGTGTGTCACAGTCATCTTGAAGAGTTTGCTAAAGGTGTAGAGCAACTCAGCTAGTCCGAAGGGCCAGTTGTGAAAACTGAGCTACTCTTATTAACAGAGAGGTTAAATGGGGGCTGAAGTTCCATATGACACCTCATTTTTTCATTTTGCCCTGTAGAGTGTATAGTTAAAAAGAACTTTTTATTCCCTTAAAGTGTAGGATTTTGTTAAATTAGATTGCAGATTTTCTAGTTCTGTACAAACATATGACGCACGTAATTAACAAATTAATTGTAATGTCACTAGCACAGCTAGCATCATTTTAGTTGGGACTAGAATCCAGTTATGTAGAGCAGCATCCTCTCTCTTCCCTCCCCCCCCCTTCCTTATTTTCTCATCCCTTGCCAAGCTTTTATTGCAAATGGAATATGGCCTGTCATTTCCTTCCTTATATAGCAGAACAACTTACGGGAGTTTTTTCCGAAAGTTTCAAAGAATACTGAAATTATGATCATATGTAATATTTTGGGCTAAAGGATTCAGTTTAAGTAATCTCCATAGTTTGTCTATTGTACTCCCACTTTTTAGTTCTGAAGTTTGTTGTTCAATAAATTAAAATATGTACACATACATACGTAAAAGTGATGAATGTTATGCATCCATTCAAGTGTTGACATATTTTATTGTTATTAGACACACGTTCATACACATGACTTCATGAAACTGAACCATAACAAATCTTTTCTACCTTGGTGAATCAGTTTTCTCTTTAGCTCAAAGACATACATTTCAGATGAACGCTCAGTCATCCTCGGTACTCTATGATACTTTGTTTTCTATTTTAAAATTTTCTAAGCCTACTCTTGTTCTATGTGATACTGTAATTTTTAGTTGTCTTAAGCTGTATTTTCAAAAAGTCGTTTGTTCCATGAATAATTATAGTTTCAGAAACATGAAAAAATTACTTTGCAATTGTTTCACATTAAAAAATAATCTATAAGCATTTTGTTTCAAAAGTGGATTAGCATAGTGGAAAAAAATCAGAAAATCTCATTTTGCTTCCAACTCTCCTCCATCACTTGCGTTCCATCCATATGTATTCCTACAGCAGTAAAGATCCATGACAAGCTTCATGCTGTTCTTCGAATTTGAAGCAGAAAACAGATTCATGGAGAGAGAGGGTGGCGGGAGGAGGATGAAAATGGGGGAGAATTCTCAGAGTGAATTGTTCTATTGTGATATTTAAGTGCTGCTTCAATTAGGGCTAAGTGAATACTCACAACAAGGGAGATTGGCCTTTATAGTTTTAACTGGGAGGCAGGTGATGATTAATTCTTTGGCGTCTTTATGTTCAGCGACTCAAGTGCATTACAGAAGACGAAATAGCTCGGTGAATTATACTTCCTCTCCATTATGGAGTGAAAAAACTGGCGTTAACAAAACTCCAGAGTGAAAGTCATGGTATTTGAGAGTTCTCTAAGCACTCAGTTCATGATCATTCCGGAATTATTCACAGGCTAGGGAAGAATGTGTCCATTAAACTGTGGTCTTGAAACTTCTAAGCAGTATGTGATTTCTTGATGATATTTTTCAATTACATATAATAGGATAGATGTGAACTCTCATATCTCTTCACCTTTGTAGTATTTATAGACATGCTTCCCATAACTTAAACCATTCACAATTACATACAACAATTCATTTTGCTAACTCTTTATATGCTTCTTCCTACTTATTAACATACTTCCTTGGTCCTGATTCTAACTACTGGATTGGCCTTAGGATGCCCGGTTTTCTGCTGGTGGTTTGTGGTGAACTGTGTTACTATAACCAGACTTGAGAGGAGTCTGGGTAGTTCGTGATGGTGTTGTGTCTATTTGGGATGCCCATGGAGGGAAGGGGAGGCTGCTTTGTCTGAGTTTCCAGCTGGCCGGGGCAGGAGGGGTGTGCTCCTCACCTTGACCAGCAGCAGCTCCTCGGCTTGTGGCTCTGGTTTCTTGGGCAACAGCACAGACTGTACGTTAGCAGAAGATGGCTGCAGCAACCGGGGACTTTGCCCAGCAGCTTGTCCAGAGAACTTCCGCTTGTGCCCAGTCTGGCATCGCTTCTTGCTGTGGCTGGGCATGATGGGGTTTTCAGCCGTAGGTGCTGTCTGCAGGAGAGTGGGACGTGCAGGGAGGCCAATGACGTGCTTGAGGCAAAGTGTTTGCAGCACAGTCCACAGGCAGGGACGTTACTGAGTGATTCAGGGAGCCAGGATCTCTTGCAGAGAGCCTGGGAGGTTACAGGGAGGAGAGAGGAAAGTCTAGCTGGGACTGAGAGGGAAGAGGGAACTTGTGAGGGGCCTGAGGAGGATTTGCCATGTAAAGTGTCTGTTAATTGACCCTAAGCATGGGATATGTCCTGCCTGCAAGGACACTGTGGGCAAGGGAAAGAGCTGTGTGTAATCCTAGTAATTTCTATTAGATCTGACATAATAATTTTATTTTTTTACTGAAGAAATGTCCAATTCCTACTCTCTCTCTTGAGTTAGAAAGTCTTTTAGCCTCTCTTGGTGAGCACAGAAGGGAGACAGTAGATCCACCTCAGAATTCTGGCAGATTTGGGCTTCCATCACTGCCGTGCCACATTTCCCAGGCGATCAGCACACTGTCACATTGAGACCAAGCTTGTCAAAAGAAATCAGTACAGGGCCCTCAAGGCTGAGTCAGTTTGTCTCTGCAAAGTGCAGTTCCTTTGCTGTTAAAGAGTTTAGATAAACTTTTTTTTATTTAAAAGTCCATAGTTGCAGGATAACTGTAAATAAAACCAAACTTAATTAGGAAATTATAATCATAGCATCGGAGATTGGTTTGGGTTGGAAGCGACTTAACAGATCATCTCATTCCACCCCCCCTGCCACAGGCAGGGACCCCTCCCATGAGTCCAGGGTGCTCCAAGCCCCGTCCAACCTGGCCTTGAACACTGCCAGGGAGGGAACAGCCACAGCTTCTCTGGGCAACCTGGGCCAGGGCCTCAGCACCCTCATGGTGAAGAAACTTCTTTAAGAAGTCACTGCCTCACCTGTGTGGCACCACCGGCAGCCTCTGTTTGTGGGGTTTTTCCAAAACTTAGCTGGGAAGGCTAAACCCAGCAGCTTTGTTTGGTTCTGCATTTTTAAGGGAGGAAGTTTTATGTGAGAAAACCACTTTTAATGCCTTAAAACGGTATTGTTATGTGTGAGTTTTGAGTCCTCATCACCTAAAGACTCGTTGGTGCTCTCCAGGACTGGCTTCCCTTGCACTGAACAGCATAAGCTGTTTTTTCAGTTGTTTTACTGAGTAAAATGTCGAATGTGATTGTGTTTGTGATTGTGAATTTAGCATTAAATAATCAATGCACCACAAGCCTAAAACTGCGTATTCTGTTGTGTCTTACGCGTGCATGCATATCTACTTTTCTTTGAATCACAGAGTTGAATAGAGTGGTAGAAACGTTCCTCTGCACAACCTAGTGCTTGCTGTGAATTTTAAGCATGAGTTCTGGAAGAGAACAGCAGCTTTAAAAAGTTTTCTAAGACATCACCTCACTGTAAATAGTTCAAGCTTTTTTTACACCTATTACACCCAAACAAACAACTTTTGTTTGCCTATATAAGGGAGTTGTAGCATGATTGTTATTTTTGCATGCAAAATATATTTTTGCAATTTATTGTTTGTATGTGCACGTATAAAGGTTGTTGTTTGATCTAAAACTATGTTAACTTTATTGCAAGTGCATGCAGGTCAGGAAAAGCAGCAGCACTTGCGTGGTTGCTGGGTGCGAGCCATCGTAGGGGCACGAGAAGAGAATATCCGTGTCCAAAGTGAGGACATAACTGCTGCTGCAGCTGATCAGCTTCAGACCACAGCAGAGTCCTTGAAGCGTTCTGATTATCTTAGGTTTTCTGTGGGGGAGAGGGAAAAGAAGCTTGTCTCTAGATGGAATAACTAATTATCTGGGGGATTTTCTTTTTCCTTTCAGCGGTGGGTGTCTGAAAAGTTCATTGTTGAGGGCTTAAGAGAGTTCGAACTGTTTGGAGGTAAGTTGTCCTCTTGCTAGGTGACATTGTTAGAAATGCTTTATTTTAGCCGCAAGCTCTGTTAATTCAGTTGTAAATACCTATCTTAACAGTAAAACAGATGAATAGATCTGATTGTACCAGCAGATCTGGTTATTCAAGCTGGCTAACCGTATAGAGTTAATATGGAAGCGGCCAAGATCTAGCAAGCCATTTGGAAATCCATTTCGTGTGGATGGCAGTACTATTTTCAGACCCTGCGTGATGTATTTCTTAGCATACCCACTTTTTTTCCTATGCAAACGATAGATTTGGGGTTTGGGAAGGTTATAATTTTCCAACTAAAAAAGGGTTTTGAAACTCTGATGATAGCTCCCCAGCGTGTCTGCAGGAGAGCTGATTGGTTCCTGCTCTGCTTTCTGCCTAACGAGCAGAATTGCCCACTGGGATGCAGAATTCCTGATCAGTGATGCAGAAGGCGATGAGAGCATAGGGAAGATGCCTAGATCTTGAGCTTCCAGGTGGCGTGGAAGAATTTTCACTGCTTTAAATAAACTTTAGATAGTTTCCTCTGTATTTAAGCAAAGTGGATACGTAATTTTTGAATGCATTTAGAGGTATAATAAAAAAATTGTCACCTTACACTGATGCTGAATATATGAAGAGTAGCACTGTATGAATCTCTTTAATTCCCATACTTGTACTAGAATTTGATTATTTCTAGTGCTCCAACCCTATGTGTAAAGTAAATATATTTGTCTAAAAATATATATATTGTATGTATTTGGTATCAAAAAGTGTTGTGCAGGGTTATTTACTCATTTTTCCAACTATATTTTTAATGGGTATCTGTTGAACACAACATGGTGAACAATTAATTTCTTTACTCCAGAGCAGCCTCCGGGTGACTCTCGGAGAAAAGTAAGTGACTTTTGCAGGCTGTGGTGCTGTGGTTCATTGCATGGAGATTATTCCTTGTGGAAGTTTGATTTTTCTTTTTATCTTAGTTATATATTTCATCTCTATATTTAGCTCTACAAGTGTGGAAACAGGTTTCACCCTGGAGTGGAGATTTTGGTGTGTGGTTTTCAAACTATGTGTGACAAGTCAAAATTTTAAACTTAATCTCTTGGATTTGTATTTGTGTCGCCGTGCCCTCTCCCCCCAGCTCCCTAAGGGTGTCTGTTTTGAGATGATTTAGATCTGATTCTTCAGAGATGCTAATCTCTTACAGCTCTATTTTAGAATAAAAGGAAGAGGTTAGTTTATGGGACTTCTGACAACTTGTCCAAAAAAATGTTACGTTGGCCACTCAAACTCGGTGTTCCCTTCTGAACACTTTGATTCTGATTTCCTTTCTCTTCCCAGTAGAGCAGCCACAACATAGGCTCCAACATCAAAACCAAATATCATGTAATTTTCAGTTTGAGGTGATTTTACGTCCTGTTGCTTGGTCGTTTTCAGAGCCAGTTCTGTGCATGCTTAGATAACTTTGCCTCTTAGAAACTAAAATCACTTGTGAACATGGAATGTCTGCTCAGAAACCTGCAGCTGAAAACTTCACCTCTGATGCTTTTTGTTCTGCAGGCCCTGATCGCACAGTATCTGGTTCATAATGAACAATGCTCATAGAACGACATAACTTCTGATCAAATATATTTGTCTAAATGATTTTTCACCTGCCCACACCATAACAGTTCTGTGTGCAGCTGTTGCCTAGCTTAAGCTAATTACAAACATAAATTAAGTGTGATCTGATTATAACTGTGTCAGTTCAAGCTGCTTACAATTGATTTTTGTGCCATTGTCTCTAATTTACTGGCACAAACACAGCTGAAAATATGAGATGTACCTCGAGTGTTTTGTATGAAGTCAAGTAAATTCACACCTTTTTTTCAATTGCTGAACGTTATGCATATGCTGGACTGGAAGCAAATTGAGCTTCGTATCCATTTGGGCTTTGTTACAGTATTCACTTGGGCTTTGGTCACCTCTGCTGTGGTATTGCTCACTCTTATTTTTACATTTCAATAAAAGCTTACTTTTTGCAGCAGGGCTATAGAAAAAGGTAAATAATCTGGGGAGAGGGATGTGAGGAAAATTTTTGTTACTCATGCTGAAAGTGAGTGAGGGAATGAGGAGGGGGAGAGGAAGGCAGCAGAATGAAAACAACATTCCCTCTTCCTAATTCAGACGAATATCATTTGGCAAATGCAGATCCTTGCTAGCATCACATAACTGATTTTCTTATGGCATTTATAATAGTAGTTGTCTTTCAAAGATCAAATTCCTTAAATCTATTTCAAATTAAAATCAGAGCAACAAGCCGGAAAGCTAGCTCTTAACAAGTGTCATGCCATAAAACTAGTCATATATGACTTCATTTTACAGTTGCTTTTGACCATACACCAAAAGTTGTCCTGTGTGAAACCACTGAGGAGCTTTTTTGCAGTATTTCATAAATGACATTTCAGTTTAACTTTTTTTTTTTAAACTCTTGTATGATGTTGATAAATCTCTGGTAGAGCTCCTTTTGCATTAACTCTCAGTTACTGGTCACTGCTAACATGAAGAGAGGTGAGTGAAGACCTCCGATGTGCTGGAAGACTTTTAAAAAGGGAATTTACAGTATTTTTCCATTACTGTTGAAACAGCCTACACCATTAACAAGATTAAACTTATTTGATTTTTTTCATCTGTTTTGTTGGCTTACGCTGTATCTGGAGTGGACTCTATTAAAGCAAACCACTTACATATTGCTCAGTGTTTCACCAGCTGTCATTGCTCCATAACGCTGCTTATAAGAGCTTCCTGCTTTCATTTCCTTGGTGGTGCCTTTCTGCTTCAGAGGTTTCCATCTGCCTGTGTGTCTCTCCTGGCAATCTGGGTGTTGACAGGACTGTGTGAAATTGCTGGAAGAAGTAATGAATGATACAATTGAGATCAGAACTGACAGGCGTCTTTAACAGAAGTTTGAAATCGTGAATGGAAAGTTGCTGCCTATTCTCAGCCAAGCAACAGCACTGTGTAGTGTTAGGACTAGCATAAAGGATTTGGGCCTGCTGAGATCGCGGGGGTTAGCTGCCTGGAAACAGGACCGAGTTGCCACGCTGGAGTTGTTTGAGCTGAAATTGTACCATAGCACTGTTCACAAATCTGAAGTTTTGCCTTTTCCCTTAACTGAAAAATACACCTATTTTAAAGGTAGGGAAAGAGAGGCAAAATGTGTGCTGTTCAAAGCCAGTTGAAAAGGTGGAACTTGGGAAGTGTGACTATTAATTTACTCCCAAAGTATACTTAGAGACCCAAAGGTAACTTAGGGCAAGTTCATGTCTGTGCTCATTGCACCACGTTTACCCCAGACTGAGTGCAGAACAGCAAGTTCCTTGTTTTTCAGCTGTCACTGTGTTGTTTCCATCTTTCAGTGATGGAAAGAAGAGTATTTGCTGTCACTCTAGGAAAATGCACAAGCCTCTTCTGCTTCATGTACCGTGAGAAAAGGTCTGATAAAGGGCATTTGCAGCTGATGAGGAATGAGGTGGAAAAAATGAGCTGGAGTTCCAAATGTCAGCAGAAGTTAATGTGCTGGAAATTTGAGAGAACTAAATGTGATCTTAGACACCAAATAAATTTGGTTCCCCATTAGGATGCTCTCCTTGGGACTTTGGAAATTTGAGGGAGTTGGAAGGTATAATGGAACTTGCTAGAACATTGAAGTTTGTCTTCTGCAGAATCCTGCTTGGAAGGATTTATGTGAGTGTCAGTACAGCAGATTGCTTCATGTCGGAGGGAGTGAAGAAGAGCTGACAGGCTTGGGAGTGCTGCATCCCCGTGCGGTGTGGGGTCTTTTTTATTTTCTTTTTTTGTTGTTTCTTTTTGCTGTAAGCACTGATGCTTTGCAGTTACGTTTTTGCTGTCATTTGGAGCTTCCCTTTTCATGTGTGTCTGATCTTCATAACTTGGGCTAAGCTGGTTCATCACTTCTACCATTCAGCTAAGCAGCTTCAGCTGCGCCGGTCCTACCGCAGATGAGCAGCTGAAGGCCAGAAGCCCCAGCATCGGGCAGGAATGCCGAGTGCCACAGTGCAGAGAAGTGCTATTAACAAAGCTTTCCTTTGATGGCCTTTGCTCAGGCAACAGGATGGTGGCACAGAAGTTTGTAATTAATGGGAGAAAGGTAGTTACTATAAAGCAGTGTGTGTGCTGTCCTGGGGAATAGTAATTGGCTTTATCTGAATATGCCTAAAGACATTCTAGCTTACAGTAATGAAGAACCTACCTGTTATGGTTACATGTCTTGAAACACAGATGTCTGGATCTTCTGAAATGAGGCATCTCCTGGATTTCAATTGATAAATAACTGTTTTAAATTATTTTAACAGCAATTAAATTCTCTCTTCTGTATTCAGTGTGCTATTATTGAGGTGTATAATAATATAAGGTGCAGATGATTTTTCTAGCACATGATCTTTTTCTTGTGACCTGACTTTATTTTTTCCCCCCAGACAAATGAGGCGAGCTCCGAGTCGATAGCTTCTTCCCCTAAAAGGGACACCATGAGCAACTTCCTACCAGACAGCAGCTGTTACGAGTTGCTCACTATCATAGGTAATACTGCTAGTGGGCTGGGGGATCGAAAGCCTGCTTTGCAGACTAAAGAACTTCTGCAGTTTGTTGGCCTTTTCTTGATTGATTGCTTATTTTTGACATTAGATGCCTGTCCTTTCTGATTTTAAAATCACTTTAATAAAAAATGAGATGCTGATCCTAAAGGTTTTCAACTGAAAGAGGCAGGTTAATGATACTGAGTGTGAAGTACAAAGTCAGCAGAAGCAGCCTGAAACCTCTCCCTGTCCTTGGTGGGGTTGTGGCCTAATCATTTTATTTCTACCTCAGTTCTGAATTTGAAAGACAGCATATTACTGGCTAGGAGGATTTCTCTTGATGGGATATCTGCCAAGGAAGGTGCTATCTGATGGAATGATTACTCTTTTTCACAAGGCCAAAAATAGTTTCAGTAAGTGAGCGCAAAGACTACTGAAGGGTCAAGGACTGGAGGAGTTTTTCAGAAGTGTGTGGTTCCAGAAGTACTCCTGAAGCTGTAATGCCTTTTCTTTCAGGCAGAGGCTTTGAAGACTTGATGGTTGTGAACCTGGCCAGGTATAAACCCACAGGAGAGTATGTCACTGTCAGAAGAGTGAACCTGGAGGCCTGCACGAATGAAATGGTCACATTCTTGCAGGTAACGCAAATTCACTAATACCATAATGCAAGTTTAGGAGAGGAGAGACAGTAAGGGCAGTGCTTGTCAATGCTGTGTTCATATTTCTGCATTTACTAAATTGAATAAAAATATCTTTTTTTATTCTAGGGGGAACTTCATGTTTCCAAGCTTTTCAACCACCCTAACATTGTGCCGTACAAAGCAACTTTCGTAGCTGACAATGAGCTATGGGTAGTGACATCTTTCATGGCCTATGGTAGGTGGAGAGGAAATACCTTTGGCTGACTGTCATACTCTGGGAAAGGAAATTTTAGAGGTGAAGTATCCTTGGGGCTTTTATTCTGACCAGTTAAGAGGTGTTTTGTTTCTTTTCAGGTTCTGCAAAAGATTTAATCTGTACCCATTTTATGGATGGGATGAGTGAACTGGCTATTGCATATATCCTCCAAGGCGTATTGAAAGCACTTGACTACATCCACCATATGGGCTACGTACATAGGTAGGTCCTGGGTCCATAACCTTTAGTCCTGCATTTCTCCTTGCCACAGAAACATTCTTTGGGAACCTGCAGAGTGGGTGAATCGAGTCCTGCTGATGTTTGTAAAAGTGGTTTTGCACAGCATTCAGGATGGTTGTCAGGAGCCTCAGCCTTCTGGCAGGAGACTGATCAACTACTGTCCTGCGCCTTGAGCTGTCCAGTAAAGTAGGCTTTTCTCCTTCCTGTAGGTGCTCAGTAAGGATGAATTTCTTTTTAGTACTACAGCTTCTGTTTGTATCTTTCCAAATCACTGTCTCCACCCCTTCGCATATTTTTCCTCTTCTCTGATACATTTCCTCTGTTGCAAGAGTAAACATGCTGAAAGTTCTGAGTTATTAGTGGTTAGTACTTTGATTGTATGTACTGTAAAATGAATTCGGCTTACCTATGCCTGGCTTAAATCCTTTGCAGTGCCCTTCCGCACTTAGTCTTCCTGGGAAAGCTGTAAGGAACGTAAGTCCTTTGAGGGCAGACAGCCTGACTATTTTTACTTCTTTTTTTCTAGGAGTGTTAAAGCCAGCCATATCCTGATCTCTGTAGATGGGAAGGTGTACCTCTCTGGTCTGCGAAGTAATCTAAGTATGATCAACCACGGGCAGCGACTCAAAGTTGTTCACGACTTCCCCAAATACAGCATCAAAGTCCTGCCTTGGCTCAGTCCTGAAGTCTTGCAGCAGGTGTGTTTAAAAAAAGTCTGCTAGTTTTCAGTGATATTCAGAGTGCAATTTGCCGAGTTCTTACGGCATCTTCAGGGTGTGTGTGAGGGGGGACATGACAAAAACCACAGAGTTATTTTTTCTGGTGATGAGCTCTATCATTTTTTCTTACCCTTTCTACCTTAAAACCAGTGACCCCTAGCAAGGGGAAACCTGTATTCCTGTCAAAAGGGGCAATTGCTGAGAAGCCGATGTTACAATGTTCTTTCCCTCCAGAGGAAGCTGTGCAGATGCAAGGAAAAGGAAGGGGAAAGGCTAGAGGAAACAGGCTTGGGGTGGGCACAGGGCTAGAATTTGATCTGATCTGTTTGACTAAATAGTTCTCTGGTAGATACCTCTACAGATTCTCCTATTAGCAAAGTGTTACATTAGTTGCCAGTTACCCTAAGGTGGATGCCATCCCTACTAGCTAGCTGATTTCAGTTAAATAAATGTTGCCCTTAACTGTTGGTTTTAACAAACAAAAGAACCACAATAAACCCGCCTATATGTGGGTTGTATTATTTCTACTCTGATCATTTGGGTTTGCTCTTCTGCGTATCGAATTGTGGGCATTGCCCATCTTCCATAACATGCAAGTCCACAAGACTAATTTTTATTTTCCTTTTCTTGTAGAATCTCCAGGGTTATGATGCAAAATCTGATATTTACAGTGTAGGCATAACAGCCTGTGAGCTGGCAAATGGACACGTACCATTTAAAGACATGCCTTCTACTCAGGTAAGGCTTAAAAGCTGTTCCTTTCTCATCCTTACCCTGGCAGATGGAACTGCCTTGCTGCACTGGGATGTGAAGACAGAAGGGTGCTGTGCCTGCCTGAATTCCCTTCCCATTGCTGCTTTTTCTGTAGAACTGCAGTGCTTCTGTATTAAACCGTTGGTGTCACAATGGTAGTGTCCAAGTTCTGAGGACATCTGAAATCCACTGACCACTTAACTGTCTAGTCCTTGTGTGTGTGTGCATGTGATGTTTTTTATGCCCCTTCTCTTCCAGATGCTCTTGGAGAAGCTGAATGGAACTGTTCCCTGCTTGCTAGACACCACAACAATTCCTGCTGATGAGCTGACTATGAAAACCTCCCGTTCAAGTGCTAACTACGGGATGGGCGAGAGCATGGCTATTAGCAATGTGAGAGCGGCCAACGGAGAGCCAACCCTGCACCCGTACCTTCGGACCTTCTCCACCTACTTCCATAACTTTGTAGAGCAGTGCCTCCAGCGGAACCCCGATTTCAGGTAAAGCCAGGTAAAAACTGCTCTTCACAGACCTGCACTGTTCTAGGGCAAATTAAACTGAGAGAGCCAGTAGAGGTTATTCAAAGTTTTCTTTCCAAAGGCATAGTGGAGCGAGGATCTGCTCCATACATTGAGAAGAGCAGTCCAAGTATGTAAAACAAGAGCAGTGTTAACACTTTGAGCACTTTCTGTAAGAGAGCCTGAAGAGTTACTTGGACATGTAACCTTCTTGGAGCGTAGAGTGGTGCTACGTGTCAGGAGAACAAACTGAACATGCCGAGTTTCTGGTCCCTGGGAGACAGCGTTTACCCAGCTTCCCTGACTGCGAATGTCTGCTGTTCAGCACAGAGTAATGATGGGAAGTGACCGAGAACTGTATTTTCCTCTGTAGTGAGCGTAAGGTTGTCTTTAGCCAGGACAAACTTCTCTAGCATACCACACTGTTCAGAAACTTCCCCTTGACCAAATGTTGGGGTGTGCAAGTAGGTAACTTGCACAGAAGGTTGAGCTGCTTGCATGAACATAACAAGCAGTGCTACTGGTTACAAAAGGGAGATACCCTGTAGCTGAGACATGGGAGAGGCAGGAAGGACCCTGGTCTCTTCTTTCTTCCACTACCACTACCTGACTTTAAACACTGACGCATTTTCTTGTGTGCTTACCTTATTCTAACTCCCTTCTACAGGCCAAGCGCAGGCACTCTGCTTAGTCATCCCTTTTTCAAGCAGGTAAGGAACTCATTTAATCTGCAGATAAAGAAGGGTGGTGTTTCTGTAGTTGTTGTCTTGCTCCGTCACTGAACCTCAAGGTAGGAATGTTGAGTTGCTGAATTTTCTGTGATCTGAAAGGATTTAGTTAGTTTGGTGACTAATAGTAGTGCAGCTTGGTGACCCTCACGTTCTCGTGGGAGGTGGACGGGCTGTTCTCAATGCATCGCTTCCTTACCTGAACAGGGGATGTCAATCTGCCACTCCTGTACGCCCAGAGGTTCTCACCCACAGACGACTGTGTACTGGGGCAAGGCAGTCCTAACCTGGTCCTTGCCGAGACCAAACTGAGGTGACCTGTGCTTTGCTTACAGCTGTGTGGCAGCTGGGCAAACTCCAGCCCTGGCATGGGGAGAGGCAGAGGCTCTCCTGCTCCTGAAATCATTCGTCTGGCGTGCTCTGAGCTGAGGGCTAGGGTGGTGCTTCACAGATGGGAGCGTCAGGACCACAGCACCAAATTGCTGCTGAAAAGACTGCACGCAGAGCACCTTCTTGTTACCAAGATGCAGAGCGAAAGCCCTGCACGTCTCTCAGTGCAGCCGGGAGGATAACGCTGCATTCTTACTTTCTGCCTGTATCCACATATTGTTGCTGCTTGACTGATTCATAAGTGTGGGGAAGCATTTCAGTGGCCGAGTTCTCCTCTTTCTGTGCAGATCAAGCGCCGTGCTTCTGAAGCGCTCCCTGAACTTCTGCGCCCCGTCACCCCGATCACCAATTTTGAAGGAACACGGCCCCAGGATCCCAGTGGCATTTTTGGGCTGGTGTCAAACCTGGAGCAGCTGGATGTGGATGACTGGGAATTCTAGAAAAACAGGGACTATACCCCGTTCTGGAGGAGCTTTCTGGACACTGTAATTTATTGGTCCTGTTCATAAAAGATGAATGTTACACATAGAAGAGTTTACAGGTCCTTGGGAAGGAACTTCAACTGCCTGTTTACTTAGGAAGTAGCCGGGAAGCAAAAGGACAGACCTGAGCTGGAAAAGGATCAACCCCAAGGAACTGTGGAGTGTTCCAGATGGTGCAGTGCCCAGAGCCCTGGGTCTTGCAGCTGGGCTCTGGTAGATCACTCAAATGGGCTGAGTGAGTCTGTTTAGTTACGGTCTCTATGTATTCTAAAAATCACTGGCTTCCTCGTGTCACAGTTGAAGGCTGCGTGTCCCTGCCCTCTTTGGTTCTTTCCTTTACGGGTGCCTTAGAGTCAAGGGGAGGCAGGCAGCTCTTCGTTTTGGGCATTCTCTTAGCGCTGGTGAGACTACTGTTAACAGTGTTGTCACAGGGTACGTTTTGAGGGTGGGGACAAAAAGGATTACGCTCTTAAAATTTAGTCACTGCTCTGTGATGGAAAATGGGAGATCAGAGATGACCAGATTCTGTTTGGGGCACCTTCACTGCCTCGGGCATTCCTCTGCACTGCTGGATTCCTCTCTTCCAGTTCTAGAGAGAGCTTCTGAAGAGCAGCCCCTGAGCACTCTGAGCTCCAGGTCAGACAGGGCCTTCAGCCTCTCCTCCCATGGCTGCCTGGGTCACGAAAGCGAGCATACCAGCTTTTTTTACCTGCACAGCACATCTAGCTGAGCTGCCTGCTAGCTGGGCTGGTTTCACAGCACAGAACACTCACACCAGCTCCTTTTCAGTCACTTACCCAGCACAGAGGAAAGGTAAATTGACTTTAACGCTAAATCCTCTTGCTCACAACTCCTCTTTGAACATCATGTACAGAATTGATCTTAAGCCTTCCATTACCATTGCTGTTCTGCCTTCCCTGATGGAACAACAGGTAAATGCTTGCTTCTCATGTGGCTCCCCTTGGTTCATGGCTGTGGCAGATCATCCCATTTCCAGGGTATTTGGTTTTCTGAGGTGTATCTGAGGCTTTTAGTTTGACCCTCCCAAGGACCATGGGTGCTGGACGTCTTTGTACTCTTCCGTGAAGCACTGAGAATCCAGTCCTGTAGGTGTGGCTGTCAGTAGTGGTGCTGGCGACAGGTCCTTCTTGTGTTTATAAACTGTACTTGAACCCAGATAAAGTTTGTTATTCTAGTTTTTTGCCAAAACAAATAAAATATTTCTGAAGTTTTTTTCTTTGTAAAGTTTGCTGTTGCTGCAAGATGATGCAGTGGATCACAACCGATGACAGAGGCTGTCTGTGCACTTATCTCTTCTCAGTCCCTTACTTAAGAGGCTGCTGCTTGCACCCCAGCTGGTGAGGGCCGGGTGGCATTAGAACATACACAGAGGACAACAGCTGCTGTCATACAGCTCGCCATAGCAGCTTGCAGCACTGTTAGCTGCAACTGCCTGTGTGCTTCAAAAACCTATCTTTCAACTAAAGCACAAAGCTGCAAACAACTCCTCTTGCTCTTTTCTGAAAAGTTTCAGTAGAGAACACCCAGAGCAGGGGTGTTTGTAAGGGCAGGCTACAACAGATTTCATTTCCTAGCTTGTTATAAAGTCTGCAGCTTGTGAAAACCCTTACCCCTCTCCCACAAGCCGGGACAGGGACTGCATCACTGGTACTTACAGCAAGAAAAAGCCCAGCACCCCTCGCAGTGTAGAACCCTTGGGACCAAGTGAGTGACAGTGCAGCTGTTGTGTTTGGAGGAGATGGGTTTCCTCACGCCTGAGGGATGATTCAAGGGGTGTTGCCCACTTAAGTTCTAAGCCTGTCTCGAATTCTCCTAGGAACCAAGAGTCAGGAAGAAAAGACAGCAGGGAATACACTGAGCTATAATAAATCACAAGTAACTGAGCACTCCAGCCTGCTGTCCCCTGAGTTAGCATTTTTAGGGTGAAGGATGAACTTAACACAAGCTAATACGTCTCATCCCTTTCCATGCTTTTGGTTTGCTACATGCTCAAAGATCATGGACTTAAATTAACTTAGAGATAGTTTTATGCTTACACAGCAGCCCAAAGCAAGCAGGATCAGTGCAAGTTAGGAGTGAAACAGCACCACCTTGGTCAAAAAAAGAGGTTATGAAGTAACTGAATGCACAGCCTTCAACCCCTCCTTCCCCAGGAGCAGGGCTGCACTCTGTGGTAGCAGACAGCCGTCTGACCTTACCTGTGGGGTCCTGTGCCTTCACAGAGCAGCCAGCAAGGAGTCCAGCGCAGCCGGGACACTGTTCTAGTAGCTGCTCGTGGATACACAAGCACTGGCTACAGCTGCTGGCCCCAAGGCAATTGCTGTGAGCTTTTTTTGCCCGCATGAAAGCTTTATTCGGTTAGATACAAAACAGGGTGCTCTGCTACTGCGGATCCTCTCGATGGTCTGAATGCTCCTGCTCTTCTTCCTCTTCTTCCTCCCCTTTGTGTTTTTCCAATTTTGCCATGAGCTCTGAAAAACAGGAATAGACAGGATGAGTGTCCAGGTGCAGGGACTGTCCCACACCAGAGCCCGGTGCCCAGGTCCTGTCAACATCCATCTCCACACCAACTGGGGCAGCTGCCAGAAATCCCTTGCCCACGCAAAGGCTCAGCCAGGAGCTACCACCGCTTGCCGAGTCCAGGGCATTGGGTGTTGCAGGCACAGTTCTCAGTGCACAGCTGACCTGCCAACTGCAGCATCAGAGAAGCTGCTGCCTCCGCTCCCACAGTGCATCTCCCAACCCTCCCGAGTGCCTGTCCATGCAAGCACAGATGACCATTCTGCGCCTATACAGCCCTCCAGGCCCTGATTTAGTGTCTCCTGGCTCTGCTGGCAGCCAGGAGTTGTGAGCTCCAGCTTAGGGCCAGGCCCAACACCAAGGAGACACACCGGGAGCTGGTGCCTTCGCTGCTCCGGTTGCTCCCGCTGAAAGCCCTCTCTCCCACAGGTGCACGGTACCTTTTGCTGGGTTGAAGACTCCATTGGTTTGCTTGTCACAGACGTAGCAGCGCTGGGATTTGCGATAGTGTTGGAGGGCACAGCTCTCACAGAAGTAGTGCCTACACCTGTACAGAGACACAGATGCCACTGTGGGTCACCAGGTACAATCACTGTGTCCAGGAGTTAAAAGCTACTGCCTGCTGGTCCCCGGGGGATGTGAAAGTGAGCTGCGTGCAGAGCTTCCTCTACAGCACTGTCCCCATGGAAGGTGTTCCAGCATTGTTCCACAGATGTGGAGTGATGGCACAGAGCCACCAGCAAGCTATTCCAGACACCAGGTACCCAGTGAGACAGCCAGTGGTGCAGGAGAGGGCTGGGAGCGTGTGACATCCACGCCATCCCCCCAGCCTCCTCACCTGCCAAGCTCTGGGCTTCCCCACGCTTCTGTTCCTCTGCTCACGCAATGCAGCGGGCCATTCAGTGCCCAGGGGGAATGAAGGCATGAAAACAAAATCTCAAGGTTAAGAGGAAAGATGATGTAACAAGGCAGCGTCTGTGGAAACCTAAAAGCTGCCTGGACAACAAAGGCTTGAGAACCCATCCAAGGGGATGCTCCGTATGCAGTTACGAGGCTCCCTGGTTATCCAAGGATTTCCCCACCCACCAGAAAGCCATGGCAGACAAGTGGCAGGTTCCACCCACCAGCCTGTGGGCAGTGTTTGTATTTCCCTCAACAGGGAATGATGCGTGAACTGGCTCAACAGCAGACACTTGGCTCCTCATGCCAAAACAACCACTCACTTGGTGACCACAGGATTCTTGAAGGAACTTCTGCAGATGAAGCATTTGAAAGGCATATCCTCCTCGTCGCTGCTCACCTCATAGTTTTCCTCATCTGCAGAAGAGAAAGTTAACCAGACTGGAGCAAAAGCAGAGGCAGCCAGACCAGCCCATGCGTGGGGCATGAAATATTAAATATGGAGAGAGCACAGCAGGTGGGTGGGATTAAATCTTGGCTGAAAACAATAAAGCTCTGGCATCTGGGTGCTGCTGATGTCAGTAACACATGTGGGACCGAGATATAATTAGGTCTAATGAGCTAGTGTGCCTGTTGCTCATCTCACAAGAGCAAATTCTTTTCCACCTCGCCCACTCACTGCTATAAAGAGACACATCCTCCAGCCCCCTCCTATTTTTTAGATTTTCTTCCAAACCAGCTGCTACCAAACTCTCTGGCTCCAACTGAACAGAGAACACCCTCTTCCCCGCAACTGCACAGCGCTTCATGAGCAACACTCATGAGCCTTGGGCCGCAGCTACGGACACCGCGAGTGAGAAGTGATGATGGGACACAGCATGAAAGCGTCCCACCTCCTGGGCAACTGGGGGGCAGGAGATGGGCACATCTCCCCAGCTCCACACAGCTCGTTGCTGGGACCCACACAACAGCAGTGCTCTCCTTTTATAAAGAGCCAGAGGAAATAGTTCTCTCCGGTGGCAGGCAGTCGTTCTCTGAAAGCAGCAGATTTACTCAGCACTGTCAGTGGTTACTGGCCCTAAGGTTATCCTGCAGCAGGGAGTTCCACAGCTTTGAAATAAAGTGTCCTTTCTGTCTAATATGAATTCAACCCATGGCCCATGCAGTTTGAGATGGCGGAGGACCCACTTCATTCTTAGTGATCCAATATCCCCGAGTCACATTCACTTTAGGGCATGATAAAAGGCAAGACCCGGCAGCCTCATCCACCACGAGCTTTGGGAGAGCAGAGGGGTGGTGCCGTACCCTTGACTCCGTATCGGCCTTCATCCAGTTCCCGTTCGATCTGCCAGCCGTGTTTGTAGTCTGAGCGGTCGTGGAGGAATTTGCAGCTGTCTGAGCAGCACAAAGAAAGAGGAATTAACAGCTAGGCTGTGCGGGGTAGAGTGTTAACAGGACACCTCATTCAGGGGCAGCCGAAGCTTTGCCCAGCAGAAGGTAAAACCAGGATTGCTCCCCCGCCCGCCTGTGCTCCAGGGCAGCGCCGAGCTCCTGGAGCAGGCACAGGATCCCTCTCGGGGTTGACAGGACACAAGGATTGTGCTCTGTGTGCCACGGTGACAGTTGCAGCCATTTACACACATGGGAAGCAGGATAAGGGATGGGAAATCCTATCCCTCACGTGGCCTCAGCGGCCAGAATACCTGTGGGAGTGTGGATCACTGGACCATGCCAGGTGCCCTCCCAGGACTCTTACCACCACTGATTAGAGCCCATCAGCTTTCAGAAGGGACAACACAAATTACAAGAACATTACACAAAACAACTTCGCACAGCATCACACGCCAGGTCTGCAAACAAGTGCCTGTGAATCAGTACGCGCACATCTCGGCACCGCAAGACGGGATCACAAGCTGGACTGGATCCCTTTGCAGCTCTGGCCCAGCACGTGTTCAGCCGCAGGCAAGATCCGCCCACCTCCAAAGCCGCAGAACCCAGTTTCTTTGTAGTCTTTGCAGATGTCGGGCTGGTAGTCCCATCGCACCGTGGCCCGCAAGTGCTCCGGAGCACGGATGGGTCCTTTTCTGAAAGGGTGGGAGAAGGCTCAGGCCGGCTGCGCAGCTGCACTGGAGAAGGCCCCTGGGGGCCTGGTCAGAACCAGACACGGGACTCGTTAGACAGAAGGAAGCTGGCAGTACCAGCAAAGTTCAAGCCCCAAACAGGTGCCGTCGGGGATGGTGCCTGAGCTCCTCTGTGGTGCCAGTCCTCTGAGGCTCTTCCCAACCTACCTGACCATTCCTGAAGAGGCGTTCCCCATTGATGTGTCCTTGGGCTTCACGTACTTCTGGTAGTTGTTAATACCACGGTAAATTTTATCATCTTCCTTTCCTCTCAGCTCCTAGGAAAGCAAAAAGAAAGGTCATTAAGGATCAGGAAAGCTTCATGACACAGACTGGCTTTCAGCACTCTGACAGCGGTCTCTGCTCCCAGCCCTACGTTCCTCAATACCAAGATGCCACTAAAGCCAGAAAATTCCCCTATTTGCAAGTGTTACACTCCTGGCTTCTCAAATTTCCAGGGAGGAAGAGACTCAAACTCTTCTTGGTGTGCAGAAGGGGATGAATAAAGCACGTCTGCTCCTGCTGGAGAGCAGTAGCTCCTACAGAACAAGGCTGACTCACCTCCTGGATTTTCTGGCTGCGCTCGAAGATGGCCTGGGCATCTTTCTCTTTCTCCGTGTCCAGTTCATACACTGCTGTGGCTCCCATGTCTTCTGGGCCAACAGGTTTCTGAAAAGCAAGAAGAACTTGTAACAGCGAAGAGCAAACCTGTACGAGACAGAGAGCTCCTTGGCTACCTGAAGGGTTGGTCACAAAGCACTGGACGTGGCCTGCTTTACCTTCCACCAGTTTCTACCATCCCTTAGCACCTGCCAGCGAAAATGCCCCATGGGCCGTATCCAGCCTAGCGCTTGCAGAGGCCAGAGTGCTAATTACCCTCTGGATCCAAGCTTTAGCCTGCAGCGTCAGGAAACACTTGTCCCTGCTTTACTCCTTCACGCTCAGCCTCGGCTTAGCTGGAAGCGGAACTCAGGTCTCCGATGTCCAACACTTCAATCATGGGACCAGCCCACCTACACGCAGGATGTTATGTCTGAACTTCTAATTCAGCTGTGGGTGGCTTAAATTCAGTTTTAATACAGTGATCTGGTTTAGATTCCTCTTTAATGGACTAGACACCTACTCCTAGGCTTTATCAGATCTTCACGAACAGCTGCACAGAAACCAAAGCATAATTATAGCCAGCCTCAATTAAAACCAAATCCAGCTTAAGCGCCAAAAGCTTCTGGAGCGCCAAAGCTGTCATCTCCTCCTGTTCCCACTCTCCCACAGCAGGGAGGGCTAACAACCCGCTGCCCCCCTTGGCAGCAACAAAAGCAGTGAATAATTACAGCACAAAGTCATATTCATATTAATCTTGAATGTGACAAGGAGACCTCAGTCTGACCCTGCAGCTTTGACTGGAGACAGCTAGGCATTATTTCCATTTTATGCAGAAAGACAGAGGCACACGCAACAAGGAAACAGGTCTGAAGAGGATCACGTGTTGATACCTGCTTTTAGTCCTACTGCCACCCTGCCCAGGCTCACCCTAATGCGCAAAATTTCACTGGACCAAGAGGAGAGAGAAGCGAAAAATCCAGTGGGAAGAGCAATCCGAGCTGTGCCCAAACCTTCCCAGCTCTCCTCTCCCGATGGTAACGGGACCCCAGGACAGCCCACCCACCAACCCGCAGAAAGCAGTGACCTCTGCCTGTAGCTCTTACCCCAGCACTACTCACAAGGACAAAGATGGGAGCACCTTCTAAGTCACCCTGAATTCTTTGTGGAGGAAGATGGTCTAAAACTAGAAATGCAAACCCAACAGTAGGGCAAACCTGACTGAAGTGCTCCCTCTCCTGAAAATTTTGTGCGATGTTGGGCAAGTCCAGTGGTACCTTGGGCTTTTAATTCCCAACCGAGAGGGAAAGGCCAACCTTAAATGGCCTCCTGAGGATGCAGGGGGTATTGGGAGAATACACCTAGCACAAGGTGCTTGTCTATGAGAAAGGAAGGGACAGGGAGCTGCATCTATAGATAAAAAAGAAGGAATGGCTGATCCCACATTTGTCAGGGGCAAATTCTACTGAGTGCGGGATCT
>Ga0181612_130698_pt1 | contig 32678 bp, 14 predicted proteins | sample HoacroProtozoa21_FD_119630 | JGI IMG/M metagenome (GOLD analysis project Ga0181612, IMG submission 119630) | Hoatzin crop microbial communities from Cojedes, Venezuel. Combined Assembly of Gp0051906, Gp0051904, Gp0051908 | reverse complement strand
TTTACATTGTCTGGATTTTTGGTCTGTGTTGGATAAGCCTAGAGTTTGAGGTTTCAAACTACCCATTTCTGCACTTCTCCTTGATTGTACAGCATCTTAGAGCTGTGCAAAGCTGACTGCCTCGATAACACAAAATCAGGTGGGTTTCCCACGCCTGAGCCCAGGCCGAGCTGGGCTGAGCAGACCAAGTGGGGTTTGCCCACAGTAGATCCCTGCAGCTCTGTCTCTCCAATGAGCTGCAGAGCTCGGTCCCCTCTCCCTGCCAAGGGCTGCAGGCAATCGTCATCGTCAGCCACGCAGTCCAGCTGGAAAGGCGTGCATCCTGCAATACTATTTCACTTACAAGATATGAAGAATCAATTGTAAATATCATAGAATAAAAAAAGGCACCAACATAAAGCTACGAGAGTAAATCCGCACTCTTCTAAAACATTGTGGCATGTTTATCTCAGCCAAAACGCTGTACCCTTATGATCAGTTCTCCACCTGCAGTGTTGTCTCTTCCCCAGCTGCAAAGTACCTGAATGTTACATGAGAAGCTGTAGGCAATTTTTTTTCCCCCCACATTATTCCAGAGAGGATGGTTTGTATTCAGCTGTGGACTTCTAGATGCTTCATCCTTGAGGCTAAACTTTAGCACCAAAGAGAAGAATGGAACCGATGTACAAGACTATACCGCTTCTTGTAAGAATTGGCCTGATCAGGTTATAATTTACTACTGCATGTAAATAGATTGGAGTGATTTTCTGTAACACTTTACACTAAAAAAAGTTCTTTTTCATATTTCAATTTGCGCTGATATAAGGATACATCTTTTTTAAAAAAAATTTAAAGTACATTCCTACTTCAAACAAACCCTTTTATCTAAAAGTGAGACCAGGTTGTTACCAGAGGTTCTTTGCATAAAATCTCATTAGCCTATTGATTCTAATTCTAACACCTTAGCTAGTACTTCATTACCATGCAAATAAAGACAGACTTCTTACATGTACCTTAATGCAGGACTGATTATTCTCTTTTACATAGCATGACAACAAAGCACTGTTAATGAAAGTCATCAATAATTGTTCAACAGGTGAAAAAGGTCAGGATTGAACCAAGCCTTTCTTATCAGCAGGAGCTTCCCTCTCCCCTCCAAAATACCCGTTTTGTTGATTACTGCCCTCGGGAAACTGAGTTTCATGTTTTTCTCCCACAGATGGGCACACCGCGTTAGCAGAGTGAAGCGTTCTGAAACTCAAAGTGCAAACCCGACCCCAACGAAGCCGTAGGGCTTGCAGCACTGGCCTGTGCCCCCAAACCCCAGCCCTGCGCCTCTCGGCTCCGCACAGTGACAGCTCTGAGGCGCGCACCCCCTCTGCTTTTAATTTAAACCTTCTGATACGGAAGGTCACTGCTTATTGTGGCACGCAGTTTGTGAGGAAGAAGAACATCTCCTGTGAACATGCACTCTCTTTATGATTTAGACTATAACAAGAACAGTAATATCCAACTAGCCTGTTGCTACGCAGATTTTAGAGTAAGTCCTTATAAATAAAGTCACCACCTGGTTCAGAAGGGATAGTATAGCCAGAGAAAGGAGAAAAGGCTGAGATTCCCGACCCTGCTAGGAGTCTTATTTTATACAGGAAGTCCTCAGATACTCTAGAGGTCACTTCTTAACCAGTGTTATACATTTACCCTTTTTTACACATTTACTTTTTTTGCCCTAGCAACTCCAGGTGGTAAATGCTGAGGAGTTTTGGTAGTTCCAGGAGTTTAACCTAGTTTTCGGAGCTTTAACCACCGAAGCCTGCATGCACGTGAAGCTAAATGGTAACTGGTTCAAAGAGCATAGGTCTGGGCAGAGATCTCGCCCTGCCCTCGCCCTGTGAAGTGGTATTTGCAATGCAGCAGGCTCCAAAGCCACAGTACATTTAACCACAGTTGCCCTGCAGAAGGCAAGGAGAATGTCACCATGACTCCCCTGGGGTCAGAAAGTTCTCCAGCAGGGAACGTTTGTTGGCAGAACAGCCTCCATCGGGGTAATGAAGCTGTCCCTGCAAGCAGGCTTGCCCAAAGTACCCGGCTTTTTCCAGACCACCCTCAGCACTGATCCAGCAGGAAAGAAACCAGATGAGGAGAGGAAAACACAAAAAAAAAAAATCCCCAAAGCAGGTTGGAAAGGCAGCAAAAGGCAACTGGGCTCACCAGAGCAAAAATGCCTTGCCAGGAGACCCAGCGTGAAGCCCGTAAACCGCGAAGCCCGCGTGAACAGCGATATTATCGCTTTTCCTTGCGTGATCACGCACATGAGCAGCGTGTCGTCATTTCAGACATCACAAAGGCATTAGTGGGGTGAAATTCGTGTAAAGCCTTGCCACCACCAAAAACCCATCTTCTCCAGCTTGCGATGTGCAGAAGGACCCAAGGGCAGCTGGGTACAAACCCTGCAGGGCGGGTAGCGCAGAGTCTGCGTGGGAACCAGGCCCCCCAACAGCAGAGATGCGCAGCGGGGAAAACCAGGGGTGCAACCAAAATGCAAGGAGAAGCTCCCAGCGCTGCTTCCATAAGGTGTCTAGACACAGGCACAAAGCGGCAGGCAGAAAACTGCAGCAGCAGCACTGGAAACGTGGCTGGGAGATTATAAAAGAAACCGCTTTTTGAACAGAGTACTGGGGGGAGAATAAAAATCCCTCAGATTTTAAGTGAGAAAACACTTCCTATCTGTTTTTTCATAAAGTTAACAGCAGTGGGGCTTCCCGCATAGGCAGACAGGACTTGGCTATTAATTTCTTTGGCAAAAGAGAGCCTGCGAGAAAGCAAGCATCAAGCAACTGGCCAAATCGAAAAGAAAGAACAGTTTTGGCCTCACAGTAAAAAGTGTAACCTCTGAATTTTTGGATTTCTTCTCTAACAAGTCCAATGTATTGCTCACTCCTCCTGTTGGCAGTGAAAATACAAAGCAGAGCAGCAAGATGCACACACCGATTGTATTCACTGGTGGCCGCATCTAGTTCTTCTGCAGCCCTGCAGAAATTCTGGTCATTACTGGAGTTTCAGGTTGAGCTTTTCCCCTAATTATGGATAAGAGATGCACAGCATTTTGGGAATATGTTTACAAAAAAAAAAAAGGAAGGAAATTTCTAATTACGTGTGCATACAGTATATAATTAATTGGGCTGAATTTCTGTACCAATTGCTAGCTGAACACCAGAGCTTTGCTGTAACTCAGTTTGATTACTGTTGTTGATTTTCTTTTCATTACTTTTTTCCAAAGAGACAGGTTCTATTTAGAAGAGTAGGAAAAGCTAAGAATCGATTATCAAAAAGTACAGCAAAGGGGGGACGAAGGACTGAACACATGAAATGAGAAGTTAACTGTTCAGAGCAGAATCTCCTGCTTAAAAGAAAAGGATTTTGCTGCACAGGCAAATGTTGCTTAATTGCCAAGAAACAACAAGCAAAAGGGTAAAAAAGAAATATGTAAGAAGTTCTGTTCTGTGTAGCTAAAAGCAAACCAACTGTGTAAGTATACATAAAATACTAATGATATTATACAACTCCAGCAAAACCAGCTAATGAACCCCACGGACTAAAAATGCCTAGTTCAGTTTTCAGCATTCCAGTCACAACTGCCACAATTTTCACTTACACTGTCACAGGACAGAGAAGGCATTAAAAAAAGCATAATCTTAGAAAGGCATGTATAATATTTACTAAGCGCCACTAATTCAGAAAGATTTAAGAATTCATATGCCTTGCACAGCCAAATATCATCTGAAATGTTTTAATGCTCCCCAAGATCCTGATTGTCCTTTCACTTGCAAGTTTTATAGACAAGATTTCATTTTCTTGGTGGTTTTTTTTGCGCAAAGAATCTACTCTATGCAAGTAATTAGCATTATATGATTAACACAGCTAAGAAACAAACAATAATATTAGTACTGCAAAAGCAGCACTCGAGTCATGTGTAGGGTAGGAAAGAAATGCCACGTTCCTGGTACTATTAAGTGAATGATGCTAACTCCTCGATAGACATCATGCAAAACACATCAACCAGAAAATGTGATGTCTTTAGTAGTAGAGATACCACTGCTTTTGTCATGAACAGATGCTCCGCTGCCAGTTCAGACAAATGTTGCTATTGATCTCGGACAACTTTCTCCGTGCTCCCTTCCTTTGACGCACTTCAGAAAATGAGAAAAATTAAATAAGCTGACGAAAAATGTAGTGCCAGAGCTTACCCAGAAAGGTGAGGGGCTTTTGTTCATTTTTTTGTTTCTTTTCTTTTTTTAAGAGCTATAACCTGCATATCCAAATTTGTATGTGATGAGCCAAACCCGTATTTTGTGAAGACGGTTAGCAAACGACCTTTCTGCTGGGAAGACAGGAAGCAGCAGCCCACTGACTCTGAAGGCTGACATCATTGGACAGGGTTGGTGTTAGGAAACACAAATGCTGTCTAGTTCACACTTGATACCAAGGCAACATACGTTAAGATGCAACTAGGTGTATGGCTAGGTTACTTGTTTCTTCTCCAATCCACTTTGAAAGCTATTAGGTTAAATTGGACCACTACAAATTGCAAGACAATTTGCACTCCTGTTTAAAAATCTATAGTCTGAGTAAATCGCCCTCAAATCTTTATCTCAGTTAAACTGAGATATAAGACTCAACATTAAAGAGCAAAACTTACCTGTTGACAGTAATGATGGACTATCTTTGCTTAAAAGACATTGCTTAATTAAAAACAAATTGAGTTAACATGAATTAAAGCTACTAGCTCAAGTGCAATCAACAGTCAAGTCAATCTGAGTGTGGTGTGACCTTTAAAGGAGAATGTTTTCACTCATTAAACTCATTGCTGACTTTTTGGAAAGAAATATAAAGGTAAAAAAAAAAAAGAGAAGAGGATGTTAATAGGTGGTAAGAAAAGCATCTACAGAAAAGCAATCTTACATTTTGCTCTTCTGTGTCAAGTAAGTCAAAGACCTATATTTTTAATGAATATTTTCTGTACGCTTTCATTTCTCTCCTCTCTATTGTTCTCCCTAAGCGCCTACAGTTAAATCAAAAGAGATACTCACTAGGGAAAAATAACCCAAACGAGTCTAACAACAACACACAGTACTATTTTCCGCAGGAATAACACAACTTCTAAGAAAAAAGAAAGTCAGGGAACCGTTAATTAGAAAATTAGTTCCAACCAAGCTAGCAAGGTTTATTTTTATGTGTAAAATGGGAATGCTGCCGCTTACATCTCTCAGAGGCCTTTCGCGACACCGACTGTGAACAAAGTTAGAAAGACTCAAAGGTAGGATTTTTCCACACTTCAAAGCTCAATGGCAGAAGAATCAACCAGCGACCTCCAGTCTTCTCCACCCACGCATGAAGAATGCTGCAGAGCCCAGCTGCGGCGCTAGTGAACAGGGGAGCAAACTGCTCCTGAAACCACGCGGTGCAGGAGCATCCTGCAGACCAGCACCGGCACCTCACCGCCATCAGAGAGGTCAGGGACTGACCACCAGTAACGGCCTGCCGGCGATGGCCTCCTTGGCTGGGCAGGCTCCCTGCAAGATGGAGTTGAAATGGAGCAGTGAGCACTAATCCAGTTTAGAGGTGCAGGGCTGCTCTTATTTTTGAATCATGGCAAGTTGGTAAAATAAAAGTGGTCTCCTTGTAAAGTATCATGAGTTTTCACATCATTTCAACTAATCTTGCCTTTAATTGGCAATCAATTAAATTAATTTTCCCCAAGTCAAATCTGCCTGACCTGTGGTGGCAACTGGTAAGTGTCTGGGTTTTTTTTTTTAATGTATGTTATCTTATTTTCTCACCATGACCTCTGAGGAGTGGGGAGTGAGAGAGCAGCTGGGGGGGGATCTGGCAGCCAGCCAGGGCCACCCCAACCCGCTGTTTACCCACAAAGATTCCTAAATGCTTGGGAAAAGGTTATTTCCTTCCCTTCCAAAAATTACTAGTAAAAGAGTCTTTGAAGGATGTCATGCTGCCAGTATAGCCCCAGCTCTGTTCATCTGGGAATTTGAGTTAGGAGAAGAACACAGGCCTCTGAGGCACTTCCCGTGCTTTGAATGGGATTGTAAGTTATAGGGCATAGGTGCCTGCAGAAAAGTTATTTTGTCTTTTACAACTCGCTTGATTGCTTTTTCCGTTATTATTGGAAAGTCATTCCAGAACCTCATTTCCTCTATCTATGAGCAAACTTCTGAAGTCCAGCCTAAATTTACGAGCAGACTATTTGAAACCATTCATTCTTATGCTAACATTTTCCTATAACTTTCTTCATTGATTACTTTTCTCTCACAAGTGCTTCTAAAGAGAAAGTCTATTACCTGTCAACCTTAATTTCACAAGGTATCATCATATAAAACAGATCTCTATTTCTTTGGTCAATCTAATAATTTTTAGAAAAGTATGAGGCATTTTGGAAGATAAATGTTGAAGAGTTAGGATTTAATGCGAGTATTAGGACTTTGCGTTAGAGAAAGCCTCGAGGCAGGAGGCCTTTCTGTTCTCCATCCTTCCTGCTTCCTTCTTTAAAGTGACACCTCCGAAAGATGCTTGAACAAGCCTGAACTATGCAGTAAAACTTTAGAAACACATATCATGTACAAAGAAAATAAACTAAGTGTTGTCCTCACTAACACAGGAATTTTCAGGGATTGAAGCATACAATTCTTTCCTTTCTTTCCAAAGCAAGGGCGTATGCACATCTTTTCTCAGTTAATAATCAGTTTGAGGGTCTCTTCCAAGGAATATAAAAGGCTACAAGACAGTAACAGTCTTGCAATTGATCTGCTCTGGGAAGTTCCCAGTGTCCCAGACTGGAGATTAAATGGACCAGATCAGGCTGATCAGGCGCAGTTCCCAAAACCGACAGGAGAACAAGCAGAAGGAGCGCTTTCTCTGCACGCTGTAGAAAGAAAATGTGGAGTTCTTCATTTATGCATAACTTCTGAAAACAAGTATGCAAAAAAGAAGAGTTTTCTGTTACACAAGGGATTCTGGCATTTGCAGACTCCAAAATACCAGGAAGTTTTAGACAAGTCACAGATTTTTCATGTCTCCTTCCTGTGTCTTTTCACGTGTGGTTTCCATGTACCAGGTTTTTAAACAATGTATTTTTTCAGGTGATTCAGGGTCCTGCCTTTGGGCCCTGGAACACACCCATATGACCCCACCCACGTCAGCCCACTGAGGGGAACACATGGAGTGGACTAAGGCTTGGGGATACGATGACATTCTGGGTTGAGTGGGGCAATGAGGAGCAAGGGCAAGGAGCCAAGAAGAAAGTCCAAGCTTTTAACGCCAACCTGTCTACCTCCACCCAAACCCTTCCTGCCTCAAGTGTTTGGAGAGCATTTACTTCACTGAGGATGCCTGACAGAGCTGCCACCCAACAAACCCTTTCCCACAATTTGGAAGTACTTTGGCAGTTTGAGAGTGTTTTTGTGGTTAGCACAGGAGCTCATTAACCTTCTCCCTGTTGGGCAAAGAGGAGAAGAGCAAGCTACCTTTGAGGGTGATCTTTAGTACAGTTGTCTTGTTAAACTGATGTCTAGCAAGACAGGAGAGGAGATCCCATCTTCACACAGAGACGGCTGAGAAAGATCATCCTTTGAATCCACCGCAAGGGATGTTTTGCAGGTCGGACGTATGCTGTGAGCCCCATGAAGGGCTGATGGTGTCAGTGATAACAGCCTCTCCTGTAACACTTTCATAACACAGAAACTGTTATATGATTTACTGGCGTTATTGCTTTTGCCCTGAGCACTGATAAAAAAGTTGGTTTGGACAAAGTAGAAGTAAACAAAACATAAGAGATATGATTTTTTTCTTATTATTTTTATTATCATTGCTGCTCTTATTTCAGAAGGAAGTCAGGAGAGGGGTCTCCCATGAAACACCGGTTTTCTTAAAGACCTACTAATTGAAACTACATCCAGTCGTCACCACTATGTGAGTAAAACGAAAGCAAAGGGCATAAGGAAATTGCAGCCCTCAAGGACACTGATTTTATCACTGTAGCCTTCTCACCAGACAGCAGACAAACGCCTGGTTCTCTGGTAGCTGCTCTCTTGGTGTGACCACAGCGCAGGAGACACTCGCCCTGCCATGCATCCCTTCCACTCACCCTTTCCAGCTTTTAGAAAGCCTTTAGAGCGCGTTCACTGCTAGTGGCAATAGTGCACGAAGGTGATGCTGCTGCTGCTGTCTGATGCCAGACTAGCTGCCATTGACAACGCTGAGACACCACAAAACTTCAGGAGCACCAGGTGTCCACGATATCATTGGGACCAAAAAGTGCTTTAGAGATGCCTTGTCGATCATATGGCATTACTTCTTTTCTTCAGCAGCTCTTAAAGTCCAGTAGCTGGTTCTGATCCAGGAAGAATATGTGCCTGCCACCTCAGCTCTGCCAATTTGCAGTCTAGGATGCTATCTTGATTTATCAGTAATACCAAAGCGTGAATGGGAACAGCCAGAGCACAAATGCTTATTCCCTCCTGCCACTCAATAATAAAGTTAATAAAATCCATTAAAGGGGTAAAGTGGACAGTTCAACACTAAAATCTTAATCTGTTACAGCAAGAGGTCTGTAAGCCCTCCCTAATGCAAACCTCTTCCAAAAATATATCCCTCAGAGAAAAATAACAATGGAATTTCAGATAAAATGGAAAACACTGAGTTTACAGCACACAAATGCACTGGCAACAGGGTTTCGTGGTAGAGTAGCCATAGCAACACAATGCACCAGTGGCTTTAAAAGAAAAACAGCAACATGAAATCCCACACAGGCCTTGGTAAAGTCTGGCACTCTTACATCGCTGGGCTGTTGAGGGGCTCTGGATTCACTCATTGAGTATGCCCCATCCAAAAAGCCCAGACATACACAGCTGTGTGTCGACTCAAATTCAGATTTTATTTCCCATTTTAAATACACAAAGAATACTTTGATCTGATAGTTGCAAACATGAAAATACAAATTTAATGCATATACAGCAATTAAAATTCAACTCACCAGCCTGTACATAGAGTAAATGTTATATCTCTCTTATGAACAAATAGTTGACAAGCTGGCTGCTTTCTGTAAAAAAAAAAAAAATCTTTACCACAATGCTTCCCAAATCCATAGCAGGAAACTGTAGCCAAATTAGAAGCCTATGATACTTACACATTATAAATTTACCACTCAGGATGTAGTTACTATTAGCCCAGATATAATTAGTATTCGCTTGCCTTGATTCCAGAAATAAGTATACTAAACTAGTGTAACTGTCTGTGGTATACATATATTATTGTAACCCTGGGACGACACAGCCAGGCACAATGCACAAGTGTGTGAGCGATGTGACCACCAAAAGGGTAAAGACAGGGGTGTGTAGCTGCACACAAGGCAGCCAGCAAAACTTTTCAGAAAAAGGACAAGAGAAGCACAGGGGACTACTCAGACTGTCAAATACACAGGAAGGATGGCTGGCAAGGCAAGAGAAAACAAGATAAACAGCAACACATTCTCCGTTTTGGAGGGAGGACAATAAAGTACAACAATCATGCCTCAGCAAGGAAAATGGGAGAAGACAGACAACCACCCACTTCAGGTTGGCCTTTTCTCCCTGAGGAGCTCTCATCCTTGTTCGCCTGGACCTCAGCCTCTAGGGCCCACCAGGGACCATGGTCACCAGCACAAGGCAGCACCACCTCCCCAGTCCTGTGTCCTCACAGCTAATTTAGAACATTAGTGGTAAAGAATAATGGCTTTGTGTACATAGGCCTGGTGATTAACATTGTGTAAGAACTGACCGCTAGCCAGCGGTGTGGTGTTAATGAATGGATTTAGTGCTGTCCTGTTTTTTCAGTCTTCATACCACCCCACCACAGCAATCTCCAACTCCGACTCATAAGTATATACACATATATTCAGTTCCAACAAAAAGCTGTTGGTCTTTTTATCAAAATATTGTACACAGGAAACTTGACTTCAGTTTTGGAGCTGATCTCTCCAGGGATTTGTCACATCACCTGGTCCCTCTCTACCTCCTTTCTCCTCTGCAATGCAGGCAATAAAAACCTCCATTTTCTCACTCCTCATACATCTCATTCATTTTCATTTAAACAGTCCCTTACAAGCTGTATAGCGTACACTTTTTACATGAAAACTTGCAAATGCACCGAGATATCCAGCATGAATACAGATAGGTTCCCTCGCAACACAATTCAGGGTAGCAGCTATATTTCCAGAGGTGTTCTGTGCCGAGCTGCAGAGCTCCTGCTCCCATCTCCGAACACATTGGTCCTCTGCATCCACAGTACTCTCAAGCTGGATATTCAAAAGCCCCAAACTGAACTAGCAGTCCAGTACAATTTCAGCATACCACTGGAATTAGAGCACAGAGACAGGAGGAGTCTTCCTCAGGCATCCTTGAAACTCCCTCCAAGAAAAGACAAGGGGATGTTGTGAATGTATTCTCTCTCAGTAAAGAGAAAAGCTGGAGTCATGCTGTGGTCATCGTAAAAACCTTTTCTCTTTTGGTTTCTGATGTTATTCCACATTTTTCAAACAAAGTTTCTAGCAGTTTGTTGTTTCTCGATAAATGTCTTCTTCAGTTTCCTCTCCAAGTTTGATTTATCTAAATTTTATCAGAGAGGCATGAATGACAGCTCTACCTGACTAGCAATCTTTCTGGCTATGTGGTGCCTGATAAATGAACACATGAATGTGCTTTCTGAAGCTGCTGAAAATCAGGGTGAATTCCTCATGGGTAATTTGCACATGTATCAGAGTGACACGCTGGCGGTACAGCTCCAGCAGGGTTTAAGAACAAGAAAGGAGCTGATAGCCTGTCTGCACAAACAAACAGTGGCATCTTCTCCGAAGACAAGCAGAGCTTGTTTCTAAATATCCACATCAACAGCTTGTTGAGGAGAAGTTTAGTTAAAATAAACACAATAAAATGGACATTGTTTACGAATGACTAAAAAAAGCCACAGTACCTAGATTTCTAAAGTCAGCTGAGGAACGTAGACCCACGTCTCCTGTTTCTTTCTCAAACCCTACCTGCTTTGCAAGTATCTTTATTCTGGATGCAGCACCTCACTCTCCAAACCTCTCTGCATGTTCTGGAGGGAAATATCCTTCCTGTGCAAGCCAGAGGAAGCTGAAATCAACTCCTGCATATGAAGTTCTGCTTATAATCACTTTTTTTTAAGGAGCTGGAAGTTTGGGGAGCAGATTCTGGTCAAAGATGGACCTGCCTGACAAGATCAAGTGATTTGTGAAGAGAAAATTGTTGCCACGTGAATGTAATTAGGTTGCATTAAAAAGAAGCTGCCAAAGTCACAGCACCCTCCATTGGGGTGAACTGGAGTAATTAAAGCAGCTTTAACACCAATTCACACCAGCAAAGAATCTAGCTCTGACACTAGCTGTCAAATAAAGGAAGGTAGAGGTGGTGAGATTACATAATTTCATTAAAAGCTATTACTAAATAGTGAGGTGCTAGTGCTGAAATATCTAATTATCCAGAGGTATATTAACCTCTTTGCCAACAGACGTCAAAGTGTGAGATGGAAACAGCGCATTCGGCGCAGTCGCACATTCCCCTAGCCCCTACCAGCGTGTAAAACCATCAGCCACAGCCAGCAGACGCAGTCACGTTTTAATCTGCTGTGAAGGTTCAGATCGTGTGTTCTGCTCTCCAGAACCCCCACAAAGGGTTAGCCAAAGTTTTCTGCGGCAAAAACGTGTCGACGGAAAGCCTTTGGAGGAGAGGAAAAGCAGAAAGTTTTAACTGCTTGAGCACAAGTTGGATAACCCAAAACACAAGTTACCCAAGCTGCTGACTTGAGAAAGCCCCCCCTCAGCTCAGCTCTCCCATGTCCAGACTATAATACTCCTGATCTCGTTTCTCTTCCTCTGTTTCCCAGGAAAAAAATTGCAGTTAAGATGTAAATACCATCCACAGGAACCCAAGATAACCTTAGCTGGTGAAGAGATAAGACTTAATATCTTAACTATTATCAATGTTTCTGTAATTCCCATATGTTCTTGAGATTCTAGGGGCAGAAGTTGTTTTGCCTTTTTTTAGTTAAACTAAGCAGAAAATTTGTACTTACTCTAATTTTCCCCTTGCCAATGGAAGACTTTTGTACAACAATCGCTTCTTCCCGTTGCCTCCATTTTACCTACGAACTCAAAGCTGACTTCCCTCTATTGCTGACAAAGTGAGCTTGAGCAGTGGGACAGCAGCGAATCTCAAACAGCAGCGATGCTTTATGTACCTTAAGTACTGTAAGATTAAAAAAGTGGTTTTATCACAGTGTGATACCAACGTTAATAACTAGTCCAGAGCAAGAATTCAAAGCTTTCCGTATTCTGTAATTGAAAGTAGCCCAATCGCACATGGACTCATCTAGCAACCGAGCAGCTCAGATCATCCGAGTTGGTATTTCACTCGGATCGGAAAGCCTGAGAAAGGCAGCGAAGCATCACTCTGCTGTGTATTATCAACGGGGGCACGCCAAACGTGGGGCCTGCATTAGCGAATGAAGCTACATGCAAGTAACAATCTGACACCATCTGATTACAAAGAAGGTCAGGCATGCAGAAAAATTCATTTATGGCACTTGGTGAAAGCAGAGTGAACATTAAATTTTAGATTTTCTGGCCACCAGCAATAATTTTACCTGCAGCTACATCTTCAGTTGTCACAGCAACGAGCAATTCTTTTTCTTTCAGCTTTTTTTATGATTGCATCTCCTTTGCAACAGCCTTTTGTAAGACAATTATTGCATAAATCTTAATTGTTGTTTCATTTCATATTGAAACTGAACTGAACAGCCAATACCTACGTCATGTCAGAAACCAGCTGTCCCTCACAAGCACAGAAACAGCGACTGCATATCACACTCCAGGACTACCATTCGGCTGAAGTCATCACCTATCAAAAGGATGAAGAGCAACAGGAGCAACAGAGACCTGAGGAACCGCCGCCTGCTTTGAGTATGTGTAGACCGATGCACACAACACGAGAGCCCACCAGGAACCGCCACAGCTCCACGTGCGGTCATCGAGCTACAGCATCATCAGAGTAACAGAGACAGGGTGGGACATGGAAAAGTTTGTACCCTTCACAGTCAGGAAAAACATGCTTTGGAGTCTTTTTAGGCTGCAAGACACAAGTTTGAAAGCCAGAGATATCCATTCACGTTTTCTTTTCTGATGCCTAATACCTTTCCAGTTGCCCATTTGTGAGAACAGCCCCTGCAGGGGATAATGAGGAAAAGCAAACATCTGTACTGCAAAAATTCTTTCTTCCAGTAAAAACACTAACAGGGATATAGATGTTGAAGGCACTTTCTGTGCACTCAAAAAAACCTGATACGGAACTGTAGAAACATTTTTAGTCATATTTATCACCAGAAGTTACATTTAGAGATCAACCTGTTTGCAAAGTAACCAAAACAGAATTAACGATCACGGCCACACCTGCCAAACGGAAATCGAAAGCAAGGGGTGAAACTGTCACCTCCCCAACCTCGCCAGCTTGGCTTTACACAGACCTGCAAGAAAATAGGCACCCAATATATATTTGAATTTGTGTCAAATTCAGCAATTAGCTGTTTTGCTAAAAACCTAGAACTTTTGCTCTTGGTGTAGGGCAGGAATGTGGCAACTTTGTGAGCCACTACCACAAGACAGCTCAGTCTGTGCAATTTGACCAATTTGCATCCTTAAAATTGACGAAAATTCAAGACTGTTTGGCTGCCCTTTCATCTTCCCTGCCAAAAAGGCAACAATTAGTTAAAACCTTCAGTTGAAATAATAACTGAGAAAAAAGACAGAGTCATGCCACCAAAATTTAAAAATAAATGGCTTGTAGTTTTTTGTTCCATTTAGCTTGTGACCAGCTCTGGGAGTTCTGTACCTGCTGAGAGTAAGGGGTCAGGAGATCCTGAAACTGGTTCTATGTTTTTCCGGCTTTTCAAACAGAAGTACAGCAACAGTGCCCGAGAAGCTGCTGACACCATTTTACAACCACAGCAATGTTATGAAAATATACGTGAAAAATGCAGCTGGATTTTTTTGTTTGCCTATGGTTTAAACCATTAACTTGAAAATCAATGGTAAAATCAAACAGCACATAGCACGATTTCTGAATAGTCTGCTGGTGCAGAGGGTGCTGCCCACACAGCCAGCAAGGAGGACGGCCCCCAAAACGCAAGCGGGTGATAGAATATGGAAGAATTGTTTTTCCATGAAAGATTTCCCTGTCTTATCAGCACTGCGACTCCACACCAGTTCCTGGTCTTCATAAATACGAACTGGGCAAAGAAATAAGCAACTTCAGTGCACTGCATGAGGGGAGAAGTATTTCCCCAAGATTATGTTTTAAACTGCTTTAAATTTTAAATTTAAATTTAAAAAGTGCATTCTGGTAAAATTAAAAAGTGAAATGTACACTTGGAGAAGCATTTTATGATCTTGAAGGATCTGCTGTTTGACAGGAATAACTTGGCGATGGAGGGAGGGGAGATGAAGAAGTGGCTGAGTGAATAAGTTATAACAACACTTTCTTCTCTAGCTTTTGACAGCAGAATTCTTAGAAGAGACAGGAAAAACTCAGATCCATCATAATTTTGAGAGTCTTCAATCCTCTGCCAACCAAAGACAGTTATATTCTCTAATATTATGGGGAAAATTTTGTCTTTCAGAAATCTGTAACTTAGTAGGATTTCAAAAACCATGTTGCATCTGAACTCACGGATGAAGTGAGATACTCACAGGTTACAGCGTTCCCACTGAAAATCCTCCCTGGCTGGAAAACAATACCATTTGTAGTACTTCCCCCTCCTTTCCCCTGGCCACTGTGCTCAACAGACACACCCCCCTCCTCAACTGTTGCACATTCAAAAATTATGGCATTAATATGCTGGGGGAGGAGACAAGGAAATAACTCCACCTCTGTATTACCCGGCGAGTTTTTGCTTACATACAGGCTGGAAGAATTCTTGTGGATTTCTTTATTAACAGAACTGGCAAATCCTCATATCTCTATTAGTCATTTTCTGTCTTTATTACTACTGCCCAATTGTACTTTCAGCACTGTCACCAGCAAAATACATTTTCTAACATTTAACCAGCACCATTTGATCATGAGTCTGGAAAATGTCAAGATTTTAGAAGCTAAATCCAACCTAATATAAATTGAAGTAAACATGCAAATATGGTTAGGCAAAAAGTACTCTTTGTCTCTTAATCCTACTTATGTTCATGGTAGTTTCTGTGCCATTTCAATTATTTTGTTTTTTTAAACAGGCAAAGAGGAGAGTCACAGGAATTTAATACATTTGCAAAATTTAAAGGTTAAAATATGTAAATATATTTTCATTTATCCTATTTAACTCTGAAATATACCACTAAGCTGCTAATATCTAATAATCCATTTATAGAAGCTGAATGTTATCTGTAAATTTTAATTGTTTACATTCACAGTGTCATACAGTAAATATAAATGCTCATTCGTTATTTAAAATGTATGTGTCTCTGCAGCACATTTACATGATGGCAATTTTCTGCTTTCCCCACTCAGATTTGGCGAAACAACTCCACAGATACGTGAGCACCATCTTTTGGCTAAACTGTATCCTGACCTGGATTTACATCCTCTTCTTACAAAACCTCTCCCAAATAGGGTTGTGGTAAGGAGGCAGCAAGAAGGGTGGAAGACACATTCAGATTCATATTGCTGCCATAAACGCTAGTGAGAGTTAGTGAAGAGCTTTGGAAGCAAAGGGTAATGCAGTTGGTTACCTGCTCTCTCTCTGCATGGAAAATTTAAATTGGGCCAAGAAATTGGGACTGACTGAGGTGGGGGGACAGCTACCCACCATACCTACAAAAACCACTTCTGATATGTCCCTGGGCAACACCTTCTGAGCACGAAGAGCCAAAATGGGTGTTGAAGCTCAGGCTCTGGCTGATTACCCAACTAAGAGAATCCTGTTGGTCCCAACCTGTATTTACACTGAGGTGCCTTTACATTGTTATAGCCCTAAACCCAAATTTTTATCACTACTTTGTTGTCCTAGAATTATCCAAATGTGCTTTTGTGTACAAATGCAAGTCAGGCCCACTGATTATTAATCAGTTGTGGATACTTGTTTGCATCATAGTTTTCATAACACCTGTAATGGGAGCCTGCTCTAGCGATCTGCTGCTGCTTTGCCATCCTCTTGTACTTTTTGCTTCACATTACCTTGTGTCAAAAGCTCTAAATTCAGAGTAAAGATGATTTGTAGAAAGTATTTTTCCCTCCTTATGTTTTGTGTTGCATTTTTTTAAGTCTACTGAAATTAATAGGGGGATGAAAACGTGGCTTCTTATTTAGGCAGAAATGTCCACTTATTTCTGTATTAACATTAAACTTTTGCCAACAGACAGCATGTCATGAAAAAAAATCTTACATATATTACATCTACTAATGGATCCTCAACAGGATCATGTAAGAGCAAGGATGGCTACCTGTGCAGTGACCAGGCTGGAGGGAACATGTGCCAAGTAAGGCATAAATCCAGGACTTCAGGAGATTGCACAAGCTGAACTGCTAGTATTTGCTGCAATTCTGAGAATACTCCAGAAGAGAGAAAATAAATAACGATCTTAAAAAGATTTTTTTTTTTTGGCTTTTCTGGAATTGAGGTGATTCTGGATAATAGTTTATTTTCCTAATTTCAAAAATTAGGACTTGTGGAGCATAAAGGACCCCAGAAACAGTAGAATCACCTTGCTGTCAGAGGCAGAGGGCCCTCTTGGTCCAGCCTTAGTTTCACCCAGGTGAGGTGTTACATTCTGCTTCCCCTGAAGTCTCTGAAGGTTAGTTAACGAGCTCAGTGAAAACATGTCAGCTGATCTGAACTTGCAAGGCGCACTAGGATGACCAGGGTGCTTGACTACTTAATTTGCCTTCCAGAGTTACATTTGTTCTCTCAATGCAGATCAGAGGATATCTGTTTCAGTGTATCACCACACGCATGCAGCTGGGTGCACCACCCTTTGTACCAGAGGAAGTACCGTTTTAGAGCAAGATAAAAACTGCAAACTGCAAACACGGGTGATATCTCATTGGACAAGGACAGAGTTTGAAGTACCTTGCTGTTGAGTACATGTCATCTGTAGAGCTATTAATCCCCTCAGAATTCCGTCTACCTCACTTGTAAAAACAGTATTCTCCCAGGGCAAAACAACATAAAGTATTATGTCTTTTTAGTATGATGCTTTATATTCCAACTACTGCAATATGTAATCAATTTGACATTCTGCTTTGCAAAGCAGTCATCATTCATCGTCACCCTGATCTATGAGTGTAGATACATCATGATTTGCCCATGGCATCGACTACTGCAGCTTTGTTAATCTATAGCAGAAAGATAATTTACTGCATGACAGCAGCAAATGCCAGTGCAAAACGTCACATAAAAGGCAAGTAATAACACTTAGAGAGAAATACGTGCTGTGTGTATATTTAACATGGACATACTAGAAATGCGTGCTTACTGGTAGCAATTACTGGAGTGGGATCAGATTCTAGCAGCAGTGCTGCTTTGGATTAGCCCACAAAAACTACGGTTTTTTAAACTGGACTACTTATGCCAAATTATTGTTATGAAACTGTTCTTTGTATGTCACTAAGTGCCAGTTTGATTGTAGTCTGGTGATCTGGCAGTTTTGCATGGTTTGCAGTGGGACTACATTTACAGTGCAGCTCCATCTCGTATAAAACAGGTTGAACCTGTCCAATCTAACAGCACTGTTACGTTCTTTTTTTTCCCCTCTTGAGTTATTTAGAGACAATAAATGAAACTGGCAATGATAAGCTAAACTGACTTGCACGTAAAGCCATGCAGTTCAAAAATCTCCTTTATCCTCTCGGCAAGTTTATACGTACCCTTAGAGAGAAGTCCAAGACAGCTGCTGTAACTGAGCACAGCAGGAAGGAAGCCCGTGCAAGGGCTTTGCAGTCTGAGGAAAGTCACAAGAATTTAAATAAAGGCATCTGATAAGGACTGTTAACATCGCCATAACCAGATGCCTGCTCAGATCTGAACAGCAAGTACATAGAAAGGTATTATACATGTAATATAATGTATATAACTTGTATCTATATAATATAACATACCTATACCAATAGCTCTGCTTATGTAATTTGAATCTTCAGGGTTGAGAAATCTAGAAATCCTGAAGTAATAATGTATGTGTGAACAAGAATGTTTTAAGGCCATGTGGAACCACATCTGGAAATAGGAGCAAGACAACAACATCTTAAAAGAATATTGACCTCTATCTGAGGAAAATTATACTAGAATTGCTAGTCAAAAGAGAAACAGGTTATTTAAGAAAAGACGCACTGGTGGATAGCAACTTGAATGGACATGCTATCAAAGAAAAGAGGAACCTTCTGCTGCAGAACAATTACCCTTGTGTAGGGAATCACATCACTCATCTGTGCATAAATGTTGACTGTACAAACCACAAAGGTGGAACTACCTCTGGATTGTGTACCTAAAACTATAACAGACTGCACTTAGTTGTTTCTGCAGAACTGATCACGCTGCCATCCCACACACGTACCACTACAGATGTCAGTACTGCCTTGTTACCAGGACAGGGGAGCGTGCCTTAGTATTTGCTCTACACACATGCAGACCAGTTGATCGTTCTAGTCGCCTGCAGCTTGTGTGCGGTGATTGAATCCGGATGTGGCCAGGAACTGTGGAGTCTTCCCAAGCCTGTCTCTGGTGTCAGTCTTCTGATATTCATGAAGCTAGGTGAATTATTGCATTGGTGGATGCAATACCAGAAGTGAACCAGAAAGCAGACAAAAAAGCAGAAAAGGACGATAGCTTGCCTCATTCTAACTGGCAACCATTACATTAACAAGGAATTTTACAATACCATCACTGGAGCTTTATATGAGAGAGAACCCCATAGCCTGACATTTCAAAAAGGTGGGGGAGCTTTCGGTTCCCATTATTCAGTAAATGAGGGGGAAAAGTGGTAACAGAGCTACACTACTTGTAAGCTTAGACTGCTCATATTTTCCAGCAGGAGACAACCTTCAAGGAACTAGCAGGTTTCTGCTAACCACCTGAAGAGCCAGCATATCGCAGCTTTGCATCATTGACAGAGTACGGTGTTCATAAAATGGCTATCAAGGGACCCAGCCTGGCTGAATCTCATTCTAGTTGCTTCCAACCACATCCAGTGGAAAAGCTACCCTGACAACATACACAAATAATAAAATCTACTACAGCAAAATTTAATATAGGAAAAGCTAAGAGGAAAGAACAAAAAGGAAGGAAAACATTTCTCATTATGTGGACAACACAGACGCAAACCCTGAAATCACCTAGAGCAAGTTAAAGCTGGTAGAACTGAAAAATTGGAAAAATGAGTTTTACTTTGGATTTTGGAAGACAAAAACCTCATGACATACCTATTTGCATGAGAAAGTTTACGTTCAAGAAGATATTTTGGACAAACAAAAAGAAACCATAAAACCTACATGTTCCTTTAAATGTAGTGCCCCAAGTTGTTGCAATTAGTTTAAATTGATTCAGAAAGAATTTAAACTGCACCAGAAAAAGTTTCTAAATGGAAATACACTGAAATAAGGGTGAGGGAGGAGTTGTGAACTTGCAGGAGTGATTTTTCTCCCTGTTGCACTGATTTTACTGTTTTTTAAAAAACTTCTGTAGGTCTTCTAGATCTATCATCCTTGTTAAATTTTTTAAGTGTGGAAGCTTTGAAATTTAAGCCTGAAAGATACAAATCATACAGGTTTTTTTCACCTTCACAGTTAATATTTGATAATTGGCTATGAAAGCGCTTATTTGAACAGGATCCAGACAATCTCGAATACTTTGGGTACCTACCGATAAAAGCAGTATTGTTATGCAACTTACAAATGGCAATTTTCCCATGCCAACCACAAATTATTTTTAACACTCATTTGGCTCACTGTGTGTCTGCTGTATCATTATCATGGTAAATGTTTTGTTTATTGAAAACCCACTCTCTGTGAACAACTAAGCCTAGTAACATTAGGTATTAAATAGCACTCTTCACATTGGTCCCCAAGCAAATGCTGTTGTGCTCATATCTTCAACCACATTATTGCAAACAGCAGAATATTAGCTGCTGCCAAACACTTAAATATACTTTTTTTAAACCAGCTATGAACATCTGAAGGAAGCTGACTCATTTGAGAGCATTCACGTTACTGTTGGAGGAGCTGAGGGGATGGCATTGCCGTTGCCTCCTTGTACACGGTTGAGGAACAGTGCAGGGAGACACAAAGCAAAGAGCTTGTCTTGGGGAGTCCCAGCTCCCAAAGTGTCCAGAGCTGGGTCAGCGTGTGGATAGAGGACAGGCTTTACCACCCTGCTGATCCCCACCATTCCTTCCAGGAAGCATCAGCAGGGGAGAAGGGTGGGAGAGGGAGCTGTCAGGAACATGATCTTTCTGAAGAGGGAGAGAATAACCAAATTTTTCTTGTGCATTGAGGGAGAGCTGGGAAAAATAGGTTTTGTCTCTCTACTATATTGTCCTCCACAAAAAAAAAACAAACAAAAAACCCCAAAACCAGAACAGGAACCGTACTGGAAGACCTTAAAAAAAAGGAGGAAAAACCCAAATAACAAACCATACAGGAGTTGTCATCTTGGATGATCCATCCCCTTCTATAAACCTGAATACTGCTTCCCTTTTGGCAGGAAAGGATCATTTTAAACATCCCTAACAGACACACTTCACTGCCCAACACTCAGGTTTTCTCACCGTATAAAACCATCCATCACAAGTCAGTGAAGACACAGAAAGAGATGAAATACTAAGCAGGCTGAGCTCTCCCCTGCATTTAAAAATCAACCTAAACATGAAAAAAGATATCAAACTTCTCACAAGCACTACATTTCACAGGCTAAACCATAAATGTATTCAACCAAGTCAGCCTTTGAAAGTTTTCATTTAGCTGTATGAAGATAAACATTAGATCAGCATTTTCATTAAAAAGAAATGTCATGGCTCATTCCTTTCTGTGATTGAGGAGGATGTAGCAACATCTTTCAAAACTCAGGAGAGAAACATACGCTTGCAATAAAAAAAATAAATAAGTGATCATTGTTCCAGTAAATGTTTCAGTCTGTGATTATAATTACCTCCTGATTGGGAAGAGCTCCCATGTTAAAAACCCTATGCGATAATAGCTGAAGTAGATCAAAACAGAAATGGGGAGGCTCACTGGATCAGCCAGGAGTTGCTTCCCTAGGCAAGGTGCAGGGAAGGAAACTTAATGGCTCTTGTTGTGTTCTTTTTCTATTATAATTGTGCAGCTGAAGCTACTTTCATCCCCAATTAGTTCTGTGCTCCCTCTCTAACCCACAGAATTTAGCAAAGACCTGGAAACAAAACTACTCATATAGCTGAAGTTACATCAGATTTTGATGGAGGCAGGTCAGAAAGTCCTTAGACAGGCAGTTGCAGAGGAGAAATAATATGAACAGTTAGGACTGGCCAAGACAGTGGGCTCCAGCTGGCACAGAGGCACCATGTACAGGTCTCTCCCTTTGATGTCAGACTGGGATGGCTCAAAGACTGGGTATGAACAAGTCATTATCGATTTACCTAGAAATATTTCTTCTGGATGAAACAACCAGTTCAAATCAAGGGCTGATGGAGAAAACAAGGGAGGAGGAGGGACAGAGCATCAAGCAGCAGTAGCTGACCTTCCCAACATTACAAGCAGTGTATCTAGTTCTTATGACCCAAAACTGTAAGAAATACGTAACATGAGAAACAGGAGATACAGCAGCTCTGTCTTACAGAGAACTCACAACAGCTCCTGTACAGGGATGCTCCATCCAGCACCCACAGTAGATTAACGGAGATGTAGCCAAACCCCAGGCACTCTTAGCCAGACTGGCCTCAGCCTCCTCTCACATCTTCCTGCAGCCCTCAGCAGTGCCATCTCCATTCCTCTCCTCCCAGCAAACCCCTTGGCTAGTACTCTGACATAACCCAGGATGGGAGTTGCACTCGAGCTGCCGGGTATCAAGGCAGAAGCTAACACTTCACTTAAACTGTAACGTGGGGTCCAACACCTGGGGCCACCAGGGAAGCTGCACAGAAGCTCCTGCTCATGTGACAGGTTGTACCAGGAGAGCTTGTCAGAAGAGAGTGGAAGGAAACGGAAGTGGCAGGTTTGGCTTTAGATCCCTGGGAGAGGTAGAAGCAATAGAGATAGGAAGGTATTAAACCAGGGACTGGGAATAAGCTGCCCATGCGCTAAATCCATCTTTCAGAAAGTGGGACTCCTGGGAATTTGTAAAACCATTCAAAACACAAAGGGAATCTCACAATGGCACCGCGGTGATTGGTGCTCCATACGCTAAGCTGGAAGGCAAAGGCCTCCACATTCCTCTTCCTGAGAGGCAGTAAAATAGACACTAATTACTGGACACGCATTGCTGAGCAATCTGGAGTTGAAGAAAGCTTCTAAAGTCCATGCTTCTTCCCTTTTACTGAAAGCTTCTTGCCCGATTGGTGCATAAACTCCAGCCAAGAGCAGAAAACACTGGTGATCTTCACAAGAAGTCTTTCTGTAAGAATCCAAGCCCAAATTTGCAAACTAAAGTGAAGACCTGAAAGAGTTTTGGATGTTTATACAGGATTGTCCTCCAGCTCTTTAGTACCATAATGTGATATACTAGTGATTTAACATAAATATATAACTGTACATAAAAAATATACACAGAACCACTCAGGAAAAGCACACAGAAAGCCTAGAGACAAGGAATTGGAAACCTGCGGTGTTGATTATGACTACTTTCTTTGTGTTAACTTTAAACTAGTAATGATTTTCTTTTATCTTAAGCACATGAACAATGAAGTAAAACAGTGTCAAGTCAGATGAGAAAAATCCTAAGTCACTTCAAACAATTGGGATCTGATGCATACTGTAAGTATAGTTCTGCTTTCAAAGGATTAAAGTACTCTCAGATCTATTTTTTGTTCTAGTCAAAGAAAGACACGTTGCATAAAACATCAGGGGGCTTTCTTTGATCAGATGCACATCTTTACATTTCTTGTTAAAGAGTTATAAAAATAAAAAAGCCTTATAAGAGGTAAACTCAGAGGATATTTATACTTTTCCAAATGACAGGTCAAACAGGGTCTTGAATTTATTACTGCTTTCAAGACGTAAAAAAAAATTATTTGAACAGCAAGCTTTGGAGTTATATCCCTAGGGGAGATCAAGGAGTAACCCACAGCTCTGTGCAAAACAAGTCCCACTTGGAGAGGGTTGTTACCTGCAATGAAATAAACCTCTGCTGAATATCACTGGATTAGAAGAGCGAGAGTTTCTGAGCATTAACAGGGCCTTTTTGTGCCACTCTGGAAGTCCACAGGAATGATAAAACTGTCTTAATTAAGTCTAAAGATTTTCTCAGCATAAGAGATTATCCCTCCGAGAGACAGCCAGAGCAGTTCTTTGTCTTCAACAATTAGATGAGATGAGGTACAAAAAAAAAAAGCCCAGAACAGGAGTTTCCAAAAATAAAGCATGGCAAGATAGTGGTGGTGTTCAGCCTCAACCTATAGCCTCGTTTATTGGGGGGTTTTAAGGCTTTTCCAAAAATAAAACTGAATTTGAGCTATCAAGGTTTTATATTGATTTTCCTCCGTGTCACGAAAAAAAGCAGGTTAATCAACGGCTAAGAAATTGGAAGGAGATTAACCACAGAAAAGAACTTGTAATACGAAGGAAAATGGGGCTGTCAAGACCCCTTGTACTTAGGGTGAAAGAAAAGCCACGCCGGAATGAGGAAGGTTTATATCTCCATCCTTTCTTTATCTTGCAACTCTGCAGACTTTAGCATCCAGTAAAATAAATCTAACCAGGCGCTGAGAGCCTGCCTTTCCCTGGACTGCATCTGTGTGTCAGCTCACCGCATCGCACTGAGCGCCACGGATGCATGGCAACAGTTTTCCTTCTCCGTGTTACCTAGGCAACTTAGTTTTAACAGTCAGAGCAAGAGAGAAGGAATTCTTAACACATCAAGAAATCAAATAACATTCTGCCAGACTGAAGAAGTTTACCCTCGTTTATCTAAACTCCTCATCAACATGCTTAAGGTCAAAGGGATGTGGGTCAGCTGTTCTGTCCCTTCTTCAGTGGCATCTGAAACCATGACACAGCAACCGCTTTGAGCAGCATCTTCTCAGTCTCTGCTTGCTAATCCCACTCCATGTCAGAAATGATAACTTTCATCATCAGAGACATTTAGGGGTTTTTCAGGAGGGCCCTACTTTGTGTTGTGAAGTGCATTTTTTTCTTATGACAGCAATATGTCAAATACCAGAAAGTCTTGGTCTTTCAAGAAAAATGTTTATGGTTATGCAAATGAAGGCCAGCTCAACAATTTGTATTTTGAGTTAATCAACATGGAGCAATGGATTTCTACAAACAATCTTTTCAGACTGCAAAAAGCAATTTCATCCTGATTTGCAAGACCACAGCCAGGAGCTGCAGTGCTCCATCCCGTTAGCAGCCCGGTCTCCGCACAATGCCTGCGTCAGTTTTACAACAGCTTTGAAGGCGTGGTAGAAGACCCATACAGTAGCTCAATTACAACCCTATGTGTGTTAAAACTACATACCTACACCTTTGCTGTATGCCTGCCAATGTATTGTTTATTCTCCTTCCAAATACTAGAATAGCTTGTGGAAGGGTTTTTTCAGACCAGCACCTCCAGCTGCACACTGCAGTATCTGTGCTGTGCAGTTACAACAAGGCTGACCGTTCTGTGTTCTCTCAAACCAAGTGCAGCTTCTGTACCTGAGCTAGACCTTCCATTAAACTGGTGTAAGAGGTGAGGAATGATTCAAAACCGCTTGTACTAGACCATCATTCTCTTTCTCTATAGGACTGGAATTTGTATGGACTACCAAAATTCATAGAAATAATTTATAGTGGTAGAAAGATATTTTTGTCTGCAAGTGAAGCTTCGATATTCTCAGACAAGAATACTGGCAAGATGGTCAAATCACATCATCCCTTGTAGAACATTTTTCATGCTTATGAGGTGAGGATCTGTCCACTAGGAAATCCACTGAGGCTTTTGATTCATCTGTCAACCGCATATCAAGCATTCAAAGATAAACATCCTCCTTGCAAACAAATACCTTTGGTAGCACAGCTTGGGAAAAATAGCTTCATCGTGACACCCTGCAGCAAGAGACATTCTCTCCTGTCCACGTTTGTGCAAAATAATTTCCAAATACTAGGTACAATGGGATAGGGGGAACGATGAAGAAAAACTCTTTTTTGAATTCATAGGCTTCAGTGTATTGTTTCAAAGTAGTTCAACATGGCCATGTGTTCAAATGTTCATGCCAACCATCTGCATGTTCCCCTCCAAATAATAGATAGTGGAGACTCACTGAACAAGAATCACAGCTCAATTCCATGTCTACACAGACACACCACTGACCTTACAATCTCCTTTACAAATTTCAGGACATTTTCTTGTTTCACATTCTTGGAAACTCTCACGCAATATTTTGCTTGTATTTTAGTGTTTATATTCACTATGATTTTTCCTTCATTGCACCGAACCCCCACTGGGTGTGCTTCTCCACCCCTTGGAAAACTTCTCGCCACACTCCGTGGTTTTCACGTTGGTTTTGACAGTACCTTCCCATATCTGCAACAAAATCCAAGATTCCAAGTAGCCATAACTTGCCAAATAAGAAATTCTGTTCGCAGTAGCAAGTGATCACTGGAAGGCACTGGGAAGAAACACCCTCCATCTCACAAGAATGCATCCAGGCATAGATGACAAATGGGAGCATGTTGGCAAACCAACACATTGGGACACAGCAGCTATTTAGCCAACCCTCATCTTTGTCATCTGGCCTTTTGTGCCTTTTTTTTTCCAATGAAAGAATGGCTACTATGTCATGTAAATAATGCATTCAATTCTTCATTTCAATTATGCAAAACCAAATCTACACAGGAAACTAAGTTTCCCTCTGGCTCCAATTTTGATATCAGAGAGTTTTTCTAAGCTGAAAATGCAATATGGGGCCATGGTGGAGACAGTAACCCTGACTTCATTTTGCAGCTGTTTGAGGGCAAAAGAGTCATCGCTAGAATGATTAAAAAGCTATAGTTCTCTCTCTCTTTCAAATTAACTGCATATGAGGCAGTACAAAGCAAGCACGCACGCAGAGCAGTTTGTGAAGCATTTGATTTTACCGGAAGTTTCTGCCAGGACCCAGACTCCGGACCTGCACCGTATATGCATATTTAGACTTGCCTGCATGAGTAGCTGCGTGGGCATGGTGGAGGTGGTTCCTTGTAGGACATGGCTGAAGGACACGTTTTGCAAAATGGAGTTTCTATTGTAGAGAACCACATTTCATGAACCCATTTCAGGTAAATTTTAGAGTATTGTACCTCAACAAGACACAGATTTGGGTCTGAACAGGAAGGACCTCGCAGCTGCAACCAGACAGCATAACCTAGAATCAAGTTAATTCTACTAATTTCAGCTAATTAAGCAGTGCAGATGAAAACCCCTTGGACAACTGTTACACACATACACACAGCCCTCCCAGTAAACCATTGCACATATACTTATGTTAAGGTTACCCCCAAGGCAAATTAAACTTCCAGGCAGCAGGAGAGAGAACCAATGTGCTGGTGAAGGCACTCTTCTTGGAGCTGACTTGAAAACCTTTCAGATAGAAGAAAAAGCTGTACTAAGGTCTGGTGCAGCACAGATGACCCTGAACCCTACCTCTTCCCCCCAGGGTGGCTTTCATGGAAGAGAGACCCCTCCGGCACCAAACTTCAAAAGACAGCTCTGACCCTTCTCTGCCAGCCACAGAAAGCCATGAGCAGAGCTCGCACAGCCCGGGCTGGGACAGGACAGACACTCCCAGACTGCCCTGCTTGTCCACCTCCACCGCAGCCAAGGATCAACCAGCCAAATCACTTCTGCCTGGGACTTCTCTCCTAAAGCTACCAGACATTAAACAGTTTCTGCAAGAGATACAGTTGGCTTGGCCATGCCAAATTATTGAGCTGTTACTACAGACAATTAAAATTTATGAACAACTTTGGATTAATTAGACTGTATATAAACATTTTAAAACAACACATGCAGAAATAACTAGGAACAGGAACTAAAGCCACCAGGAATTTCTTTGAGAAGTTTGTGGTTTTGCTCTGAAAGCACGTACGTGTGACCACAGGCTTTACACCACGCGTACGTAGTCATGTCTGGCGAGAGATCCATTCTCTGGGTTTTGTCCAAAGCTGCTGAACAGCTTCGAAACACCCACCTTCCCCCGAAGAGCTGGACGAAGGATTTGGTGTATATGTCTTTTCTGGTCCTTGAAAAGAACGTTCAAAATTGAACACAACCAGCTCTTCCACAGCATAAATTGTCTACTATTAATTAACATTCGTGCCACACTCAGCTGAGCCTACAAGCCCTTTTCCCTGGTCACTGCACACACTGATAATGAAGGATAGACAGGTGCAGCGATTAAAAAGTAAGACTGGAGAGGCAAGGCAAGGCTGAGGCCACCCAGCAAGTCCCTGATACAGGAACACAATCTGGGTTTTAAGCAGCTTAACCCTGCTGAGGCCAGTGTCTCTCTGCACATCGAGTCCCCGGGCAACCCGAGAAGCAGCTGCTGTTCCCCAGTGCTTGGGTTGGGGAGGTAGCTATTGATTTGGAATTTAAGGATAACCAATGCAACATCACCTTCCTGAGACTGCAGGCAGCCTGGAACAATTCTGGGGACGTTCAGTGGGATAACTGGATGGTTTACCATCCCTAAACTTCCCAGTGTGATCATAGATTGAAAGCCTGCTCACGACTTTCTGCACTGGCATGTTTTACTGAAGCTCTCCTAACCAGATGGAAGGAAACAAGGTAGAAGTCAAGCTTGTGAGATAAAACTCAGGAGCTCCGCAATGAATTAGGTCTGAGCTACCTAGAAGGTCAACAGTGCTGAAAGCAACAGGCTCACTCCTTCCCACCTCACACCAGGAGCTGCTTCCCACTGTCCTCAGCCAACCACTGGAGCTACTTGAATGCCAGTGAAGAACACAATCTCCAGGGAGGTGGAGGATGGGGTCCTGTCCCCCACCTCCTAGTGTTTGTCCACCACAAAGCTCACTTCATCGGCAGACAGATTTGCAACTTGTTTCTAGATTTGCAGGGATTTTTCTAGGTTGTTTTTCTGCTGGATTAACAACAGCGCAAGTGAAGTGCTGAAGCTGGTGCAGAGGAACCTACGACCACGTATGATGGGACTGAAATGAGTTGATAGGCTTGCACTAGCCCTCTTCATTTGGCTGTATCCCTAAGGGAAAGAAGGAGGATGAATACAACAGAAGAGATGTAAGGACATAACAATTCTCTTTAAAATAAGTTTTCCTAACTGCTAAACAACAATAAAGATGAAAATATGAGAACCCAAAGTTAAAATTGTTGACAAACTTCACAGCATATTCCTTTAATCCCCACACTAGTAATAGAGAGTGTAAAGCTCATTATAATTCTTTGCAGGACTGAAGTCATAATCTCATGGAAGAGTTAAAAAGGATAGCTTTACTTTGTGCTGTTTTGCTCTTTAAGCTGTTGCCACGTGCTGGATGCATTTAATGCACTTAGAAAAAGGGCGAGAAAGGTCTCCGCAACCAGGAGATTTTGAAGGAAATTGTCACTTTCTACACTTAAGTGACAATTTTGTAAATTCGAGATGTGACAGTAACAATCGAAAAAGTAAATTATGGCGGGGGGAGGTTGGGAGGTTGCTGGTGATGGGGAAGGGTTCGACACAGAGAGCTCCTCACGCTCGGTGCCGGAGGTCTGGTCAGGAATTCAGGAGAGCTGCGTTAATGAACCTCTGCAGAGCAACAGTAACATCTAGTGGATGTGAGGGAAACTTCCACGGCAGGACACTGCGGCTCCGCATCCACCCTTAGGAACGGAAACAGATTTAAGGAGAACAGAAGGGTAGACCCTTAACACCCTCCCCCCTTTTTTTAAATATACACATACACCTATTTAAACAGCCCTAGTCAAATCTCACTGCTGCTTTGCCAAATTGAAATAGGATGCTTTGCCATTTCTGCTGGCAAGAGGTAAATTAACTGCCCACATGGCAAAAGCCCTCCCACAAAATCCACAGCAGACGGGGAGAGGATGATGGGCTGCAGGAGGAATGCTAAAATCGGTCCGCATGCACCCAGCTTCTGCACTGAAGTACCAAACTGAGCAGTCCCCTTTATTCACAGGGTCCCAGGACATTATTTCACATAGGCAATACACTAGGGCAGACAAATCCATCTGGAGACACTCTCAAAGCAAGGGAAACTGTATTTTGTATAGAGGCGGTCTAAAACTTCTGCCCAGAGAAGACCACATCTCCACTGAAAGCCAGTTGCCTCCAGCCCTTTTGCCTCATCTTGGCTTTGTTTTTAAAGGAAATTTCTGCAGCTGGACTTGCATTTTCTTTGCTGGAAGTAGTGCAATAGCAACCAGACAGAATGAAATACAGTCCAGCAAAAACATTTTCCACCATCCATACTCCATTTTTTCCCAAGTGCTGAAAGGTTTATAGGCCAGACCAACTCCCTACCCAACCCATGTGAGCCAAAGGAGCACACCTGATATGCAGGGCCAAGCATTTACTGAGCATCTAGTTAAAGTCTTAACAGTCTAATCCAAGAATTATTATTAGTCCAATTACAATGATACAAACATTTGTAGTTTGAAGCATCCAGTTAGAACAACTCTTTTGCAATGATAATATTCTTAAAATCCATACATGGAAAACTGTCTCAAAGGTACCCTTTTCTCTGGTGTCGTGCTCACCCTCCACTGAAGGTCACTACAGCAGCAGCATCCCACACTCCTCACCAGGAGGATTATAATGCGGATAATGCAATTTGTGCCTCTTCACTCTGGAGTCCGCATCAGTTATTTTTGTGACTTTCTTAACAGATTGCTTACTTGCTTTCTTCTCATTAGTGCATAAATTCCATGTTCTATCAAGTTTTACTGTATATGGTAGAGTTACTGGATGTTGGATACTTGTTCTGTTTTCTCTTTGTTATACCTAGAATCAGCTTTATCGGGTGTCCATGGTTACATCCTTTAAGGACCCGTAATAACCATTCATTGCAGGTGGTTACAAGTAGTTACTGTTCTGTGCCCCACACTCTCAAGGCTTCTGTAGCATCTCACACTTGTATTTCTGGGGACTGCTGCCATAATCTTCTATTTTTTGTCTGCTAACAAGTTATCAGCACAGGCTACTTGCACGTACACCCTCATTCCAGGGTCACCGAATGGTGCACTCTAAAAACAGTGGTCCATTAGAAGGCGCACAGACATGTGCAGACACACTTCTCTGGTAACCATAGAGTAACAATACAGTAACACCTACAGCAACTCCACCGGTATACCGTCAGGACTGCTCTGCTGCTTGTTGGACTCCCACACTACTTAGAGACCTCATAGCAGGAAGCTTCCTTCCTGGTGAAGAACCAGAAGGAAAGCTGCAAGCCCTAGAGGAAATACTATATCTCTCTTATTTACACATGAAACCAAGCATCTTTAAATTACTCTACTACCAGCAGACCTTGATATTTAGTTTCCTTCTATCTTTTGGCAATTTGAGACTTCCTTTCTACTGACTGCAGACCCTTCTCTGAACCTCCCAGCTGACAGTAATTAATGGTTACTTGAAATTTTGTTTAAAGATCTAAAGAACTAAATCTGAATAAGTCAGCTCACCCTCCTGGGGCAAATACTGCAGGACCATCAGATTTAGGTTCACTTATTCACCTTCCTAAATGTTCATTATTTCTCACTTCAGGTTCTGTTCTAGCTGTGACAAAGGAAGCACCCAGAAGGACTGGTGCCTGCTCCATAGGTTTTAATGCGAGTGCCAGCTTCTAGCAGCTTCTCCTAGAACCTGGATCCCACCTATGGAGGTCTTATTCTACCTCTTCAATACATCGAGAACTGAGCTGATTTTCTTGGGAGTCAAATCGATGGTGGGATTTGTTGTTTCTGGGTAGATTCTCACTGCAGAAGTCAGATCACTGCAGTCTGGTTTCCCCAGCCAGCTCATAACATGATAGGTGTCTTCCCCGTCCCTCTACTCTCTTCTTGTCATGCCTGAAAATATATTAGACTAGCTCTGAATAAGTGATTACTACTATTTTTTTTTTAAATTTCCCAAGGGTAGAAGAAACCTCATTAAGTTTGCCACAAACGCGTTGCCGCCAGGAATAAGCTGCAAGTGGCATTGAGGAATAGAAATCAGCTACCCCAGGCAGCAGGGCCCCGTGAGACGGCACAGATCTCACCTCGACACGATATACCTGTGCGAGCAGGGGTGCCCAGGGACCCGCTGCACTCCAGCACCAGGCTGGGGGAGCTCCTAAGGACCGAGCTGCCAGCAGAAAGAGGTCAATAACAGTGCTAAGTTATAGACTACCTGGAGCAAGAGGCACCGGGAAGACCCTGCACACTTTTTTAGCTTCCACAAAAAAAACCCACCAAATTGCATGCTATAGTACTCTAACCAAGCAAATTGCAAGTAAATGTATTCCTGCAGAGAGCTTCTCCACCGCTCCGTCCACGGGGAAAGCGATAAAGCCTTCTGCCACCTCGGAGGCAGCCACGGGTACTTCGCACTGGGGCCGGACTAACAACGCAGCCTTGGAATTCCCAAAGACTCCGTCCTTGGAGCATCCGACTTCATACTCAGCGTTCTGCGGCTGAAACGCCTTGCAGCCCTGAGGGGCAGCAGTGTGTCACGTTCTGCTCTTTTAGCTTTAAAGACAGATATGGTATCTAGAAGAGGCTAAATTCTCTTTTACTGTACCACCAGCTGAGCCACATCGATGTGCAAATGAGAATTTATCCGATGTCGCCCACATCCCAGGACTCAGTGCAGGCTTGCTGGACCCCAGAGTGGCACATCAGCATCATTCCCATCTCGATCTCTCTGAATCATTCCCCTCAAAGAAATAAAAATGTGATTTTGAACAAGATGTTATGAGCTGACATTATCAACAAAAGAAAAATTTCTTAAGAATAATTCTGTTTGTTACTTGAACTACAGATTGCCAGTTTCGATGGTAATCTATCCTTTCTCATTTATTTTTTGTATTAAAATAATAAGCCACAGTCAAAACTGAGGTTAAAATTAAAAAAGGAAATTCATAGCATTTTCAAAGCATTCTGTATGTACAAATACATCCATAGTGACTTCTTGGGATTCTTTTAATAGTGTTCCTTCAAACTTCAGCTTTGCAAGCTCAGATCAAAGCATTAACCTGTTGAACTGTCCTTGGAGACGCTTTCAGTTTCCCCTGATCTATCCCTTCCGGGACTAAAGGAGTGGAAAAAAATTTCAGTCTGTTTTAGGCCCAGGGTACATACCCAGACTTTCAAAATCCCACATTAGCCAAGTAATTTCCACAGCCTGTGACTCTTCTTTGCTCAAAATTGGCATTACGTATTTGCTAAATTTACCTGGAATTTCTGTTTCAAATGAAATTTTTACATTCACA
>Ga0181612_109551_pt1 | contig 32680 bp, 24 predicted proteins | sample HoacroProtozoa21_FD_119630 | JGI IMG/M metagenome (GOLD analysis project Ga0181612, IMG submission 119630) | Hoatzin crop microbial communities from Cojedes, Venezuel. Combined Assembly of Gp0051906, Gp0051904, Gp0051908 | reverse complement strand
CCCTGCTCATGGCAGGGGGGTTGGAGCCAGATGATCTTTCAGGTCCCTTCCAACCTAAACCATTCTATGATTCTAATCAAAACCCCAGGAGCTTTGCCTTGCCCCGGGAGAGGAGGAAAGCCGTGAGCAGAGGCAGCAGCTCCCTGTCACAGCAAGAGGGCTTCCCTGGGAGCCCCGCCGCTCGGCAGCACCTCTCCCTCCCTGAGGGAGAGGAAAACCTGACGTCAGGCTGCAGAAATGCTCCTCAGCCCTACCCAGGCCTTGGAGCAATTCCCAGGTGAGGCATGGCAGAGGCTCCTCCATCCCCAGCCAACCCTCGCCCTTCCTTACCGCTGCCTTTGCGGCCAGCCCCAGGTGCATGGAGGTGGCCATGGGTGCCCTGCGAGTCCCAGAAACCAAAAATCCAGGTGGTTTAACTGCAGCCTCCACCCCAAACCTCCTGGCTGTGGACCAGACCCCGGCATGGTGCTTGGGACATGCACACCTTGCCTCTGCACTGCCCGGACACAAGGCAGTGCCCTGCCTGCAACAACCTGTCTGCCCATCCCAGGCCACAAGAAGTGGTCTGTCCAAGCCAGACACCCCATCCCGGGGTGGATTCGGGGTGAGGAGAGACCCATGACGTGCCGAGTCCCAGCTCCGATGGCAGCAGTACCATGCTCTGCAGGGGTCCCGTGCCTGGAGCAGGCAGGTCCCTTCCTAGGCAGGAAAGCTCCTCCTGCAGATGGTGTTGCCTCTGCTAAGAAATAAGCCCTACAAAGGGCGAATAAGAGCTCCATGCTGTGGCTGCCAAGCGAGGGTTCAGATGGATGTCCAGGGGGGCAGGATTTGTGCTTGGCCGGAGACCAAGGCAAGCAGGGATGCCTGAAGCCCTCCTGGCCCATCCCCACCGCTGAGAATGAGCCCCAGGAGAGGGTGGGAGGCTGTGTTTCTCAGATGGGGACACCCCAAGGGACATGGCCGGCAGCATGGCCCGGGTCCCATGACCCCAGACCCCTTCAAGGCAGCAGACCTCTCACCCTGCTGAGGCTTCGGCCGTGCTGGCAGCTCCATGGAGAAAATTGCTCAGGGAGCAGGCACCTGATATGTGTTATTTCCCATCTCTGCAGGCACCATCCAAGAACGCTTGTGGAGTCCACTAGCCGCTTACCAGAGTTGAACATATCCCAAGGGGCTTGCAAGCAGCAGGACCAGCACAGGCAGCCTGCCCAGGAGCCGACATGGAGCAGAAGATTAGCTCCTTCTTTAATTCCATCTTGGAGCTCATCCGTACCAAGCATGAGGAAGGTGTCTTCAATACCGTCTGCCTGGCTGTGCTGATGGGCCTGCCCTTCGTCGTCCTCATTACGTTCATTTTCATCTGCTGCCACTGCTGCTTCTGCAGCCGGAGGCGACAAAGCAGTCAGAAAGGTGGCACCAGCAGCAACGGGCAGCTGCACGCCGAGAGAAGCAAGAAGAAAAAGAAGAAGAAGAAGGATGAGGAGGACCTGTGGATCTCCACTCAGCCCAAGCTGCTCTTGCTGGACAAGAGACCCTCCCTGCCCATCTAGCAGACAGGAGGGTGCTCAGGCCCTCCCCTCTGAGATGCCACCAGCCCTTCCAGCTATGCACTACGGGATGCGAGGAGATGCCAAAGCTGCTGCCATTTTATGGTAACTTTCAAAAGAAGCTGAGCCCAGCGTGTCGAAGGGTCAGCAGAGAGCAAGGCAGCTGGGTGCAGGCTCACGCAAGCCCCTTCTCCCCCACCATGACAGCGTGCCCAAGGGCAGAAACCCCCGGAGAGGACAGGCGTGCGTGCGAGGGTGGGCTGCCACCGAGCCACACGTACCTCGCGCCACCAACACAACGCACCTGCGCTGGGCTGGCACGCAGCAACCGGGCACGCGGGACCACGGGCACGCGAGGACTGAGCCGCCCGCATGCTCCCCATGCGCAGACGGACGCGGCTGCGTGCGAAGCAAGCTTGTCCTGCCGTGGAGGTGGCACAGCTCGATTGTCTGGGCTCCGTCCAAACCCACACTGGAGATGCAAAGCCAAGCGCAGTTACCCCACAGCTTGAAGATGTGCCATCTTCCCGGCCACCAAGCCAAAGGCAGCTGAGAGCTTCTGGAGGCAGATGCCCTCAGCCCAACCTTAGAGACCTCATCTTAAAGCAGCAAAGCAGAAGGACGTGTTGCCCCCTGGGCTAGAGGCAGGGAGGAGAGAGGAGGCTGCAAGACTGGCCCTTTTGCACCAGCACTTAAGAAAACAAAACAAAAAAATCTTCCTTGAAAGACTGTTTTATATAGACTTGCCTTTAAAGAGCCCACCACGCTACAGCAAGAGCAGAAACGCAAGCTGAGGCTGCGTAAAGGCTTAGCTACGGGCATTAAAGTTATTTATTGAATGACTACTAAAGAAGAGCAGGACCAAAGGCCCCTCCGTTGCGGGGCTAGGCACACCGAAGCGGTATTGAAGCAGCAGACACACCTTCCCGGCGCGCTCGGCCGTCCCCTCTCCCTGCAGCCCTTGCACACACACAGAGGGCTGCTGTACGGCTGTCAAGCCAGCCGGCGCTGGGATTTCGGGATGCGCTGTAGGAGTAGAGAGGAGTAAAGTTCACGCTCGCAGTCATCCCTCACCAAGGGATGCATCGTACAGCCGGACCCCTCTTCTCCCCTGGACGTGCGGCGACTCAGCTGGGCGCAGCAGCTAACGAGGACACACACAGCTCTCACCCCTGCTCTGGTTTTGACCCTCTGCTCCCCCTACGCCTGCGTGCCCAGCCTACCTCCTGAGGAGCTGGGGGGTCTCCTCTGCCCCCCGTTCTCCGTCCCCCCAGCTTGTTCTGCCAGCGAGAGAAGCACAGGTGTGATGAGAAGCCCTGTTGCAGCTGATTCTTGCCCTGTGTCTGTACACTGGATGTTTTCCTCCCACTTTCTTCCACTTCTTAAGCTGCTGGAGCGGAGCGGAGCTGCCGGGACAAGCAGCCAAACCCACGCGGGCAAGGCTGGACGGAGCTGCCGGACACGACTGCTTCCAGCGAGGGCGATGCCGCCTTCCCCCGGCTCCCGGGGGCAAAGCTGGTGCCAGCGCAGCCCGTTTCGTCTGCTGCGGACAGGGCGGTGATGTCACCGTCCCGTCCCGGGGCTCAGCTGCATGCGGCTGTGCTGGTAACAGCTGGGGGCCAGGCTCCTCCTCACACAGCCCTTCAAATCGACCCCGTATGTGCCTTATTTTCCAGCTTGCTTTGTTAGCATTGAAGTAAGTGACTCCCTTCTCCTCCAAAACAGGAAGCAACGTATAATGCTATAAGAAATATGGATTTGCCACACCTAATCCTAGAGAGAAACATGCAGGAATGGCTCTGGTCTCTGTCCCAAACCCCCAGTCCAGCCAGGACCCTAGAGAACCGGCACTGCGCTTGTGTTATTCCTTCTTCCTTCCCTCCTTTCCCCCACCCAGGTACTGTTCCCAGCCCTCCTGCCTCCGCGCTCAGCAGGTGGGCAAAGCAGCCTCCTCCTGCGGGCAGGAGAGCTGCCCACCCAGGTGCTCCTGCTGCAATCCAGAGGCACCAGGAGCCCCGGAGCAAGGGTGGGAATCAGGAAAAAATCAGAGCGAAGGGAAACACGATGGGAGGCCAGAGGCTTACCCGAACAAGCAGGGGCACGGAGGCAGCCAGCTCTGGCAGAGTACAGCCTACCTGGTGTGGAGCTGCTGGACTTCGCACGGCTCTCTGCAAGAAGGTCCTTCTCCGGAAGGGTTAGCGAGTAACATTTCAGGCCAGGGCAACCGATCCCTACAAGAACCAGAGAGCTGTCAAGAAAATGTCTGCATTCTGTCACACACAACATCTCTGATCCAGGCTTTCGGGAGTTCAGAGCCAGCTTTGAATTTCGAAGAACTCCCCAAAAAAACCTCATTCAAACCACCCGTGGGCTGGGCAGCGAGGGACCAGGGTACAACCCTGCCCTGATCCATCTGACCATGGAATGGTCCCAGCCTCTGCGCCCTGTAAAGCACGGGGCTGAGTTGCTCCAGGGCTGCTGTTTTAGCCAAACCACCCACTGAATCAGCTGCTCCTCGGGACACAAGCGGCGACAACCTGGGGTGCCCCGGGACCCGTCACCCACCAGCCAGGCAGCAGCAGCCCCGCAGCACCCAGACGAGCAAGGCGGCGGGAGGAGACGCCTGGTACAGAAACCCCGCTCCCCGGCCCCCCCTGCACTGCCTCCCCACGACTGCCCTTCGATATCAACCTTTTATTTTTCTAAACAGTCCATGCAACAGGGCAAAAAAAAAAAAACAACCCTTTTTTTTTTTTTTTTGCAATGTCTCTTTTTTAAAACAAAAATAAATTACTTTTAAACTGCGAACAAATCCTAAGTCTCTAGCTCTTAGATTTGTTTATTTTCCTGGGGAAATCTTCCTTGTATCTGCATCCTGGCCCTAGATAAGACATGGGGAGAGCTCAGCGGGCAGAGGCTGTGCAGTCTCTGCCTGCAGCCAGCTGTGCAGCTGGGACAGACATTTTTTTAAAGAAACAGCTTAGCTTAATCAAGTTTAATGGCCTTGCCTCGTTGATGAGCACAGTCAAGCTCCTCTGCCCAAGGGCAAAAAGCAGTGGGAAGAAGAAAAGTAGTGTTTCTGCACTGCGGGGTGGGCTCCAAGGGTGTTTTTTTTTTTTCCCTTGCAGAGGGTCAGCAGTGCAGGCGAGTTAACCCCAGTTGGTTTTGATCAGCCAAGTATTTCACGGTGTCTGCAGCTTCTGGCAGCCGTCTGCGCTGGGCACATCGCTGAGTCTCTTGCTGGATCGCACACCACTGAGCTCTCCCTCCATCTGTCTCTCAGCTGGACGATGCACCCAGCCGCACCTCGCCCGCGAAGCCCAGGTTCTGGAGGAGAGCGGTGGGAACAGGCGAGCAGGACGGCAGCAGCGAGCGGCTGGGAATGGCAGAGACGCTCTTCTTTTTGGGGGAAGGAATGAGCCGTGCACGCCTTGCTTCTCTCCAGACAGCAGCCCTGCGCACCGTACTCGGGGCCAGGCGTTCTTGGGTAGTGTGGGCTGCAGAGGGACCAGGAGGTTCCTGGGTCCCAGGTTAGAAACAGGCAGGGGCTGAGGTCAAGCTGAGCCCCTGGAGCAGTCCAGGGACTGGGGGGATGCAAAAATTGTCCCCGCAGGCCCCTGACACCTCACTAGGAGGAGAGAATGGGATCTTCACTGGCTCTGCCTCTATTTTTTCAGCCAACAAAGCCTAGAGCAGTGATCAGAAGTAACGTTGCTGCTTTCCAAGCAAGTGCCCAGCGCAAGAAGACTCTCCTGTCTTCTCTCCAGATGACACCATTCAGAGCGCAACACCTTTTGCCTTCTCCCTCCTCCTCCTGGGTCAGTGGGGAGGCTGGTGAAGAACCCACCGCCTCTCCAGCGCTTCGCTGGGGTCCCCCCACAGCAGCGCTGGCCGTGCTGCACCCCAGATGTACCACAGCAGAGAGGTCCTGGCTCCTGGGGCCCAGCAACAGGACAGTCCCCACCAACACACTGATGCCAAGGCAGAGGGGATCCTTCTGGCATTCAAGTTCTGCCCCTGGGTAAGCTGCAAACCAATATATAAAATATAAGTGATCTCGGGGCAAGGCAGAAGTTTCGAGAATCTGTTTTGGCCCTACGGCATCACCATTACAGGGCTGGGTATTGCAGGAAAACAAGGGTAGTTAAGCGGATGTGAAATTTTTACGGGATTCCCCCAACCAGCCTGGGCCTTGAAACCAGAACAGCCAGTTCCCGAAGGCAAACAAACTGCACTATCAGAGCGGCCCCGGCTCCTAAAGCTGTCGCGCAGACTGGTTAACCCCCAAAAGCTCCTTCCACAGAGGCCGGCTGGATACTGGGAAGTTTCTCCCGCACTAGCACGAAGAGATGATGCCATCCTGTGGCTGCTGGGAAATACTGACCACCCTCCGTGGCTTTCACCAGCTGCAGCCTCTATGGCTGCCCGTCCAAGAGGAGCCCATAATTAGCAGAGAGACAAGTAAACCCTCTTCAGAGACTGCAGCTACGGTGTCTCATTTGCCTCCATCTCCAAAATACAAAGCTCATACCGCTTAAGAGAATATTGCCTGCTCTCAGTTAAGATTCAGCTTTAGGAGGGGATCGTGCTTTGCCTCCAAGGTTTGCACAGGAAAGAGCTGCTGGGCATGATGTCGCCTGCTGCTTTTTAGAGGACATGATTACTTTTAGAGTGGCTGTGCGTGAGGCTAGGTCTGAGGTCCCCCTCGGTCACCTCCCTCATGTCTACGCTGTGCCTTTTAACTGAACAACACAGCGAAACCTCTCCTTGCCTGCAGACGAGCGGGCAACGGGGAGAAATCACTTCACCGCAGTAAAGAACCCTCATTTTCCTGTGTCCTTCTCTCACGCTCTTAGTACCCAGCCTGCAAAACACTTCAAGTGCAATTTTCCTTTCCTCTCCTCCCTCCATGAGTCTCCTCCTTCCCCCACACAGGGGGTTGGATATCCTAGTGCAGCTCAGATGAGTCTCTGCTTGCCCACCCATGCAAGAGGCACGGCCCTCAAAGTACTGTGAAGAATTCAGTACTCACCTTTGCGAGACGACTCTCTAGCTAGCTCTCCTCAGCCACGTTCTAGCAGCCACGGATCAGTTAACTGCTTTGCAGTATTATGTCACGAAGCGATCACATAGTCCCCATCCCTGCTTTGGAACAGGCTCCAAAGACCTAATTTTCACAGCCCCACTCTGGGCCTGGGCATTTCTCTGTCTCTGTAAAGAAGACTTAGTTTAAATGGGTTAAAAAAAAAAAAAAAAAAAAAATTCTACCACCCAACGCAAAGAAGACAGAAATATTTTAAGATGTCCTTTATTTGCAAATTTATTACTTCCCCAAACTCTGGGAAGGATCCTTTAAAGTGTGTAACTCAGCTCAGCACTGAGGGGTAGAACAGGCCATTAAGACACACGACAATCACGTTCCAATCCACTAAGACAAGGAAGCCGTTTGAGCAAGCACCATTTGGTGAGCTCATACTTCTTCCCTGGCTGTAGCTGGTGATCCAGAATTTTAATATCTGCTCAGGGAAAGAAAATAAAGCTCACCATTATGGTTGTGAGGAAAAAAGCAGCCAAATGTGAAACCACGCACTGGGGCCCACCTGAATCTGCAGACAGCCTGAAAGAAAAGCCTGAGGGAGTGCACAGGATCGGTTTAACTCGGAGATGTTCATTTTAGAGGCGGCTGACAAGCAGTATTGTTTCAGCATCACTAGCGTAGAGAATTTTGTTCATGGTCTGCAAGCAGCCTCTTGGGTAAGTGGTACCTAGAGGCTTGGGATGGTGGGCAGAGCTAGGAGGAGCAGAGCCCGTACCCTCACCCAGGAGTGCAAGCATTAATTCACCATACGTCTCCTCAGGCTTTTCTCTGGGCTGGGAGACAGGAAGAGACAAGCAAAATAGAGAGTAGGATTCTAACTTGGAGAGATGCGATACTGGAGGTCGAGGATACAGACCTCACCTGGGTTAACGAGCCTTGCCAGCAGCCTGGCAACATTTCCCACAACCCAGCTCTTTGACTGGTGGGAACGTGCCCCAAACAATGAGGGGAAAGGAAAACAGGACCACAGACCAAGACACGGAGATGGGACAGTCTCAGGAAAGTGCTCTCTGATGTAAATTAGGGGGCTATCATTCTTTAGCAGTTTCCAATTTAATTTTTTCAAGTCTGAAGTGGATGGCACCACAGAAGAACAGAACTAAGAGCAATCAGCAGCCTGGGTTTTGAGATATAACATCATGTGTTAAAACCGGTTTTACGTGAAGTTCACAGAAGTTGCGCACATTGGACCAAGCAGGTCCTTGTCAAGTTTAGCCAACCAGGTGAGCTACAAGTGGGATGCTCTCCACAAGCCCCCTCCCACTCTGACAGATCACCTGTCAGGAGCTCCAGAAGCTGGAAGTAGGCTGGGCTGCAGATCCAGAGGTCTCTGGGTGCACGTTGGCCAACAGTTAACTCCAACATATTGGGGAAAGCTGTCCAAATCTAACTTTGTTAAGAAATACTGAATCATTATCTTTGGGTACTGTCCTGCACAGAGTTCAGTTTAAGCCCTGATCTTCTTCCTCTTCCCTGACAGAGACCTCTTCTTCCTCCCCAGGACTGGCTCGTTACTCGAAGACTGAGGACGGATCTTCATCTCGGTAAAAGGGATCGAGAATTCATGGCCTTTCCATGGCTCCCAGTTCACACCCTGGGAAAAGACCACAGAATTTCTTTTATTAAAGCACCCAGACCAGGTGTTAGGAATCTACCACTGCCCTCCTCTAATACCACTTAACCCTCCGATAAACACAGACACTATCATTCTCCAGATTTTTACTGTAATTATAATCAGTCTTCCAGACACTCCTAATATAAATCAAATCTTTATCCAGTTTGGAACACAACAGGACTGAGACATCTTCAAGCCCATAATAAGCCTGTACAATGAGATGCACACCAAGGCATGCCCTGAAAACCAAGGTATAGGCTACATAAGACAGTGACCCAGCATCCTGGCGTGGCTCCCAGCAAGTGCTCTTTTCTTGTGTTCCCCTCAGAAATCAAGACATCTCCACCTCAAGTATCTCTACCCACAGGCATCAGGAGGCCACGAGATCAAGCTCTCTGGATCCAGGGAGGATGACAGAGTAAGAGCTGTGAGATTCCTTATGGATCATTTTCCTTTCAAATGAAATGAGTTAGGATAGCCTGGGCAATCTCTTCTGCTGCAAGGGGAGACATCCTCCCCATGTGTTTTCTCAAGCTAAGGAGAAGAGCTGGCCACCAGACAGAGCTTTGCTACTCACCTCGCTGTGTTTGCTCTCCCCATATTTCCCATTCAGGTTGGCCAAGTGGCAGTTCTTGTACCACCACGCACCATGGTGTGTCAGAGCACAGTTGCTGAGAGCCACATCATTGTCTCTGTCCCACGTTGTGAACTTCCAGCCGTTGTGGTAGGTCATTGCATCCCCTAAGGGAAGGGATGAAACATAAAAAGCAGTAAGAAACTACAGTTGCTCAGCCTGAGGGCTTATACACCCTTCAGGCAGAACCCAGCAGGCCTGTCAGAGGAAAAGCAACAGCACAGCATGGGTCTGGACAACAATTTCTCAAGGGCTGCTATTAGAAGGCATGTCCAAGGGCTGGATTCCCCCAGCTGAAGATCTAAACCTTACGGCAAGAGTAGATTAAAGGGCAAGTGGAAGACTGTGGACACAATGGCAACGGTAAGGATTTACCAGCGGCAGAACCCAGCACCATGATGGCTACAGCTACCGAGGAAACTCCCATTCTGAACCAAAACCACTTTCTCTGCACATCTCACCTGAGGAGACCCACAAGCTGCTCCCCCATCAGTACAGGCTACCTGATGGAAATGCTTCCCAGTCCACCTTTTCAGGTGGTGTTTCTCTGGGTTACAGAGCCCTGCCTTCCCCGTGAGAAAGCAACTCTTTCTCCAGTCTTCAGCAGGAGACGGGCCTGTGGGCACACTCTCCTCAGTCTCCCTAGGAAGTGAGAACCACATCTGATCTAACCTGACCTAATGAGCTCCCACGCTAGCTACTGGCAAAACAAATACACAGGTCCCAGCATTTGCTTCCCTGTGCAGAGCAGAGACAGCACAAGTATGAGGCACTCCTCACCAGCATTGCCTCTGTAGTTCCCCACTGACAGCCTGTATCTGTCCCTGCTCGAGGCAACCTGGAAGAAGTCATAGACAGCATAGACAGATTCGCTGGCTGCCCGCAAATCCACGCGGAGCTCATAGCGGATGGGGCTGCTGCTCGTGAGATTGTGCAGCTTGTCAAGACCTAGAAGAAAAAGAGAATTACTCTTAACAGGGAAAAGCTTGTTCACCTTTTCAGTCCTAGACTCTCACCCTGTGGCCATTTTGGTTGAATCAGCTATTTCCTGCCTCCCTCCTTCCCTGCTTGATGCTGTCGTGACATTTTGCAAGTTTATGCTGTCTTATTTCATTTTCTGGCAAGAGACAGCAGTATCAGGAAAAAAGCCTAAACCAGCACAACACTGGCTGTAGAGCAACATTATTTTTCCCAGAACATTTAAAGACTCTTGCTCCGAAAACCCTGACCTATTTAGTGCTGGATTCTCTGATCCACGCAGAGTTCACTAACAGAACAAGACAGACAAAAAATGACCAAGTACACCACGTCTTGGGTAGCATCCTGATCTTTGCATTTTCATGAATGCAGTTTCTTTGTTACCCCTCTCATAGGAACATACAAGCCTGAAATAAACCTGTCCAGAGTTTGGCTTGCTCTGGGACTGCTCCAAAGATGTCAGTGGAAAGCCTTAGTGGGCCTTTAGAGATCCCTCAATGCTTCACTGGTATTTCTAGGAGAGACACGAAAGCTGACAGTTCAAGACTGCAGGCTTGGGGGAGTGGATATTTCACAGCATTTAGGTTCTTCTACACCAACTAATCTTCAGCTCTTCACTGGTTACACCCGTGTACTGTACCAAGCCAAAACTCCCCAGTGGGATCTCCAAAGCCTTCCACATAATTCTTCCAGCGTTTGTAGAAGTCCAGCTCGCCAGTGCTTCGCCTCTGGAACACCTTAAAAGCAAAGATTGCTGCGTGAGAGTCCATGACAGGCTGAGGGCAGATCAGGAGGATGCGGGTGAGAAATGCTCATTCTGATTCAAATGTAGGCAAAAAGGCAAAGCATTCAGGAACAGACAACTCTAGCTGACGGTACACCGCACCTGAGCAGGGTACACACAGGGATCCATTTCCATTTTCTGACTGCACAGATTCTGCCTTCAGATTCCCTTGAGCCACTCAGCAACTACTGTGTGGTCAGGGTCCAGGTGCGTGCTCACAGGACTAGCATTTAAAATACTAACCGGCATCAGCGGGACTGCGTTAACTGTCCATACATGTAACCTTATACTGTAGTCAAGATGAGATAATACAGCTTAGTTAACTCATTTTGAAAGGCAGTTAAGCTAAGTTGTACTACCTCGTCTTACGACAGGGCTGAATGCACCCTGTTAGACAACTCCTGTGACCCAACTGCCAAGAGGTAACACATTAAGCTGTCATAATTCAGTCACTGCCCTCCATCAGCAATAATATAAACATGTGACATTCACAACCAGACAACAAACAGTCCAGTATCCCATTCTCAAGCCTTTAAGCCACTCAGCCTCACACACAGCATTCCTACTGACAGCCTGAGGGGGTACAGCAGCATCCACCACCATTCCTAAACATGCTACTCCATCAAGGCAGGAGCTGAAGCAGCACTGCAGTAGAGCAAAAGGAGCCTCAGCTAACACCGGTACCAGGTCCACTTGATTACACTCACAAAAAAACCCAAAGAGGAGCAGAGAATCACTCACGATCCAGCCGCCTCCATCAGTGGCCATGTCGCAGTACACCTGCATCGGCCTGCTGCCATCGCCGTTCAGGTAAATGGTGTACACACCGCTGGAGGCGTTTCCGTTCTGCTGCGTCTGGCTGCAGTCCACGGGATACGGGTAGAGGAAGCTAACTGTGAGAACAGAGAGGGCAAAGAGCTTCACATCAGTAAAGCAGGCCACAGAGCTGGAGGACGTATTGCACACCCTTAGGAATCCCCTAAGGACAACGGTACTGGAAGAGAAATAAAGAAAGCAGCAGGCCCCACTGCGCACTCGCGCAGTGACCTGCATCAGCAGGTCGCTGCTGGCAGCCTTCCCCACGGCCTGGGAGCTGGCACATGGATGGGGTCCCCAGAGGCTGCCAGAGACGCAGTCCTGGGTTGCAGTGTGAGCAGGAAGAAGAGCCTTTGTTTGTGAAGGTGGGAGTGCCAGTAAACAGGGACTTTAATTTCCCTGCATTTCACAATCGGCAACCCCTGTGGGCACTGGGCACAGTACGAGAAGCTCCCACAGCAAGCTGGCATGAAACTGTGTTTGATTTGCTGCCATTCTGGTGCACATTTCCTGACCTCTCAAAACAACCTAGGCAGCTACCCAATGCTGTGACAGTACTGAAACAGCTGTGCCCTACCATTACTAGGATGGTGCAGCAAGATCCCTAGCTTATCATCGTCTCTCCCACCCACTGGCCACTCACCAGCAGGCTTCATCCCAGGCTTGGCCAGCAGCACTGACCAGTGTGGGCAATCTCCACTCGTGCTGTCCTGTTGTGTTTCCAAGCCTCCAGATGGTGTGGCTTAGAACAGACTTCCAGCCAGAAGACACATCAGTGGCTCCCTAGATGGTTTGCTTATGATCACATGGTTTCCCAGTGCATCTGTAGAACATTAACTCCACCTCCGACCTCTACCATAAAGCACAACAGCTGCAGAGCACAGGGAAAAGCGCAACACCCCAGGCCAAATCCAAATCCTACCTGTTGAGAAGGTACTGTCTGTCTTTCTGCTTTGGTGATCTCCTTTATAGGCCATCACAAAGACTGTGTACCGCCCTCCTTGTTCCAGTTCTTCCAGCACAAACTGTTGTTCGCTAGGACCCAGCTGTACCTCCTGCCAAATAAAAGAGATCAAAGGTCAGCCCAACTCTGAGTAGCACTTAGCTTTTGCAGACCACAGTCCCTCATACTCCATATGCATTTACGGGCTTTTCTTGTGGAGTTCAGACAGGCACATTCACTGTATATCCTTGAAACACGGATTCCATCTCCTCAGAAGGATAAGATCTCAAGAAACAGTGAGGACATTGAGGACACCTGATCTCTGGTGAGTGCTGCCCTTCCACATAATAACAAGTTAGAAAAGTGAAGTGAAGAAGCAGATGTTCTCTGCACCTGGAGATCTGTCGGGAAGAAGTGTTCCACTGTCACAAAGTCCCTCCACAACTTCTAATCATGACAGCAGCACATCTGCTTCCTTAAGCTCCCCCTCCCTGGGCCGTGGATAGCATAGATTCCCCCTCAGAATTGTTTTTCTGTGGTCCATATACCCACAAGACCCAACTGGCAGAGCCCATAATCATAGGGATGATTTCAGTGGGGTCTGCAGGGCTGAGGAATTCACTGTACCTTGCTTGTGCCATCTCGACCCTGGTAGGTCACAGTGTAGCCATCAATCTGTGCTGCAGGAGGAGTCCAGGTAACCACGCCAGTAGAATGAGTCACATCTGATATACAGAGGTTCTTGGGAGGATCAATCTCTATTGAAAAAGAAAAGAAAACTCAAGTCCCATTGCATAAATTAAAGACAGCACCTGCAGTAAGGTCTTGGGCTAAGCTTTCAATACCTGGTCCTGTTACACTGGAAACTACTGAAGTCACCCAGTGACCGTCACAGCCAGCAAGAAGCAGCGGAAGCCTAGACCAAACGTGGCAAGGTCTGCTACAGATCTGTTTTGGAATGTTTCATGAGCTCTGCAGTTGGCTCAGCTGTACAGGGCCCAGGGAGCTCCTGACACATCTGCCTGAGAAGCCTCCATCGGGCTCCTCTTAGGAGCATTCACAGATAGGTCAGGTTTAGGCTCTACGCCCCGATCCCTAGTGTGACCTGCTGAGAGCCCCTACCCCTTGTTTCCCTGCTGCAGACAAAGAATGACTGCACAGGCTTATTGCTGTCATGCCTCAGCTTTCTTAGTAAACGAAGGAATATAAAGAAGCCCGCAGCTTTACAGTTTAGTCGGTGCTGTATATGGGACACCAGCTCCTTCACCGACTTTAAAGGCTTAGCCAGACTTTTCCTGTGCAGTCAGACTGCTCAAGTTCAGCATGAGGAGAACAGAATTATTTCTAAGCAATGCCAGTTCAAAAAGCACCTGTCTTATGAGATACCCACAACAGGGCTGCAGTGCTTCCCTCAGGATAAAAGCAATTTCCAAAGCTCAGTTGGAAGTAACAACAATGGAAGAAGCCTCTCCCTAATTTTCATCCTGTGCTTGCTATATTCCGGTGTTGTGAGAACATCTTAAGGAAAATCATTCAAGGAGTAGATTTCTCTGGCTTTCCAAGTTATAGAGAGAAGGTTCTTGGTGGACAGTGCTGGCCTTCAGGGAAGGGTGCTCCAACCCTGAAGTACACCTGACTACCTGGCAAACTGTAACTGAATAACTCATCTCAGTTCCCCGCTCTTCCACAGACCTCCCTTGAAGACTACAGGCATGTCGGTTAACTTCTCCGTTGATTCAGTTCTTCTCCATACAAGTCAGGCAACAACACTTCCCAGACCTTGAAGAGTGCTATGTGGATAATCATAACAACAATTATCATGCAGCAGTGAAACACTACAGTTGTGAAAAGGCCACGGAGGAAGACAAGGCCAAGCTATGTCTGTCTGAGATAACTGAGACATGTGGAGCAGTGAGGCTTCCCCCAGGAAACACTGCACTCCTTGTGTATAGGGTTACTGCCTAAAGCAGATACAAAGGCAGAGACGAAGAAATCAGAACACCAAATATAAGGAGAATAACAGGGACAGAAACACCAACGTTCACACAGCACGTTGTTTAAAACACTGGCTATTCATTACAGCTGAAGACCACCTTTCACTAGGCTCCGAGCTAAGCATTATCTAGTGAACTCGCGCTTCATTTGGGAGACTGCTGAACAACTGCTTTAATTACACAAAAGCACACGGATATCGTCCAAGTAGCTCATGACGTGTAAACCTCCCGCTGGACAGAAGAGGGAGCTAAAAGGTACCAAATCCATCACGAGAAGCCAGGAATGGGGAGGGCAGCCTTAGAAAGAGTTCTACAGTTTCACAGCACTGCTCTTAAAGGCGAGTCAGCAGTTTCCATAGGTGCAGGAGACCACCGCAGAACAGCTCCCTGCCGCAGTCGGTCTGAGTGCTAGGGAGAATAATCAGCCATTACCCTGAATAAGAAAATGTTTGGGTTATTTTTTTTCCACCCTCAGAAGCTATATTATTTTAGCAGAGGTGTCATTGCTTCTGGAAATACAACACACACACAAAAAAAGAAGAGTACATGGGGTTTTTTTGTGCCAATATTTCAAAAAGATCTCTACTAATGCTAAATGCATTCCCTCTCCCATCAGTTTCACTTCATGTGAAATTTCCAGATGTCTCCTTTTTCATTCCAGTTCAAAAAAACCCAAAATTTCAACTTGCTGAAACTCTCCTTGCAATTGTAGTTCCAGACAGGTCCAGTCTTTTGGCCTCCAGAGATTTCCATTTGCCCCCGTCAGCTGCCCTCGACCTCTGTAAGCACTGGGGAACCGCTTGGCATCTTGCCCTAAATCCAAGCCTCAACTGTTCTATCTCACACCCTCTTGATTGATGAACTAAGATGAAGTACGTTAGCAAGGCGAATGGATATGGAGTGACCCTGAAACGTTCCCAGTACACCATAATCCTTATGACTGACTGAACAGGACAGATTTAAGCCTGGCTGGCAGTCTCCTAGGACTAGTCTAAGGTCACGAGTCAAAGGGCAGGCCATTCTTCTTAACTGTACTCGACTCTAAAATGGTTTAGCTTTGGTTGCTAAACCTCTGTTATTGTTAGGCTTGATAGCAACACATGAAGCACTGCGTGCTTTTGACTAAGGACTAGTGAAATAAGCTGCGTACCACCGGCTGTCATCGCTCCTGTATTACATCATCTGCCTCTTCTATAATCATCTACAGCAGCAGTCTCTGTTATGGTAGTCTATACCCACGTACTTATCTGCAGAATGGGTTTACCACTGTGCATCTTCATCACCCAGTAATGCAAAGAGAGATCATGAAATGTAAAATAAGAAGAGAGTTCTTCTACCCCGTTTCCTTCCCCCTCTGCCCACCGTTACCTGTCAGCGTGTCAGTGCTTGCCCTCTTGCTCTGCTTGCTTCCCAGGTCTGCCCAGAGATGGATGGTGTACTTCATGCCTGGTTTTAGCCCTGTCAGGGTGGTAACGCTCCTGTCCTTCCCCACCTCTATGTCCTCGGTGTCCCCATCAGCAGAAGTGTAGCTCACCATATACCTGTCTATGGGAGCTTGGACGCTATCCCAGGAGATGGTGGCTGAGTCCTCTGTCACTTGGTCAGCTGCCAGATTCTTTGGGCTGTCCATTTCTAAGAAATAAAGCACAAGGTAGAAAGTGGGGGTAACTAAAAGACACACACATTCCCCTTAAAACTTTTGCTTTCTAAAGCACCACGATCCTACCCTCAGGAAGCGAAGGATGACATGGACTAACTCATCTGTAGCTTTACTGGGTCTGTGTGGCTCACCACTGCGCTTGCTATTGACAAGCAGAACTGGAGTAAGACAAGGTAAGGCACTAAGGCACGGCCACCTTCAGCCAGAGCCTCAAGAGTAAAATAGCAAGTAGAGCTACAAGGAAGAATGATTTTGCAGAATAAGGTCCAACTGAAATTTAGGTTGATAAGAATTCAGGTCTGACATAGCTTCAAGAGAGATCCATTAGACCAGCTGTTTGGGAGCATGCACGGCCCTGGAGTCCTGGCTGAAGCTGGGTACACTGAGGCAAATACAAGGATGTGAGAGACTGAGGCAGCACCAACAACCTGCTCCCCTTTATCAGCCCCGCCCCCCCTTTTTGAGCTGTGAAGCTCGAAGGTGCCTCTGGCATGGATGTCCCCACATCATACGTGACCGCACAACAAAACGCTGCCTAGTATATATGCTCTGCAAAAGGCCAGAACGAAACATGACTGAAACTGAGATCACCTCCACAACAGTGTCATGTAGAATGACAAAAAGTCTCCTGGAATACCTGTCACTGCCTCAGTGCGGGTCCTCTTGCTCTGCCGGGCTCCCTTCTCTGCCCAGAGGAAGATGACATACTCAATGCCAGGTTTCAGTCCTGTCAGAGTCATGGTAGTCTCGTTCTTCCCCACTTCCATCTCCTCTGTGTCACCATCAACAGAGGTGTAGTTCACTATATACCTATCTATGAGAGCCTGGACCCTGTCCCAGGAGATGATGGCTGTGTCCTCTGTCACTTGGTCAGTCACCAGGTGAGCCGGGCTGTCGATTTCTGCAGAGACAGTTAAAAGCAAAGAACACAGGCTGTCATAGCCAGGCTATACTGTGACACTGTGACACTGCTTCCCCTCAAGGGCCTTGCCAGTTTCTTCCTTTTTCAAGTCCTATTTCCGATCACACACTGATTGGACCCACAAAGCTGGGAGGTATCAAGATCTGAGGTGATTTGACTGGGGTCTGTCTTTAATCCTTACAGCAGCCTTCCAAGCGAACAGCACAGTCAGTCCTGACTCTCACAGAAGAAAGCCCTTGTAAAGTAAGATATTGTTACTTTCTTGTTTTCTCATGGTCACAAGCCTCTGAAGCTCACATACTTTTCATCTGTCCAGAAAATGAGAACAACCAAACGCCTTTCGTTAAGAGGTCAGGATGACCCAAGTACGCATTTACTCACCTTCCTTCGGCAAGACCCTGACCTAGAGCATGGGTCTTGGAAACATGTGCAACAGTCTGCAATCGATTCAGACACTCCGCCTTACAATGTTGTTATAAACCAGTAACCCTCACACTGGGCAGATCAATACACCTTCTTAACCAGGACTGGCCGCGCAGGGGAAGAAGTCCTGGTAAGAACAACTGAGGAAGAAGGATTAATCGTCCCATTGCAAGAATAGGCACCCTGCGTGCTTTTAACCTCTCTGCACTTCAATTTCTTCATCTGCAAAAAGGAACTGAGCATTTCCCTATTCCATTATGAAGGATAAATGAATTAACCAATTAAAATAAAACAAGACTACACAAATACATAAGAGATGCTGCTGCAAAGGCTTAATTTTCCTAATCCCTATTTGTAACCACAACACAGCCCATTTGTAGCACATACAGGTAATTAGAATCTCCCTGTGATGCTGCTGAATAGGCTTCATAGCAAAAGGCACTAACCTGAAGACTCGATCCGTTAAACCTGAATCGCCCTCTCCTGTGAAACTGTCTTGGGATGGACTTATTCAGTGTTAAGGCAAAGCTGGGCTGTAAATTCTACTCTTTACAATATCTGTTGCCCTCTTACCTGTCACAGCCTCAGTGCTGGCCTTCTTGCTCTGTTGTTCTCCCTTTTCTGCCCAGATGTAGATGACGTACTCCATGCCTGGCTTCAGTCCTGCCAAGGTGGTGGCATTCTTGTCTTTCTCCACCTCTCTCTCCTCTGTGTCCCCACTAGCTGAGATGTAGCTCACTCTGTATCTGTCTATTGAAGCCTGGACTTTCTTCCATGAAACAGTGATGGCATCCTCTGTCACCTGGTCAGCCAACAGCTCAGTTGGCCTGTCGATTTCTGTAAGCAAAAGTCATCCTTATTCAAAGGTTTAGTATAGCGCTTTGCTAATCACAATAGTCTAAAGACACAGACAACACAAGTTTTACAGGCAGAGGTAGTATGTTTTATTAGACTATCAAATATATTTGGAAAACCAGATGAGCTTTGGGAAATGATTCTGTGCCTAAAGACCTAACAAGGGCTTGTGCGTCCAAAAGCTTGTTTTTTTTTTTCCTACAGCTCAAACTGGTAAATCTAATATAAGTTTTGTCTTTGGCTATAAACCATGTTTTGATCAGGCAGCATGATTAACTGACACTTCAGTGAGTCCCATTAGATATCACCATCTGTGTCCCCAAATCATTTTGTACTGCTGGATACAGCAAGGTAGATAAAACAAGGTGGCTAACTGCTTGCAAGTCCTGCCACTCTCGACGCACCGGTATACACACTGCTATGCGAGTGCCGAGGTGGCTGAGCCTCGGCGGGGCCAGTCGGCTCTCTGCCCCAGCGCAGGGTGAAGCTCATAGGCTGATGGTTTCTGCAGAACAGTTAGGAGTGAAGAACATGGGTTGTCCCCGTGAGGCTACACTTCCTCCTTCCCCTCAAGGGCCCTGTCAATTTTTTCTACTTCTTAGCCTTTATTTCTTCTCAAGGATAGGCCTGAACTACAAAGCTGGGAGGTGCCCAATTCTGAGGTATTTCAGCTGGGGTCTAGGTCTCCTCCTCACAGCTGCAGCAGCAGGGCTCTCTGTTGGGGAGCAACAAAAGCACAGCCAACCCCGCATCGGCAGAGAGGAAAGACCATGCAGAATACGGTGTCACTGTCTGTCACTTTCTTAAGATCATAACCTCTGGGTTGCTCTGGGAATTTACCCAAAAAACAAAGTGCCTGCTCAGAATCTCTGTCTGAAATGCAGCTCTCCCGGAACACAACTATTTCATACTAAAGCAAAACTTCCTAGCTGTCACAGCTGTGATGTCTGCTGAGCTCCCCTCTCAGCCCAGAGGCTGGTAGCATACATCTTGCTTGGCTTCGGTCCTGTCAGAGCAGTGATGCTCTTGTCCTTCCCCAGCTCCATGTTCATTGCGTCCCCATCACTTGCGGTGTATCTCACCAAGTACCTGTCTATCAGGGGTCAGACCCTATCCTAGGAGATTGCGACTGTCTTCTGTCAGCCGCTATGTGAACACTATGCTGGTAGTTTTTTAAGAGAAGGTTTGAAGGTGAAGAACCAGGCAACGACACTAGCGAGAACTGTGTTCACACTCTCCACCAGGAAAAAAGCCAGGCAACCTCCTTCCATTATCATAGTCCTTCCCTCGCCTTTTTCACACACAGAAACATGACCCTAGATTTCGCAAGCCTGAAGTCACTATCACAGATCAGCCTGCAGGAATGTGGCCCTTCGAGGACAGCCCAGTAGTCCCACGACCTTTACACAGAACATAGGTTTTTGTGGTTTTTTTCCTTTTTCCCTTTTTTCACTGAACCACTAAATACATCTCTGCAGCCTGAGCAATGAAGGACTTGCAGATGCCTCCCAAATTACTGGAACGGCATTTCTTATTCTGGCTTACTCTGCTGAAGGCTCTAAACTCCAGGGCATAAGTGCACAACCATCTGGCAGCCACACTGTCATTTACCACACACCAGCTTAGCTGCACTATGATTTACCACACATTAACTACAGTAAAAGCTGTGATTTTCCACCTGCGTGTGCTAATCTCACCTCTTTTGTGAGATGAAAATACATTACTTCTCATTTTAATGAAAGATGCTGAGGCTTGTTTGTGTCACCCTAGAGCAGCACATACTGGGAACACATATTTGAATAATCACAGCTCAGCTAGTTAGCAGTATAAGATGCTCACCTGTGGCAAGAAAAATCAAGTGAATTATTTTTTTGTGTGATATGAAAATCAAGCAATATGAAAATCAAGTTTGTTCTGTCGTTATAATTGCCCTGCAGCTGAGTATGGGCTGTGCCTGTATGCATATACAGTGCATTTAACTCCTGAACTCCCTGGGTGGTCCAGGAGCTCCCCACCTGTCTCAGCCAGAACATGGGCTGGCTTGAGACAACGGACCAACCTGAAAGTAGGTGATTGACTCAGCTTCATAATTAAGTGTTTGACTGATCCTTACCAATCCCCTCTGGGTGAGAACTTCAGACAGTCCTACAAATTCCCCGAGGCAGCTCCCATTGTGTCTAGTCCGATTCATATGCCTCAATGTGTTGGTTAACATCCCAAGTGGAGCATCCCAAACATTCCCCTAGGTAATTTCTGCTGTAGAAGTGCAGATTGCTCATAGGTAAGATGTTTGTAAATAGTCAGTAGAAACTGCCCCTGTACACAGAGCCGCATTGGACCATGGTGGTTCAAGGAGTTTCCCAATCCTGCCACAGACACCTTTCCAATGGAGACTCCCTGCCACCAAGGGACTGTGAACCAAATGTCCTGTTCGAGAGACTTGATTCCCACATGATTTCTATCTTATGCCATGTTCCAAATAAATTTGTTATTCCTTTTTAACACTCTGTCATGACTATCTTGCAAAATGTGTATGAGCCTGCTGTCCTGTTTGGAAAGGCCACAACAGTCACCCAAAGTTAAGCTTGGAAGTGGTTTATGGCATTTTAAAGGCAAAACATCAATTGCACATTCCAACTATAAGGATTTAGTTTTGGCTGTGTTTCACCATTCTCTGTACCAATCATAACTGGTGCCTTGCCACAGGACTTCTCCATAGCAGGACTCAAACCAGAGCCTTCATGCTAAGCTGGAGACCTGTTCAGCCACACTAGTAAGAATGACGTGAATTTTTTGCTTCACTAAAAACCTGCGCCAAGCAGGAGAAGCTTCACTGCAACATGTAAAATTGATAAAGGAGTTTGAAATTCAAACTCAGCTCTCTCCGCTGCTGCTGCTACAAGTTACCTGTCACAGCTCTGGTGCTCGCCTTCTTGCTCCATTGGGGTCCCTTCTCTGCCCAGATGTAGATGACATATTCCATGCCTGGCTTCAGATCCAGTAAGGTGACGATGTTCTTTTCACTCCCCACCTCTATTTCCTTGGTGTCCCCATCAGCTGAGGTGTATTGCACCATGTACCTGTCTATGGCAGCCTCAACTTTATTCCACGAGACAGTGGCTGTATCCTCTGTCACTCGGTCAGTTGCCACATTGGTTGGGCTATCAACTCCTGTAAGAACATTTCAAAGTGCAGGATTGGGAAACTCCAGCTGAATTAAACCACTACAATACCCGTCACAACAGGTACACATTTCCTTCATTTTTGCCTTGCTGCTTTGGCCAGCTAAAACAGAGTCACCTACGTTCTCCCCACAGCCCCTCGAGAAAGGCAGGCATCCATGAGGAACCAGCATGGTCAGAGCAGGGAGAAAGTGAGACTGTTCTACCATTTACATGAAATTTTCCACTATTTTCTGCAGGAAGAGCTTGCAGGCTGCCTGCCTCACCTTCCATGGGTATTGATGAGCATTACCTTCTCATCTGCCCTCCTCTCAGCACTGAGTACAGGCCCCATCCTTTCCCTGCTTCCGGTGTCAGGCATTTGTTGCTCCTCCCTTTCTGCCCACCCTGCAGACCTGTCTCTCAGACCCCCCCAAGGCTTCTGCTATTTTAGGCAATGAATCAGAGTTTAGTGCTAGCTCTTGCAATAGCTGGTATTTGTCTTAGTCGCAGCTCCTAAATTCCAGGGGTTACATAAGAATCTGATCAGCATGACTCATTGTAGATTTATTTTTCCTTTCTATGAAGTTTTGCAGCCCCCAGGTCTGTGAGGAACAGCTTGAAAATACAAGCCAAGGGTGTTCCAAATAATCAGAATCTATACAAGGAAGAAGAGCAGCCTTACAATTGCAATGCAGAGGTTGTAGGTTTTGTTGGCTTAAGTCAATTTTCTTTTAATTGAGTAATTTACAAAGCAACCTCAGGAATGTCAGGCCTGATTTGGGATTTTTCAGTCTTTGTATGCAGTACACCTACCCTTTCATAAGGGAGCTGAATTTCAGAGTTTGCAGAATCTTACAGGTAGAATGAAAGTTCAAATTTCTTCAAGGTCTGTTTTTCAATATAATAGCTCAAACACATTCTGCCATGGTTTTGAAGAGCTTGAAGCATCAATGAACTAACCGGGTTTCCAGATCTGCTTCAACATTCAGGTCTGGAATGGCTAGGCTGCCAGTTACAGCAACAATAACAGTCAAACAACAGTAGCATCTGCCAGGCATTCTGAGCTGTACTAAGCACGCAGCTGGAGCAGAAGTCAGTTTAAAGATGCATCTGTGCTCTCCTCCTGCTGCAGATGACTCTGTCTGACTTGGGCTCTGTTACAAGATAAAGCAGTCCAAATCTTCAGTCTCTAAGGGCCAGCAGGTAGTCAGTCTCTTCAGTCACTTTACAGGTAAGAGGCGAAGACTCAAGCTACCACAGAAATGCCAGGGCTGTGCCACTGTGCAGCCTACCACAGAAGCACCTCCATGAAGGCAGGCGTATCAGACCACACAGCAGGCTATGACTACAGCCCCCAGTGGAAACACAGGCCAGGCAACGGTGTGCTAATCTCCTCCTTGGTCCAGCTGTTCTGCTCAGTCTGGTGGACAGAAAAACAATGCTGGAGCCAGGCCATCCAGGAAGGAAGAACTTCTCTTCTTCCTTACTGCTCCTGGGCTCGGAAAACAGACAAAGCAGCAGCAGCTAACAGCAGTGAGACAGTCAGTCACAGCTGACCAGAGGATCCACGCAGAAGGGCCATATCCAGACCACAAATCATATGGGCTAGGTTTAAGCAAGGTCATTCTGTCAATGATCTGTTAGGGAAGTCATGAACTAGCAGACTTTGAGTTACTGCTGGACCTTGCTGTGAGCTCATTTGAGGCTTCCTATTACATACAGAGGCCAGCTTACTATTCTTGTCCTGTGTCTGGCTGGAGCCGTTAGTCAAGTTAAGGGAGAAGTTACTGCAGGTTTAAAACCAAGGCAAAAGACTGAGCTAGGGCTAGGTTTAGGATTTAATATACGGTGTAGACAAGCTTGAGCAAGATATAAGCAGACCTGAGTGCAGGTCATGCATGAAGCAGCAGCGAACTGTGCACTTTTCATGCTGTCATCTTGACAGATCTGTCCCTGAACGCTGTAGTAACATCTCTATCATAAAAGAAACTTTGCACATACCAGTTCTACCACTCACTGAGGATGGTTTCCCCTCCATATCGTCTTTCATGGGTATGACAGTGACCTCATACTCTGTGCCAGGTTTCAGGCCTACAAAGTGCAAAAGGGAGCATTACCAACAATTAGGGAAGACAGTAATTTTTCTTAAAGAAACCTACTTTGGTTAGTCTATCCAGTTCTAGGTTTGTAGGAGAGAGGAACTTAAAGTTTAGATTTCTATCTATCTAACTTCCTTTTGTCTTTAGAATGCCTTGATAGCAATCTTGGTCCAGGCTTGCCCTTAGGGCATACACTGACTATAGTAGATGGGGATTTCCACAACATCAGTGCTACCAGCCCTGAAACAGAAGAATATACTTTATTCCAATCAGGGACAGAATTAAAGTTGAATGAATATGCCTTGAAATTTGCTATTCTCCTTGTGGAGACACCCATCATTATGGGATAGGGGAACCCCAATAGATCACACCCTGGCCTACAGCAGGCACAAGGTGAAGGAAACGTAGCCATCCACACATGAGAGAATTGTGTCAGGACTACAGTCTGACCATCAGTCACTGCTACTACTTCACCCTGCTCCTGCCCATTATGGAATACCTATAGGTACTCACCAGTCATGATGTGTCTGCTCTTAGGGTCATTGCTTTTGGGCACCGTGACCTGCTTCTCATCCATCTCCACCAGGGATCTAAACTTCAGCTTGTAATAATCCACATCTGTTGGTGGGTTCTCCCACTCCACTTCCAGGGACTGCTCCATCTCCTCTGTCACCCAGATGGTACTGAGTGCAGACAGGACTGGGAAGGACAGGAGAGGGCCATGAGGAGGAAGGATCAGCACCAAAGGGTAAATATAAGATAGGAAGCTGCTAAACAGCTCCCCTCCCTCCCCAGTTGCCTGCTCCAAGACCAGAGACATTTTTCTGAGCCACACCGAAGAGTTAAGCAAGTACAGCACAATCATTATTTCAACATGCTTAGTTTTATCCATGGTAACGCTCCAACTCATGAGTTTTCTGGCTCTCAGCTCCCACCTGTTGTGCTAGAAGTAAGAAAAACACCAAAATACCCAAACTTTTCACTGTTTTTGCCAAGCGTGGGCAGACAGCATGCTATCAGCTGCTAAAAAAATGCCATTTCAGTTCTAAAGTGAGAGAATGTGTCAAATACACTGTCTTTCCATACCCAGCCTCCTAACCTCAGTAGCATCAGGCTCATTCAGTCCTGGGAAGAGACTACTAGGCAAACTTGCTGCTGCAGGCATGTTTGGCAAATTAGTACCTAGGAATGACATCCTGCCTACTTTAATGACCCTTCTGCATCCAGTCGAACAGTGCATTATTCTTAATAACATGCTGGCCTTATCTTGCATGCTTCCATTCCTGCTTTTTGCAGTAGGCAATGTTATGGATTCCCTGGAATTCAGGGGTGTCAATGCAAGCAGGATTTAGACAAGATAAAAGGACAGACAGGAAACTGGCACTACGTTCAGCCCCAACGATACATGTATGAAAGAGCTTCTCCAGCAGAGAATGATGGAAAAAAAACGCCGCTGAGACTGGGAGGAGAAAGCGCTCTCCAGCGCTCAGACGGGCTATTACAAACCTGCAAAGCCAGTTTGCTCCGCTTGTTTGAATCTAAAGACCTACAGCTTCTGACTCTGAAGAAAAAGAATGCCTGCTCCTACCTGTACTTGCTTCTAGATACTTGGGCTCACTGGCAATCCCCTTCTTCACATGACGAAGCGTGACGTTGTGTGTGGTGCCAGGGCGGAGACCCACAATCTCATAGCTGAGCTGCTCTTTGGGCACGTGGACTTCTTTCACCAATGTCTCATATCCTACTGGATAATAGCTAATGAGGTAATTATCCACATCAATCATTTGATCCCAGCTGACAGCCAGAGAGTTCTCTGTGGAGTTCAGCAGCCACAGGTTCTGAGGAGCAAGAACTAGATGAGAAACAAAGAAAAACACTGCAGTGAGGATGAGGTCTTAGCATCTGGTCCAGGGCTCACAGGGCCAAGGAATAATTTTTTCAAACCCATTTTGAATACAGAGAGAATGCAGAACTGGAACCTCCCAGTCTGTGGTTATCTGGGATTTGTCCATTTCTTTCTGCCCAACAGCATATCATAAAATACAAATGAATGTTTCAGTCAGTGACAAATATAATAATTTCCTGGCCTTTTCTTCCCAGCTTCTAATCCCACACTGGCATGAGGAAAATGCTCTCAAAGCTGTCCCTTTCAATGCCTCTAGGAAGAGAAAGAAAAGCCAAAACCTTCTTTTCTTATCGCTGTCAAGAGTTATTTCAAAATGTCAGCTGGTCCCCAGAACTGGGGAATACAGCTTCTCCATGGCAGAGGTAGAAAACTGAGTTCTTATACTGATGAAAACTTACACTTGGTGCCTGGAAGAGACCTGGGCATATGTATGGTACATAATAAATTTCAGGTGACCAACAGTGCCTTAACCTTTTTGCCACAAGACAGACAGCTCAGTGTCTTGAAGCAGCCCTTGAAAGCAGTCATGTAGAACACCTGTCAGAAAGTTTACCTGATTTTAATTACAAGTAAGCACATCATAAACTGATCAAATCGTCTACCAGCTGTAATTTATTAGCAAGGCACTAACCAATAGCAAAACATAGACAGCAAGTGCCTGTAAAAAGCCATGCATCAGAAACATTAGGTCAGATAACATCGCTCAAAAGGCAGCATTCATTCCCTTGTGAAATTCACAGCTCTCACCAAATTCCACCCTCAATATGTGCATGCCATCTCTTTTGATGAAACCTTTGTACAAAATGTGAGAACATTCATCCTGCCTCTCCTTGTGATACAGAAGCTGGATCTGAATAATCCAGCTTTGCAATAAAATAGTAAAGAACCTAAATACATATAATGTGGTTTCTCTCTTGTCTAAGCATAGTTCAGAAAGAGGAGAGGTGTGGTGTAAGAAACCAGTATCATCTGTTCAGGACCATGCCTAGGACAGTTTGTGTTTCGGAGCAGGGTGTCCTGATGAGGGGTTCTTGCAAAGACAGTGACTCTCCAGCCCCGAGGGGTCTGTCTGTGCAACGAGGTTTTGCACTCTACCCTGAGATGCACCAGAGCCATCTTCTCCTCCAGAAGCAGGCTGAGGCTCCGATGGCTGAAGAGAGCATGAAACGAGCCACACATTACAGATCCAGCACTGGGCTGAGAGCTCACATGGGGGCTTACTGGGAACAGCAGAGTCCCTCTTTATTTTCTTTTCCGATTTCCTGATTATGGCATCAACACAAAGACTTCCTGGCTAAACCAATATTGTGCTGAGATACCAAACAAGTGTTTTGGTGGATACTCTTGTTTTAAACTGCTGGATTATTCATCTTCAGCTATCCCACAGTGCTATTTTGGAGTGCCAGTAAACAAAGTCCAGAAAGAGCACAAATACCTGCTGTTCAATGTGCCCTAGTCCTCTATTTCTCCTTCACAAGCAATTGCAAGACATTAATTATACTGTCGCATGCTTGACAGTAACTTCTAGATGTTTAGACATTCCAGTTACCATGGAGGTAACAAAATATGTCATTTCATTATCCGAGACACATAAAAAAAGAAAATAATAATAAAGAATTAAATAAAAACAGTGCTCATTGAAAATCTCCCAGGATGCAGAAATCTAGCCTAAATTGGAACAGAAAAGGCAATTTGACATCCACAGGAGCAGAGCGCTTGGCTACAGATACTGAGATGGGAACCATTTGCCCTTTGACTTGAAACAGTTTCTAAGCAGGAGTGGAGGTGTAGTGCTCAGAAACAGTAGCAAAATGGATTGCACAGTACCATTAACAAATGAGTGCTTGCTCACCAAGATACTCAAGAGAGCGGAGACCACTTTCACAGCTTGTAAAACACCTGCAGGTGTTGTGTAAGGAAGAGGATCCAAGGCTGGACCCAGCCAGCCCCTTGAGAGAGGCTGCCGGGGCAACAGTTCTCTGGCAGAATTATTTCTGCTCTGGGAAAAACAATTCTGCTTACCACCTTTGTAAAGGTGCTGCCTCCTGAGCAACAAAACATGGTCTACTGACAGGAGAGAAAGTGCTAGACCCACGGAGAAAGATCTCGGAATACCGCGGAAGGATAAACAGGAGTGAAGTTTTGACACAGAGCTGTTGTTTGGATGAAGAATTTGCGCTGATAATCTTTTAAATAAAAAGGCTAGTCTTTAAGCAGACAGGTCAGGCCTGAGGGGGGGGGGAATGATCCTGAGCACAAAAGACCTGCCAGTAAGGTGACTGCAAACCCCTGCTGAGCGATACCTGGTGCTCAGCATGTGGCTGTTACCCACCTCTCCTTCCTGAGGAGCTGTGAAAGATTACACTAAGCAGTGATGTGCTGAGAAGGAAAGGTGGCTTCCAGGGTAAAAGGCTGAGTGCTGCAGCCTGCAGTATCAACTTGCGGTTGTATGGAGATTACAGGTTTTTTGAAACAGGCACCAAGCCATCCAGCTTTAAGCAGAAACTGCTGGACACACCTCGAAGAAAGCTCAACCAGGCCTTCTGAGGCAAATCCCACTGCCTTGTAACAAAGCAGGATTAGGGAGAGTTTCCCAAAGACCTCAATTCAAAGGGAGGTTATTTAAAGGACTTCACGCATCCTTTGTGTCACAGGTTTTATCAAATCAGCTACCTTACCAGCAAGCCGTGCGCACTGCAGCAAACATGATTTTTACCTTCTATACCTTCATTTCTATGTCAAGAGACAGACTCTGGCTCCCCACCCAGTTTTGCTCTCTCCTTCTGCTGCTACACCCAGGCTTGCGCTACCGCTACCTTTAACTGCGTTTCCACCTTTGCCCAATTCAGAAATGTTTTCCAGGCAATTCTTGAAGTCAAGGACCAGTCAGCAATCCCTACCCCAGCAGGAACTCAGGGAGGAACCTGGTGACCCTAACCTTGGCTTACCTACAAGATTAACCTAAAGTTTATGGGAGGTAGAGAGGGAAACTCAGAATGAAAGAAAAAAAGGGAGAAGCAACTCACAGGCATATCTTACCCTGGGAGCAGTCAAGGCCAAAGAAGCCATCATGGCAGTAGCACTCTCCTGTGTCACAGAACCCATTGCCGCTGCAGTCCCCGGGACATCGTTTCTCACTGCAGTCCTCTGCGATGAACTCCTCGTAGCACTGGCAGACCCCTTTGTCTGTGTCACAGATCCCATTGCCACTGCAGTTCTCAGGACAGAGCTTCTGGCTGCAGTCCTCACCAAAGTAAGGGTCATCACAGATACACTTCCCACCGTCACAGCGCCCGTGGCCGCTGCAGTGGCCGGGGCAGCTGGGGCAGGAGCAGTCACTGCCCTCCCAGCCCTCGGCACACTTACAGCTGCAGGTCTCATAGAGGAAAGTCCCGTGGCCGCTGCAGTGCGAGACACCTGGCCAGAGCAGCACCAGCATGCACAGCAGCAAGTGTGACACACAGATGAGAGAAAAGAAAAAGGAGAAAAAATTAGGAACATTATTAATAGTCAGGTAGTGCAAAGGTGTGTTCAAGGTCATTAAAGGGAAAGCATAAATATCACTGGAAAACATGGGCTGAAAAAGACCTGAAGACATCACCTTGTCCATCTGCCCCAGGTCCAAGAAGGGACCAGCTCCACCCTTGCCTTTCCCAACACATTTGTCCATAGTCGGCAGGAATGTAGATTCCACGATCACCCCAGAGAGTCACTTAGAAAGCTTTTCACAGCCTCTAACCTGAACCTTCCTTACTGCAATTTAAGCTCACCATCTCTCGCCACAGTTGTTATAAAGATGGAGAGCACATTATTCTCATCTGCTATACACCTATATTTTTCATGTAAGCAAAGACTTAGCACTTCTCCCTGTCTCCTTTCCCCAAACAATATCAGTTTGTTAAATCTTTTCTTAAAGGCCATGCGGTATAAAACTTTGATCACAAGCAGAGCCAGTGGCCATCACAAAAATCTCATCAAACTCTGCTCTTCTTTAGGTCAGTTATCAAGAAGGAAACAAAATGACAAACTCACAACAATTGCTAAATTCTGGAGGCAAAAATGAGAAGAGACAGCAACAAGAAATGCCTTCATCTCCCACCCTCTCCTCCCCCAGAAATTCCTCCATTGAACTCTCCCACCTATGCGAAACTCAGGAACCCTTCCACTTCTGGGACAGGCCTGGGGAGATTTCCCCTGCGCTGGTTCCAGAAATGGTAGGTACTACCACATTTGGGGACCTTCAGCTTTCCTTTCACATCACAGAAACCAGACCACCATCCTATCCATAGGACTAGAGCATTTCACTTGCTGAGAACCCCGATAATCTTGACAAATGGATTCCAGTCCCAAAATCTCTGCAGTAAATCGGCTGTCTCTGGGATGTAAGCATAGATACTGCAATGGTTACTTACCTTGGCTTCTCCCACAGCACTTCTGAGGGCTGCAAACTTCTCTCAGCTCCGCCACTTCTTTCTCAAGCTTCTCCATCCTTTCAAGCAGACCCTTAACGTGGGTCAAAGTTTCACAGTCCCCTCTGGGTGTATGCACACGGATGTTGTGCCTAAAGATTATATTCTGCTCTTCGTTTTCTTCAGCCTCCCCAGGATCTAGCTGCAACCCATTGCTGTCTTCATGCTGTAATGGATCTGCTTCTACTTTAATCTGAGAGGATGTGGGCAGGTCAATCTTGTAGGAGTGGCTGAAGGATATTCTTTGACCATCACTGGTACAGTTGTGAGATGCAGGCTGTTGAATGGCAGATGTCTGAAGGGCACAGCACAGCAATACTCCCACTGGGAAAGCAAACCAGCTCTGGAAATGCATCTGGTAGGCTTTCAGAGGCAGCACAGACCCCTCAAACAGCACAGCTGCTTTCAAGAAGAAGAAAAATGCAAGAAGTGCAATTGTAAAGCTGGTTTTCATAATTTTCTAAAAGACAAATTCTGTTTTGCCCTGATTCAGTACTAGGTTGGTCAGTATCTGGAAGAGTGTCACACTGGATGAATTAGATACCAAAGAGCTTCTAGACTGCCTGGCTAGGAGCTTCACGTTTGCAACTTTCAAGTGAGACGTAGCATCATGGTCCATTGCAATTATTAATTATGCCATAGCACTTCTCATTCCCTGCAGTTACAGACACTGTATCAGCCTCCCGGCTGTAATCTGGATTACTGATCATCTTTTCGGCCATGGTAGTCTCCAGCAGCTTGCATGGCTTTCAACTAGAAGCTTGGTAACTGTGCTGATGCTGTGTGCATGAAAAATTCAGAGAGGTGACACTGATCTTTTGGCACAAGATGTTTGGGAGATGATAGTTTTGCTCACTTTACATGCATCATGCCATGAGATACCTTTCCCAGGACAGCTGCATTTCAGGCATGGGTAGAAAATGTGTTCAAGGTGTTGAAGGGGATGCCAGGAGTCAGTTTCTACAGGGACTTAAGAGTAGAATGCTTCCTCAAGGAGGGAGATCAGCTAAGAGAAATGGACCACAGAACCTGACCAAATGTTAGCCCCAGCCTTAGAGTCCTCACCTCTGCCTCTGCCCGGTGAAGGCAGAGGAGGGGAGCTGTGTGTCTGTGTAGCTGAGGACATCTGCTCTGTAGAGGCAGGACTGAGATCCTCACCTGGCTTCACAGTGTTGTTAATCACATCTCCCAAAACCCTCACTTTGGATACAACTGTCCTGACAGAGAGCTGAACCAGCTGTCTTCAGCTTCATGGTCACGTATTGATGATTTCTGATTTAGTCCACCACTTCAAAAAGACCCTTTAGATTTAAATTATCAAGTTTTAGCCATGGGACTCAAATGATACATATAATTAAACCCATCCTCCTCTTCTAATGCAGCACATAGCCTATACTGTTATCTGGACTGCAAAGAATTAAAACATTTCCTCCGTTTGAAACCAATGTGTAGCCATTTTGTGTACCTGAACACTGGCTTCACTTGAGACATTTCAAGTCAATTTTGCTTTGACACAATTATCTGATTTGTTAGCACCGGCAAGGTTCATTTCAAAGCCACTAAAGCAAGTCTGATAACACATGGAGTGAGAGGATGTGTTGTAAACCCATTTGTTTTCCTGTACTTTTATTTCAAAAATACTCCTTTTTTCCTACCCTGCATACATAAATAGGAAGAGCTTGTTTTCAGATCAAGTCTCAGAACTAAGAATTTAAAATAAAGATATCAAATGTTACTATTTAACTGCACTGCCATTTGGAGGTCAAAACTGAAGTCCAAACATATAGTTTAAAGTCTTCAGGTAAAACCTTTTAACAGAAACAAAACTGTTTGCTGTAAAAGTCTTGTGCTGTCAGCCAACCAAGATTTTTGGACTTATGAAATGAACCCCTCATAGACAAGAGGAACAGGAAGGAATAAACTGAACAAACATGGGTGGAAGGATCAAATGTGAAGTTAGAAACCTAAATTTATCGGTTGGCTTATTCAGTGCTACAAACTGAATTTTGGCATTAATGGTAGATGTCAATCTGTACAGGAGGTGATATATACTTGGTTAAATACTTAAAATTTCACAGCATAGGATGCAAATACAAAATGCCACCATATGTGACTTACTAAGCAATCATGTTATTCACTGCACAAGCAGAACAAAAAAACACAAGTGCTAAATTAGGTAATATGATAACTAGAAACCATTTGGCCAATATATATCCATAGTAACAGCACATCTGAACCCAGATAGTAGTGCTGCCCCAGATAATACTCTTTGAAGTAACAGAGGACTCCACTCCTAAAGATTTGTACTAAGTTTTTGGCTCTTCTGCTATTTCCATTATAATCACATTTCTAAAAGTCAGATAATCCTGGGTTACGATGAAAATTAACTGCTGCTGTGCAACATCCCTATATCCGCCTTCTAACTGTCTTCCAAAACTCTGGAAAAATCCCTACCATTAGATCCATGCCGTACCATTGGCAGCACAACTAAAGGAAGGTGTCTTTCACGCTCAGAAACACGAGGGTTTGGTTGTTAAACAAATCCAAACCACACCACCATCAGAAATACACACGGTACGTGCTTATACCTGTATGACAGGCCACTCTAGTGCTGGCTCATCTCTCTTCATGGAAAATCATCACTGCCATCAACCAAAATAGGGTATGGCTTTCAAGATCCAGTCTACAATTCTTCATCTTGTACAAATTAAATCAGGGAATTATCTCCATTGCTCATTCCCAAGCAGTAATTTGTTTGGTTGTGGGTTTTTTT
>Ga0181612_110666_pt1 | contig 32704 bp, 22 predicted proteins | sample HoacroProtozoa21_FD_119630 | JGI IMG/M metagenome (GOLD analysis project Ga0181612, IMG submission 119630) | Hoatzin crop microbial communities from Cojedes, Venezuel. Combined Assembly of Gp0051906, Gp0051904, Gp0051908 | reverse complement strand
ATTGAAATCACAACGTCGGTGAATTGCTGCTTGACACAGACACGAAGAAACTCAAGGCAGGATTCCACCATGCCCTCTGGAGTGTCGCCATATCTGCTCATTATCCTGTCGGACAGCGAACCGTGGTTAACTCCTATTCTTATGGCGCGGTGAAGTGATTTGCAGATATCGAGGAAAGGAATCAGTCTGTTTTCCAAACGCTTAAGTTCGGCGGCATATTCTTCGTCGGTGTATTCTATATGAAGGAATTTTCTGCCTGGGTCAACGTAGTTGCCTGGATTGATGCGCACTTTGTCCGCGTATTTTGCCGCAACATCGGCAACATTGGCGTTGAAGTGGACATCGGCTACAAGCGGAATATCGTAACCCTCATCAATAAGGCGTTCCTTGATTTTTCCGAGGTTTTCGGCTTCACGAACTCCTTGCGTGGTAAGCCTCACATATTCTCCTCCTGCAGCAGCTATCCTCTTTGCTTGTTCTGCGCTGCCTTCTATATCATTGGTTGACGTATTGGTCATCGATTGCAACCTTATTGGATTGTCTCCGCCCAATGGGGTGTTGCCAATCTTTACTTCTGATGATTTTCTACGCGAATAATTAAACAAATCCATAATTCCTCCTTATTTTTTATGCAACTAATATTTCCACTCTAAACTTTGAAACTTACATTTAGAATTAGTCTAATAACTACACACTCCACACTACACTCTGAACACTAAGCGAAGCGTCATAGCACTATGCGAAGCGTTATAGGTTTAACAACTACACTCTGAACTCTAAACACTGAACACTGAGCGAAGCGACTCAAAGCTAGCATTTATATTGAAACTTCAGTTCTGACAGTTCTGAGTTAGCCTTTTCTATTTTCTTTTTAAGGCTGCTCTTGTAGTCGGCAAGGCGTTCAGCCACCACAGCGTCACTGAGAGCAATCATTTCCACTGCCAGTATGGCTGCATTCATTGCGTTGTTGATGCCCACTGTGGCTACTGGTACTCCAGGAGGCATTTGGGTCATTGACAACAGTGCGTCTATTCCGTCAAGGCAAGAACCTTTGATAGGCACTCCTATCACGGGAAGTATGGTGTTGGCTGCTATCACTCCTGGCAATGCTGCTGCCATGCCGGCACCAGCTATTATCACCTTTATGCCTCGCGCTTGAGCGCCTATTGCAAACTGTTCAACGGCATTTGGAGTGCGATGAGCCGACAGAGCGTTCATCTCAAACGGTATTTGCATTTCATCGAGGAATTTGGCAGCCTTTTCCATTACTGCAAGGTCCGATGTGCTACCCATGATAATCGATACTAATGGATTCATAATGATATCTTTTTTATTGTTTTTATTTATTTCATCTATTAACTGAACACTAACGTAACAACTTCACTTCCCACTCTTCACTCTGAACACTAAGCGAAAGCGTTATGGCTCTGAACATTGAACACTAAGCGAAACGTTTTTGCTCTCCACACTAAGCGTAGCGTTATGACTATAGCAGCGTGATGCATGCCAAGGCGCAAACGTATCCCAAGACAAATCCTCCGAACACTTGAAGCAATGTGTGCTGGCGAAGGATGATTCTGCTCGTTCCCACCATGCCCGACAACAGCAGACAGATGCATGCAGGCACCAATGTGTCAAACATGTAGAGGGTGCCGTAGGTGAAAAACAAGCTCGTAAGTCCGCCCATCGCCACTGAATGGGTGCTGATTTTCCATTTCAGGTTTATTATTCCGCATAATATCGTTGCGATCAAGGCTGTCATCACTATGCTCCTGATAAACGAAGGTATGTGCATGTTGGTCATTGTCAACAGGCAGAACGCGTAGGATATTATGGTGAGCATATAGGGGGTGTGACGGTTGTGGCGATGGCTGGTCTGGGCATGCGTCAACTTGTTGCTCTTCCTGAAAATGTAGATGCCTGCCTGGGGAAGGATTATCGTGAAGGTCACGAAGATGGTGAACACAAACATCTTGTACCTTAATGGCATCAGGCTCAGGTGGGTCAATGTGAATTGGCCTGTCAGTGCCCACAAAGGCGCATAGAAAGGCATGAATAAAGCCGACAGCAACTTGGATATCTGTATGAGTCTTTTCTCTGTCATTGTTGTTTTGTCTTTTGGTTCCTGTCTTTCTGTGTCACACTTTTTTCCTTAGTTTGGCTACTGGAATGTTCATCTGTGAACGGTATTTCGCCACAGTACGCCTGCTGACGTTCAATCCTTGTTTGTTCAATTCTGCCATTATCTTCTCGTCTGGAAGCGGTTTGCTCTTGTTCTCGCCTTCTATCAATCGTTCTATTGCTTGTTTTATCTTCCTTACGTCGAGGTCTTCGCCATCTGCGTTTTGGCGTGCCCTGTCGAAGAACCGTTTCAGAGGATATGTGCGCCCTTCGATTGATGCGTATTTGCTGTTGCACACTCTCGACACAGTCGATATGTCCAGGCCAGTCTTGTCTGCCACGTCCTTCAGTATCATCGGTTTCAACGTGCTCTCGTCGAGGGTCTGGAAAAATTCGGGCTGAAGGGTGATGATGGCTTTCATCGTCACATACATCGTATGGCGCCTTTGCTTGATGGCGTCTATGAACATTTTGGCTGAGTCCACTTTCTGCTTTGTGTAAGCGTATGCCTCTTGTTCGCCTCTCGACATCTTGTTGCCTCGTTTCTGGTAACTCTTGAGCTGGTCGAGATAGTCGCGGCTGATTCGCAATTCGGGTACATTGCCGTCGTTCAGCCACATTCTCACTCCTTCGTCATCGCTTTCGATGATGAAGTCGGGAATGATGGTCTGCGCCTTGTCGGATACGCTGTCGTTGAGAGCAAGACCTGGATGGGGATTGAGGTTGCCGATGCAAGCAAACAACTCCCGCAGGCGGTCATCGGTGATGTTCATCGCGCTCTTCAGCTTCTCGAAGTTCTTGTTCACGAAGAGCTGGTAGTGCTTGCTTATCATCTTCTTGGCGGTGATAAGCAACTGGCGATGAGATTCGGTCATGCCTTCATCTGCTTCCATCAATCGGTCTATCTGGATTATGAGGCTTTCCTGAAGGTTGCGCGCACCGATGCCTGCAGGGTCGAATTGCTGAAGAGTAGCCAGGGCTGCCTCCATTTCTTCCTTTGTGGCATCGATGTTATGATATATCGCAAGTTCATCTGCCAACGACTCCAAAGGCTTGTCGATGAACCCGTTGGAATTGAGCGAACCTATGAGGTATTCCACCAAGTCGCGCTGATGGTCGGTGAGATCATACTCCGACATCTGTGAACGCAGGTCGTCTATGAGGGAATGGGTGTCGTCAACCGGCACGTATTCCCTGCCGCTGTCGCTCCTATTGCTTATGTAGGTGGGCACATCGTCGGGAGACGAATAATTGGCTATCTCGTCTTTCAACGCTGATGAACCGCTATTGTAGTCGTCCGTCTCGTCCCAAGTGTCATCGTTGGAACTGTCGGAATATTCGTCCTTTGTGCTGTATTCATCATCGCCAGTGTCGTAGTCATCGCTGTTTTTCCTGCCTTCCTCTAATGCAACATTGTCAAACACCTCGTTCTTCACTCTTTCTTCGAGGTCGGCGAGGGGAAGTTCGGTCAGTCTCACCACCAGCAGCTGCTGGGGAGACATTTTTTGCACTTGACTTTCGGTCTGTGCCAGATGTAAGCCTTGTCTTTGGGGCATGTCAGTGTTGCTTTTTGTTTTTATTATGCAATGTTATACAATGCTGTTGCCGCAGTCTTTATTATTCGTCTCTTTTTGGTCTTACAAATGTACACAAATTCCACGACTTATAATTAATTATTGATGAAAAACAATAATAACCACCATAGAAAACAATCGAAAAGTCCGCCATGCATCACAACACAACGGACTTTACACCTTATTTTCTCACGATTAATTATTTCCTAATCACTAATTCCTACTTCCTATTTCCTATTTCCTAATTCCTAACAATTAACAGCACTCTGAACACTACACACTGAACACTGGAGCGAAGCGACATTATCTTCTGCTTCCTCCTGTGAACATCAGAATGTAGTAAACAAGTGTTGCCAGTGAGCCGAGGGCAGCCGAAACGTATGTGTAAGCAGCGGCATGAAGCGCGTCGGAAGCTGCTTTCTTTCCGGTGGCGTCAACCATTCCGCTTGCCTCAAGCCATTTCATCGCGCGACGGCTTGCGTCTATCTCTACAGGAAGTGTCACGAATGCAAAGAGTGTGGTTACGGCAAACAGGCAGATGCCGATAATAAGCACTACGGAGTTGCCTGTGAAACTCAAAATAGCCAAACCGCCCAATATCACCCACTGCATCCACTTGGAGGCGAAGTTAACTGCCGGCACCAAGCTCGTGCGAAGCTTCAAAGGTCCGTAAGCCTTGGCGTGCTGAACGGCATGACCGCACTCGTGAGCCGCTACCGCTGCTGCCATCACGCTGTAATTGGCGTAGGTGGTCTCGCTGAGGTTCACTGTCTCGTTAACGGGATTGTAGTGGTCTGTCAACTGACCGCTCACATTTGTAACCTTCACATTGCCCAAACCGTTGTCGTGAAGCATCTTCTCGGCTGTCTCTGCGCCTGACAAGCCGCCGAATGAGCGCACCTTCGAATATTTCTCCATCTTCCTCTGCAAATTGGCTTGAACAAAATAACTGATGAGGGACACCGCGCCAAACAGTATCCAATAAATGGCACTTCCTCCCATGCCTGAATAAGCTGAATCTATCATTTTTATCTCGTTTGTTTTGGTTAATGACTATTTTGAACGTGATTGTCTAACACTTTGTGTCAATATGTCACTTGATGCAATCACGTGTCTTCTATTGCTCTGCACAATAGCGAAAACAATTTGTATGGTTCAAAAGTGAGCAAATTTTTTGAGAAATACAAATATAATACTGTAAAATTAATTGAAATCAGGCTTTTCAACAACAAATGCTCAAAATGCAACCCTTTGGGCACATTTTTTCAGCAAAAAGATAGAAAAGAGGTGTTTTTTAAAGCTTGAAATGTTAAAATCATAATGTTTTATAAATTTAATAGTGTTAGTTTTATGAAAAAATGCTAAATTGCACGCCAAAATACGTATTTTTATAAAAAAACAAAGTAAAAGCAGAGTTTTGATAACAAAATCTCACTGTGTGCGAAAATAAATTTTTCAAGTTTTTAATAATGGTTTTTAAAAAACTGTTGTATGAACGAAACAATATGAGGGGATTTCAAACGATAACTTGAATGTGTCAAAATGTCACACGCATTTCGCAAATATGTGAATGAATGATTAAAGGTGAAAAGATGCTTGATGTAGCAAAAACAATATGAGTTTACGGATATATTGAAAACAAATACATTATTAATTATTAATTAAAACAAAAAAGAATGGGAAAAAGATTATGCTCATTTCTAACCATCTGCCTTTTGATTGGCGGATCGGTGTTCGCCCAAAAAACGATAACCGGTAAGGTTGTTGATGCACAAACAGGCGAACCTGTTGTGGGCGCTTCTGTATTGGTGCAAGGAACCACCCTTGGACAGGCAGCTGACCTCAATGGTGATTTCACTATTCAGAACGTTCCTAATTCTGCTACGACCCTCAAGGTCTCATACATTGGTATGAAAGAGCAGTTAGTGACTATCAAACCTAAGATGAGAATTTACATGCAGCCTGAGGTAACTGAAACCGACGAAGTCCTCGTCGTTGCATACGGTACGGCTACTAAGTCCTCTTTCACAGGTTCTGCTTCTGTTATTGATGCACAGGAGATTGCCAGTGAGCAATCAACAAACTTGCTCAATGCCCTAAACGGTAAAAGTGCTGGTGTACAGGTGTTCAACCAGTCTAACCAACCTGGTGCAAGTTCTCCATCCATCCGCATACGTGGTATATCATCTATTAATGCAGGAAACTCTCCGCTTATCATTCTTGATGGAGCTCCATTCGATGGTGATATCAATGCTATCAACGCTTCTGATATAGAAAACATGACCGTGCTTAAGGATGCTGCCAGCAATGCGCTTTATGGTGCACGTGGTGCTAATGGTGTTATCATGATTACCACTAAGAATGGAAAGCCAGGTGATAATGCTAAAATAACTCTCGACGCTAAATGGGGTGTCAACTCAAGAGCTACGAGAAGATATAAAACTATCAACGATCCTGCCTTGTATTATGAGACTTATTATAATGCATTGAAAAATTATGCATTGAAAAATGGGTATGATGATGCGAGTGCACATGCTTTTGCTAATGCCAATCTTATCGATGGAAGTAGGGGATTGGGTTATAATGTTTATACTGTTCCGCAAGGTCAATATCTAATTGGCACTAACGGTAAGCTCAATCCAGCAGCAACTATGGGTAATTATGTGACTTATAAAGATGAGACATATTATATCACATCTGACGATTGGTTGGATGAGGCATATAAAAATGGCACACGCCAGGAATACACCGTGACCGCGTCTAATTCTGTTGGAGGTACTAACTTCTATAGTTCGTTCAACTATCTCAATACAGAAGGTATCACCGAAAATTCTGGATATGAAAGAATATCTGGACGTTTGAAGGCTGATTCACAGCTGAAACCATGGTTGAAAGTTGGAGGTAACATGTCTTTCGCTCATTATGAAGGTAAAACTATGGGTGAAGATGGAAGTTTTAACTCTTCAGGAAACCCTATTGCTGTAGCTCTTCAAACTTCACCTGTATATCCTTTGTATATCCGTGACGCAAACGGAAATATTAAAATTGATGAATATGGAAATACCATGTACGACTATGGTGATGGAAAGAACGCTGGACTGCAAAGACCAGTTTGGGCCAATACAAATGCGTTGTCTGAAATATTGCTCGACACTGATAAATATGAAGGTAACACATTCAATGCTGTGGGATTTGCGGAAATAAGATTCTTGAAAGATTTTACTTTGTCATCAACTAATTCTGCTAATGTTGATGAAACAAGATCTTCTTATGTAAGAAATCCTTATTACGGATCTTATGCGTCAAGTAATGGTATAGTATCCAAATACCATACTCGTTCTTATTCTTACAACTTCCAGCAGTTGTTGAATTGGAATCATCAGTTTGATCTGCATGATGTCGGAGTTATGTTAGGACATGAGTCATACACCTACAAGTATGCTTATCTCTATGGAAACAAAAATAATATGTTTGATCCTAACAATATTGAATTGGCTGGTGCTATTAACGACGGTTCATCAAATTCTTATACAACTAAATACAACACTGAAGGATACTTCGGACGAGTATTGTATAATTATGACCAAAAGTATTTTGGTTCACTGTCTTATCGTCGTGACGCATCTTCACGCTTCCATAAGGATAATCGTTGGGGAAGTTTCTGGTCTGTTGGTGGCGCATGGATTATTAGCAAGGAATCATGGTTCCCACATCACACCAAAGGTATTGATGTATTGAAACTTAAGGCTTCTTATGGCGAGAATGGTAATGACAACATCGGTAACTTCAGATATACAAACACTTACAGCCTCTCAAACTACAATGGAAATCCAGCTGTTAGACCGAGTGCAATGGGTAACAAAAATATCACATGGGAAACTGTAGGTAATTTCAATGCGGGTATTGAGTTTGAACTTTTGGGAAGCCGTCTTAATGGTAGCGTAGAATATTTCTATCGCAAAACTTCTGACATGTTGTTCTCTCTGCCGTTGCCAACTTCTTTCGGATACACTTCTTATTACACCAATATTGGAGATATGAGAAATAGTGGTATCGAAATTACTCTTGATGCCGATATCGTACGCTATAGAGATTTTGTTTGGAATGTAGATCTTAACTTCACTCACTACAAGAACAAACTCATTTACATGCCAGAAGAACTCAAAACACAAAAATATGATGGAGTAGAGGGTTTTGTAAGTGGTAATTATGTTTATGGTGAAGGTATTCCTCTCTACAATTTCTACTTGCCGCAATATGCTGGAGTCAACGAGGAAACTGGCGCACAGCAGTGGTATTATAATATCGAAAAAACTGATGAAAATGGTGAGCAGGTTGTAGTTGGAAAAGGAATAACTGAGGATTATTCTAAGGCTGATTATTACAGACTTGGGTCTGCATTGCCTGACGCATACGGTGGATTTGGAACTACTATTACATGGAAAGGATTTGATTTTAGCATGGACTTTGCTTACCAAATCGGAGGTCTTGCTTACGATTCTGATTACCAAAGTCTGATGGGAGCTCCTACAGCTTCCGGACATGGTGATGCAATGCATGCTGATATTCTCAAAGCATGGACACCAAGCAATACTTCAAGTGACATTCCTTATTATTGGTATGGAGATACTTATGCTGTTTCTACATCCAGCAGATTCCTTACAGACGCTTCTTATCTCGCAATCAATAATATCACTCTTGGTTATACTTTGCCAGCAGTTCTCACAAAGAGATTTGGTATTGAGAAAATACGCTTGTATGGAGTTGCTGACAATGTGTTCTTATGGTCTAGAAGACAAGGCTTTGACCCACGTCAGTCTATAGCTGGATCTATAACAAGTGCATATTATGCACCGATTCGTTCTATTTCAGGTGGTATAAGTCTTACATTTTAAAAATAATTGAAAATATGAGAAATATAAATAAAATATTAACAATAGCTCTGATGGTTTCATCTTTGGCTTATACAAGTTGTATAGATGAAGTAACGCCAACAAGTGCTATAACCGAAGAGCAACTCGGAAGTTCAACTAAAGCTACTGAGGCTATGCTTTGGGGTATGCCATCTACGTATAATGTGCTGCAAATAGCTACATCTAACCATTTCGACTGGGGATATGGCGCTATTATGCACATACGTGATGTCATGACTGAGGAGTATGCTGTACAGTATAGTGGATATGACCACTTCCAGTCATGGGAAACAAATCAATATCTTGGACCAGAATACGTTACAAGCGGTTTCGTCTGGACTTGGCTCTGGAAATATATTCAGACAAGTAATTCCTTGATTGCCTCTGTTGATACTACAAGCGCTAATTCAACTCTATTGGGATACTTGGGAGCTGGATATGCATTTAGAGCACACGGATACCTTGATGCAGCGCAAATGTATGAGTTTGTGGAAAATGATGGAACTGATTCAATCAATGCAAGTGGAAATAATGTCTTGGGACTCACTGTACCTATTGTTAAAGAAGGTATCACAGAAGAAGAAGCACGTAACAATCCACGTGTAAGCAAGGAAGTTATGGCTGAGTTTATCGAAAGTGACCTTAATAAAGCAGAGGAGTATATAACGAATTTCTCGCGTCCAGACAAAACTTTACCAGACATCTCTGTTGTCTATGGACTAAAAGCGCGTCTGTATATGTGGACCAAGGAATATGCTAAAGCAGAGAAGTATGCAAGAATGGCTATAGACCTCGGAGCTAATACACCTATGACTGAAACGGAATGGCTCGATCCTACTACAGGATTCAACATTTTCGTAAGTTCATGGATGTGGGGAGTGCAATTGGTTAAAGAAGATGACCTGGTTCAGTCGGGTATCATTAACTGGACATCATGGGTAAGCAATGAGGCTCAGTATGGATATGCTGCAGCAGGACCAATGTCTATGATTAACGCTGCTACTTACAGTAAAATAAACAATAATGACTTCCGTAAACTCGCATGGAAAGCTCCAGAGGGAACTCCGCTCTATGGTAAGAGTGAATACATAGACCAGGAGTGGGGAGAGAGTTTGCCTGATTATGCTTCTCTTAAGTTCCGTCCAGGTTCAGGTGACATTGAAAATTATGATGTCGGATCGGTTGTGGCTTACCCGCTTATGCGCATTGAGGAAATGTACTTTATAGAGGCTGAGGCGGCTGCACATCAGGATGCTGCCAGAGGATGTGAGTTGCTTAATGAATTTATGCAATATCGTAACCCTTACTACTCATTCAATTCTTCTGATAAAGACGCTGTTGTTGATGAGATATTCTTCCAAAAGAAAGTTGAGTTCTGGGGTGAAGGCATAATGTTCTTCGACTATAAACGACTTAACAAACCTGTTACACGTCGTTACACTGGAACTAATTTCCAAGCTGATGCACAGTTCAATACAACAACTGTACCGGCATGGATGAATTTCGTTATCGTACGTAATGAAGGTAATAATAATAAAGCCATTACGGACTTTAATAACCCTGACCCGTCTAATTGCTATATGGCTGAATAACGGGTGGATGATATCATACGAATAATTTATAAATGAAATTCAATATGAAAACAATAAATAAACTTTTTGCTGCGTTGCTCGTTCTTCCTCTTGCTGTAGGGCTGTCATCATGCTCCGAGAAAGAGGCTGAGTACACAAGTGCGGAACAGTTGACTAATGCTCAAGTCTATTTCTCTAATGAAATGGCTTCCACAATAGATGCTTCTAAAAGCGAAAAGAGCGTTTCGGTTCCTGTTTATCGAGTTAACACCAATGGGAGCATTAATGTGCCTATAACTTCTGAATGCTCTTCCGATGCTTACAAAATCCCTTCAAGTGTCAATTTTGAGGATGGTGAATCTGTGGCTTACATTGACATAACTTACAATCCTGACAACGTAGAGTATGGAGATTACGCTGACATTACTCTCGAAATTGGAGAAGAAGGATATACTACACCTTATGGTGACGCATCCTACACGGGCAAGATAGGTATTCCAGAACCTTGGACAGATTGGACTTTGTTCAAAGATGGAACTTGCACATGGTACTATGATGCATGGCTCGGTGGCGGTGACCCTGGACTGGAAATATATTTGCGTTCTAACACTGTTTCCAAAAATAAAATGCAGTTTATGATAACAGGTGCGTATGCGTCTGCTTTTGGAACTTCTGGCAGTACAATCATATTTGATTATGACACGGAAACTGGATATGTCACTTGTAGTCCGCAATACACAGGATACACCTCTTCTTCTTATGGAGAAACTAATGTTATAGGATATTATGAATATTGGACTGGTGTTCGTGGAAAAGGTAAGGATGAGGTAAATGAAGTTTACGGTTCATTCGATGAAGAGCAAGGAATCATTTCTATTCCACTCGTTTACTATGTTTCAGCGGGATATTTTGGAGCAGGATATGAGTATATTTACATCGATGGTTACAATCGTACTGACGCATCAATTAGTGTAGCTTATGCAGGTAAGTTTGTGGATACTACAGACTCCGTTTCTGTAGTCGCTAATGTAACGCTCGGTGCTGATGTGGAATATGCTAATGTAGCTGTTGTCCCAGAGGATGATCTCAATCAAGAAGTCTTCAATACAATACTTGCAGGAACATACTCGCCAATGGTTCAAACAACAGAGTCTGGTGAAGTCAGAATTCCTATGGGTGATTTCGGAACAGGAAATTACTACATTGTTGCTGTATCTTATATTGGATCGGATGCTCAAAATTATGAGACAGCTAAATTCAAATATGTTACAGGTGCTGCTGAAACTTGGACCGACCTTTATGTAGGTACATATACTTACAATGTTTTCTTCACTGATGATGAAGGAAATCCTTTTGCAGACGAAGGACTTGTGCTGTCTAGAAGTGACCAGTCTGAAACTTCATTCAAAATATCCAATTGGGGTATGGGAGTTGACTTTACATTCTCTTATGATGGAACAAATGTCGTAGTTGACGAGCAGCCTACGGGTTACACTGATAGTTCTGTCGGAGAAATTTTAGTCAGTGATATTACAGTTTATACTGGTTCGACTAGTTACGGACAGAGCTATTATGACAGCTCAACAGGCACATTCTATTTCTGTGTAGTTTATTATTTGGCATCTGATCCTAATAAGATAGTTGGATACAACTATGAGACATTCACTATCACAGGAAATGCAGCTAAAGCCCGTCTCAATGAAATGCAGGCTAAAGCTAGAAAGGCAAATAAAAAATCTGTCAAAGCAGTTAAGAAAAATGCTGTTAAGGATTTGGATTTGCTTAGAATAAACAAAGACTTTACTCCTATGTTCAATATTAACAAGTAAACGAATATATGAGTATTTAAGGTTCTTAGATGAATGAACATTCAGCGGGAGCATTGCTGTAATTTCAATGCAACCCGCTGAATCTGAAATCTTTTGAAAGTAGGAACTGTTTCTAAACTAACAACCAAAAAAACAAGATTATGAAATTATCAAAAATTATAGCTACTGTTGCGATTGCAACAATCTTCGGAACTAATGCTTCCGCACAAGGGCTGACTGAGGCTGAGCAAGAGGCTTTGCAACTCGGATACAAGCCACAGCCTTATTGGTTTGTGCAGGCACAGGGAGGTATCGGTACAACATTCACAAACACTACCAATTTCTTTAAATTGGTCACACCTACCGCTACTCTCGGAGTGGGACGATTCTTTTCTCCTGCTATCGGTGCCAGACTAAATGTCAACGGATGGAAATCTAAAGGAGGATTCAGGTCGATAAGTGATACTTATAAATTTAATTATCTCACTGGAGATTTTGATTTGTTGGTTAATCTTACAAATATCTTCTCAAAGAAAAATTACCATAAGCTTAATCTCATACTTGTAGGAGGTCTTGGACTCAACTACGCATGGCATAACGATGATCTCGATGCTATACTGTCAAATATGGAACTCGAGCAGAAAGAGCCTGATGAAAGTACTGTTAATGCATGGGATGTAAGAGCTGCAGAAAGAAAAAATATTCTAGGGCACAATCTGCGCCTTGGACTTTTGGCTGATTATAATCTTTCCAAAAATTGGAGCGTTGGTTTTGAAGTTGACATGAATTCGCTCGACGACAAGTTCAATTCTAAGGAAAATAATGCTGACGATTGGATGATGACAGCTCAAGTAGGTGTAACTTATAAATTCGGTTTCAAAAAACCTACGGTTAAGGCACCTGTTGTTGTAACACCACCGCCAACAAGACCAGAACCACGTCCTGAGATTAAGCCAGAGCCACGTCCTGAAGTTAAGCCAGAACCAAAGCCTGTGGTTAAACCTGAGCCTAAACCAGAGCCAAAGCCTGTGGTAAAAGAGGAACCGTTGAAGGAAACTATATTCTATTCAATACGTGAGTCTGATGTTGACAGGGACGCTATCATCAAGAGGGTTATTGACTGGGCAGAGAAGCATCCTGGTAAAAACGTGACAGTAAAAGCATACGCTGACAAAGGAACGGGCAATTATAAGCTCAATCAAGGATATTCCAAGAAACGCATGGAAAAAGTTGTCAGCCTGCTCAAAGATAAAGGCATGAACATGAATAGGGTTGATGCTAGCTATTATGGAGACACAGTTCAGCCCTTCACAGAGAACAGCAAAAACCGTTGCGTTATTATTGAAGGTAAATAAAACCTTTGCGTTAATGCATATATGATAAAAGAACCGAAATTAATCGGTTCTTTTTTTTCATATATTGGCATTTTGTTCGTAAAAATAAAAAAATGATGAATAATGCCAGAATACTAAAGTTAAGAAAGGTTTATGTTAAGGTTATGAAATCTATTTTTTGTAAATTTGCATCAATGTATTAATTTAAAATGATGCACGATATGAAAAAATCATTGTTTTTATTATCTATTGGCTGGTTGGCCGCTTCTTCTGTATTTGCCGACCCGATAGATTTTAGCAGCGCTAAGTTGAAAGCAGAAAAACTGCTGAATATGGAGAAATCATATCCAGTGGAGGCTGAGCGTGTAACGTTTTCGGCAGAAGTTAACAACAGAATTGGACTAGGACAAAACATACAACCTGCATTCTATATATTCAATTCATCTGATGAGAAGGGTTTTGCTCTTATCGCTGGAGATGATGCTTTCCCTGCAATACTTGGATATTCGCATGAGGATGCTTTTCCTGTCGATGGAGATATGCCTGAACCATTGGCTGAATATTTAGAGTTCATCAACCAGTACGTGGAAGAGTACAGAAACGGTGAAGTTGCAGCGCCTAGATTTGCTGCAGGTGAGTCAACCGGTACAGTCGTGGTTGAACCAATCCTTTCATCTAGGTGGGGACAAGAATTTCCTTACAATTATCTTTGCCCTAAAGGGTATGTCACAGGATGTGTAGCCACTTCAATGTCACAAATAATGTACCACTGGAAATGGCCGGAGAAAGGTACTGGTAGCGTTTCATATCAGCCATCTGAGGAAATAGGTGTTATCAGTTCTAATTTTGAGGAACATACTTATCAATGGGATCTCATGCAGGATTCCTACGGAAGATTGGTCAAACCGCAGGCTAAGCTAGATGCAATTGCGCAACTAAACTACGATGCGGGAGTTGCAATGAGAATGGGATACACTGCTTCTGGAAGTGGTACACGCGATGAATATGCAATGTATGCAATGCATACTTATTTCGGATATAAAGCTTCAACCATCAAGCAATACTATAGGGATTGTACTGCTACACAGAAAGACTGGAACAATTTAATCAAAAAGGAACTTGATGCAGGAAGACCATTCCAAATGTCCGCAAGTTCTACTATTGGAACGGGTGGTGATGCTGCAGGACACTCATTCCTTATAGATGGATATGATTCCAACGATTATGTTCACGTAAATTGGGGGTGGAGTGGTTCAGGAAATGGATTTTATGCCATTACAGCAATGGATGTCGAGGAATATTCTTTTGTGCTTAGTCAGTCTATTGTCGTAGGTATTTCACCCGACTATAATGGAACGGATAAAACGCCTCCGCAACCCAAATTGACACTTTTGTCTAAGCCATACACCAATAGTTCAACGATTGACCAAAATTCATCATTCGCAATGAATGTTGATACATTATATAACCAGTCTCCAATTAATGGTCAATTCACTATTGGAGTAGGACTTTTTGACCGGCAGGGTAATTATCTTGAGAATGTAGCAGTTAAGAATCCTAATTACACATTCACACTTGTAGGATTTTACGGATTTACTGATTTCCCACAGTTATCGTGCAAGGTCAATGGAACATACCCAGATGGTGACTATTATCTAAGAATTGTTTTCAAGCATAAGGATTACGTTGACTACGTGTTGCCATATATGATTGGAGGAGATAAGGAGAACCTTATACATGCTCTTTTTACAAATGGTAAAATTAAATTCAATGCTGTGTCAACAAGAATAAATGATGTTCTGATTGATAATAACACTGGAGATAATGTTGTTGTTAACTCTGAATTCTTCGACATGTCGGGAAGAAAGATTTTTGGCGCAAATGGTGCTGGCATCTTTATCGAAAAGCAAATCCTTTCTGACGGAACAGTCAAGACAATCAAGAGAATGACGAAATAATCCAAATAAGGAACACGCCATAGCCACAACCTCAAAATTGATTGTGCTATAAGTTTCCGTAAGGATTCATTATACAGAAATGACCCCCAAAAGCCGCGAACTTTTGGGGGTCATCTTAATTCTGGCGCATGATGCCTTGTTATATCATCACATTTATATCTCTATTCCCTCACTATCGTCTGTTCCCTGTCGGGACCTACTGATATTATGGTTATAGGAGTTTCAAGTTGCTTTTCAAGGAAGTCTATGTAGTCTTTGAATGCTTTCGGGAATTGCGATTCTGAGGTGACATGGCTCAGGTCGGTGTTCCAGCCTGGCAATTCTTCATATACGGGCTCCAAGCCTTCGCTTATGTCAAACGGGAAGTAGTCTATCACTTCGCCATTGCTCAGACGATAAGCGGTGCAAGCCTTTATTGTTGGAAAACCGTCGAGAACGTCGCTCTTCATCATTATAAGACGTGTAACTCCGTTCACCATGATGGCGTATTTCAATGCTACAAGGTCTATCCATCCGCAACGGCGCTCACGGCCTGTGACGGCTCCGTATTCGTGGCCTATGTCTCGAATCTTCTTGCCGGTCTCGTCAAACAGCTCTGTCGGGAATGGACCTGCGCCGACACGGGTGCAATATGCCTTCATGATGCCATACACCTCGCCTATCTTGTTAGGGCCTACGCCCAAACCTGTGCAGGCTCCTGCGCATATAGTGTTGGAAGAGGTGACGAATGGGTATGAACCGAAGTCGATGTCGAGCATCGTTCCCTGAGCTCCCTCGCACAATATGCTCTTGTCCGACTTCAGCAAGTTGTTGATTTCGTGCTCGCTGTCAACAATCTTGAATTTCTTGATGTATTCTATGCCTTCCATCCATTTCTTTTCCACCTCGCTGATGTCGTAATCGGTGAACTGGAGTGCTTTGAGCATCTTCTCATGGCGTTCTTTGTGAACAGCGTATTTATGGTCGAAGTCTTCCAGTATGTCGCCTACGCGCAAACCGTTGCGGCTCACTTTGTCTGTATAGGTAGGACCTATTCCCTTGCCGGTAGTGCCCACTTTGTTCTTGCCCTTTGCCGCTTCGTAAGCCTGGTCAAGGATTCTGTGGGTTGGCATAATCAGATGCGCCTTCTTCGAGATGTGAAGACGTTCATGAAGATCGTGGCCCGATGCTTCCAATGCCTTCGCTTCTTCCATGAAGAGGTCGGGAGCAAGCACCACGCCATTGCCTATGATGTTGACCTTGTCGCCCTGAAATATGCCCGATGGTATTGACCTCAGCACGTATTTCTGTCCTTCAAACTCCAACGTGTGGCCAGCATTGGGACCTCCTTGAAAGCGTGCCACTACATCATAACGGGGTGTCAGCACATCAACTACCTTTCCCTTGCCCTCGTCTCCCCATTGGAGACCTAAGAGCACGTCAATCTTTCTCATGTCTGTATTTGTTTTTTCTTGGTTTTGTCGTTTCTTCAGGTGGCACAACCGTCTTCTTCTTCTGGGCTTCCAGCCGCTTCTTCTTCTCCAGCATGTTGCTCTTGCGGCGCAACTTCGACAAGCAGGTGCTGCAAATGCCATAAACGCTGATGGAATACACTGACGGGTGGAAACGCTTGAGGTTCACTTCTTGCAGGCATCTTAGGGTCTGCTCGTCGTAGAATCCTATCGTCTTGCCGCATTCGGTGCATACTTGATAGAAATGAGAATGTTGGCTGTTGTCTTTCTCATACTTCACCACATTGTCTATCATCAGCTTGTTCACCAAACCGGTCTTCGACAGAAGTTCCATGGTGTTGTAAACTGTGCCGCGGCTCACGCGAAAACGTATCTTGTCCATCATCTTGTACAATTCGTCACAGTCGAACAAGCCATCGTAGTTGTAAACGGCTTCAAGTATGGCATAACGCTCCGGAGTCTTGCGCAAGTGGTTGGCTTCCATGTATTCAGTCAGAATGCGCTTCGCTTGTATTATGTCGCTTTTTTTGTCCGGTTTCATCGTCTTGTGATGTTTATGCTTGAAGCACCGTCTCTCTTCTCGTGCGCATCTTCATCGATATGGTAATTTTCATCATTGCGCAATACACTCGTCTGAGGCGGCTCCTTGTGTTTGCGGTCGTGTCGTCTTTGACTTTTACTATGCAAACTTACATAAAATTTTCACAATATCATATCTGTTCTCTAAAAACTTCCTTTTATCTGGCAAATATGATTGCATTGCGGATTGCATCGCGCATATTATGAAATTGAAGATTGCAAATTACTTTCGTAATATATTCCGTGATAGGAAAAATATACCTGCACTCGTGAGCGATATTCAAGCCGATTGTGATGACACTGGATTATGAAAGCGGCATCAACGTCGAAAACCTGTTCGGTTTGGTAAAGCGATCTGTTCAAGTGTCTCTGATTTGCTAAATGCGTTTCTCTTCTTAATTACTAAGCGAAGCGTTTATGCATCTCTGATGCATGCAACTGAACTCTGGATTCTAAACGCTACACACTATATAAAGAGCATTTCTAAATAAGACTTTAATTCGTCTTTCTCATCAAATCCAGCTGATTTCATGGCGTCAGTTATCAGCATTGTTTGTTCCTTGCCTTTGTCTGCAAGTGCCAGCAGTGTGTTCCATGCCACTTTCTTCAACGGAGCGGCATTACCTGCTGTGGATATGGTGGTGAGTGACTGGTCGATGAGTTCGTCGGTAGAACGTTCCGACAATGTGTTTTGTCTTATCAGATGGAGAATAGTGTGGTAGCCGCACGATTGTATTATGGACGAGTCTGAGGCTATCCATTCAAAGGCTTTCTCTGAAGCGTATGGCAGACGGCGGAAGAGGTTGAGCGATGCTATTCCGCACAGTTCGTAGGTGGTGATGCTTTCCGCCCATATATCGGCTATTTCAGGAAAGAAGGTGTCGATGGGCTGGAGCATGGTTGCCACTATCTTCGATTCCCTGATGTCTTCTTTCCAGAGTTCTTGTGCAAGCTCATGGTCGGGCTCGAAATGTGAGGCTATCTCTTTCAGACGAGGCAACTCAATGCCGAAAATCAATTTGTATTTCATTCCGGCATTGCGCATTGAGGCTGAGGCCACTCCGTTCATGTTCGAACGGAAGTCGGCCTTCAGCTTCAGTATATTTGTCTTGGTCTGCTCTTTCACTTGTCTTCGTTTTTTGTGCTTAGTTTACGTAAGGCAGCGTGTGATAGTCCTTGCTGTATCTTAGCATCTGGTGCTCGTAGCTTTCTGTGTAGTCTATCTTCACGTCGGTGATATTGCCGTTGGCGTCTTTCACTGCGGTGTAAACAGGATTGATGAATCCCTTATATGGGGCGAGGTCGAGCTTCTTGTAGCGTTCCAGGATCTCTTTGTGAAGTTCTGGGTCTATCTTCACTCCGTAATTCTCCACGAGATTGCGTGCGGCTTCGTAGTCGCCGGTGCTTTTTATTCGCTGAATCTCTGCCAGCAGGTCGCCAAAGAGGGAGCGGAGCTTCTCGTAGTCGTTGATTTTCACGTAGGTCTTGCCGTCGCGCTTCACGAGTTCCACCACATTGTCTTTCTTGCCTTTCTCGTATGCCCATCGCGCTATCACGGCGCGGTTGCGCATGTGGGCTTCTTCTATGTTGTTGCCCGGATTGATTCTCACGAGCTGTGTCATCAGTCCGTTCATCATGTAGCTGTAATATTGTGCCTTGTAAGCTTCTTTGTTAGGTATCAAACCAAGTTCTATGAGCTTGTCGTCGGCTATGTAGTAGAGGCCGAATATGTCGGCACGGGCTTCTTCTATGGTCGAACCGTATGCCTTCAATGTGTCGGTGCTTACGCCTGGGAGCAACTTGCCGCTGCCGTGACCGAGGCATTCATGAAGGTCGGTGTGGATGTCGTCGGTGATGTCACCGTATTTCTCCATAAGTTCCACCTCTGCCTTGCTATAAGCGAATTCATCGGCGAATCCGTTGCCGCGAGCTGCCTTGTTGTAGGCATCGGTCAGATTGCCTATAGTCACTGATTTCGAACCGTGCTCTTTTCTCACCCAGTCGGAGTTGGGCAAGTTGATGCCTATAGCTGTCGATGGATAGAGGTCGCCTCCAAGTATGGCTGCTGTAATCACTTTGGCTGTGATTCCTTTCACTGACTCTTTCTTGAAACGGGAGTCTGCAGGGGAATGGTCTTCAAACCATTGGGCATTGGCGCTCAAGGTTTCGGTACGCTTGGTGGCTTCCAGGTCTTTGAAGTTGACTATTGATTCCCAACTTGCTTTCAGGCCCAGCGGGTCGCCGTAGGTCTCGATGAAACCGTTCACGAAGTCAACACGCGATGAGGTGTCGTTCACCCAAAGAATGGAGTAGTCATCAAAGGTGTGGAGGTCGCCCGTCTGGTAGAATTCCACCAGCTTGTCTATCACGGCTTTCTGACCCTCGTTCTCTGCGTATGGCTTGGCTTTCTCCAGCCAATAGATTATCCTTGTGATGGCTTGGCCGTAAAGTCCGCCAGCTGTCCACTTCTTTTCTCTGATCACTCCGTCCTTGTCTTTCACCAGACGGCTGTTCATTCCGGTCATCACTGGATGCGGGTCGTTGAGGTCACGGGTGTTGTTGTAGAATTCTTCTGCCTCTTCTTGGGTCACTCCGTCATAGTAGTTCTCGGCTGAGGTGAGAAGCAGGTCCACGCCATCGGCTTGGTTCACTCGCTTAGCCATGATGTCGGGATTGAAGATGACAGGGCAGATGATTTCCAAAAGGTCGTCTGCGCTTTGTCCTTCAGCCAGCGGAAGGTCGGATGCTGGAAGCGACTTGACTGCTTTCCTGAAGAATGTCTCTGTGAATTCCGGAACGAATTTCTCGCATCCGTAATGGTGATGGATGCCGTTTGAGAACCATACGCGCTTTAGATATACGGTCAACGCCTCGAAGTCTTTGCTCTTACGGTCGCCTTTGTAATCGGTGTATATGCTTTCAAGCACCTTGCGTATGCGGAGGTTGTATTTGCCGTTCTGGTCATACAGTATGTCTCTGCCTTGAAGTGCTGCCTCAGTAAGGTAGTAGATGAAGGTCTTCTGATTGAGCGTCAGGTCGTCAAAGTCTTCCACTTTGTATCTGAGCATCTGCAAATCGGCGAATCGCTCGTTGCTGTAGCTGAATCCGTCGGTCTCTTGGGCTGCCGCAGTTTGGGGGGCGGCGGCGATGAATGTTGAAACAATCATTGTTGTCACCGTTTTTGTCAAATTTGTCATGTTCTGTTATAGTTTTGTCCCCCACTGCGACGGCTTCCAATGCCTTTTGTCTCGATGGGGGTCAGTTGTTGTCCTCTTCTTTTCCTTTTTGGTAATTCTTGTCGTATGTTTTGCCGCTCATGAATCTTTGTCTGTACGACGCATTGTGGTCTAAGCGGTATTGGCGGGGAGTGACTCCAACAAACCGGTAGAATGCGGCATAAAACGACTGACGGTTTGAGAATCCCACCTCATTGCTTATGTCGTCAATGTCTTTGTCCAGACTCCTCTTGTCGGATAGTATGAGCTTGGCGTCGCGTATCCTGTTTTTGTTCACCAATGATGAGTAGTTGCAACCGAACTTCACATTGATAACCGCTGATATGTATCGTGTGTTGGTCTCCAGGTCTTCTGCCAAACGACGGGCTGAATACATGGGGTCACGGTATTTTTTGTCGATAATTAGGGTTGACAGAATCCCGTTGTAGAGTTTTTCTGCCAGTTCAGGACGGATGAGCTGCCGATAGGGCGCATCCTTTTCGTTTTTTTCCCTCAGGTTGTATTTCAACCTGTTGCCGTTGTTTTCATCCTCAGTTGAACTTTGGACTTTGTTGGTTTGATGTGTTTTGTTAGCCATTTCCAAAGATTTTGTTAGCTATTTCCAAAGAAACAGATTAACAGTTAAAAAATCATTTATGGATCTCCAAGGTTAATGATAAAGTATGCCACAGCATGATTGAAAATATCAATTAGCATGTTGACATGCTAATCATAGCCTTCACACCGCAAAGATAATAAAAATATGATTGAATCGCAACTTGAAAACGGCAAAAATTGCCAAAAAAACGCAATTAACCGATTTTTTTTCTCACAACGACTTTTCCTTCTTTATTTTTGGCTTTTTCTATGTAGATTTCGCCGTGTTCCGGCTTGACAATCCTTTGGCCGTTTATCCTGTAATATTCAGCAGTTCCGCTCGCGTCTCTGTCTTCCGCTACGCCTTCTATTGCTGTGGCTCGCTCGTTGAAATAGATGTTGCCGTTGCTTATAAGAACCGGTATGCGGCCTAGCTCCTTGCCGCCATAGAAATCTATTTCTAGCCATTCATTATAACCTTCTTCTTTTGAGATAATTCTCAGAGTGTATTCTCCTTCGGCGATACCGCTGCTGATTCTGCATTCCGTCGCTTCTGATTGCAGGGTGTCTATGATTCCTGTATATTCGGGGAATTCAGTTGTCATGTATTCAGGCTCTATTGTGCATACATTTTCCACAAAGTTGCCGTCTGTGTCATATAGTCCAATGCCCAATGTAAAGACGTGGGAGTAAAGGCTCATATTGTAAAATTCGCCAAGACTGACATTAAATGTTGAATTCGCATCCACTTGGTCGTCCCATGCTATGGCTGGAGTGAAACCTGTCAAAGAGTATTGGCGGCGGATGGGGTCGCCTTCTTCTGCCGGTTCGATGCCGTAGATTATTGATTGGTCTGATGAAAATTTGTAACTGGTATTGCTGGGGTTCATGTAAGGAATGGCATAATAACCGTTGCTGCTGCCGCCCCAGCCCCAGTTGACGTGCACGTAACCCTTTGAATCTATACCGTCAAGTATGAACGCATGACCTTCGCCGTCGCCCAATTTGGATGTGGATGATACCGCACCCATTATCAATGGCCTTCCTGCCATAATCTCATCATAGATTATTTGGTTCCATTCTTCTTGGGTGGAATAGTAGTCTCTGTAGGTAAGGTTGATTTTCGACGGGCTGTAACCTAAATATGTGTAAAGGCCTATCATGGCGTCTTCATCGTAGGCTCCGCTGCCGTCGCTGAAGAATTCCATTTTAGCTGCAGCTGCGCATGCATAGTTGAGCTGGCCTACTTGTTTCTTTGTCTCTGAAATGCTGCTGCTTGTCACCATGTCCGTCATTTGGCTGTAATCAAAAGTAACATTATCGAAATTGTAGGTCAAACTGCCTATACTCGTGTTGTATGTGTCCCACATTATGCTGCCAGTGGGCTGGGTGGGGTATTTGTAGGAATAAATAATCTGTGCCATAGCAGTCGCTATGCAGCCTACCAGACATTTGCTGTTGCTTATTTTTGGGAAATAATAGTTGTAAGGACTGCTTTGACTCCATTTGGCGCTTACCAGCGGTGACACTGTCGTGAAGTTGGATTCGCGTTTCATCGCGCTTATGTTTGGGGCTTCTACATAACCCATCCTGAAATCCGAAACGTATTCATCAATAGTCTCAAGCATGCTGCGAAGAGCTGCGGGCATGTCGCTGTCTAGGCTGAAATTGTCTTCATCTGAATATCCCAAAACTGCAGGAAATTCTTCTTCTGCCGATACCATTACGAAACCTTTGCCATCTGAGGCATTGAAGATGTAGTAAGACGGAGCAACGTTTAACGATGAACTCGCGCCAATCCTGGTGTTCACTTCGTTGTTGTCGCACAAATACTCCACTTCTGTCTTTGCGGTTCTGTCCTTGTTGATGAATTCTTCTGCTATCTGTTGCGCTTTGGACATGTCGATGGAATCTGCCATAACTGAGATGCTGGCAGAAAAGGCAGCCAGTGCCGTGATAATTAATCGCTTGCTGGTCATAATTGTATCGTTATCGTAAGCTTGCTTGCTAATTTGAATAAATTTTTAATGAATTGATGCCTGATATTATGTATGCAGACAACAACTAATCTTCTCAAAACGGTTTGAAAAGAAGCATTTATGAATAATAATACGCTTGTAGGTTGCAAAATTAGTGAATAACACTTGAAGAAATGCAAATATTTCCATTAAAAATTTATAAAAACTTATTTATAAACAACTCGTTTCACACATCGGCACTGATATCGTGGCGTAATGGGTGAAACGAGTTGGTTTTTGCTGGGATTGTAACGCTTTTGTAATTCAGAATAGTGAACACGTTACATATCCTGATGATTATTCTTCTTCGGCTTGTTCGCTGTAGTCGAGTTCGCTTTGCACTACGAACAGAACATCATCGTGCTCAAAATCTCCTATGTTGTCTTTCTTAGCCTTCTTGATTACGTGGTCAACAATCTTGTCAAGGTCGATGTCTATGTATCCCTCTGCATCGGGCTCTTGGTCGAATACTCCATTGTCGGCATAGTATTCGTATATCACATCGAGGAAATAGTAGAGATCTTCATCGGTGAATTTCTCTTTTGTCTCCTGAGGAAGATTGTTGCGGATGAAGGCCACTGCTCTTGCGTCATCTACCGCATCGAGCATCAAATCATCATCTATCGAAGCCATGGCTCTGATGTTTTTGTCTTGTGTTCTGCTTGATTACAATATGGCTTTGAGCTTTGTCTCAAACACATCTTTGCCGGCTGCGCCAACAACCTTGTCAACAACCTTGCCGTCTTTGATGAATACCACTGTCGGTATGTTCCTAACTCCAAACTGCGCTGTCAGTTCTGTTGCTTCCTCTACATCAGCCTTGCCTACAATAGCACGGTCGCCGTAAGTCTGCTCCAACTCCTCGATGATAGGGGACACCATTCTGCATGGTCCGCACCATGTTGCCCAAAAGTCGATAACAACGGGTTTGCCGCTCTCGATTACATTGTTGAAGTTGTCGTCGTTGATAATCATTGTCTTGTTCCTTTCTTTTTATTTAATTATTTTGTTTTGCTTTTGATTTTAATTTTCTCATTTGCGGTGCAAAAATATATCTTTATTTGCGTTTATGTCAAATGGAAAGTCTTAATTAATTGAAAACTCTATTTCTTTATGTTCTGTGAGGTAGTTCTCCAATTCTTTGCCAAAGGCTATCTTCTTGTTGCGTGATTTCATGTTCACGCGCATGTTGTCTGCCGAATACACATTGAAGAACAGGTCGGAATTGCCTGGATGACGATTGATAATCTCCGACAGGTCGTCAACGATAGTGGGGGTGAGGTTGCCTATGGCTACCGATAAGGTCACTTTGTCTATCAGGCTGTCTTTCACATCCGACAGCAATTCCACCGACTTGATTTGGAAATCGTATGCGTTCTGGTTGTATTGGCGTGTCACCGACTTGCCTCGTATGAACACTGACACATTCTCAACGAAGAGGCTCTGGTATGCCAGCCATTCCTTGCCGAAAAGGGCTATTCTGCCGTTGCCCGAGAAGTCTTCTATTTTGATTATCCCGTATGGGCTGTTGTTGCGGCGTGACAGGCCTTTGGTGATGCTCGTCACCATGCCGCCACAAGTGATTTCGCCCAGTTCCGACAGTTTCTTCATGTTGTCGTCGGTTATTTCCGCCATTTTGGTGTTGCACACGTGGTTGAGGATTATTGAGTACTCGTCAAGAGGATGGGCAGATATGTAGATGCCTACGTATTCTTTTTCCTTGTTCAATCGTTCCAAGTCCGACCACTTCTCTGACTGAGGTATCTTCGGGTAAGTCACTCCTACGTCGAAACCCATGTCGCCGAAGAGTGATTGGCTCTGCTGTAACTTGTCTTCCTGGTATTTCGCTCCGAATCTCACCAGCGTGTCGCTGAAGGTTTCGTTAGGACGGGTTCCTGGAGCGAAGAATGCTTCGCGGGCTATGCCAAGGCTGTCGAATGTGCCTGCTAAGGCAAGGCTTTCAATGCTCTTTTTGTTGCATGAAGTGAGGCTCACGCGCTCAACGAAATCAAATATGTCTTTGTAGGGTCCGTTGGCATCGCGTTCGCTCACTATGGCGTTCACTGCGCTTTCGCCAACGCCTTTCACTCCTGCCATGCCGAAACGTATCTGACCTTGGTTGTTCACCGAGAATTTCAAACGGCTCTCGTTGATGTCCGGTCCCAATGCCTTTAGTCCCATCGACTTGCATTCATCGAGGAATTTGCTCACATCGGATATGTTGTTCAGGCATCGGCTCATGTTGGCAGCCATCAATTGGGCTGGGAAATGGGCTTTCAGGTAGGCGGTTTGGTATGCCACCCATGAATAGCAGGTGGCGTGGCTCTTATTGAATGCGTATGAGGCGAATTTCTCCCAGTCGGCCCATATCTTCTGCAGCTTTTCGAGTGGGTGACCGTTCTTTTGGCCGCCGGCGAAGAATTTCGGGCGCAGCATGTCCAGCTTGTCCTTTTGTTTCTTTCCCATGGCTTTGCGGAGGGTGTCGCTCTCGCCTCGGGTGAAGTTGGCAAGCAGACGGGAGAGGAGCATCACTTGCTCTTGGTAAACGGTTATGCCGTAGGTGTCCTTCAAGTATTTCTCCATCACAGGGATGTCATATACAATGGGCGACTTGCCGTTCTTCCTGTTGATGAAGTCGGGGATGTAGTCCATAGGACCTGGACGGTACAGGGCGTTCATGGCGATGAGGTCTTCAAACACCGTGGGTTGCAACTCTTTCAGGTATTTTTGCATGCCCGACGATTCAAACTGGAACGTGCCTACGGTTCTGCCGTCACAGAACAGTTGATAGGTCGCTGCGTCGTCGATGGGCAGGTTGTCAACGTCAACTTCTATGCCGAGGCTCTCTCTGATGTTCTCTACTGCGTCTTTGAGTATCGACAGGGTTTTCAGTCCGAGGAAGTCCATCTTGATAAGTCCTGTTTCTTCTATCACATGACCGTCGTATTGGGTGCACCTCACCTCTTCGTTGGTTTCTTTGTCTCGCGCAGTGCTCACCGGAACCCAGTCGTCGATGGCGTCGCGGCAGATGATGATGCCGCAGGCGTGAACTCCCGTGTTGCGCACGTTGTTCTCCAGCATCTGTGCGTATCTGATGGTTTCCTGAAGCTGCACGTTGGGCGACGACAGGGCATTCTTCAGTTCGTCAACGCATTCTATGGCGTTGGGCAGCGACATCTTCTTGCCGTTGGGCAAACGGTCGGGAATAGCCTTGCATAGGGCGTTTGAGATGTCAAGAGGCAGTTTCTCCACTCTTGCCACGTCCTTTATCGCCATCTTGGTCGCCATGGAGTTGAATGTGATGATATGCGCCACACGTTCCGCTCCGTATTTGTCGGTCACCCATTGCAGCACTTTGCCGCGTCCGTCATCATCAAAGTCAACATCGATATCAGGCAACGAAATTCGGTCGGGGTTGAGGAAACGCTCAAACAGAAGGTCGTATTTCACAGGGTCAACCCTCGTGATGCCTAAGCAATATGCCACAACCGAACCGGCGGCGGAACCACGTCCAGGACCTACCCTCACATCCAATTCATTGCGGGCGGCATTGATGTAGTCTTGCACTATCAGGAAGTAACCTGGGAATCCCATCGTCTTCATGATGTAGAGCTCGAATTTCACCTGTTCATCGATGTTTTCTGGCAACGGATCGCCATATATCTTCCTGGCTCCATCGTATGCCAATTTGCCCAGATAGTCGGCTTCAAGCTTTATTCTGTACAGCTTGTCGTAGCCTCCAAGGCGTTTTATCTTTTTCTCAGCTTCTTCCTCGCTGAGCACCACATTGCCGTTTTCGTCTTGGGTGAACTCGTCGAATAGGTCTTTCTCTGTGTATTTCTGGCGATAGCCTTCTTCTGTGCCGAATTCCTCTGGTATGGCGAAGTTTGGCATAATAGGTGCATGGTCTATGCTGTATGTTTCCACCTTGTCTAGCACTTCAATGGTGTTGGACAACGATTCTGGAACGTCGGAGAATATCTCGTTCATTTCCTCACGGGTCTTAAACCATTCTTGCTTTGAGTAGAGCATGCGTTTCGGGTCGTCAAGGTCTTTGCCTGTGCTCAGGCATATCAGGCGGTCGTGGGCCTCGGCGTTCTCTTCGTCAACGAAATGGACGTCGTTGGTGCACACCAGTTTCACATCGTGCTTCTTGGCAAGGTCTATCAGCACCTTGTTGACTTCTTGCTGTATTATGAAGGTCTCTCTGTTGGCTCTTTGGTTAGGATTCTTCACTTCATGGCGCTGAAGCTCCAGATAGTAGTCTTCACCAAACAGTTCCTTAAACCATAATATGCTTTTTTCTGCTTCGTCTATCTGTCCGTTTCTAATGTAGTAGGGCACTTCTCCCGCTATGCAGGCAGAACAGATGATGAGGCCTTCGTGGTATTTCTTCAGTTCTTCGTGGTCGGTGCGCGGACGCATGTAGAAACCGTCAACCCAGGCATGGGAAACGAGCTTCACAAGGTTGTGATAGCCGGTCTCGTTCTTTGCCAGCACAATCAGATGCCAACCGCTGCTGTCTTGCTTGTTCTCCTTCTTTTTCATGCTTCGGCGGGCGCAATACATCTCGCAACCGAATATGGGCTTGAAGTTGAGTTTGGGAGTAGTCTTCTCGATGGTCTCCATCGCTTCGGCTTTCAGTTGCTGGTCGCTTTTGCCGCCATATATGTCTTTTCCGTCTTTGCCCTTTCTCTCCAGTGTGCCGTTGTCGATGTCTTCTATCATCTTCTTGGCGTCTTTCACTTTCGAGGAGTTCTTCTTGTTTACCTTGTTGACGTAATTGAAGAACATCTTTATGCCGAACATGTTGCCGTGGTCGGTCACTGCCATGCCTTTCATGCCGTTGCCTATCGCCTTGTCAACCAAACGTTCTATCGCTGCCTGGCCGTCAAGTATGGAGAATTGGGTGTGTACGTGAAGGTGTACGAAGTCTTCCATGTCTGTCCTTTCCTTTTTTGTGAATGTCTGTTTGTCTCAGGTTTGTTCCTTGATATCAGAAGGTGTGTATGTAACCGCCATCAGAGTCTGCGTATTTTATCAGCAGCTCTTTTATGAGTTCCGCGGTTTGCATCACAGTTTCTGCTTTTCCGTCATATCCGTTTATCACTGCCATGAGGTGGGTGGTATGCAAATCCATCTTTGTCCGCTCGTTGTCGCTGGTTGGGGTGCCTATGCCGCCAATGGAGTCGCGATAAACAGGCAAGCCTTCTATGTTGATCATCCCTTTGCCAATACCTTCGTAGGGCTCTCCTGCCTTGCCTATGCCCAGTGTGATGGTATCGCCTTCTATCTTGTCGTAGTCAAAGCCTCCGATGCTGTATCCGTAGGCTATTGACGCCAAGTTGATGAGGTCAACGGCGGTGTCTATCTGGTACAGGTCTTTGCCTTTCAATACACGGCGCACTAACGCCTCGCCCGACGGACGGTAACGGCTCGGGTCCTTGCCGCATCGTCTGTAAACGGCACGGGTGGCTTCTATCGACGGTATCTGCTTTATGCTGTCAACGGTCTGGGTCTTGCGGTATGCGTCAAGGCGTTGGCCTATCTCTTTCCATAGGCCTTCACTGTAAACGCTGTTGGTAAATTCAGCGAATACAACAGCTCCGGCAAAGTCGGGGCATACTCCTCGCAGCTCGTCGGATACAACGATGTTCTTTGGCTTCAACATTTCCTTGATTTTGTTCTCCCTTTTCAGGTATTCAAAGCAAAGTTAATAATAAATAATCATTTTTTTGGCATCACAGCTTATGAATTGAGAAATAAAGTGCTACTTTTGAAGTCTCGTACAAAATGTTATAAAAACTTTGAATTATGATTCCTACATTAAAATATGTCAGAGAAAAGATTGAATTCTTCAATGAAAGATACTTTAACGGGGAACTACCCCCTATATTAATAAAATTAACCAGGGCAAGGACGCGATTGGGCTCTTTCAAATGCTTGACAAGAAAAAATCCTGATGGCACTCGCGAGGTGATTCATCGAGAACTAAGGGTAAGCGCAAGATTGGACTTGCCGGAAAATGAAATTGAAGATATAATCATACATGAGATGATTCATTATTACATCAACTATAAAGGCATTAAGGATTCCAGTTCTCATGGAGAGGAGTTCAAGAAAATAATGAATCGAATCAACGAAATGGACGGGAGAAATATTGTTGTCTCCCGCCTTACTACAAAACGTGACCTCGACTTGGACACTCACCTAACTCTGCATCTTATCATTCTCACTGACATTCCTGGTGGAGGAATGGGAATAACAGTTTGCGCTAAAACCAAGGTGTTCGTGATTTGGACATGCATTTCCCTGATGAGCAAGGTTAGGATCAGAGGATTTTATGGCACTTATGACCCTTACTTCAATCGGTTCAGGCATAGTCGCAAGCCCGATATTTATATTGCAAAAGATAATAAAGATGAAATATTGGAGCATATCGCCAAAGCTGTGCCACTGGAATGTGACGGCAGAAGAATACGCACTATAAGAAGCAAGTCAAAAAAGCCCCAAAAATAAGTGTGTCATCATAAAAGAGAATAATATCAAAAAAGTCTGATGTGAGAAACTCCTTCTCTTCATCAGACTTTTTTACAACAGAAAAAATTAAAAACTCTGTCGTCAATCCTACATGCTTCACAGCAACTTAGATTGAATCGGTTTCTTAATTAACCATGAAACTTAAAAAACTAACCTATTATAACTTTATTAACCAACTAACTACTTTGCTTGTTTTCTGATGCAAAGATAGTGATAAATCACTCTAGATATTTTCTCAATTATATCATTTACTTTAGATTTTGTATCATAGACGAATTTTTTATATCAAATATGATAACTGAATGTGCAAAAATTGATAAATTCCACCACACATCGCTTTTTTTCCATGTAACAAGAAAACACTGCTATCTTTAGATATGCATCTGCATTGTCTGTTGCTATTTTGCTCTTCACATTCATCAATAGGTGCTTGTGGATGTGCTGTACTGGAAATCATCTATGTCCACATAACCGCCAGTTGCTTTCGTGGCATAGTTGAAGATTGCGAAACGGGTGCCCATGAACAGACGAGTGAAGTCGTATCTCAACTTGAAGTCTTTCATCATGGTGAGGAAATGGATTCCATCGGTGCTGTACGACAATGTTGCGGTGTCTTTGCCTTTGGTGAAGTCGGCGTCTATGCGGAGCCAGACAATGTCGTTGTCAAGGTCCACGCTCGACACGTCTTTCACATCAACAGCTTCTATCGGACGGCCTTGACGACCCATCTTCACCGACTGCTCTGATGCGGTAAGAGTGTTTTTATTGCCTTTACGGCTTATCGACAGCACTGCTGCGTCGCTTTGGAAAGCAGCGAATCCTGCCACGTCTCCATCATGCAAGTGGGAGATGTCAACTTTTATTGTTCCTGTGCAAGTGGGTCCTTCCATGCGCTGGGTGAGGGTGTTGGGAGCAAGAAACAGATTGGGCACAACACGGCTTGTCTTTAGACGCATCCAACCGCGGCGTGCGCTCAACGACCAGGCTTCGTCAATTGGATTGTGGTTCCATTGCCATTCCAACTTTAGCTTGTCGTCGTCAAAGTCGTCGTTTGTCACCATCTTGCCGCCTTCATAGCCGCCAATGGGCTTTTCCATCACTTTCGCCACCTTGCCGTCATTGTCGCCAAGTAAAGGCCAACCGTCAACCCATCGGCATGGTTCCAAGGTGGGCACACGTCCCACTGCGTCTCTGTCTTGGAAAATGAATCCGTACCAACGGCCGTCGGGAGTATCCACTATCGTGCCCTGACCAATGTAATAGCCGTCTAAGTCTGTGTCCAGTATGACTTTTTTTTCGTATGGGCCCGTCACCTTGTCCGACCTGTAGCAAACCTCGCGGCGATGACCGCCGTTGGGCCATGATATCATCAGAACGTAGTACTTGCCGTCTTTCTTTATCACTCGGCTGCCTTCCAGCAAGGCATTCTCCTCAGCGTCACGCTCTATTACGAATTTATTCACTCCGTCTTGCTTCACGCTCTTCAAATCGGGATTGAGTTCTGTCACCATGCCTGTGCCATGGAACACGTACACTCGTCCGTCATCATCAAAAAACAGGGCGGCATCGTGGAAATGGGGCAGTCTTGAAACAAGTGTCCATTTGTCTTCCGGATGCTTGGCGGTGTAAATGAATGTTTCGCCAGGATTGTCATTCGGTGCGAACAACGCGTAGAACCGACCTCCATAATATTGGAGTGAGGTGGCCCACTGACCCAAACCGTAAACAGTGCCGTCGGTTAGGTCATAACGTGGGGAGTCGGTCATGCGTGGGGTGATGTAGTTCACAATGCGCCAATTCACCAAGTCGTTTGAATGCATAATTGGCGCGGCTGGCATCATGTGCATTGTGGTGCTCACCATGTAAAAGTCGTTGCCCACGCGTATTAAGTCGGGGTCGGGAACATCTGCCCAAATCACAGGATTCTGGAATTTCTGGGCGTTTCCGCAGGTTGCCAGCAGTGACAATATAATAAATAAATATCTTGTTTTCATTGCCTTAATGTCTGAAGAGTTATTTTACCATTATCTTCTCAACTGATGTCCTGCCGTCGTCGTAGGTCTTCTTCACGATGTTGATGCCGGTCTGCGGCTTGTCTATGCGCATTCCGCCTATTGTGAAGTATTCAGTCTCTACCACGTTCAATTCGCCTGTCACGACGTCAAGGATTGCCGATGGAGTGCTGCCGTCGTAAGAAAGATACACCGTTTGGATGTAGATGGCGCTGCCGCCATATGACCAGAAGCCCACTCTGTAGATATGCGACGGGTCGCAGGTGGTTCCGTCGGATTTTGTCATGGAATGCAAGTCCACTTTTATTGTCTTGCTTGTGCCCATGTTGTATGAGTATGGTGTTGACCAGTAGCTGCTGGCATCAAAGATGCGGAACGATGGTGAACAACTTGTTGCACGACGCAATTTCACTACTAAGTAATTGTATTCCGACAGGTCTATGCCCGATGAGTATTCCCAACCGCCGAATCCATATTGGCTCGTTGTTAATGCTCCTGTCTTCTCCACAAATGTTCCTTCTCCGTATATTGACGGATTGAAACCTTCTTCTGTCAATGGGAAGATGGATACGGTCACTGTGAATGTCACTGTCTTGGTGTTGCCTAATACGTCTGTGTAGGTGGCTGTAACATCACTGGTGCCTTCTGCTAAAGCTTTGATGCTGCCGCCTACAATGCTTATCACGTCAGGTTTGCTTATCTTGTATGAGCATTGTGACGAGATGTTTGAAGTCAAGCCAGACTGATAAGTGGCAACGATGCTCAATGATTTAGATGAGCCAGGGGTCAGTGTGATGTTCTCGCTCTCTATGTCAAGTGCCGACAATGTGAGGTCTTCTTCAGTGTATGTCTTCAATGTTCCTGTAGCGTAGTAACGTTCCTCAGTGAATATTGGTTCTGTTGAGAACCAGTCGATATCTACATAGCCGCCCAGGTCTTTGGTAGCGTAGTTGAATATGCCGAAACGGTTGCCTACAAATATATTCAGAGTGTATCTCATTGTCATCTCTTTT
>Ga0181612_155593_pt1 | contig 32705 bp, 34 predicted proteins | sample HoacroProtozoa21_FD_119630 | JGI IMG/M metagenome (GOLD analysis project Ga0181612, IMG submission 119630) | Hoatzin crop microbial communities from Cojedes, Venezuel. Combined Assembly of Gp0051906, Gp0051904, Gp0051908 | reverse complement strand
TGGAACCAGGTGATCTTTAAGGTCCCTTCCAACCCAAACCATTCTATGATTCTATGAACTCATCCAGCAGACCAGCCTTCCCACCACACCGACGGGGTGCACTTGGTCCTGCACTGTTCAAGGTGAATTGTGCAATATCATGTTAGCGGGACAAACCTGACTTCATGGAAATGGGGGAAAGTTTCCCACCGTGGGCATGAATGTATCATTTAGTAGGTCCTCTGTGTCACTGAGGTGGAAGACTTGTATTTCTGACCCCTAAGCCAGGGGTGGCTTCCCCTAAGTCCTTGGATGGCAGGACCATAGAAATAGCTGTGTGTGATTGTATGTCTGGGATGCTCCACTGGGAACCTTGGCTTCCCTATACACGGCTCCAGGGTGAAGGCATTGGCTCGCATATAGACCTGCTCCTAGGGTTATACAGATACATTTACAGAAAGATGAAGGAAAGGGTGACAATTTATCTAGTTCTGATAGGAAAAATCGGCATCTTCGGTCATAGATCTGGACTGCGTGGTGCTATGTGCTGTCCAAGCACAACAGGAGAAAAGCTTCTGCTCGCCAGGGCTGTAACTGGAGGTAGCAATAAGTAGAGACCTGAGAAGCCCACATTTCTATACAGTATGGTATGCAACCAAAAAAGTAAAATAGAAGTCACCACTCCTAAACATTTAGCCTTAATTTATTTACTTTTTTAGCTGACAATCTTTATATAAAAAAGACAGGAAGTTGGAGTTCTGCACCTATTTCATTTAACACCACTTAACTCCTGGCACTAGCCCAATATGTCTCCATTAAGTGGAGACTTCGCAAAAATTGTCCCAATTAAGCAGCAGCATTGCGATTTGCTGTTGTTAGGCTAAACTGGTTCCCTGGGAGATGTCCTAATGAGATATCCGTCTTGATTAAGTGCAGACCCGTGAAGTGCTTCCCAATTAAAGGACAGAGTGTGCATGTATAGTATCCAAAATTTTTTTTTTTTAAATTATGGTATCTCCTCTGGGGCTGACTCCCCCATGGACAGCGGCAGTGTTTGCTTTGACATGGGAGGATGCTGTCCAGACCCATCACAAGCGGCCATGGACTGCCAGCACCAGCTTTTGTATCTAGGTGTCCACATTCAGAGTAACTGAAGAGGAAGGTCTGGAGGGTGAGAGCCCAGCCAGACACAGGTGTCATTCCTACATGTCCACACAGCATCTTTACCACAGGTTGGTTGTGGACTTACACTGGGGGGGGACCCCCTTGTTCTCTCTGTGTTTCAGGCCACCTGGCTAAAACAGGGAGCAAAGCACCGGAGCTGAGGAGATAAGTGTATTACTGGTAGGAAGGACTCAGATACCAGTTTTTCATATGGTCAAGCTGGTTGCGTGGCCACGGTGGCCCATGGGGAGAGAGACTGGAAGGGGGAAGATGCATCTTCCCTCGCTCCGTCTCCCTGCTGTAGCTACAGACTGCTATAGAGGTGCCCAACAAGAGGGCAGGAGGTGAGCTGTAATGGGAAGTTCCCACTGGTTTTAAGGAAAAGAAAAGCAAACACAATCCTGTCCCATGAGAGTGGTGCAGCCCTGAGACAGCATCCCAGAGAGGCTGTGGAGTCTCCATCCCTGGGATTTTGAGAAACCTGGTCTAGATTTGAAGTTAGCCTTGCTTGGGGTAGGAGGTTGGATGAACGACCTCCAGAGGTCCCTGTCAACACAGGTCTCTCAGTGAAGCCATGCTTGTAGGGCTGGGGTTAACTTGGGCTGTGGGGCTCCACTAACAGCTCCAACCCTCCAAGGCTGCTCCAAGTCAGCACAGGAACCACCGGGTCTGCCTGGGGGAGTTTCAGCACTTGGTAGGGTGTGAAATAAGAGGGATGGGAAAAAAGGGAATTGCTGTAAAACCCTGGGTGGGGTTTGGAGAAGAGAGAAACCACAGGAGAGTGAGTTTCTTCTCTAAGAAAGAAGAGCCTTGTTTCTTCCCTTTCAATAACTTTCATTTGAGTCTAAACCAACAAATGTCCATTTGTCAAGTGTTAATATTCACTCAATGTCCAGAGGACATACCTTGAAAGTTATTTGTAACAGGATTTTTTTTTCTTCCAAGGAAACAATGTTCTCATTCCTTATTTCTTTTGCACTACAGAATTACCAATCAACTGGTTTGGAGTCATTTTAAATACAATTATAAAGAATATGATTAGGACAAATGCAAAAGAAGTTAAACATAATCAATTCCTCAGTGCTGCCTTGTGGTTTACATTTTAGTATCATTTAAGGGGATTTGCGCCAACCTTTTGTAGTAGATTAAAGGCAGATATTTTGTTTGTTACAATCAAACCTATGATTTCGGTTTTATAAATTTTTAAAATATTAATTATAGTTTGAAAAGTACACGGAGGTGAATACATTAACTAGTTTCCTGCTTAGATAGCAACTATTTGGTGTTTGGCATTAGATTAGCAAGGAGCAGGTTGGGAATTTTAATCCACCTTGTTAAGTTATTAAATTTTCTTTATTTACATACAGATCTTACTTTCATTAACATTGTAACAGGTGCTCATTAACAATTTATCATTTGCAACGCAGAAACAAAAAGAGATTTTGCTACAAAGTTTTCTCTTCTGGGTGTCTCAATTATACTATGTAGGAAGGCTAAAACAGCTATAAATCTTGTTTTACAACAACACTCAAAACTTGGGCCCATGTGGAAAAATCATCAGTAATCTTTAAATATTTCACTGCTTGTACTTTCATTCTATGTAGTTACATAAATAAAGATCTTTTTTTTTCATTTTAAAAAGGGGAGTATTTTCATTCTAAAATGTCTACTGCATTAGAAGTATTTGGGTTCAGGAACGTATGGACCTGTTACTCCATCCCACTTATTCACAACTTAAGTGAAGACTAATAGAATTTTAATATGATCTGTAATCACACTAAAAACTGTAGTTCAAAATTCCTGAGCATCACTTCAGTGCCGTTGAATAGCCCTGGATCTAATTAGCATAATCATTTGCAGAGCCCTTGGAGTCCTATTTTCACAACCTTTTTATATTCTGAAAACAGGGGGTTTATAGTTTCTTTTCATTTTTTGGCATAAGAGAAGGACACGGCACAATTTCCTTCTCCTTCTCGTCTCCCTGCTCCCCCCTCCTTCCCCTCTGTTCCTCCAGCGCTGCTTGTGCAGCAGGTTCCACCCCCTGGCAGCCACCCGCGGACCCCCGGTGCGAACCCCAGCTTGGCTGCGAAGCCCCAAAGCCTGGGAGATGGTTGAAGGCACTGGAAGCTTTTCTCTTTCTCCTAAAAATAACATGCTTGATACATCTATCTCTCTTTTTAACATCGCCTTTTTCTTTTGGAAGGAGGTGAGCCTCCAGCAGCTCTTTCAGCACGGCCGCCTCTTCCCTTTCCCCGTATCTCCAGGAACTGCTCTTCTCTTGGCAGCCAAGGGCTTGCGCTTGCAAGGTGGTTTGTTCTGGCAAGGCATCTGAATAGCTGTGGTCTTGGCACCACTCTTTATTTTGCAGGATAGAGCCCTCATTTGAGCCTCTGTCTTTTGCAAGACTTCCAGCAATGTTGGTACATTTGTGATGATCCGTAACACATGGGTGATTTAGAAGGGTTCCTCAGGCTTCCAGCTCTTGCTACACCTAGGAATTAAAAACTCAGTTTGGGATTACTTTTCCCAGTGTTATTTGAATTGTCATCCAGGGTTGGTGCATAACTCAGGCTGCAAGAAGTTCCTGAAGCATCGTGTTTTATTCCTCGTAAAATAGCTTTCATGTTCTTAGCACATGGTGTGCTCCAGGATAGTTCTTGACCAATGCTGACTCTGTGTGGGGTGAAAATAACCTTAATGCTCCACTGGATATATTTTTTATCAGTGTAGGTAAAAAAAGAACATAGGGCCCTTACAAGTCTTAAGCAGATCCAGCTACTGATGCTCACTGTCCACTTCATCGCTGTTGCTTATGCACTCTCCTAAGATGTGATTAGGGGAGATGTTTCAATACAACTGGCACAGTTCATCTCAGGTTGACATATCAACACCCTAACCCTAAAAATTGTAATTTCTACTTCATTTCAAACAGTTTAGACCAGAGCTGGGGGACATCAGTAGCCTCATTTGTCCTGCCAAGTCTTCCTTCATGAAACTTCTCTGCAAGAACAAGAGGCAAGAAAAATCACCCCCCGGAAAATCCAGCACCACCAGGCTGGTTTGCGAGCTGTCATGTCTAGTCACAAACACAATCAAATTGTTTGGCTTCTCCTCCAAAATACATTTCGTGTGTGTCCAGTGATCTTGGTTTTAGTGTTCATTTTGCCACTGGCAGTTCGTCTTCGCTTTTCACTGAAGCCCACTGACTGCTGTTCAGTGCATTTCTGGACCGTCAGTTGATTCCAAGCTGCAAAGTTATTCTCCCCTCTGTAATTCGAGGACTTCTATGGATTGAACATCAAAGAAGTCTGTGAGTCTCGCTCTGTCTCTCAAGACTGATTCCTACAATTAGAGTTTTCCTAAATCCTTTTTAATTTATTGTTGCTTTCACAAATCCAAGTCACGAAGTGCTGGATTCCTGATCTGTTTTATTTCCTTGCTCTGCATGTTGTGGCTGGTGTCAAGGGTTGGGACAATGGTGTCTGGCTTTAGTGTGGGCTGATTTCTTCCTTCCACATCAGGATTAGCATGGTAGCAATTAGAGGAACCAGGTGTGAGAGTTCATTCTGGGGTAGGTATACCTTGAAGGAGATTTACTTTGAAAGACCTCAGCTTGCACCCTGCTTGTGTTTGTCTTCTGGATGCTTACGGAGTACGTAAGCATTTTAATGCTGTTTCAGCAAATCTTCACACACTATGCTCAACAAAGACCAGAAAAACATGGAGAAAAGCCAAGTTCTGGTAGCTTTTCTTTGATCCTGAGTGGGGCTATGTGTAGACAGTGTTCCCCAGCCCTGACCTGTGGTGTATGTGAGGCATCTCAGAAGGATCCAGAGCTGGCATTGGTGTATGGACATCACTTGTGCTCTGCCTTGAGGGATTTGTCCTGCTGGGTTCACTGAGTGTGCCAATGCCATGCTGCAGGCTCAGCCCTGCCTGTGCTTCCTCCATGCCTTCCTCACCCTCACCTGCCTGCACCTGCAACACTGATGTCTCTTGCCTGCCCATGGATCCTATGCCATGGGACAGTAAATCTGCAAGAGCATTTTGTTTTAATAGACAGAGAAAATTAATGCCTAGAAATGGCTGTAAAGGAGGACACAGGCAGAATACCCCTCTACTTCTGCTGCTATTCTCTTCCTACCATCCATTTTGTAGAAGCTTTTGAATTGCTTCATTCTAACAAAAATCTTCCCACAGTAAAGATGTCCTTGATTGTGTTATTTTAAAAAGTAATTTTCCCCATCCCTGAAAGTTTTTATCTACAGTGTTTTATATTTTCGTCATTGACTTAAATAGCCTGGTGTCTCTCTTTCTCAAAGTAAAATAGACAGCGCCTTTATTTATCCTGTTGGTACTTTAAACTACGATAAGATAAATGGGCACAATTAGAGATGTGTACCAGAATAGGAACATGTGTTCTAGCATATGTGATACTAACCTAAGCAGACATCTAAATGTACTTCTCAGATAACAAACGTTACACGCACACATATTTATTAGACTCAGCAACAGCCTTTGCCATCCTTTCTAGCTACTTTTAAACAGCTGGTGAACTGTCAAAATGACGTTAAATATTTTAACAAACAAGTTAAATATTTTTAGTCGTTTCTGTGATGGTAGTAAAAATTCAGGATGGAATAATCTAACTGTTTTTGCAAAATGCTTGAGGAAAAGCAGAGGATGATTTTATTTGGCTACAAGTTTCAAGCCAACTTTTCTTTCAGAGGAGTAGGCTAAGCTCTGCACCTGGGACCCAGCAAGCCACGCCATGCACCGCATCGCCTTCACTGGCTTCAAGCCCCTGCTATTTGCAGCAGGGAAGACTGCTCGGACTGCCTCCCGCGGGATTTATCGCAGGTTAACACAGTGGATTAGATCATGGAAAGCTGGTAAATGTTTATTTATGGCGCCTGGGTGTTTATGATGTTCTTCTGTTCCGCTCCCGAGTTCCCTCTCAATAGACCTGGTCCCGAAAGCCTGGAGAGCGTCACATGCGTGACTTCAGCTGCGCAGACGTGTGTGGCAGCAGGACCTTTCGGTGTTTCAAGGCAGGCTGGAAGCTTCGAATAGCAATTATTTATATCACTAAAAGTCAGAAAGGATTTGCAAACCATCCATTCTATTGCTATTTAAGTGCAACAGAGAAAATCCACAGTGAAAAGGCACAGAGCAAGAGCCTTTTTATTTTTAATATACATAAAAAAGGTGAGTATTATAACATGTGAGCGGGAGATAATGACAGGTGAATAAAAAGAAAGACAGCAACATATCTAGCAAAGTGTCAGATTGATAAATAAATGAACAAAGACAGGAGAATAAAAGGCTGTTATGAAATATATCAAACCTGATGTGATATGGATCGTGTTGTGGGAAGTTCAGTCTTCCTTTGCTGAGACAGGAGTCAAGGACAAACAGTTTGTCTGCTATTACGAGCTGTCCAGGCTAGTGAAATAAATACACCTGGAAGACGGCTGCTTCCTTCCCTCCGCCTGGCTTTCAAGCGCAGCGAGAACCTGCGAAGTTAAGGTGATGCAATTCATTTTGGGCGGTGTTTACTGACTGGATTATAGGCCTTCACGCAAAAGTAAGAAATACAGAAAGCACAGCTCAGGCTGCATCCTCACCTCTAGGGTGGGGGAAGAGGAACTGAAAGCTGAACAAGTGGGATCGTATTTTCTATGTTGGAGAAATGATTGACTAAGCGGGGAGTGGGTGATTTGGGGAGGGGCATGCGGCGTCTTGTTGGAGAGAGCAGGGGGAGTGAGCCGTGGAGATGTGATGGATCTTGAAAACGAACCTCAACATCACAGCGAAACTCATCAGAGAGCAGTGGATGCCCAGGTGATGTGGTCACTGCCAGACAACAGCATGCACTTCACCACGCCGAGCAAAGCTAGTGCAGAGAGAGCAAGGGCAGGAGAGGGGCAATGCGGAGTTCCCTGGGCAGCAACGGTGCTCAGGAGAAAGGCGCTGATTTGGAGGATGCTGACGGAGGCTATCAGGAGGTCAAACACTCCTGCTGTAAATTGGGCAACCAGTTTGGAGAGACCAGGCTCAAGTCCTGATCTTCCTCCCATGGAGAAAGTGATCACCTCAGGAGGTTAGCACGGGTCAGCCCAAGTGGTGGCCAGCCTGCGGCATCTGCTTCCCAGCTGGAATGTAAAACGGGTAGAACTCAGCAGAGGGGAAACAGGAGACAAAAATCCAGCTGGGGATGTGCAACATTGCAATATTGAAGAGATCAGGGCTACAGAGCTGCTTGGAGAAGCAGGATTGAAGGATACGAAGAGGGACAGGAGGAGAAAAAGTCTTTGAGGGCGTTCTCAAGCCAGCCATGGCAGGGGCTGTGTTTGCAGACAAAGACAGGCAACTGTCCTAGAGGGGACGTCTGCAAGCAAAGCCTCTCCCCAAGGCATGCAGAGGAGAACGGCTCAACAAACAGGAAAAGACATCTTTGCTGCAGTGCTTTTTGACGACAAGATGAATTTTTCCCCAGCTTTGGAAATAATGAATTTACAGGAAATTTTCCAGGCAGAACTTAGTGCAAGATTTTTGAAAAACCACTCACAGGACAGCAGCAGCCGCCGTCCCAGCAGTGATGGAAACGTATCCTAGAAAAACTCAGAAAGGCTGTGAGCTTAAAAGTCTTGGCAGAAGCTGTGGGCAAGGAAGTTTTAAATTTTCCAAACCTGGTTTCAAAGGAGAATTTGTGTTGAACCAGATCCGCAGTATCACAATCCAGTATAGCTGTATTAATTGTATTAGTGCTCCATCAATCTGCATTACTAAAAATCTTCTGCTTTGCTTTTTTTTTTTTTTTTGTTAAAAGGAAGACTTATAACAAATACTGGCAGTGTTACAAACACGGGCCTGATCTGCCGAGTGCTTCTGACAACAGGATTCCCATTCATAGCTCACAGTCTCAGGTCCAAGGAGGTGGTTTCGTTAGGCGACCCGGTAGAAAAATGTTTCTTTGTCTCTGTCAGCTCTGCTTGCCAGCAATCACGGGGCAAGCAGCCTTCTTTATTAGGATTGCTTTCTGTGTCAAACACCTCATCATTAGAAAGTGAGGCTTGAATGTTATTCTTTAAGCCTTAGATCAACTCTGGAAGCTGAGATGTAATGGAAAAACCTGACGTTGGAAATTCTTGAGTCATTATCACAATTTATACTTAAAAGAGCTCCAGTTTTATAGCAAAAAGAAAAAAAAAATCCATTCATTTTAATCATTTCAAAGCTTATTAAAAGGTTTTGAATATTATTTATTGCAACTCTGTACCAGTTCTAATTCACTCATTAATTCTATTAATCTTGAAACTAATTTTAAAGTTTCAAAATTTACCGTAGCATTTTGAAAAGTTAAAGTAACTTTCAAGATGAATAAAATTAACGTTTTCTTTCCCTCTTTACAAACTTGTTTCACCTTCAAATACAAACCATGACCATACTGTGCTAATAGCTGTAAATGTATTCTCTGTTTAAAGTTTCAAAATCATTACTTGACAGCTGATGTGGAACATAATTTCACCGATACCAGGCTTGTTTTCAACGAGAGATGGTGCAGTCTCCTCCAGGAGCTGCAGCCTTCAATGCTTACTCCAAATACATTTCTACAGCTGAGGATGTGGAGCGAAGCTATTTTTCCTCCTTCCTCCTGTCTATTTTTCTATTTGCTCTATTTTCCCTCTGACCAAAGACCATTACAGGTCTGTAGAATCTGACAGAGCTGTTACAAATTTTGAGCATTTTCTGTGTGTGGAACATCTGATTCCTAAGAAAACGAAGTGTTATTTTTCTGATGGCTGCAGGAGAATGTCTGGGTTTAATCCGCCTGTGAGGGCTGCTTATTTTTTAAGTTTCATACCAACACACAGGAGGTGGATGCTTCCTGGATCCCATGGCATAGCTGTGGCCCCAGCATTGTCAGAACCGGCCTGAATCCCTCAACTCTTTAAGTTACAAAAAGTTTCTCTCTTCCTTGCTAAGTTTCTACCAGACCCAAAGGAGCAGGCATGGTTCTTTCTTTCACTGAGTGATCCCAAATTCCTTCCTGAAACAAGCAAAACCTCAACAGAAAAAGAACCCCTTGGAAACTTTGTGAACAGAGCATTTTCAGTTTTGCATCACCGGGCAGCCTGCTGGGGAAAACCAAGCCGGGGAAGTGCTGTGGTGAAGGGAAATAACTTCTCACACCGAAAGCTTGCTGTTCCTTGCGGAGTGATTGCTTTCGTCTGAAGATGCTAAAGGTCCTACATATGAACCCAGTTTTCTGATAAACATCGCGCTGCCTTTCTTCTGGCAGTGAGATTATTTGCAATAAGGGTTTCTGGAGCTTTGGGTGCTTTATTTTTGTGTTCTGAAGTGATGATGTGTCTGTAGCAAAAAGGCAGCAAGAGCTTATTTCCGAGCAGCTTCAGGTGTGTACATGAGCGGTCTAAGATGTATCAGTTATTTGGAAAGGTCTGCTGGTGAAACATAACTGAGAAAATGTTCTCATTTTGGATTTTGTAAGGTCATCGCTGTGTTCAAGCTTGGCTCTCATCCTTTGCTACAGCTAGAGTGAGGAGGGGACATATACTGTGAACACAGAACTGGAGAAAGGTCCTTGGTGGGTGCATTTATCATTTCAAATCAACACAGGTGGTACATATATTATTTTTTTTGGGGGGGGGAGTGAATTTGAATTTGCACAGAACCCTTCTAGTTTTCCGAGGTTGGCAGATACTGCTGGGGAAGGTTCCCTTGAATGGTTTAGGTCAATTGGAAATGCCAAGGAGACCCCTTTGCCATCCATAAATCACAAAGGTCAAGCTAGATTTGGTCAAGCTTCCTCTCACATCCAAGGAAAAAACCTCTAGTCTTGGTGGGAAGGCAGGAAGAAAACCTGAGAGAAGCAGTGGATAAAGGTGCCATAGGAAAGTCCAAGTCAAACATAGATGGGGTTCCACAACACCCAAACCCTCCAGAAATTCGAGACACAGTGTAGCCATAACTGGAGATGCAAGGTGACCCATCCTGGGCAAGGGTCTGCAACTGGTGAACGAAGAGCTCTCCTGGAAGATCTGCCTCTGAGAAAGGTCCCTTGGGCTCCTTTCGCTGTGTAGTGGCCACTTCTGCTGTGGGTATAACGTGGGTAGTTTTCTCGTTGAAACCTCTTCCTGAAGGAAACAGTGACAAACCCTGTTTCTGCTTGTGGTGCTGGCCTGTTGGAGAGCTCGAAATGCATCGCAGCAAAGCATAACTCTTTTTTATGCTTGTGGTCACTCGCCTCGATTTTATATGTGGCAAGTCTGGCAGTGTGGGATATAGTGCAGGGGGCCCAGGGTGGTGTCAGGGAAGGGGTCTGAGTGAAGCATTTTATGGCTTGGCTGGTTTCATTTCCTGGATGGAATACTTCCACCGGCTTCCTTTGGCCATTCCTGAGGGTCCAGCTTGTGGTTTCCTTATTTTTCTTTCCCTTAAGTCTACCATCTCCGCTCGGAAAAAGGCGGGAGCACAGGGCAGGGTGCTGCTTCTGCACTTTCTGCACATCTGAGATGAAAGGTCCTTTCTGCTCCTTTCTGCTCTGTGTACGGACCTTCTGCAGGAGAGAAGTGGACTGGGCAGATTGCCTTTAGAACCAAGTTTACGTGGATCCCACTTGGCAGCTGTCACAAAATTTACTCCTAAGCAAGAAAATACAGTTCTAATGCAAGTGAGGACAACTGAGCTAGCTGAACCTTGCTGACGCAGAGATGAGGGCTGGGAAGACGCGGCAGAAGGGTGTCAGCAGGACAGAGGCACCAGACTGGTATCTCGGCTCCCCAGTGGGTTTCCCCTCCAGGTGCAGCCCATGATCACGATCAGGAGTTCAGGTGGAGAATGACCTCTCCTTGTCTCAGATGGGGTTCAGCCCCAAGTCTGAAAAAGCTGCAAGGCAGCTAAGGGGATAAAGATTTCCTCCCTGTGCTGAAAGATTTTTCTAGATGGTGGCTACACTGACCTGTCTGGTTTTTCCCTGCCCAGCTGCCTCATACAGCACTGCAGCAGGCATGGAGGCAAGCATCCACGAGGAAGACTGATGTCACCGCTCCTGAATTTTGTAAGTTTGAATCTTGGTGTTATACTCAAAGGTTTTCACCCTAAAAGTTTCTGTTGCAAAACTGGTTTTAAGCACTGTGTTTGCAATGGGGGTGCAGGAGCTGGCAGCCTTGGTGGCAGACGCTGCTGGGCTGAGAAACGGGTCTTCAGCTTTACACCTGATTGGGAAGTTAGAAAAAAATAAATAGGGATTACTATGCTGTCTGCTAAGCCAAAAATGCGAGCAGTAATTCAGACACGAAGAAAGCTGTCATCGCTTGTGGCAGCGTAAGGAAACCGGCCAGAGAAAGGAAGCACTGTGTGGTCAAGGTAACCCAGACAAGAGCCGTAGAATGACCCTCGGGCATCTGCCAGGTAAAGAAAAGCTACCAACTGACTTCCAGAGGCCTTGGATGGGGTCCAGAGTTAAAGAAGTGTCTGATCCCTAAGCTACTGGGTGGCTGAGGAGGGCTTCATGATTTGGGATGGCCTTTGCAGTTTAAAGTGTTGGCATTGAGCGGTAAATGTAGTTTAGCCAGATGATGCATTTCTTATTTCAGTTTCTTATTTCAAATACAAGCACTGGCTTAATACAATAATTACCAAAATGAAGGCTTTAAAATTCAAGGCAAAAAAGTTTCCAAAAGCGAATGATCTGTCACACAGACGGACTGTGCAACATACCAGCCACAAGACAAAACACAGAGTAACCTGCACCTTCAGACCTGTACCTCCAAATGCACAGTTAAAGCAATCGCCTAATTCCTTTTAAAGAGCAGCAATAGAAAATAAGGCTTGACTTTTGATGAGAAGTCAGTGGGAGTTACTTGGATTGTACTGCAGGAAAAATGGGACTGAGAAGACGGAAACACCAGGTAGCTGGTGCTGGTAGATAAACCCATACTGGATTTGTTCTTCTTTCTGTTTGAGAAATGTGGCCCTTATCATGCCAGTGGTTTTTAAGCAAACCTCTCCATTGATTTCAGAGGGGTATTCTGTCCAAAAATCAACAGCAGGAGATGCCTTCATGTATTTACCTACTCTGATTTGGTTATTGATTATTAATAACTTTACGGATACTAATGAGGCAAAATGCGAGGATGGAGATTCTGCAAATTTAAGTTAGGAGTTCCCTGGGAAAACTTGCATGGCACTGTCTAAATACCTTGTCTTGCAGTAACCACCCCCCAAAATGCAAATTTTTCTGCTCTCCAGGTAAGCAGGCAGATTTTTTTCTTTTTTTTTCCCTTAGCAATCACCCATCCATCAGAAAATTGGGAGTGGGAGGGGTGGAGGGCAGGCTGATTCTGCAAAGCTGCCTGCTAAAGCCCTGATTACTGTTATCAAGCAAAGAAGCAGTCCAGTTTAAGCTGCTGAGGTTTCTGACGAGCAACAGGTTATAATGAAGGAAGGCAGAGGAACGCGTGAATGAGCGCCTACAGACTCTGGTAAAGAGCGGATTACACTGAAGGTACGTTCCAGGGAAGAGACTGCATATTTCAGAGCAAGGTAGCAAATGGGCTTAAAAATAATCTGAATTTTTTCTTTTTCTTCCCTTTCCCTCCCAGTCCAACAAAGATGGAGAGTGTAAGATGCTTGGGGAGGGCAGGTCAGCACATCAAATGGGCTCTGCTTGCACTGCTGGGAGCAGCGAGGGAAGGTTCCTGCCTCCTCAGGGCGAGTCGACAAGATTAAAGTGTGTGCTCTTCTTAAGCTGGTCCTGAAGGAGTGAGGGTGTTTCGTTGTGTATCTGCCCAACATCTGTCCAAGGAACGTCATAATCTGCCTGCTCCTTGGCCTCATGGTATTTTCTGGTTTCAGTGGATGTTGTCTTAGCAGTCGTCTGGTCATTGCAAGCCCCGGATAAGCCAAAGGAAGATGTTTTGGATACCCTTCTCCTTTTCAGGGTTTGCTGGAAACTTACTGTCAGGCAAAGCTGCAGCCGAGATTTGTAACACGGTGGCTGGTTGGTGGTAACCACCCGTGGGCAGGTTCTTTCCCTGGGGTAAATGCGTGGTGGTTTCCCCTGTGGCAGCTGGGTGAACCACCCCGTATCTACAGCAAGGCTCAGTGCGTGAGTGTGGGGTGGGATTACCACGATTGCAGTCCAAATCCCATTTTTGCTGGAGGTGTCTGCCCTAGCAGCTACGCTTATGGCACAGATAGAAGCTTCTGAATGGGTCAAAATCCAGCAGGTAGGCTGATTGTTGTTCTTCTTACACCAAGAGAGTGATTGTCGCAATGTCAAGATACACCCTTTACTAGCCAGAGATAAGGCAGTGCCCTTTGCTGTCTGAAGATTGTGCAGGGCTTGTGTTCTTGTCAAACGGAGGAGGGATGCAGCATCCCTCTCTCCACCGAGCCTTTGAGCAGGCACTGATACATTTATAAATGGCATGTGATAAGCTCTAAAAATGCCACTTTGAAATTGAACCCAGAGAAGTGTGAACCGACTCAAACAAAAGCAATTCACCTTGGTCACTTGACAAGTGCAGAAGGAGTTTCTGACCAGGGGAAGAAAACCGAGGCAAAGTAAAGCTGCTGGGTTCCCCAAAAGCTCAGGAGGGGAAGGAGCCCCCCTGGTCCCCACTGTCCCTGCAGAGCCTTTGCTCCTGCCTCGGCCATTTCCCTTGGTAACGGGGAGGTTGGATCTGAGGAGGTAGCAGAGCCCAGGATGCAGCAGCAGTGTCCAGGGCAAGGCATAGGATCCGACAGCTGGCTCTGCAGCCGTGGCTTGCTCGGCTCTGCTGGGTATCGATCCCCCCGCGCCGGGCATCCCTGCGCTGCACGCTCCTCGCTTGCCGCAGGGGAGCAGGTGAGAAGTGCCCTGTACACAAACTGTCAGAGGCACGCCGACAGCGGCTTCCTCGCGAATTAGGCAGAAGTTCCAGCTCTGCTGTGACTCCGGTTATCGCTAGTATTGAGTACGGACTGTCGCAGCCCGCAGAACCGGGATTTTAATACACTCTATGCACGGTGTCACCCTACTGGAAAGAGGCTCATCAGAACATGGCATGTCAGTTGTCACTTCACTGGGAACAGATGAAACCCTATTATCAGTACACCGTCTACAGGCTTCTGCTGCATCACAAAACAGCTCGTCGGTGCAGCGTGTACAAAGATGTCATGGGTTTCTGCTGAACTACACGCAGGCTGTTACTGTGGCGGGGAGCTGCGTGATTAGTACAAAGCCGAGGAGCAGAGGGTGAGGGACCTGCCTGGGGCTTTGCTGGGAGCATCTTCTGTGCATGGGGGCAGGCAGCAAAGGGTGGTGGGGAATGGGACAACTGCCCAAAGACCAGGGTCTGGTTTGCCGATTTTGTGCCAGATCAGGGCTGCTAAGCCTGCACAGACGACACTGCAGAGGCTGCAGGAGGCCAGAGACATCCCAATACGCTGCTCCGTGGGGTTGTGGTGTTGCTACTGAGAACAGGGTTTGGCCTGTGCCTTGCAAGGAGGAGAAACACGGTCTGAGACCTGCTGGGCCGTTGCTCCTGCTGACCCCACCAGCAACAGCTCAGCCCGGTGCTGGTACCAAATTCCTTACTCCAGGAGTAGCAGCCTGGAGTCTCTGGTGGTATCGTTCTGTGCAGCAAAGTCTGCCTGACTTCTGCAGCCCACCCTCTGCAGACGTTTTCCTTCTCGTCTGCCCCGCTTCTTCCCCAGCACCACTTGGCTAATTTCTTGAGCGGGATACACTAATCCTGTATTTCTCTGATAGTTACTTTCCCCAAAGCTCTCAGAAACCCAGGTGTCAGCTTGCACCCCCCCCCCCTTTCTTTCCCCAGACCAGGGAAAAGAGATGGCGAACGGCTTTCTCTTGATTGTGTCGATGGGAGATGATTTTCAAGGTGAAATTTCTAGTTCAGTTGAGTCACTTTCATTCAAGGCGATGAGCAAAATGTCACCCCCACACTGAACCACACTCAATGTGCTGTTCTCCTATTGCATTTAAATTTACTCCACTTTTCCTTTCTGACACCTGTTTAAATCAATATCTTCCTCTCCAGGTCGTGGGCAGAATGTGCCTGGTCTCTCCGCACAGCGCTTCTCAAATCCACTAAAATCAACACAATAATTGAAATATTTTCAAGCTGATTACACCGCTGCCTGAGGCTAGGCTGGTTGCTAAGGGTAAGCTCCCTGGTTGCTAGGGGGAGTAAATCATCTTGCATTATTTGATTTTTGTTATAGATATGAAACCGCTACTCCCTCGATTAAATGTCTCTCAGTCTAACACCTATGGGACCTGGGGAAAGAGAAAAGAAAAGCAGCAACCTTGACCCTGTCAAATAAATATCTCTAACTTTTCCTGTCCTCCGGCTTCCAAACCAAACCTGTCTACTGATTTTTTTTTTTCTTTTTTTTTTCTTTTTTTTGTAACCTGACTTTAAATAACAAAGCTGTGGGGACAAGCAGATGAAGAGAGGAAGAACTGTCTGTTCCATTAGAGGATCTCTCAGCTTGGCTAAACACTCTCTATTTACTCCAAACAGAGCATGATGGGGAGCTACAAGGATCTAATAGCCTTGAAGATGTAGAATTGCACCAATTACGGTTCCTATTCAGTCCACGGCTCACGAGACACCAGCTGAAATAGCAGGGCCATATCCTGCTCTTAGGTCTGCAGAGTGCAAATTTGGAGCATCTCCATTGCAGAGAAGGATTTCTCCAAATTTCTGGCGGTTGCCCAGGAGCAGAGTCCTGCTGGACACTGCGGAGGCGAGGTGTCCAGGAGCCTGAATGTGTTCAGGGTTCTTTGCTGGTGGAGCCGGATCTCCTGATGCATTATTAACAGGGAAGCAGTATGCGGGGCAAATCCCTGTGCCACGGACATTTTAAAGAGCCTCAGCTCCTCCTGGGGTTTCATTACTCTTTTAGCGGAACCAGCTGCTGGGTGAAGGTATTATCGCTGTAGGGTGTCCTCCAAAAAAACGCTCAGAAATTAATGTGACCCAGTAACTCTGCTGCAACCCACTGGCAGGGCCAGAGGTACAAGAGCTTCTTCTGCTATTTGTGCTGGAAACAACCAGCAGCCCAGGGTGTTTCTGAAGCAAGAGGTTACGGAGGGAAGCCAGCTTGGTGTGAAGTCTTTCTCTCCCCGTAAAACCTCCTGTTAACCCTCACATCTGCACTTGGCCTCCCCTGCGCTGTCCAAAGGCCTCCTTCTTAGGTGAGAAAACTGAGGTACAAAAAAGTAGTTCAGCTCTTTGCCTGAGGTTGTGCAATCAGTCTAGGTCCCATCCTGACAGCTTTTCCCCTGCACTGCCATGGCATTACCCTGGGAGGAACTTGCAGCGAAGCCCTGGCTCCTAGCCCATTGTAACAGGCCGTGTTCCTCCCTCACTGAACCGGTTTCTCAAAGGGCAGGTGTGACCCATAAGGGACAGGTACAATCTGTATGTAAATGTTGTAAACCCTTTAGTTGCAACTATATGCAACAGGATTATCTCCTCTGTCATGTCGTTTGGACTCTCAGCTAGAAATAGGGAGGAAAAAGCCATGAAATGGGTGATGTCAAGAACTTTGAAAGCTGTTGATGAAAGAGGTGCGGAGAGGCACTAAGGTCCTCATGGCAAAACCTGGCAAATGAGAGGCCGGTGAGGAACGACATCATCAGCACAAATGAGCCAGGTCAGGCTCAGCCCAGCACCAGCTATGGAGACCATTCCTACGGCAAACAGCGTGTTCAACTCTGCTGTTCCCTCTGAGCTATGCCAGTTGCAGTGGTACTTTTTGGGGTTATTGGTCAACGTGCATGGAAACATACAGGCGCAGAGGAGTGGGATCATCAGGAAAGCCTTGTAAGCCTGGAGGACACACTTCTCCCAGCCTGACTTTCTGTTTGTGTCCTTGTTTTCCAAAGTTTCCAGGCAGGATTCCTCCACAGGGTACCCGCACCTGTGCCACACGTTTAGTGGGAAATGCCTGCAGCATTAAGAGCATTGCAATCTAAATGATTAATTGTTTAATATATTGCAAGCTGGTTACTCCTCCTGGATGTGCCATGTAACAAATGGAGTCAGCTGAGATCTCACAGTAGCGAGCTCCTTGGTTGATTTTTAGCCAGCAAATGCTGTTGGTTTGAGCTTGTAACTACAGCCCAGTGCTGCCACCACCTCCTCTAGCAGCTGCCTCGCTGGTTCTGGGCTTGATGTGAGACTTGGAAGTGCTGCTGAAAGATGGGAGCAAACCGGTCCTTCAGCCAGCATCCAAGAGGGAAGGTCAGTACCACTGAGCTGCGGGGATCGGAGAGGGGCAGCCCAGGGTACCCCGGGCAGGGGAAATGCAGGTGAGTAACAGGGATCAGGGCAGATGCTTCATGAAAGCTGTTATGTATTTTTATCAGATGTGCGAGGACTTGAAGTAAAGCCAAAAGTGTGTGACTCAGTGGAAGTGTTCTGTAGACGACATATAACGAACACACTTGGGGGATATGATGTGTTGTTTCACTTACAAGTTTCACTTACTTAAAAATCCATATTAAATATAATTTCTATTTCAATATTGTACAGGTCACACTTTATGTTAAGGTTCCATTTATAAATAGTTTATAAAAATTAATAGATTTTTTAATCAATAAGCTAATCAATAGCTTAGTGACAGGAAAGCCCAGCAGAGGGAATTGCCCTGAGGGTTGCTGGCATTTTGCTCTGGTTTGGTGACATTTGACCCAGTTCTGGACTGGGACCGAGGACTGGTGCTGTCAATAGCAGTGGGATGTAGCACTTCTCCCGTCACCGGTGGTAGGTACCCTGTAGTCATGGGGGCTCTGGGCTGGGCTCTGAGTAACCCACATTGCTACCAGGGGATTCACTGGGGGAGACAGCCCCACTTCTTGCCCTCTAAACTCCCAAGGGGCAGACAGCTGATGAGGGCTTGCCTGCGGTACAGGGTCCAGTGACCCTGTGGGTCTGCGGGGCCAAGTGGCCCTTTCTGAGCATCTCCTTGCGGGGTGGCTTTTCTGGGAAAGATCTGTATTCTGTACATGGGGAATATATTTTGTTGAAATGTAGTTATGACTTTTTAAAATATTCTTCTGAGAAATAATTCTGTATTTTTTAATACATCTTTTTGTCATACACTTTAAAGACTCATGCCCACGTGGGCACTAGAAGGAAAATCTAATTATATTTTAAAAGAGTACTGTCAATTTAAAGGAAGACAAATATTAATGTTATATAAATTGGTTGGTCAGATGTTTCCAAAGCAGAGAGGTACATCCCATCCCCACAGAATTTCAGGAGGAACTGGGTGTCTAATTCCCTTATGAGTTCCCAAACTCCTGTAAAAATCTTCCAGAACAGACTCTGCAATTGAATATCAAGTGACTTCTTCATAAGTTCTTCTTTATGTACCGTGATCCTGATAATTCAACCAGTAATGCTCAAATGACAAAACAAGCCCTCAGCTCCTTGACCACCCTGCAAACCGACGTGAAGCCATTTAGCAAAGCCCAGAGCCAACACCTCTGCTTCCAAAACCTTCTCTGCAGATGAGTCTTTGAAGAACTTTTCCATTTTTAATAGCCAGAAATATCTGCCTGCTAAACTTTAACTACAACTGTACCCAAAGCCCGTCTGTCTAGCAGCAGGTGGGCTAGTGAGAGTCACAGTCCTGCTGGGATACAGCCAGCTGTTCCCAGGAATGAATCTCAAGTAAATTAACAAACACCACACAAACCTGTCAATTGAATCATTCTTGATTACTGTAAATGCTGGGCTACCCGTTAAGGAGTTTCTTCCTCCGTGCAGAGGGAGTTTGTGAGTGTGTTTATGTACTGTGCATGTAACTGGGGCAGTGACACCCCATCCTCCACGTGGGGGGGGTCACTTGGTATCCATGGAGATGGCCAATTCAGACCAATGCGTTTGAAGTGGAGAAGAGGTCCAAGGTGGTTTCCTCACATCTCTGAAGGTTCCATGGGCTTTCAACAGGCTCAGAAGCTATTTGGGGATACATCAGAGCATTCGTCATCCCGTACCAGGCACATCTTCCTCTTTTACCTTTTGGAGGCTTCTTCCTGGCACCAGCATGGCTACTGAGTGGATCAAAATCCCATAGACCCTCCAGGACATCCCTGCATGTACCAGCCATTTTCCACTCAGCGGGAGGACACTGAGGAGAGAACATCACCTCTGTGGAGATGAGAGAGCTGGAAAGATGTTGCGCTGAAGGCAGGAGAGCTTCTATACCAGATAACAGCGGTTTACAAAGACTTCTAGACATCGTATAATAATCAGGGTGCTGGGTGAGAAGCAAAAGGTCTTGGCTGAAGATCTGTACATCCAGTGTTTGTTTTTGTGCTTGAGCTTTGATGGTGCATCCAAGCCTACTGTGCAAAATTATGGACCTCCTTTCGCAGGTGGAACCGCAGCCAAATCCCTGACTGCCAGGAAATCCATGGTAAAATTCAGTGGGGGCTGTCTGCCTGCGCTGCCTGTGGGTGATGGGTCTCCTGGAGTGAGGGCGTGGGACAGCCAGAGATGACCAGGCTCCTGAGCAGCAAAGAAATGGGGGCTGAAGGGCCAACTTAGTGAAAGCGGGTGGTGGAGAAACACAGAGGACAGGGCTGGAGGCTGCTGACTGCTGCTGCCGCTGGCGACAACGACTTGGAAACAACAGAAGGGCAGGCACAAACACATTAAAGAAGGGAGAAAATGGACTGTCAAGTGATAACAGACTGAGCAAAGTGAGGATGTGGTCTGGGAAAAGCTGGAGGGGACACTGTAGGGAGGGAAGGGAATGGCTGTGAGGTGCTTGAGGGTGGAGGATTGAGTGCACACCAAAAAGACTGTCCTGGCCCTGGAGCAGGAGCTTTGGATCTCACTACGACCTTTCGCTGGTTGAGCAGTGGCCTGGCCAGCAGCCAATGCTCCCTCCTTGTGCTGTATGAAACATGGCCCACCGCCTGCAGCCACTGGTGTGAGCTGGGGACAGGACCTGTCGAGAGGAGTACTGCATGGCTGTGTAAGACACTGCCCATATCTTCAGAAGGATCTGATTGTCGGGTGTCTTCAAACCAGAAACGACCTAAAAGTTGGTTAACCACCTTGCTTTGGTGGTGTTTGTTCAATGTCCCTGTTTGTTCTTGTAGCTGGTGATGGAAAAGTGCAAGGAAGAGTAGTGCAGCATAGTCTTGATCCCACGCAGCAGAGCCTATTGGGATAAACGAAGGTCCTTCCTATGGAGGAAATCTCCTGCTCTGTGCAGCACGGCGGATGCCTGGGCAGAGCGGGGAGCCCACGTGGGGCTGGGGGCCACCCCTCGCCTCCCCTTCGCTGGACTGGTTTTGCACGAGGGTTGTTGCATTGCGCTTTGCAGCAGGGGAACCGGTGGGAAAGGGTGAAGGCATTGGTGGGACGTGCCTGTAACGCGTACAAAGATCTTGGCACCTGTCCCCAGACGGTCTCCAGGCCTGATCCTTTGCCAGGTCTCTATAGGGAGTTTCAGCTCTGGTGCTGGTTCGTTCAGCTTCGGGCAGCCCGGGAATATGAGCTTGACACGTTCCTAATTGACGACTGAACCTTGATTTAAATCTATGCAAGTCAGCAGACTTAGCACCAGGTTTCTGCATGTGTGAGAACACAGCCCGAACCGCACCGATGTCAAGGACTGGCAACCAGAGCAGCTCCCGCTGACTTCAGGGAGAGCAGGATTAGTCCCAGGATGGAGGATTTTGCTCGGGAGGGTGCGTGGGAGAGGGAGTGTGGCCGTAACCTTATCAGCGGTAAATCTGTCTGTCTGGATATTAGCAATGTGTTTCCCCAGCTGCGTCAGTGTATGTGTTTGTGTATACAGACTCAATTTGTGTCATTTTGTAAGCAGATAAGTGTTTGTGCCAGACTCGCTGCGATTTTCTGAAAGGCGTGCTTACATGTTTGGATAGATTTAATAACAGCATGCATGTGCGCGTGTTTATATTTAGACAGGCTCATGGGAAAGGCTCAGCACACAGGGAACGGCGTTGGGATGGCCTGGCTGGGGAGGGTTTCTGCAGGCTCGGAGCTTGGTCTGCCTCTCGTGTGGGCAGCAGTGATGCCAGGTCCGTGTGCGTCCATGCGTGGGGCATTGCTGACCCTGTGTCCCAGGTGTCTTGCACGGTTGGTGGTGCTCCCGCACATGGTGGGAGAGGATTTCTGTGTGTGCGTGGTTTCTGCACTGGATCTGAGACAAGCGTGTGTGCCATTTAATTTTGGTGGATGCCTCGGGAGGATGGATGTGCAAGGTTCCCAACATGCAGGTACAGAAGAGAGATGTTTATGGACCTGCAACAGCACCCGTTTCTATCATCCAAAATTTAGTACAGTGTGGGTGATGTCAGCATAAATGCACAGAGGCGTGCGTACTACAGATCAGCACCAATTTTTATGCCACTCCCAACTCATTCCTGCAGCGTGCAGAGTGCTTCCCAGCGCATCCCACTATAGCTGAGGCACCAATTCATGGAGTCGAGCAAAACTCCACCTCACCAGAAGGTTACCCACAGCAAGTCTGCTGTACAGCGAGACCCGTTTGTGGCTCGAGACAGCAGAGGCAGCGGCTGTTTAATGCCACACGCGGTTTCACACGCTGCGCCTTGCAGCAGGTGCTTTGCACTCGGAGACGCGCGTTTCCAAGAAATATCTTTCTGTATTTCAAATACCTGTGCTCATCTCGCCGCTTCTTGCACGTGCTGGCCCAGCGGGGCTGCAAACGGGGTCTGCTACGGGACAGCCTCGGGTGCTTCGGAGACAGAGGTCTGTGTCCCCTTTGCGCTGCTGCTGGGGACAGAGGCGTCGCGCACGCTCGCTCGGCCACTACCCTGACTCTCATCCTGCCGTTTGCCATCTGTGACTTTTAAGGTGATACATCCCCAGCGCCGAGCCCTGCTCAGCCCCGCCGCCCCGGGCTGCCATCCAGCAGCATCTGCCAGCCCCGGCCCCTGCCATCGCCATCGCCACCACCACTGCCGGCACCCCCATCCTGCCAACTCCCCGCCACCCGCCCATCCTCTGAGCTGGCGGGCAGCGAGCGGGATCAATAAGACACCTCCGACTCCTCTATTTACAAACTAGCTGCCTTCAGCAGCCAGGCTGTTTAAGCACTTCATTCCCATTCAGGAGGGCCATCTGCTGCCTTTTGCTGTAAGTCTCTCTGAAAACCTCAGCCTTGACAAGCTCGAGATATGTCAGCGCAGTTATCAGCGGAAAGCAACATCTGCCGTGCCTGACACCCACTATTGTAGGCCATTTAATCTGTCCCCCTCCTCCCTTTAACTGCAGACAACAGCTCCCTATATTATATTTTCCCACTCAATTAGCACTATCATCCTGCTGAAATAGAGGCCAATTTACCTTTAATGACATCATTGTTAGGAGAGTGGCAGCCCTGGCCGGTGGCTGGCGGGAGGCAGCCCGTCTCCCGGCTCGGCGGGCGCGCGGGCAGCCTATCCGCGCTGCCTTCACCCCGACCGCAGACATTGTTTCCGACAGTTCGCAGAGGCAGTGTGGCGGAAAATTGAGTCCAGATTCATTAGTTGTTTTTTTTTTTCCTCTCTTCCCCCCCTCTACTTTTTTTTTTTTTTCCACCGCGCGCTGCTCAAGTCAGTTAAATTGATACATTTCCTAACAAAATTGAAGTGCTTTGTGCTGCCAGCGGAAAGCCTGGTGACCCTGCGCGGCCCACCGAGCAGCCAAAACGAGTTGATGGATCCATTAGGCCGCGCAGAATGCCTTCCCCCTCTGCCTCCGCTCCTGAGTGACACTGTAAATCTGAACCAATTTCTGTCCCTAATCATCATTACAAACCCCTCCACTGTTCATTTATTACTCTACAATTCTAATACAGCACACGACTGGGTCAGCGCGCGGGGAGCCAGCGCGGCTGCGGAGACAGGCTTAAAGAGACCATAATCCTTCCCAGGTTTTGTGGGGTAGCAAACCTGATTCAGGACCCCCTGGTCCCCACACGCTGCCCCCCGCCTCTGGTTCAGCCATCAGATGGTGTCTGCCCAGGCCGGTGATGGGGGGCACGGGCTCCGGAGCCGGGAGGAGCCGGGGTGGCACACATCTGTTAGAGACAGGAATCAAAGCACGCCACGTGAACCCTGCAAGGGACGGGATGGTGCTGGAAGGCTGGCATGACCGCTCTGTCCCCTCGGCTATGGGATGGACAGGTGTCCGTTGGGTGCTGCAACCACTTGGCTTGTACCTGGGAAGGACCATCAGGCTAGAAGATGTTGTGAACTGGGGGTTTATTGAGGTTCTCCATCAGTTTGGGTTAAAAGCAGGACAACTTTTTGGAGATGAACAGCATCAGTGGACATCCCTACAGGAATGGCTCCTCCAGGCGGAGGTCAGTAGAGAGGCTGGTGGGACCCAGGCGATGGTGGCTCACAGCCACTTCCCACCTGGCCATCCCTGCTCCCAGGGCCTCGGAGGTGCCACCCTGCTCCTGCCAGCTCTGCGAAACCTCACCCTGGCTGCCAGGATGGAGAGCGGATGCTGATTGAGTGCTTGAGCTGCTAAGTGTGTTTGTGTGTCTGGATTGAACACTTTTCTAACCGGCTGCTGAAGAATTTATTTGCTTGATTTGATGTGGCTGATTTTTCTTTTCTTCCTTCTTAGCAACATGCCTACCAGCACCTTTGTAGGTGTGGGAGCAATCAAAGAATTAAAAAAACATGGAGTAAATGATCAGATTAACAACATGATCAGACATGACTTGCTGGCACCTGGAATTGTTTTGGGTGGAATCAGCGGTGGATGAGGCATTCATCGCTGGAGCAGCACTGGTTGCACACGAGGACAGGCTGCTCCCGTGTGAAAGATGGGCTAGAGGACCAGGGTGAAAGGGGGTGGGCACAGTGTAGGCAGCAACAGTCTAATCAGAGGCTGAGAAGAAGAGTACACAACTAAGAAACTTGTTGCTGAAGTGTCCGCTCTCTTCCCAGGTGGGCTTTGCCCGTGTGGGTTTTTCTATGGAGGGATTTATCCTTGCTTTATGGGGCCTTGCAAAGGACTGTGGTGGTCAAAGCCCTCTTTGCAACTTGCTCTTTCAATAAAAGCCTGGGTAGCAAGTCTGGACCTCATGGGAAAGACTGATGCCTTTGTTGGGATGCCAAAACCTGAGCTCCCGGCCACAGATCTGCCTGCATGATCAGGCGGATGTCAGGCTCCAGAAAGTGTCAGTTTTTCTGCTGGTGGCAACCAAAGTGGAGCTTTTTCTACAGCTCATGTGCCAGACGTGCATTTTGCTTCCTGCTGCAGGGTCCCAGGCTCGAGGTCAGCCTTGTCTGGCAGGGAGACGTGACAGCTGCCGAACCGTGCCGGGGCCAGCCGGCAACCCCTGTCAGCCCTGGCCGGCATGACTGCCTCTCATGCTCACAGCAAAACTTCCCAAAGTTTTCTCTGCCCGCGGTCCTCATTTAGAGCAGCAGCAGAGTTTGTTGTAAAAATGGAACAGCTTTAAAAAATACATATTTGAAAGAGCAGCCCTGAAGCCAAGGGAGGTAGGTGGCAAGGTTTCCTGGGGTGATTTGGGCAGGGTGAACAGCTCTTTGCTTCAAAAATGGTCTTGGTGACCTCTATCTCCTGTCTTAGCCCCATGTCAGAGCTGGGGGAGGGTCAGTTCATTTTCAGGCTGGAGAGGAGAGCAGCACCTCGGCAATGATGGCACCACTCCCTACGGGCAGTGGACATGTATTTTTGGAAGGTCTCTGTTCAAGTCCTTACCAGGTCAATCTGCCATTGAATCGCCTCCTCCCCATCACCCCCACATACAGATCTTTCTGTGGAGCTGAGCCAAGCGCCGGCCCTGTGACGCAGCTCGTACGTCAATGTGTTGGCCCTTCGCACTTCCTCTCTGTTTACAGCCCATCGGATGCCTCTCAGTCTGCACTGTTGTTAATGCTCATATCTAAGTCTGGATTAGTTTCTCAAGTAGCATTTTGCAAGGATCAATACAAAATGCTTTGCTGAAGTCTAGATGCATTACATCTTCTGTAAGGCCTTTCATCCACTAATTTTGTAATCAAGTTGGTCTGGCATGACTTGTTCTTTACAAACCAATGTTGTTTATTTCTTGTGATTCGGTTATCCTCTAGGTGCTTTCAAACACGCGCCGAACAGCCTATTAATGCCTTCTGTGACACTCCTGGTTTGACGAAACCCAGCTGAACCTGCTGCTCGCACAACTGGGTGCAAGCACAGCTCGCCGGCAGCTGCTGGGACATATGTTCGCTGTGAACACCAAGGGCCTGATTCATCTCTCACACCGACGTAAGGCAGGAGTAAGTCAGCTCAGCGGCGGGCTCGAGCATCCAGAGGCAGGTTTGATGCAGCAGATGTTGTGTTGCTGTTGCAGGCAGTATTCCTGAGCTTGCTTTTACCTGCTGCTTCCCACCATGACCCACAGGATCAGACATAAGGTTTTCTCTTGGGGCAGTGGAGTGGAAATGGCTGGCTACGAAATCGGTGTTTTATGCCACTCAACTGTACAGTTCAAACCTTTGGGTGACTGGTTCAAATTCTAGTGTAAGCGTATTTGAGCTGTGTCCAAATCAGTCCTGGTAGAGTGTTTGCTACAGAAAATGTGAGGCTAAATACTTTTCAGCAGTGTGTTAGCATTTGTGTTTTCTCTGATCATGAAAGTATAGCTCCAGTGCTTTCTATAGTGTAGCCTGGTGCCTGGTTCAGAGCCCCCTTCTCTTCTGGGGGTTTTTTATTCAGTTCTGGGCCCCTCACCTCATGACGATGATGATGATGCACTGCGCTAGCATTATCGCAGGGACTCTCTGTACACAACCATTGGATCATGCCTTTGCATTGCCAAGACCGAGGGCACCCTCCCCTCCCTGATTTCAGTGGAGCAAAGATCACAGCCAAGATGCTGAAAGAGCCCAAGAGGTACTGCCGCCTCTGTGTTGCATTAGCTATGTTTCCATTGCCTACGGAGCTCTGCCGCTGTATAAATAATGGAGCTGACACAGCACCTTCTGGGATATGTTTTCTACAGTTTCATAAGACCTTCAGTAACTGCCTGATGGTGCCTCGGCACAGCCAGCCTCCCCGTGATCTATAACACTGACAGCTCAGGAGGCTTTTGAGGGATACGGCATACAAGAGTGAATTTCCAAAGTATTGCATGGGCTTGGGGTTGTATTGCTCCCTGCTGACTCCCCGTGCTCGCACAGCGCTGCAATACTCTGAAAATTAACTCCTTTACGGCATGACGCTCAAATCACGCAGCCCAGGGGAGAATGGGACGGATCCAGCCCAGTGGGACTGGTTGCAGCACACGCTGCTGGTACAGCCAGCCAGCCAAGCAGCCTTGCTCCAGCTGACAGTCCGGCTCTGGCACAGCCCTCCAAAGCCCACTATGTCTCACAGTTAAGCCAAGGAAAAGATTAATGGGACTTGTTGTAATCTCTTCTGGCATCTCAAGAGATTAAAATAGTTTGTTTCACTGCTGGAGCATAATCTTGAGAAGGGGAGAATTAGCCTAAGGAGGATCATGGTGAAGTGTCCTTAACAGTGTGATTCAGAAAGTTCATCTGACCCAGGGTGCTGATGATCCTACTCTAGTTGAAAATACATGGTGAACCAAACCACTTATTCCTCTTCCCCCCCCTACAGCTGGGACTTTGGGTGGAATTCAAGGAAACAAAAGGCAAACAAAACCACGAGTCTTTAAAAATGGAGACACCTCTGCAAAGCTCAGAAACAGATGACTTTTCTGTGAGTTTTCCCTCAGACCAGTATTTTCTCTTTAGGAAGAAGGGTGCCCTGGGTTCAAGCCCAGCTCATCCAGAAAGACCGTGAGCCTTTCAGAGACCATCAAATTCTGCAGTAGGAAGTCTTTTGCATTTATGGACACCAGCACATCCAAGTGTTGCATGACAATGGCAAGCAATAACCAGAGTCTTGCCCTATAAAACAGATGTGAAGGAACGATAGTATGACCTTCATTCATCGTTAACAGCATCTATATTGTGTTACACCCCAAACCAGTCTCTTCAGGTCATGCTTTTCCCAAAGGAAGGTCTGGCCTGTTGTTGTAGGAAGCAGTGCTTTGGTGTGGACACGGGGCTTTGGTGTGGGCTATTGTAACACTCTGATCTCGAAGCTGCTTGCACGGATGGAGCTCTCAATGGGTGATGGGAGACATACAGCGGGTGATGGAGGGTGCCTACATGGCAAGCACGGGGATCTCCCTTGGAGCAAGAGTCTGTGAACGCAGAGCCCAAGAGGGAGCTACAGAGCATTTAACGCGACTAAATTAACCCCTGTGGACAGGCAAACACTTGTTTACGGAGTAGAGAAAAACAGAGATGGAAATTTATGGTGTCACTAAAAGAACTTCTCACCTGGAGTACAGAGGAGAGGAAAGAGATAGCAATATTTCCCACTGAAAGGAGGAAGGAAAGCTCTTAACAAATCAATACCCTTATTTAGTCAATAAACCCACAAAACAACCTCTCTAGGGGATAAACATGGAGAAAATTCACAGCTTGCAAACAGGCAGGCTCCAGTTCTGGCCTTTGACAAGACTGTCGCAGTAAATGTGCTCGTCTCTCTTGGTCGCAGGGAGTTCAGTGCGGGGCTGGTCTTTTGGGAGCCCATGGGGCTGAGGGAGGCTGCAGGCTGAAGCTGCGCACCTGGAAGCACAGGCGAAGAGGTGAAGGGTCTCAGGAGCACCCCATGGCGAGGACGAGCCCGTTAACTCGGGTTAAAGTCTCTTCTTGGCATGGCGCATCGAGCACTGCTGGCTTCGGTGCTGTTACGCTGGGGAGGGGAAAGGAGAAACAGGGTCCAGGCAGGGATGCTACAGGCAGGCTGGGAGCATGCCTGGGGCAAACCTCGGCAAGAAATGCATGAAACTGCTCTCAGCAGTGGCTCAGCAACTTGTCTGGCAGAAATGCAGAAGCACCTTTGCCTATAGAGAAGTTTTCAGGGCTGTGAATCTCCAGCAGCCAACAGCTGGAGCTAGAAACTCATGACATGGCCCTATAATGTGCAAGATGTTAGGAAATTAATTTGAAATGCTTTCTTTTTTTTTCCTAAATATATATATTTATGTTTGCTTAGCCTGAAGGCTTTGCATCTTCGAGTTTTTCTCCGTAACCATGAACTAGAAATTTGCTTGGAAGAAATCCAAATTGTTCTCTTCTTCACAAGACTCAAGAGCTGGAGCTTCAGGAAAAAACATCTCTCTCATTACAATGCTCATGGTAGAGTCCCAGGAGCTGCCACACCAGAAACACAGCCGAGCAGCACCGCGGTGTGGAGTCCCAGCACCTTGCAGAGGAATACACCACCCTTTCAGCAGCACGAGCACTGGATATCAGTTATCCAAAAAAAAGCAAAATTAAGACTTTTGTAGCAGTTTTGTTCCGTCACAAATGAGCCTTTGGACCTTTCCAATTTGTCTTCTGTTCCTTTCCTCAGCCCAGGTCCCTGCAAACTCAGGTGTCTGCGCTAGACCTGGAAGAAGACACTGACCACAGGAGCCAACAGGGACTTCCCGATGAATCAGCATGGAACAAATGTAAGTCCTGTATGTTTTGGGCTGTGCATATTAGACTGATGTTGTCCGAGATACATAGATAAATGTGTTATTCCTTGACCAGACACCACAGAAGCAGATCAGCATTAACCCTGCCTTGGTTAACTCATCTTTACCTTCTATGAGAGATGTCCCAGCTATAGATGAGAAGAGGGGATTGCAAACTGCTGAGAAGAGGTAGCTCTGCTATCACATTGCACAGACCCCAGTGGCTTAGGGATGACAAATTCTGTCTCTCAGCTGAGCTTTGCTGGGACCAGTGGAAGAGAAGGCTTCACCCTGGAGCTGTACCACTGAGATGCCTGGGTGTGCCGACACCTCAGGGTGATGCCTCCATGCATTGAATGGATCCGACCATCTGAGTCTGCACGCTAGCTCTGCTGGCCATGCAGCATCTCTGCTTTCTACTGAGAACGTGCAGCTGAAATAGAAACTTTGGGCCAGACTTTGCAGGCAGCATTTTAGACAGAAAACTGGAGGAATTCAAACAAAACCAATGGCTTTCCATAGTGGTATCCAAGACCTCCATGACTTGATGGAGCAGAGAATTATTTCCTTCTGGGTCTGTGATTTTCTCCACAGCATGGTTGCAGACTGTAACGTGTGTTAAAAGGGAGACATCCTCAGTCAGGGCTCACCAATGTCGCTCCACTGAACTGTGTGATGCTCAGATTTATTCCAGCCAAGTCTTAGCCCAATATATATGTTTCATGTTATATTTCATTTCTTTCTTATCCTCTTTCCTCTGATGGTGTTCACTACCCAGAGCATACATCAAGAAATGAAGCACTTGTTAGTATATGATAGCGCCTGTCCTCTTGTGTTTTTGAGAAAGCTCACGCTTGAAATGCAGCTAGACATTGAGCTATAGGCATTGCCTGACTGTTTTAGTTCAAATCTGGCTCCTAATTGTGTTTTGGAGCTGGACATTCACACTGGGAAAGCTCCTGCCTGATGTTATCTATACTCTGACAAAATGCATGAGTCCCAGTGTATATTAGTACTTCTTTTTCTGGTTCCTTGCAGAGCCTGAAAAGTCTTCGGACTTTCTTGGGTAAAGTTAAGCAAACCTACTCAGAGTTTAGAAATTGGGGGACCCAGGCATGGGAAGTATGCAGGAGAATTTGCACCCAAACCTGTCTGTCTGCTTTGGGTACCTGGGTTTGCATCATGAAGCTGCTGAGAAAAGTCACCAAGAACTGGCACAAGCTCTTCTTACATTTGGAAAGTAGGTTTAGAAATTCAGGCAGGGAGAAGTCATTCAGTAAGTAGGCAAGCGGCTGCTTCTACTTTGGTGTAAATGTGAGGAAGACCTTCATATCTGGGCTCTCTCAAGAAAGCCAGATGTCTCCAAAATGAGTACCTGGCCTCAGCCATCTGGCTCCAAAACCCTGTCAGACCTTGGAGGGAGGGGCCAGACCCCACTCTCAGCTCTTCTGGTAAATCTAGAGCTTTTATATCAAAATGCCAAGATTTACACCAGCATAGCTAGGATTGCATCCAGGCCCCTGCCAGCTAACGCTCTGGTAATTGAACACAAATATGCTGGGGTAGGCAAGGTATGGGGGGTTCTGGAAGATAAAGGCACCTCAAATATGCTATATAGACAATCTGTGTTTCCTGAAAGAGAGATATCTGTATCTCTAAATTTAGAAATGATACTCTCTTTCCAGCAGGTAATAAACCAGCAAGCGCTGTACATATTTTTTTCTATTTTGAATTCTGTTAACTGACAATTTAACCTAAAATCCCTCGTATTTTCTACTTGTTCCGCTGTAAATAGAGACTGACAGTTTATTTCCAAACATCCTGGTTAAAAAAAAAACCCAAGCAACCCACAGCCCACCAACATTTGAAATAAATACTTATGGGTCCATGACAGACTATAGACGTGCAGTCAATGCTCTGCAGCAATCTCTTGGAGCTGTCACACTCTGTGATCGGTCTTTTACAAACACAAACACTGTTGATTTCTTATCAAATGTAAAACCTCCGCAGCTCCTTCGTAAATGGTTACAGCGAGCATGAAATCGACATTGTGAATCACATGTGACACTGCCTTGTCTGCTTGTAATTGAGCCATGCGGGTAAGGTGCCGGTGCCGCGCCAGCCTCGCACGCACCCCTCTTCCCTGCACCCTGCGAGGAGGGAGGATGAGCTTGGACCAGCTAGGTGCTGGGGGGTTTGCTGCTTTATTTAGTCCCACAAATGCTCCAACCCGCCTGGGTGGTGGTTTCGGTTTCCATGGGCTGTTCGTGGATGGGGTGCGATTGGCTGTGAGGGGGATGCGTTTCTTTACGAGGGTGGGTTTGGGGTGGGAGACTGCTTGGGAAAGGGGTTTTGGGTGCTGCCTGTGCCATCCCGAGTGGCAGGGGGGAAAGCGAGACTCGCACGTTAGCAGGATCTCTTTCTGCCTGGGTACCCAAAATGCCACCTGGAAACCTGCAGGAGCCTGGCGGGGTGTTACTGGCAAACACCATGGACAAAGCCCATGGGTTCCTCGGACCAGGAGCAGACCTGTCAGTGGGGCAGGATCCCCACTCCAATGGCACCCAGGGTCTCTCTCCTTTTCTGACCATGCGGTGGGACAGCATGGCATGTCCTGGCTGCTCAGTGCCCACCCAGCTTGGACAGACTGAAGCCCTCATCCTCTCCCTTCCCTGTTCCTGATGTTCTTCAGTATAGCCCAAATGAGTAATTCCCTGGGTTGAAGTTCCCTGGGTGTCCCTTCAGGACCTGGCTTTAGTCCTTACGCTCCCACATTTGACACATGAGGTGGATCTGTTCTCTGAGCCTTCCCAACTTTGCGTTCAAATGGACAACTCCAAAATATTCTCCTCTTTGCACAGACATATTACCTAGCTCAGATCGGTACAATTGGGGTGACCCATTAAAATAAAACACAGAGATGCAACAGAGTTATGAATCATTTACATAGAAACATTTCCTGCATCTCTATCTATAAATAAAACTATGTCCTATTAACCAGGAGGTGCAAGATGAGTAGAAATAGAGTGGTCTATCTATTTATATAATGATATAATCTATCTAAATAAAACTAATCTATTTTTCATGCCATCTATTTCTCTAATCTAAAATATACTCGTTACCATGGAGCAATGATGTCACTAAAATGAATGACACCCATAAATGCAGACGAGCTGTAGTTATTCTGATGATCCAGGACTTCTCTCTTTGCTCATTTGCTTAATTTTACACATGTGAGGAGTAGCTTGGAGCTAAATAGGATCACACCAGCAGCAAGCTGAGCAATGTTCCCGCTGACTGCAGACTCAGGGCCTCGCTCTGTGATGTCTCGCACTCCGTGTGATTTTGTGTGCACGTGTGTGCCATGGAGGTGCCTGTGCACTTGCACCAAGAGAAGTGCAAACTGACTGTCTTTCACAATTCATTGCCAGCATTTGCTCACTTCTGGATAATTGCTGTTTTATTTATCAGTGTTCGGGAGCAGCACAGGGTTGGGTGCTGTGTGTGCTCTCCGTTGCGAGAAGTTTAACTTAATGCAATGTTGCATTTAATTTATGGAATGCAGTCCGTTGCTATGGCATTGAGCACATAAAAAAACAATCAATAAATAAATGAAATTGGTGTCAATGGGATTTTTGTACAAAGATGAGCGGTAAAGTATGACTCTTCATTTAGAAAGGCGAAGCTACAATTTCTTTCACCCTTTCTGGATGTAGTTTAACCTCCCCCTCTTTGGAGAAGTGCATTTCCTGACCAAGAGTTATGTCTGGTTTAGTTTTACTCAAGAAAAATAAAAAATGTTTTCCTTTTTCTGGATTTATTGAGACCTTTGGCATTCCAGGACAGGATTTTCATATTCAAGATTGGAACTTACGATCTAGAGCATCCAAAGGAAATGAAGCTTTGTATCAGTACGACATACGCATTTGGGGGAAAGTCCTTCAAAATACAAATAGCAATTACAT